>Ga0308167_1001910_pt1 | contig 21433 bp, 16 predicted proteins | sample PhyCR1_2_FD_202138 | JGI IMG/M metagenome (GOLD analysis project Ga0308167, IMG submission 202138) | Phyllosphere microbial communities from UC Gill Tract Community Farm, Albany, California, United States - DLSLRC.R1 | ecosystem: Host-associated > Plants > Phyllosphere > Unclassified | place... | reverse complement strand
TCGAGCGCGATCCGCGAGTCGGGCATGCGGAGCGCGACCGTGCCACGCGTCTCACCGAGGTCCCAGTCCAGGGACGGCTGGGCACGGAGGATGACCGTGAGACCGCCCGGCCAGAACTCGGCCACGAGGTCACGCACCGGGTCGGGGATCTCGCTCGCGAGGGCCTCCATCGTCGGCGGACCGGGGATCAGGACCGGCGGCGGCGACTGTCGGGTCCGCCCCTTCGCGTCGAGGAGCCGCTGCACTGCGGACGCGCTGAAGGCGTCCGCGGCGAGGCCGTAGACGGTGTCGGTGGGGACGACGACGAGTTCTCCCCGGCCGAGCGCGGCACGTGCGAGCCGCATCCCGGTCAGGAGCCCGTCGGGGTCGGTGCAGTCGTATCGGGATGCCATGACTCGCACGATGATAGTGCGACACAATGGGTGACATCGTGAACGAGACGCCTGCGCCCGGACTCCTGTTCCTCTTCGACATGGACGAGGTCCTCGTCCGGTACGACTGGCGGGTGCGCATGCAGGCGCTCGCGGAGTTCACCGGACACGACTTCACCGAGCTGCGTCGGCGCTGGTGGGACTGCGGAAACGAGGCCCTCGCCGAGGCCGGACACTTCCCCGACGGCGACGCCTACCTGGCCGCGTTCGAAGAGGCGATGGGCTGCGACGTGCCCGAGGCCGACTGGGCCAGGATCCGCGGCGCCGCGATGACCGAGCTGCCGGAGCGCATCGACGCCGTGCGGTTCGCCGCGACCCACGGCCGCGTCGGTCTGCTCACCAACAACGGTCCGCTCGCCGGGCGGTGGATCGACCGGTGGGCCCCCTCGCTCCCCCCGCTGTTCGGCGACCACCTGGACACCACGAGCAACTTCGGGGCCCGCAAGCCCGAACCCGAGGTCTTCCGGCGCGCCCTCGAGCACCACGGCGTCCCGGCGGAGCGCACGTTCTTCGCCGACGACATGCCGGTCAACGTCGAGGGTGCGCGCAGTGTCGGGATCCACGCCGTGCTGGTCGAGGAGGACACCGACCTGCGCGCGGCCGTCGCCGCCTTCGTGGCCGAGCAGGAGCAGGCCGAGCAGGAGCAGGTCGAGCAGGCGCGGCCCGGCCAGGAGCGTGCGGAGCGGGACGGCCGGGAGGCGCGGCTGACGTCCGCCTAGCGGGTCGCGGTGGTCGTGCGGTCGCGCCCCGTCAGGTCGACGTGCGTCTCCGGGGAACGGAACCCCCGACGCGCGAGGACGTCACGGACGCCCTCCCCCTGTGGTTCGGCGTGCTCGATCACGAGGAGCCCACCGGGCACGAGGAGCCGCCACGCGGTGTCGGCCAGGGCGCGGACGGCGTCGAGACCGTCCGGACCGCCGTAGAGCGCCACGGCGGGGTCGTGGTCGCGCACCTCGGGGTCGACGGGCACGGCGTCGTCGGGGACGTACGGCGGGTTCGACACGACGACGGAGACCGTCCCGTCGAGCTCGGGCAGCGCGTCGGCGAGGTCCCCCTCGACCAGGCGCACGGTGCCGCCGTGGGTCGCCACGTTCCGGCGGGTCCACGGCAGTGCCTCGGGCGAACGCTCCACGGCGTACACCACGGCGTTCGGCACCTCGGTGTCCATGGCGATGGCGATCGCACCGCTGCCGGATCCGAGGTCCACCGCGACGGGCTCCGCCACGGCCGCGGCACGGAGCGCGTCGATGCCGAACTGGACGACGCCCTCGGTCTCCGGGCGCGGCACGAACACCCCCGGCCCGACGGCCAGGGTCAGTGCACGGAAGTACGCCTCGCCCGTGATGTGCTGCAACGGCTCGCGGGTGACGCGTCGCGCGACCGCGTGCCGGAACCGCTCGACGTGCGCAGCGGCGATCGCTCCCCCGGTGAGCGCCCGGGCCTGCACCGCGCCGCGGGACGTCGCCGTCGCCCAGGCGAGCAGGAGCTCGGCGTCCACCCGGGGAGTCGGGACCCCGGCTGCCCCGAGCGCCGCGGACGCCTCCTGCAGGAGGCGGTCCGCGCCGAACGGGACGGAGGCAGCGGTGACGGGCGTGTCGGCGGTGATCCGGGCCTCCAGGGTCACGCGTCCTGGTCGCCCAGGGCGGCCAGACGGGCTTCTTCGTCCGCGCGGATGGCGGACTCGATGACGGGCTCGAGCGCGCCGTTCATGACGCGGTCCAGGTCGTACGCCTTGTACCCGGTCCGGTGGTCCGCGATCCGGTTCTCCGGGAAGTTGTACGTGCGGATGCGCTCGGAACGGTCCATGCCGCGGATCTGCGACTTGCGCGCGTCCGAGGCGATGGCGTCGAGCTCCTCCTGCTGCTTCGCGAGGATGCGGGCCCGCAGGACGCGCATCGCCGCCTCCCTGTTCTGCAGCTGCGACTTCTCGTTCTGCATCGCCACCGTGATGCCCGTGGGCAGGTGGGTGATGCGGACCGCGGAGTCCGTCGTGTTGACCGACTGACCGCCCGGGCCGGAGGACCGGTACACGTCGATCTTCAGGTCGTTCTGGTTGATCTGGACCTCTTCGGGCTCGTCGACCTCGGGGAAGACGAGGACACCCGTGGTCGAGGTGTGGATGCGGCCCTGCGACTCGGTCGCCGGCACCCGCTGCACGCGGTGCACACCACCCTCGTACTTCAGGTGCGCCCAGACACCCTGGGACGGGTCGGTCGCGTTCGACTTGATCGCGACCTGCACGTCCTTGTAGCCGCCCAGGTCGGACTCGGTGCGCTCGAGGAGCTCGACCTTCCAGCCCTTCGACTCGGCGTAGTGCGAGTACATGCGCAGGAGGTCGGCCGCGAACAGCGCCGACTCCTCGCCGCCCTCGCCGCCCTTGATCTCCATGATGACGTCGCGTCCGTCGTCCGGGTCACGCGGGATGAGCAGCCGCCGCAGGCGCTCCTGGCGCTCCTGCAGCTGCTCCTCGAGCGCGGGGACCTCGTCCGCGAAGGCCTCGTCCTCGCGCGCGAGCTCCTGGGCGGCGGCGAGGTCGTCCCCCGCCGCCTGCCAGGACTCGTACGCGGCCTTGATCTGGTTGAGCTCGGCGTACCGCCGGTTCACCTTCTTCGCCCGGGCCGCATCGGCGTGGAGCGCGGGGTCCGACAGCTGCTGCGTCAGGTCCTCGTGTTCCGCCAGCAGCCCCGCTACCGACTCGAACACCGGTTACTCCTGGTGGCCGTTGTGGTGCCCGCCGGTCGTGGGGACCGACTTCTGCACCTGGACCAGGAACTCGACGTTCGACTGCGTCTCCTTGAGGTTGCGCAGCACGATCTCGAGCGCCTGCTGCGGGTCGAGCCCGGCGAGGGCACGGCGCAGGCGCCACGTGATCTTGACCTCGTCGGCGGAGAGCAGTTGCTCCTCGCGACGGGTACCGGAGGCGTTGACGTCGACGGCCGGGAAGATCCGCTTGTCCGCCAGGTGGCGGTTGAGGCGGAGCTCCATGTTGCCGGTGCCCTTGAACTCCTCGAAGATGACCTCGTCCATCTTGGACCCGGTCTCCACGAGCGCGGTCGCGAGGATGGTCAGCGAGCCGCCGTCCTCGATGTTGCGCGCGGCGCCGAAGAACCGCTTCGGCGGGTAGAGCGCAGCCGAGTCGACGCCGCCGGAGAGCACGCGGCCCGAGGCCGGCGTCGCCAGGTTGTAGGCGCGGCCGAGGCGGGTGATCGAATCGAGCAGCACGACGACGTCGTGGCCCAGCTCGACCAGGCGCTTCGCACGCTCGATGGCGAGCTCGGCGACCGTGGTGTGGTCCTCTGCCGGACGGTCGAAGGTCGAGGCGATGACCTCGCCCTTCACCGAGCGCTGCATGTCGGTGACCTCTTCGGGCCGCTCGTCCACGAGCACGACCATGAGGTGCGCCTCGGGGTTGTTCTTCGCGATCGCGTTGGCGATGGCCTGCAGCACGACGGTCTTGCCGGCCTTGGGCGGCGAGACGATCAGGCCGCGCTGCCCCTTGCCGATCGGCGACACGAGGTCGATGATCCGCGTCGACAGCTTCTGCGGCTCGGTCTCGAGGCGCAGGCGCTCGTTCGGGTACAGCGGCGTGAGGTCCTGGAAGTCCACGCGGGCCGCGGCCTCTTCCGCGGTCTGACCGTTGACCGAGTCCACCTTGACGAGCGCGTTGTACTTCTGGCGGCTCTGCTGCTCGCCGTCGCGCGGCTGCTTGATCGCGCCGACCACGGCGTCGCCCTTGCGCAGGTGGTACTTCTTCACCTGACCGAGGGACACGTACACGTCACTCGGGCCGGGCAGGTACCCGGTCGTGCGCACGAAGGCGTAGTTGTCGAGCACGTCGAGGATGCCCGCGATCGGGATGAGGACGTCGTCCTCGGTGATCTCCGGCTCGACGTCGTCGTTGTGGGCCCCACGGCCGCGCTTGCGGTCGCGCTGACGACGGCTGCGGCCCTCGTTCTCCTGCTGCGCGTCGTCCCGCGGGCCGTTCCCGCCCTGCTGCTGACCGTTCTGCTTCTGCTGCTGGCCCTGCTTCTGCTGACCGTTCTGCTTCTGCTCGCGGTCGTCCTGCTTCTGGTCCGCCTGCTTCTGGGCACCCTGCTGGTCGTTCTTCGCCTGGCCGCCCTGCTCGGCACCCTGCTCGCCGTTCTGACCGTTCTGACCGTTCTCGGCGTTCTGGCCGCGGCCACGACCGCGACCGCGGCTGCGACGGCCACGGCGCGAGCCGCCCTCGCCCTGCTGGTCGCCGTTGTCGCCGGACTCGTTCTGCTGGTCGGCGGGCTGCGCGGCGGCGTCGCCCTGTGCCTCCTGGCCGTCCTGCTGCTGGGCGGTCTGCTGACCGTTGTCCTGCTGGCCCGCGTTCTGCTGGCCGCGACCGCGGCGCTGGCCACCGGCCTGCGCTGCCTCCTGCGCGTCCTTCTCGGCGCGCACCTGGTCGAGACCCGCGAGCAGGTCCTCGGTGCCGGTGTGCCCGTGGTTCTGGTGGTCCGCGGCGGAGGTCGGTGCGGCGGTGACCGTGCCCGAGGAGGAGGCGCGGCGCGAGCGGCGCGCACGGCCGCCGGTCGGCTGGTCGCCCGCCTCGGCGGCGGGAGCGTCCCCGGCCTGCGGCTGTGCCTCGGGGGCGGCGGGCGTCTCGGCCTGCGGCTCCGGGAGGGTCGGCTGCTCCGGTGCAGCGGGCTCGGCCGGGGCGTCCGAGGCCGCGGCGTCCGCGGCCGGCTGCTCCGCCGTGTCGGCGGCCGGGCGCTTGTCCTCGATCGTGGCGATCAGGTCGCCCTTGCGGAGCTTCGAGAGCCCCGTGATGCCGAGCGAGGACGCGATGCGCTGGAGTTCCGGCAGGCGGAGCGCGCGCAGGTCGCTGGGGATCTCCACCGGGGTGGAGTCGTTGACGTTCGTCAAGGTCGGTGTTTCCTTTCGAACCGCAGAACGCGGAGAGTTTCCACCGTCCCGGGCACGGGTGTGCACGACCGCCGTTCAGACGACGGACCGGAATTCGGTGATCAGAAAGAGAGTGCCCCCGCGCACCGGACCCTTCGTGGCGAGGAACGTTCCTGCTGCCTACGCGGGTTCGGCTTGGAGCGCCGAGTGCGCCACCACTGTAGCACCACCCAGATCGACGGCCAGCATGAGCGCCCGCCAGTCGGAATCCCCGTGTCGCGTCACGAGGTCCGCCGCGGTGAGGCGCTGGGCCGGGTCGCTGCCGAGGACCAGGAGGCTCGGTCCGGCCCCGGAAACGACCGCGGCCAGGCCGTGCTGCCGCAACAGTCCGATCAGCGCATCCGTCTCCGGCATCGCGCTCGCACGGTACGACTGGTGCAACCGGTCCTCGGTCGCCGCGAGGAGCAGCTCCGGGCTCTGGATGAGTGCCGCGACCAGCAGCGCCGACCGGGACACGTTGAACGCCGCGTCCTCGTGCGGGACGCTCGCGGGCTGCAGGGAGCGCGCGAGCTTCGTGGACAGCGTCGAGGTCGGCACGAACACGACGGGCGAGACACCGCGGTGGACGAGCAGGCGCTTGTAGGCCGGACCGTCGGCGGTCATCCACGCGATCGTGAGACCACCGAAGAGCGCCGGGGCGACGTTGTCCGGGTGCCCCTCCATCTCGGTCGCGAGTGTCAGGAGCGTCGAGGCGTCCAGGTCGACGACGCCCTCGAGCAGCCCCCGTGCGGCCATCAGCCCGGCGACGATCGCCGCGGCCGACGACCCCATGCCGCGGCCGTGCGGGATCGCGTTGACGGCGTGCAGTTCGAGACCGGGCTGCTCGGTCACACCGGCGTGCGTGAGACCACGGCGCACGGCCTGGACGACGAGGTTCGTGTCGTCCGTCGCGACCTCACCGGCACCGACGCCCTCGACCGTCACGGTCGCACCGGGCTCCGGCCGGACCCGGACGACGACCTCGTCGTAGAGCGAGAGCGCGAGGCCGAGCGAGTCGAACCCGGGACCGAGGTTCGCGGAGGTCGCCGGCACCCGCACGCGGACCGCCCGTCCGGCCGGTACAGCGATGTGGGCGGTGGTGCCCTCCCCCGGTCCGGACGAGCGGTCGACGCTCACTGCGCGCCGACCAGTCCGAGCACGTCGGCCACCGACTTCGTGTCCACCGGTACGACCGTCGGGGCCACCTCGCCGCCGTCCTGCGTGCGCAGGGCCCACTGCGGGTCCTTGAGACCGTGGCCGGTGACGGTGATCACGACCTTCGCCCCCTTGCCGACCACACCGGCGTCGGCGCGCTCGAGCAGGCCGGCGACCCCGATCGCCGACGCGGGCTCGACGAAGACGCCGACCTCGGCCGACAGGATGTGGTGCGCGGCGAGGATCGCCTCGTCGCTGATCGCGCCGAAGTAGCCGTCGGTCTCGTCACGGGCCTCGAGGGCGTACTGCCACGACGCCGGGTTGCCGATGCGGATCGCCGACGCGATCGTCTCCGGCTTCGGCACGACTTCGCCGCGCACGATCGGCGCGGAGCCCTCGGCCTGGAAACCGAACATGCGGGGCAGCTTCGTCGAGCGACCCGCAGCGACGTCCTCGCGGTAGCCGCGGGAGTACGCGGTGTAGTTGCCCGCGTTGCCCACCGGCAGGAAGTGGAAGTCCGGGGCGTCACCCAGGACGTCGACGACCTCGAACGCCGCGGTCTTCTGGCCCTCGATGCGGTCGTTGTTGACCGAGTTGACGAGGTGCACCGGGTAGTTCGCCGCGAGGTCGCGGGCGATGTCGAGGCAGTCGTCGAAGTTGCCCTGCACCTGCAGGAGCTGACCGTCGTGGGCGATCGCCTGGCTGAGCTTGCCCATCGCGATCTTGCCCTCGGGCACGAGCACCGCGGCCGTGATGCCGGCGTGCGTGGCGTAGGCGGCCGCCGAGGCGCTCGTGTTGCCCGTCGAGGCGCAGATGACGGCCTTCGCGCCGTGCTCGACGGCCTTCGAGATCGCCATCGTCATGCCGCGGTCCTTGAACGAACCCGTCGGGTTCATGCCCTCGAACTTCACGTAGACGTCGGCGCCGGTGCGCTCGGACAGGCGCCGCGCCGGGATGAGCGGCGTCCCGCCCTCGCCGAGGGTGACGACGGGCGTCGCCTCGGTGACGTCGAGGCGGTCGGCGTACTCGCGCAGGACTCCCTGCCACTGGTGGGCCATCAGGCTCCCCTTTGTCTCTCGGTGTTCAGTCTGTGGGTGTCGTCCGACGACCGGGGCTCAGGCGCCCGCGACCCGGAGGACACTGGTGATCTCGGCGACGACGTCCTCGTTCCGGAGCGCCACCACGGTGTCGGCGAGGTCGGACTCGCGCGCCAGGTGGGTGCCGATCACGAGCGTCGCGGTCGCCCCGGTGCGGTCGGCACCCGGGGCGTCCGTCTGCAGCGCACTGGTCTGTTCGACCGTCTCCACGCTGACGCCGTGCTTGGCGAGCACGCCGGCGACCGTCGACAGGACACCGGGGGCGTCCGCGACGTGCAGCGTGATCTGGTAGCGGGTGCGTACGGTCCCGATCGGGAACACGGGCAGGTCCGCCTGGGTCGACTCGGCGATGCCGGGGCCGCCGATGACGTGACGGCGTGCCGCCGAGACGAGGTCGCCGAGCACCGCGGACGCGGTCTCCACCCCGCCGGCGCCGGCGCCGTAGAACATGAGGTCGCCGGCGGCCTCGGCCTCGACGAAGACGGCGTTCTTCGCGCCGTGGACGCTCGCCAGCGGGTGCGACTCGGGCACCAGCGCCGGGTAGACACGGGCGCTCACGCCCTCACGGCCGTCCTCGTCGGTCAGACGCTCGGCGGTCGCCAGGATCTTGACGACGTACCCGGCCTTCCGTGCGGCCCGCACCTGGTCGATGGTGATCGCCGTGATGCCCTCGCGGTGCACGGCGGCGAGCGGGACCGAGGTGTGGAACGCGAGCGAGGCCAGGATCGCGGCCTTCTGGGCGGCATCGTAGCCCTCGACGTCGGCGGTCGGGTCGGCCTCGGCGTAGCCCAGTTCCGTCGCGGTGGCCAGGGCGTCCTCGAACGTGGCGCCCTTGCGGTCCATCAGGTCGAGGATGAAGTTCGTCGTGCCGTTGACGATGCCCATGATGCGCTCGATCCGGTCGCCCGCGAGCGAGTCGTGCAGCGGCCGGATGATCGGGATCGCCCCGGCGACGGCGGCCTCGTAGTAGAGCTGCGCGCCGACCTGCTCGGCGGCGGCGAAGAGCTCCGGGCCGTGGGTCGCGAGGAGCGCCTTGTTGCCGGTGACGACGTCGGCGCCCGACTGCAGGGCCTGGAGCACGAGCGTCCGTGCCGGCTCGATGCCGCCGATCAGCTCGACGACGATGTCCGCGCCCAGGATGAGCGACTCCGCGTCCGTCGTGTACAGCTCCTTGGGCAGGTCGACGTCACGCGGGGCGTCGACGTCGCGAACGGCGATCCCCACGAGTTCGAGACCGGCGCCGGCGCGGGACGCGAGCTCGTCGCCGTGCTCGAGCAGGAGGCGCGCGACCTGGGAACCGACCGAGCCGGCTCCGAGCAGCGCGACGCGGACGTTGCGGTATTCGATCATCAGGTGCGTGTTCTCCGGGGTTCGGGGGTCAGGCCCCGCGGCCTGCTGCGGACGAGGGGGCGACCCCGGTGTCACGGGCGAGGAGGTCGTCGATCGACTCACCTCGGACGAGGATACGGGTTCCACCGTCCGCGACCGCGACGACGGGCGGACGACCCACGTGGTTGTAGTTGCTCGCCAGGCTCCAGCAGTACGCACCCGTGGCCGCCACCGCGAGCAGGTCCCCACGGCGCACGTCACCGGGCAGGTACTCGTCGTTGACCACGACGTCACCGCTCTCGCAGTGCTTCCCGACCACCCGGCTGAGGACCGCGGGAGCGTCCGAGGTCCGGGCGAGCCGGGCGGTGTAGTCCGCCCCGTACAGGGCCGGCCGGGCGTTGTCGCTCATGCCGCCGTCGACGGACACGTACGTGCGCGTGGCGCTGCCGCCCCCGTCGAGTTCGAGTGTGACCGGCTTGATCGTGCCGACCCGGTAGAGCGTGATGCCGGCCGGACCGACGATGTAGCGACCGGGCTCCACCGCGATCTCCGGCACCGGGATGTCCCGCTCGGCGCAGGCGTCGGCGACGATCGCGGCGAGGGCGTCCGCGACGTCCTCGGGGGCGAAGGCGGAATCAGCCTCGGTGTAGTCGATGCCCCACCCACCGCCGAGGTTGAGCTCGGGCACCGGCCCCGAGCGGACGAGTTCCGCGTGGACGTCCATCAGCCGCCGCGCTGCCTCACGGAACCCGGACTCGTCGAAGATCTGCGACCCGATGTGCGAGTGCAGCCCGACGAACGCCAGCGACGGCTCGGCGCGGACGGCGGTCGCGGCGTCGACCGCCTCGGAGAGCGGGATGCCGAACTTCTGGTCCTCCCGTGCCGTCGCCAGGTACTCGTGCGTGGAGGCGTGCACGCCGCTGTTGATCCGGATGCGGACGCGCTGGACGACCCCGGCGTCGGCAGCCGTGCGCGCGACGCGGCCGATCTCCTCGTGGCTGTCGAGCACGACGGTGCCGATGCCGACCTCGACCGCGCGGGTGAGCTCGGCGTCCGACTTGTCGTTCCCGTGGAACCCGAGGAGCGCCGGGTCGACGCCCCCGGCCAGTGCCACGGCGAGTTCCCCGCCGGTGCAGACGTCGACCCGCAGACCGGCCTCGGCCATCCACGCGGCGACCTGGGTGGTCAGGAACGCCTTGCCGGCGTAGTAGACGTGTGCCCGGGTGCCGATGCGCTCGAAGGCGTCGGAGAAGGCGTCGCGGACGCGGGCGGCGCGGGCCTGGACGTCCCGCTCGTCGACGACGTAGAGCGGGGTTCCGTACTGCGCGACCAGGTCCGAGGCGGTGACGCCGCCGACGACGAGCTCGCCGTCGTCCGTCCGCGTCGCGGACGCGGGCCAGATCCGGTCGGCCAGTCCGGACGCGTCCGTCGGGAACCGCAGTCGCTGCGGGGCAAGGGGGTTCTCGCTCACGGGACCCGATCCTACCGAGCCGAGCCGTGCCTCCAGGCCGCGTTACGCGCCTGCGGGACTACGAGCACCGGCCGAGCGTCTGCAGGCCCTCCTCGCTGAGCGGCAGCCGGTCCGCCGTCACGCGGACGGAGGCCTCGGAGGCGGAGATGTCGAGGGCGCGCACCCGGAGCTGCTCGGGCAGGAACTGTGCCGTGCAGACCTCGACCGGGACGCCCGTGACCCCGGGGATGGAGTCGACCTTGAGTCCGAGCGACGAGTTGGTGATCCGGACGCTCTCCGGCGTGATGGTGATTCCCCGGCCGTCGTCCTGTGCGACGACGCCGCCGGTCGCCGCGTAGCTGATGTCGTACCCGAGGACGGACGTCGTGCCCCGGAGCTCGACACCGTCGTCCACCAGGGTCAGGCGGTCGAACAGCGGGCTGTACTTCGCCAGGTCCTTCACGCTGGACGCCGCGAGCGTGACGTGGCCGTCGACGTCGTGCACGTCGCCCTTGCCGTCGACCGGGACGTCGTGCGCCGTGACGTCCGCGGCGAGCGGGACACCGTCGACGGTGATGCGGTCCGAGCGGATCTCGACCCGGTCGAGCGAACCGGCGAGCAGCTGCGGGATGACGACGCCCTCGGCGTGCGCCGTGACCTCGCCCGTCGTGCCGTCCGGCAGCGACTGCTCGACCTGGTCGGCGATGATCCGGTCGACGACGCCGCGGAGGACGAACTCGGCGACGACCAGCAGGACGGCGAGGAGCACCACGACGAGGACCAGGACGAGGGGCCAGCGGCGACGCTTCGGGCGGGCGGCGGGGGCGGCGGTCATGCGTCCCACCCTGCCAGGGCCCACCGTCGGCCTCCCTGGAGGCGCGGTGCGGGCGCGGTGGGCGCGGCGCGGCGTCGGCGGGCGCGGCACGGACGCGCTGGGCGTCGAACCACGAAAACGACGTCGAACCAGGCGCCGAGGTCGGTTCGATGTCGCTTTCGTGGTTCGACGCGAGCGCGTCGCGGACGCGCCCGCGCGGCGCAGGTCGCGCTACATGCGCTCGGGAGCGCTGACGCCGAGCAGGCCCAGACCGTTCCGGACGACCTGGCCGGTGGCGTCGTTCAACCAGAGACGCGTGCGGTGCAGGTCCGTCACGGCCTCGTCACCGAGCGGCGTCACACGGCAGGCGTCGTACCAGCGGTGGTACAGCCCGGCGAGCTGCTCGATGTACCGCGCGATGCGGTGCGGCTCGCGGAGCTCGGCGGCCTGACGCACCACGCGCGGGTACTCCGCAAGGGCCCCGAGGAGCGCACTCTCGGTCTCGTGCGTGAGCAGGGACGCGTCGAACGCCGAGCGGTCGACCCCCGAGGCAGCGGCGTTGCGGGCGACCGACTGCGTGCGGGCGTGGGCGTACTGCACGTAGAAGACGGGGTTGTCGTTCGTGCGCTTCGTCAGCAGGTCCAGGTCGATGTCGATCGAGGTGTCGCTGGCGAAGCGCACCAGGGCGTACCGGCCGGCGTCGACACCCACGGCGTCGACCAGGTCCTCCATCGACACGATCGTGCCGTTGCGCTTCGACATCCGGAACGGCTGGCCGTCCTTGAGCAGGTTCACCATCTGCCCGATGAGGATCTCGAGGTTCTTGCCCGGCTCGTCCCCGAACGCGGCGCACATCGCCATCATGCGGCCGACGTAGCCGTGGTGGTCGGCGCCGAGCATGATGAGGTTCCGCTCGAACCCGCGCTCCCGCTTGTCGAGGTAGTACGCCAGGTCACCCGCGATGTACGCCGGCTGCCCGTCGGACTTGATGACGACGCGGTCGCGGTCGTCGCCGAAGTCGGTCGTGCGGAGCCAGAGCGCCCCCTCGGCCTCGTACATCTTCCCCAGGGACTGCAGCCGCTCGATGGCCCGCTCGACGGCCTTCGACTCGTGCAGCGAGTTCTCGTGGAAGTAGACGTCGAAGTCGACGCCGAAGTCGTGCAGCGACGACTTGATGTCCGCGAACATGAACTCGACGCCCTCGCGACGGAAGAGCTCCTGCGCCTCGTCGCGCGGCAGGTCCCGCACGTCGGTACCGGCCGGCAGCGTCGCGATGACCCGCGCGGCGATCTCGCCGATGTAGGCGCCGCCGTACCCGTCCTCCGGCGTCGGCTCCCCCAGTGCGGACGCGACGAGCGAGCGGGCGAAGCGGTCGATCTGCGCGCCGTGGTCGTTGAAGTAGTACTCCCGCGTCACGAGTCCGCCCTGCGCCTCGAACACGCGGGCCAGGCTGTCGCCGACAGCGGCCCAGCGGACACCGCCCATGTGGATCGGGCCGGTCGGGTTCGCGGAGACGAACTCCAGGTTGATCCGCACGCCGTCGTAGAGGTCACCGACGCCGAACGCGCTCCCGCTGTCGACGATCGTGCGGGCGATCTCCCCCGCGGCCGCCGCCTCGAGCGTGATGTTGATGAAGCCCGGCCCGGCGACGTCCACCGAGGCCACACCGTCCAGCTCGGTCAGCTCGCCGGCGATCTCGGTCGCCAGCTCGCGCGGGTTCGTCCCGAGGCGCTTCGCCAGCTGCATCGCGGCGTTCGACGCCCAGTCGCCGTGCGCACGGTTCTTCGGCCGCTCGAGCGCTGCGTGCGACTCCTGCACCGTCACCGTGTCCGACGCCCCTCGTCGCTCCACGATGCCCGTCAGGATCGACAGGTACGCGGCGGAGAGTTCGGCTGGGTTCATGGTCGTCGATCCTAGCGGCGTCCACGGAACTCCCCGGACCGACCGCCATCATGGCGCGATGACCTCCCGCAGCCGCGTCCGGGCGATCAGCGCCGCCGTCCTCGCCGCCACCGGCGTCCTCGCCGTGTCCGGCTGCAGCGGCGGCGGTGACCCGTCGGCGACGCCCTCGGCCACGACGTCAACGGTCTCGCAGACCTGCGCCGAGCTCCTGCCGTCGACCGCGCTCGACGTGTACGGCGCCGCGTTCGAGCAGGTCCGGTCCTTCACCCCCGAGGCCGGCACGCCCGCGGCGACGATCGCCGACCGCGACGGACGCGTGTGCCGGTTCCGCGAGGTCGACGACCACGACGTCACCATCACCGTCGCCGTCGCGAAGCTGCCTGAGAAGTCGCTCACGAACCTCAAGGACGCGCTGTTCGAGCAGGGCACGTCGGTGCCGACCTACCGCGTCGAGGGCTACTTCGACCTCACCGGCGGCGTCGGCCGCGCCGACGCCTTCGCGGACCCGTACTGGATCACCGCCTCCTCGACGCTCTTCACCGAGCCGGGTGGGGCGCAGCCCGTCATCGACGCGGTGCGGGCCGTGGTCGCGCCCGACGCGTCGCCCACCGCGACCCCCTGACGGACAGGAGGCCGTGGTCGCCGCCGCACCGCGCCTCCAGGCCGACGCGACACGCGGTGTCCGAGAGCGGCCCCGGGACCTGCTACGGTTGGTGTCACCCCTTGGCCCCCATAGCTCAGGGGATAGAGCACTGCCCTCCGGAGGCAGGGGCGGAGGTTCGAATCCTCCTGGGGGCACAGCTACATCCCCGCGCAAGCTGTCGTCCTCGCTGCGCTCGGTCGGCAGCGCGCGATGTCGCGTTCCGCGACCGTCCCCCCACGGTCACCACCGCCACGCACCCCACCTGCGCTCGGTCGGCATCGCGCGATGTCGCGTTCCGCGACCGTCCCCCGCGGTCACCACCGACGCGCATCGCACCGATGCTCGAGGCCCGGGCTCGCTGTTGCCCGGTGTTTCCGGACGCGTCACGTCGACCCACTACGATCACGGGCCGGTCGACCAGACGCGACCGGGAAGAGGACCCGATGACCACCGGCACCGGCCACGAGCAGCACGAACTCGCCCGCGGCGACCGGGCGCCCGCCCCGCGGACCCTGCTCGACGTCCTCGACGCCGCCACCGCCGCGCACCCGGACGCACTCGCACTCGAGGATCCCGACGGCACCGTCGACTACGCCACCCTCGTCGACACCGTGCGCGCCCGCGCCGACGACCTCGCCCGCCGTGGCGTCCGCCGGGGCGACCGCGTCGGCGTCCGGATCCCGTCCGGCGGCCGCGACCTCTACCTGTCGATCCTCGCCGTGCTGGCCGCGGGCGCGGCGTACGTCCCCGTCGACGCCGACGACCCCGAGGAGCGCGCGACCCTGGTGTTCGGCGAGGCGGCGGTCGTCGGCGTCGTCGGCGCAGGTGGGGTGCTCCGGGACGTCACCGGCGCCGAGCTGCCCGTCACCGATCCGCGCGCCACCGCTGACCGGCCGACCATCGACGACGACGCCTGGGTGATCTTCACGTCCGGCTCGACAGGCGTGCCGAAGGGCGTCGCCGTGACCCACCGCAGTGCCGCGGCGTTCGTGGACGCCGAAGCCCGGATGTTCCTGCAGCGCGCTCCGATCGGCCCCGGCGACCGGGTCCTCGCCGGACTGAGCGTGGCGTTCGACGCGTCCTGCGAGGAGATGTGGCTCGCGTGGGGCCACGGCGCCTGCCTCGTCCCGGCACCGCGGTCGCTCGTCCGGACCGGTGTCGACCTCGGCCCCTGGCTCATCGCGCACTCGATCACGGTCGTCTCGACGGTGCCGACGCTCGCGGCGCTGTGGCCCGACGACGCGCTCGAGCAGGTCCGGCTGGTCGTCTTCGGCGGCGAGGCCTGCCCGCCCGAGCTCGCCGCACGCATCGCCTCACGCGACCGCGAGCTCTGGAACACCTACGGCCCGACCGAGGCGACGGTGGTGGCCTGCGGCGCGCTCATGGACGGCAGCGCCCCGGTCCGGATCGGTCTCCCCCTCGACGGCTGGGACCTCGCCGTCGTCGACGAGTCCGGTCGGCGGGTCGCACCGGGCGGCGTCGGCGAACTCGTCATCGGCGGGGTGGGGCTCGGCCGCTACCTCGACCCGGCGAAGGACGCGGAGAAGTACGCCCCGTTCCCGCAGCTCGGGTGGGACCGGGCGTACCGCAGCGGCGACCTCGTGCGGTACGAGCCGGAGGGCCTGGTGTTCCAGGGCCGCGCGGACGACCAGGTGAAGCTCGGCGGTCGACGGATCGAACTGGGCGAGGTCGACGCAGCGCTGCAGGGCCTCGACGGCGTCGCCGGTGGTGCCGCGGTCGTGCAGCGGACCCCGGCGGGCAACCAGGTGCTCGTCGGGTACGTCGCCCCTGCCGCCGGCACGACGATCGACACCGCTGCGGCGAGCGCGCGACTCCGCGAGGAGCTCCCGGCGGCCCTCGTCCCGCTGCTGGCGGTGGTGGAGACGCTGCCGACCCGCACGTCGGGCAAGGTCGACCGCGCGGCGCTCCCCTGGCCGTTGCCGGGCGCGACCGACGACGTGCTGCTGCCGGACACCGTGGCGTGGATCGCCGAGCGGTGGACGGCGGTCCTCGGTGTCCCGGTCACGGGCGTCGACGACGACTTCTTCGCGCACGGCGGCGGGTCGCTCACGGCGGCGCAGCTGGTGTCGGCGATCCGCGAGCGGTTCCCGTCGACGACCGTCGCGGACGTGTACGACCACCCGCGGATCGGCGCGCTGGCGGACGTGCTGGACGCCTCCGGAGCGACGGCGGCGGCCGACCGGCGGGTCGCGCCCGTCCCGCCCGCGACGGGGTTCTGGCTCACGGTCGCCGGGTTGCCGGTGCAGGTCCTGCGGGGCCTGCGGGTCCTGACGTGGACGGCGCTGGTGGCGGCCGTCCTGCAGGCGACCACGCTGCCGTTCCTGCCGACGCTGCCGTGGCCGTGGCTCGTCGCGGCCGTGCTCGTGTTCGTCACGCCGTTCGGGAAGATGGCGCTGACCGTCGCGCTCGTCCGCGCGCTGCTGGTCGGCCTGCGTCCCGGTTCCCACCCGCGGGGTGGGAGCGTGCACGTCCGGGTGTGGCTGGCGGAGCGGATCGCCGAGGCGGTCGACGGCCCCTCGACGGCCGGAGCACCGTGGATCAGCTACTACGCCCGGGCGCTCGGGGCCCGCATCGGGCGGGACGTCGACCTGCACGCGTTGCCGCCCGTGACGGGCATGCTGCGGATCGGTGCCCGCGCGTCCGTCGAACCCGAGGTCGACCTCGCGGGGCACTGGGTCGACGGTGACGTGTTCCGCGTGGGGCACGTGCGCATCGACGCCGACGCCGTGGTGCACAGCCGGACCATGCTGCTCCCGGGCGCGCACGTCGGCGCCGCAGCGGAGGTCGAGCCCGGGTCCTCGGTCGCGGGCCGGGTCCCGGACGGTGAGCGTTGGGCGGGCTCGCCGGCGGAGCGCGTCGGGTCGGCCCGGCACACCCGGGAGGCGCGTCCCGCCTCCCCGCGCCGCTGGCTCGTCGCGTACGGGGTCGGCTCGGTCGTCGTCGCCGGGCTGCCGGTGGCGGGCGTCGCGGTGGGGCTGGTCGTCGCCGCCGCCCTCGTCGGTCCGGCGCCGGACCTCGGTTCGGCCCTGCTCCGTGCGCTCGTGACCGTGCCCCTGGCCACCGTCGTCGCCGGTGCCGTGTACGCCCTGCTCGTCGTCGTCGCCGTCCGGCTGCTCGGCATCGGACTGCACGAGGGACGTCACCCGGTGCGGAGCCGGACGGGGTGGCAGGTGTGGTGCACGGAGCGGGTCCTCGACGGGGCTCGCACGCTCCTGTTCCCGCTCTACGCGTCGCTCGTCACGCCGGTGTGGCTCCGCCTGCTCGGTGCCCGGGTCGGCCGCGACACGGAGATCTCGACCGTGCTGCTCATCCCCGCGCTGACGCAGATCGCGTCGGGTGCGTTCCTCGCCGACGACACGATGGTCGCGACGTACGAGCTCGGTGGTGGCACGGTCCGGATCGGCCGCTCGAAGGTCGGACGACGGGCGTTCCTCGGCAACTCCGGGATGACGGGCGCGGGCAGGTCCGTGCCCCGCGAGGCCCTGGTCGCGGTGCTGTCGGCGGTCCCGAAGAAGGCCAAGCGCGGCTCGTCGTGGCTCGGTTCCCCGCCGGTGCGCCTGCGCCGGGCGGCCGCCGAGTTCGACGAGGAGCGGACCTTCCGCCCCCCGCTCCGGCTGAAGGTCGCGCGCGGGTGCTGGGAGCTGCTGCGCCTGGTCGCGCCGATGGTGTCCGGCGCGATCGCCCTCGGGGTCGCGGGGACGCTGCTGGCGCTGTGGACGGCCGTCGGCGTGGGGTGGACCGTGCTCCTCGCCGGACCGGTGCTCATCGTGGCGGGCGCCGTCGCCGCCGCCGTGTCGACGGTGGCGAAGTGGGTGTTCGTCGGTCGGATCCGGGCGCGCGAACACCCGCTGTGGTCCTCGTTCGTGTGGCGCAACGAGGTCCAGGACACCTTCGTCGAGACGGTCGCGCGGCCGTGGTTCGCCGAGCAGGCGCCGGGGACCCCGGCGTTGGCGGCGTGGCTGCGGAGCCTGGGTGCACGCATCGGTCGCGGGACGTGGATCGAGACGTACTGGCTGCCGGAGGCCGACCTCGTCGCGATCGGTGACGGCGCTGCGGTCGCGCGCGGCACGGTCGTGCAGACGCACCTGTTCCACGACCGGGTGATGCAGCTCGACACGGTGCACCTCGACGCCGGCGCCACCCTGGGTCCGCACAGCGTGGTCCTGCCGGCGGCGGGGATCGGCCGCGGCGCGACGGTGGCTCCCGCCTCGCTCGTGATGCGGGGCGAGCAGGTGCCGGCCGGGACGCTCTGGTCCGGCAACCCGATCGCGCCGTGGGCGGACCCACCGTGGTCCGGCGAGGGCTCTCCCGCGGCGGCCAGCAGCGACGGTGACGGCGTCCCCGCGGCCACCGGGCGCGTTCCCGGGACGCTCGTCACCGACCGCGTGCCAGACTGAGCGGCACCGTGAAGCCGACGAACGACACCGCCGACCCCTACACGCCGCACAACGGCGACCGTCGGTGGTCCGCCGAGCACTACGACCTCAGGCTCACCTACCGGGTGGCGACCAACCGGTTGGACGGGACCGCCACGGTCTCGGCGCGCGCACTCGTGGACCTCGACCGGATCGCACTCGACCTGCACGGACTCACCGTGGACCGGGTGGACGTCGACGGCACCCGTGCGAAGAAGGTGTCCCACGGGACGCACAAGACCACCGTCACACCGGCCGCCCCCGTCCCCGCCGGCGCCGAGTTCACCGTGCACGTGCGCTACCGCGGCGCGCCGCGTCCCGTTCGGAGCCCGTGGGGGCAGGTCGGCTGGGAGGAACTGACCGACGGCGTCATCGTCGCCGCGCAGCCGACGGGAGCGCCCTCCTGGTTCCCGTGCAACGACCGACCGGACGACAAGGCGACCTACCGGTTCGAGATCACGGTCGAGTCCGGTTACGACGTGCTCGCGAACGGCGACCTGCTGGGGCGGGAACGGGCGCGCGCCGGGACCACGTGGACCTACGCCACCACCGAGCCGATGGCCACCTACCTGGCGACCGTCCAGATCGGCCGCTACCGCACCACGAGTCTGCGCGGCAGCGACGTCCCCGTCACCGTGCACCACCCGGCGGACCTGCAGTCGAAGGTCCGGACGGACTTCGGGCGCGTGCCGGACATGATCGCGCTGTACGAGGAACGGTTCGGGCCGTACCCGTTCAGCGCGTACGGCGTCGTGGTGACGGACGACGAGCTCGAGATCCCGCTCGAGGCGCACGGACTCGCCGTGTTCGGGCGCAACCACGTCGACGGGGAGCACGGCAGTGACCGGCTCGTCGCCCACGAGCTGGCGCACCAGTGGTTCGGCAACTCGGTCACGGTCGCGCGGTGGCGGGACATCTGGTTGCACGAGGGGTTCGCGTGCTACGCGGAGTGGCTGTGGTCCGAGCACCGCGGTGGCCAGTCTGCCGACGACCTCGCCGAGCGGTACCGACAGGGCCTCCTGGAACAGCCCGAGGACCTCGTCGTCGGAGACCCCGGGCCCGCCGACATGTTCGACGACCGCGTGTACAAGCGCGGCGCCCTCGCCCTGCACGCCGTCCGGCGCACCGTCGGCGACGACGCGTTCTTCGCCGGGCTCCGGACGATCACGGAGCGCCACCGCCACGGCTCGGTCGGACCCGACGACGTCCTCGCTGCCCTCGCCGGGGCCGCCGGCACGACCGTCGACGCCGTCCGGCGGGTCACCGCACCGTGGATCGACGAGACGGGCACCCCGGCGCTCCCCGCGTCCTGAGCGACGGCCCGGCGATCACGCCGCGCCACACCGGGGTGCGGGCCGCCCGTCGAGGGGCGACGCCGGCCTCCCGACGACCGTCCGTCAGGCGACGACCGTCCGTCAGGCGACGTCGGCGGCCGGCGCCCCCGCGTCGAGGTCGTCGGTCGCGCCGCACACCACACGCCAGGCGTCGTCCAGGGACAGCCCGACCTCGGTCGCGACGGCCGCGACGGTCGCGAACGACGGCGTCGCGATCCGACCGGTCTCGATCTTCCGGAGTGTCTCCGGCGAGACCCCCGCACGGACTGCCACGTCGAGCATCGACCGCTGCCCCCGGGCGCCCCGCAGCAGCGCGCCGAGACGCTGTCCACGTTCGACGTCGACGGGGCTGAGCGGCAGACGGACCATGCCCCGATACTAATACCGGCCAATCAATACCGGTACTGTTGTCCCATGATCGAGATCCTCACCCCCGCCGAGGTCGACCGCGCCCGCCACACCGGGCGACTGGTCGGCACGATCCTGCAGACCCTCCGCGAGCGCACCGCCGTCGGGACGAACCTGCTCCAGATCGACCGCTGGGCGAAGCAGATGATCGAGGACGCCGGCGCCGATTCCTGCTACGTCGACTACGCCCCCTCGTTCGGCCGCGGCCCGTTCGGGCACCACATCTGCACGGCCGTCAACGACGCCGTCCTGCACGGCCTGCCCCACGACCGCGCACTCGCGGACGGCGACCTGCTGACGCTCGACCTCGCCGTCTCCCTGGACGGCATCGCCGCCGACGCCGCGATCAGCTTCGTGGTCGGGACACCCGATCCCGCAGACATCGCACTCATCGAGGCGACCGAACACGCCCTGGCGGCCGGCATCGCAGCCGCCCGGCCCGGTGCCCGCACCGGCGACCTGTCGCACGCGATCGGCACGGTGCTGCAGGGAGCGGGCTACCCCGTCAACGTCGAGTTCGGCGGACACGGCATCGGGTCGACCATGCACCAGGACCCGCACGTGTCGAACACCGGTCGTCCCGGTCGGGGGTACACCCTGCGCCCCGGTTTGCTGCTCGCGCTCGAGCCGTGGGTGATGGCGGACACCGACGTGCTGGTGACGGACCCCGACGGCTGGACGCTCCGCAGCGCCACCGGAGCCCGCACCGCCCACACCGAGCACACCATCGCGATCACCGAGCAGGGCGCCGAGGTCCTCACCCGCCCCAGCTGACCGGCACGCCGCCGGCGGCGACCGCGAGCACCAGGTCGTCGTCGGGCCGGTGGAACGCGACGCGCAGCAGGTCGCCCTCGAACGCAGCGGTCCCCGCGGCCAGGTCGACGTCCACCCGGACGGGATCCACGCGGAGCCCCCGCCCGTCCCGCTTCAGGACCGCCTCCTTCGCCGCCCAGCACGCCGTGAGCGCGGCCAGGTCGCCGTCGGCCCGTCGACGCTCCCCCGGGGTGAAGGCGTCGAGCGGAGCAGCGGCGACGCGGGACACCCGCTCGACGTCGATCCCGACGGGCCCGGGACCCACCGCCGTCACCCAGACCCCCGTTGTCCGCGCGGTGCTGACTCCGACGGGGACGCCGTCGGCGACGGCCCAGGGTCGTCCGTGGTCGGTGCGCCCGCAGCGCGGGCAGCGCCGCCCCACGCGGACAGCAGCCGTCCCGACGTCCGTGGCCGACGCGACGGCGGCGACCAGCGCCTCCAGGCCCGCCGCTCGGTCCGGTGCCGGCACGCGCGTCGTCACCACGACGTTCGGGAGGCGCAGGTCACCCACGCGAGCAGCTTACGGTCGACGGGGCGCGGCTCCCCGGACGAGGCCCGACGCGGGCGTGCGTGGGCTCAGGCGTGTGTGAGGGCGATGAGCGCCACGTTCATCGTGCTGTAGAGCCCCTCGGACCGGGTGGCCTGCCGGACACGGCCGCGGAGCACCTCGTACCGGCCGTCGTGTTCCCGCACGAAGCCGATCACGCCGCTGG
>Ga0308167_1001909_pt1 | contig 21444 bp, 21 predicted proteins | sample PhyCR1_2_FD_202138 | JGI IMG/M metagenome (GOLD analysis project Ga0308167, IMG submission 202138) | Phyllosphere microbial communities from UC Gill Tract Community Farm, Albany, California, United States - DLSLRC.R1 | ecosystem: Host-associated > Plants > Phyllosphere > Unclassified | place... | reverse complement strand
CGGCGAGGCCGACCAGCTGCGCCGCGCGATGGCAGCATGGAAGCGCAAGGGCGGACTTGGCCACTATTACGACAGCATCGTCAACGGAATGCTTGAGCGCGGATACCAAAAGGCATTCGCGGATGCCCTGTTTGCACAAATCGAGGGGTTTGGCGAGTATGGCTTTCCGGAAAGCCATGCGGCAAGCTTCGCCCTGCTCGTCTACGCAAGTAGTTGGCTGAAGTGCCACTATCCGGCCGCCTTCCTCTGCGCCATGCTTAACAGTCAGCCAATGGGCTTTTATTCACCCTCTCAGTTGGTTCAGGACGCAAGACGCCATGGCGTCACCGTCTTGCCGGTCGATATCACCGCGAGCGACTGGGATAGCACTTTGGAAGGCGATATGGAGCGCCCGTCCGTGCGCCTCGGCCTATCCCGAATTACCGGTCTACGACAAGAGGCCGGCTGGCGTATCGAGGCCTCGCGCGCAATGCGGCCCTTCAAGGATGTCGCAGACCTCGGGCGGCGCGCCGATCTCAACCGACGCGACTTACAGATCCTGGCTACGGCCGACGCCCTGCGGTCAATCGCCGGGCACCGTCGGGAAGCCCTGTGGCAAGCGATCGCATCGGTACCGGAAAAATCGCTGCTTCGTGACGCGGGCCAGGACGATGACACGCCGAGCCTGGCCGCGCCACGAGAAGCCGAATCGATCGTCGCGGACTACCAAAGCACGGGCCTTACCCTTGGGCGCCACCCCGTCGCGCTCTTACGCACACACCTCGACAAACTCGGACTGATGAATGCCCAGACGCTGGCCACTTATAAAAACGGGCGCGTCACCCGCGGTTGCGGCATCGTCACCGTGCGGCAGCGCCCTGGCACGGCCAAGGGCGTGCTGTTCATGACCCTTGAGGACGAAAGCGGGTCGGTAAATGTCATAGTTTGGCCATCGCTCCTGGAGCGATACCGTAAGGAAGCGCTTGGCGCGACGCTGCTCGGCGTGCATGGCGTCTGGCAAACTGACGGCAAGGTCCGTCACTTGGTCGCGCGCCGCTTGCTCGACATCTCGTACCTGCTCGGCGAGTTGCCAACGGATAGCCGGGACTTTTGCTAAAAAACGATAGGCGGTGACCCTAATCAACACGATACAAATGCGCCTTGAGCAACTGCGTGATCATTTCAAGTTCGTCGGCTACCGCCGCGAAGGTCGTTTCGGAAAGCTTGCAGGACAAACGCGCGGTGTTCGCCACGTGCGCGATTTGGTTCAAGTTGTTGCCCGTGTTATTGATCACATACATGATGCCGCGGCGCTCGGCCGTGACCGGCGGCCGCGCCACCACTTCGGTGCGGTTCGTCAGAATGCAATCGCGCAAGAACTCGGAAGAACTCATACCCGAGTGCTTCACCTTCTCGCTGAATGTGCGCCATTGCTCATGGTTAAAACACGTTTGGCTTGCCAAGCGACGCGGCAAGCTCTTTTCGGCCCCGGCGCGTCGGCTCAGCGCTCGTATTGAGATCGACGGTGCTCATCGCAAAGCGTCAAGGTCCGTTCTGGATAGTTCCGTATTTCGAATTTATGGCGCCTTTTACATCGCTTCCCGCGGATTGGCACTGGTCAAGAAAGTCACTAAGTGCGTTGGCGGTACCGCTCAGATCGAAGTGACCATGATGAAAGCGCACGATGGAGAAGTAATCCGCATCGTATTTTTTGCACGATTCCCCCCATCGTTACCCGTGATCAAACCCGCAAGGCACAACACCCTGCCGCACGCATCCTTGTTGTCGTCGGCGTGTGCCTGGCTCGCTATGAGCACCGCGCTATCTATCTGTCTGCCGCGCCTTTCCTACCGATCCAGGCTTCATCATCAGGATCGAACAAGAATAGAATCTTCTTCACGGCGATTTCCCACGCCTGGCGCTCGGTATCGGCTCTCTGTAGCAAGTCTTCCGGTATGAGTTGGTCGATCTCGTTCGTGATCGAGATAAACCACTGCGCGCGCTCGGCTTGGCTTAATGGTCGACCGTCATCATCTACCTGATAAACGTCGCCCACGCGATAGACCGCGACGCCCGCTGCCATCAACCGCCGAACGGCCAGCGCGAAGTCTCCCGTGGCGTTGAATCTAGCGAGGTAGCGCGCAAGTGGATCGGCATCGACCACCACATACACCGGTTTCTTATCTTCTGACATGTCTTATCACCTCCCGTTACGGGCTCATGGGGTATCGTTCTTGGGGGTCTGAATACGCGCCTAACGCACCGGCTTGTAGGGCTCGCCCTGCTCCCACCTGCTTTGCCAGTGCGTTTAATAGCTGCGCCCAATCGACGGGCAACTGGCGATCACGACGACGTTTTCACTATTGCGTCTCGCTGCGGACAAGCTGTAATTGAATGACCCGGTTTGCACGGTTTCACCGTCGGAGATAATGTATGTATCATGAACCGTAACCCTCACAGTGTTACTGCCGTGGGGAGTGGTTCCCACAGCGGCCCCGGTCTTGCGCCAGGTTCGTTTTCGGTGGCATCCGCGATCACCGCCACGTCGACGCCACGCTCCCTGGCTGCGATGAGCCGGCGCACCACATCAGGCGAGGTGAAGGTGTCGGCAGCCACTTGCACACGTGAATGCGCCTGGTCGATCACGTCGTCAACCGGCACCGCAGCGCTGCCCTCTGGCGAGAATCCCGATTTCAACTCACAGACACTGCTCGCCGTACTCGTCCAGCGCGCGGCGCGTTGGGAGAGCGTCGGCCACTTGATAACCATCATCGCCAGGAGCGCCACGCTTGCACCCGTGACTGCACTCCAGCGAAGGACCTTACTAGCCCGGCTCACCCGTTCATGCTTTGGCTGCTGTTCAATCATCTTTCGCGCTCCACACTCATTCGATATCGATTTGCACCGCGTTATAGCCCGAGCAGGTGCGACAGATGCAACACGCTCCATAACGCGCCCGCGCCAGCCCAAAAGGCAATCGCGGTAGGGATGCTCGCAAAGCGCGGCGAGAGCGGCGCCGTTCCTGGCCAGCGGATCTTGATCGGGTCGCGCCGCTCTAGCGCCAGGCGCAGCCGTGCCAGTTCGTCGGCCACTTCCGCAGTCGCGGCCAGGCGCCCCTGGTCCGCCGCCTTCACCACGAGTTCGCCAACGAAGCTCTGCCGCGCTCGGCCAACGACCTCTTTCCACTGCGTGGTTTCCTCGCGCAGTGCCTGCACCGTTGCGGTAAGACGTTGGTCGGTGGCCTCGTCCATCAAACCGTAACGCCGAATCTCGTGCGCCCGCGCAAAGCGTGCATCGCCGTGTAACTCGCGCTTAGGCTTGGCAATCAGCGCGGCGGCCACCGCCACGATCGGCAGCACCGGTATCGCGGCCGCCACCACGCTCGCGATGAACAAGAAGCGCTTGACCGCCTTCTCGGCGCCCAACGCATGCCAATAATCGCGAAGCGTCCACAAGCCAATCACCGAATCGCGGAGTTTTACTAATTCGGCGAAGAGCGCAGCGCCCGCGAATTGACCCGCCACAACCAGTGTCGTTATCGCCAACAGGGCGACAAGCCAGCCGGCGACAACCCGATCAAGCATCGCGGCGTGCTTTAGCAGGACCGCACTCGCGCAAACACCCCACACAACACATGTACCGCACACGCTCCCGATCAGAGCGGCCCGTTCAAGGGGATCCGTTACGAGGAGTTCAAGGTGCAGTGGTCGCGCACCAAGAAAGAGCACTGCACCCGCGAGCGCTGCGAGTAATATGTCCAGGAGGATGCGCTTTTTCATCCGCACCTCTTGCGCAGAATATGCGGCAAATCAAACGTGTTGATCTGCTCCATGGCCTCGCGCGCGGCGATCGGATCGCGATCCCGCATTGCCAAGGTCAGCATGGCCAGCGCGGGCCAGTCACCCTCCACCCGTATGGGCACGGTATTGTCCGCCGCTGTCGATTGATACAAAGGACTGACCAGGCAGGCCATTTGCCGCACGATCCGGTTGGGGCTCGCCGCCATAACAGCGACATGGAGTTCGTCTTGCGCCTGCACATAGGTGCCAAGTGTTTTGGCGTGCATCCGATTCGCACACGCTGAGATAATTCGAGTGCGATCTTCGGCAGTCGCGCCATGCGCCGCATCGCCGGCGGCGATCGGTTCGAAGGCGCGACGCAAGGCCACAATAGCGGCCCTGAAAGCACCGTCCGTGTCGAGCGAGAGACGCCAGCGCACCACATCGCCGTCAACAATTTGACATTGATCTTCGTGAAGGACACGCAGACCCAACCGTGTGCGCACCTTGATTGCCCCGCACGCCAGTAATCGACTCATTGCTTCGTGAAGTCTCGTCCCGCTCAAGCCCAGCTTCCCGGCAATCGCCTCCTGTGAGGGTAACGCCCGGGTCGCATCGCACAGCAGCAGTATCTTCTCGGCCAACCAGGCCCGCCTCTCATTAGATGAACCCGTGCGGTAACTCATGCTTTTCCTCTGAGTAGTTGCATTTTCGTGACTGGATCGATGTAGATTTCTGTCAGCTCACGGTTCTCGAGGAACAGCACGACGTCGACTGTCGTGCGAATCTCTCGCATCAAGTAGTCCGGTGGCAGCGTCTGCCCCACGGGGCTTTGTTTCACCAACGTTGCGATGCGCGAAAGCGCTGCGATCGAATCGTTGGCGTGCACCGTCGTCAATCCGCCGTCATGGCCAGTATTGCGAAGCGTGAGATAGTCCCAGGTCTCATCGCCCCGCAATTCAGCCAGTAACACCCGATCGAACTTCATGCGTAACGTCGCCTTGACGATGCGCCGTGCGGGAATCGCCTCGCTATAGAACAAATGAACGTGATTGCGATGCAGCGGCAGGGGCAATTCGCGGGTGTCCTCGATCGTCGCGATGCGCGCCTCACGAGGAACGACCGGAATCAGGTCAGCCAGCACCTTCATCAAGGTCGTCTTACCCGAGCCGGTGCCGCCAACGAGCACGATGTTCAACCCGTTCAATATGGCAAGCCGTAATTCCACCCTGAAACGTCCAGCGCCCGCACCGTCGCAACCGCTTCATCACGATTACAGGGCTGTCTCCCCAATTTTCCACCCACCACGCCGATCGCATATGGGTTAAATCCGGACTCTGCCTTGAAAAGCACGCGCAGCGTGGTCGGATGGACCGATGGCGCGCACTGCTGAGCGAGCACCGCAAAGTCGATTGGCATCACCATGGCTCACACGATAATGAATGATTGATGCTCACAAACCTGACCGGCTTGATTTGGACCACTCGGCAATGCACTTAATGGTGTAAGCGATTACAGTAGGCATTTGAAAAGAGTACAACACGGTCGCTGCCATCAGCAGGGCTACACAAAGCACACGCGGCTCCATGACCCAAAAAGACGCATATTCAACCTGATTGGTTGCCCAAGTGAAAAAACGATCAATGATTAGACGTAGTCCGCAAAAGCTCCAAAACATTAGTATTACTAATTCACCAAAACCAATAATGACCGACTCCGAGATGACATGATGGAACACTTTGCGCATGATTCACCAGTCCCGGCTATCGCGTGGCCAACCGCACTTGTAGAGGAAATAAGCGATCGACATCCAGCTGCAGCCAACAATCGCAACAGCGATCAGTTCGGGCAGAGTGGAATGTCTTTTGATCAACCAGAACACAAAACCCATCAAGCATGTCGTGACGATGAACAAGGGCAACGCGCGAATGACCTTGCGAATCAAATCGAAAATTTTACCTAACACGATGTTCCCCTATGCCGTTCGTTGGTACGCGTATACGTCATCCTTAGCAGCCGCAGCCTAGCCGTACTAAAAGATTCTTCATCTTCTGTGTCGCGTCTTAGGAAATGAGTCACATACTGCTCAGCGACCAGTGGCTAGGACGACAAGCTATAGCTAAATTTACATTCTTACGATCCTTGAAGCCTCGGGCGCACCGATCGAGATTGCCCTTGATCAGCGACTGCAGACGATTTCATTCGCGCCCGTAGCTCGACAACCAATTGTGCGTTTTTGGATCTTGACTCTTCCTGGGACCTTGCAAATAACCACTCATCCAGATCTTTTGGAATGCGAAACTGCGAACGAACGATGTCAGTCATTCTTTGCCTCGATACTTTAGTCACTATGTAGTGGTTTACAGTCACTACACGATAGGGTCGTCGTAGTGTCAAATAGCGCGATGGACGACACCTTTCGCTCACAATTCCGGTTACCCTGGCCCCTTTACGAAGAACTATAAAAGGCCGCCACGAAGAACCGACGCCCTCTCAACGCCGAGCTGGTCGCGCGTTTGGAATCAACGTTTCCACGATTCAAGCTCGAGGTGCTCACAGAGGTAGAAAATCTTGGCAAGACCATCTCTCAAATGTCTTTAGGAGACGCCATGACCCCGGCCGAAATAACGATGTTTGTTGAACGCATACAAGACTTATAGCCAAGGCCGGGGACACTACGTAGCCACTGCCGTGGTACAAGGCAGATTCTCAACTAACGCTGTCTATCGCGCATCCGTGAAAAGCACTGATGCGGTAGACGTGTCCATGTGATGCAAAGAGGTCTAACCCCGCCCAACCAAATTCTTCAGAACGAGCGAATTAATCCGGTCGCTCGCTTATTCAGGCTCGCACCGATATGCGATAACCAGCGTTCGCCGCGTCTTGGCCCGACATCCCTCGGGGCTAGCCGCTGAATTTAATTGCAGCTGCTGCTCATTTAATCAACGCCAGCAAATAACTTGATCTGACAATTGGGTATTCCGGTCCAACGTTACCGTTGATTCCACTCGAACGTGACCGATTTCGGGGTGCCACCGGAATCCGCGGTCACGATGCCGGAATCACTGATCACGATGCCGGAATGGCGTCGTACAGCGCTGTAATGGTGTTACGCATATTGCAACCGAAAGGGTACGCTTCCAGCTTTTTGCTGGAGATCGGCGTGCCTGCACCAAGGATAAACATGCGTAAAATCAAAGACGTATTGCGTCTGAAGCTGGACGCCGGGCTCTCACACCAACAGATCGCCGCCGCCCTCGGCTTGTCCAAAGGCGTTGTCACCAAGTACCTCGGCTTGGCCACCACGGCCGGCCTGGACTGGCCCGCCGTGCGTGAGCTCGATGAGAGCGCACTCGAACGCCGCCTGCTCTCAGGCGCCCAGGTGGCGCGCGACAATGTTCTCCCCGACCTACGGCCGCTTGCATCAGGAACTGCGCCGCAAGGGCGTCACACTGATGCTGCTCTGGGAGGAACACCGCGCCGAGCACGCCGAGGCGCAGACCCATGCCTACTCGCAGTTCTGCGAGAACTACCGGCGCTTTGCCAGGCAGTTAAAGCGCTCAATGCGCCAGGTCCACCGCGCCGGTGAGAAGCTGTTCATCGACTACGCCGGGCGGACGATCCCGCTGCTCGGGGGCGGCCAGGCCCACATCTTCGTCGCCTCGCTGGGCGCCTCCAGCTACACCTACGCCTGCGCCACGCCGCGCGAGACAATGGCCGACTGGCTCGAATCCGCCGCGCGGGCCCTGGACTTCTACGGTGGCGTGCCACAGTTGATCGTGCCCGACAACCCACGCGCGCTCATCAGCGAGGCCAACCGCTACGAACCACGCGGCAACGACACCGTGCTCGACTTCGCCCGCCACTACGGCACCTCCTTCCTACCGGCACACGCCTATCGCCCGCAGGACAAAGCGAAGGCGGAGTCGGCGGTACAGATCGTCGAGCGCTGGATCATGGCGCGGCTGCCCCATCAGCAATTCGCCAGCGTCCACGAGGTCAATGCAGCGATTGCTGGCTTACTGACTCGGCTCAACGACAAGCCGTTCCAGAAGTTGCCCGGCAGCCGCGCGGGCACCTTCTGCGCCATCGACGCCCCAGCGTTGCTGCCCTTGCCACACCAACGCTATGAACTCTCCCACTTCAAGAGCGTGAAGGTCCACTTCGATTACCACGTCGAGATCGAGCGACACCGCTACAGCGTGCCACAGGCACTGGTTGGTCAGGTCTTGGAAGCACGGCTCACGACAGCGGCGGTGGAGTTGCTGCACCGAGGGCAGCGTGTGGCCAGTCATGCGCGCAGCACACAAGCAGGCGGCTTCACAACGGTCGCCGCGCAGATGGAGTGGACGCCCGAGCGCTTGATTCATTGGGGGACGGGCATTGGCCCGGCCACCGCCGAAGTTGTGACGCGTCTGATGGCGCAGAACCGTCATCCAGAGCATGGTTACCGCGCGTGTCTGGGCTTGCTGTCGCTGGCCAAGCGCTTCGGTAAATCGCGGCTAGAAGCGGCGTGCACGCTGGCTTTACAAATTGGTGCCTGCCAGTACCGGCACGTGCGCGACATCTTGCACAACAAGCGCGACCAGAGCGCGCCGATAATCGCGGACGAATGGGTGAGTCCGGCGCGTGCGCAAGTGCGTGGCCCCGATTACTACCAATAAAGAGACGAGCGATGATGATGCAAACGACGTTGACGCAATTGCGCGAATTGAAACTGGAGGGCCTCGCCACGGCACTGGAAGAGCAGATGGCGCAGGCCGGCATGGCGGCGTTGAGCTTCGAGGAACGCTCGCCTTGTTGATCGAGCGCGAGGTCCATTGCCGCCATGATCGTAAGCTGCTGCGGCTGTTGAAGAACGCGCATCTGAAGTACGGGCAAGCGACGATCGAGGACATCGACAGCCGCGCCGGACGCGGCGTCGAGCGACGCGAGGTGATGAGCTTGGCGCTGGGCGAATGGGTAGATGCCGGTCACGGCGTGCTAATAACCGGTCCGACGGGGGCGGGAAAGTCGTGGCTGGCGTGTGCTCTCACGCAGTATGCATGCTAGCGTGGGTACTCGGCGCTGTATCAACGGGTACCGCGCTTGCAGGAGGAGTTACGCATCCGGCACGCGAGTGTCACGTTCGGCAAGTGGTTGCTGCAACTCGCGAAGACGGACGTGCTGATCTTGGATGACTGGGGCATGGGCGCGATCGACAGCATGACGCGCTCGGACTTGCTGGAGATCATTGACGACCGAGCTGGGAACAAGGCGACGATCATCACGAGCCAACTTCCGGTAGAGCACTGGCATGCATGGATTGGGGACGCGACGATTGCGGATGCGATTCTGGATCGGGTGATGCAGCGCCATCACCGCTTCACACTCACCGGCGACTCGCTGCGTCTGCCAAGAGAAAAAACACACAGAAAGGAGAAAACCATCGACCCATCATGACCGCTGCGCTTAGAATCTAACCACGTAAGACCGACTGCTGCGCAGCGGTCACGATCACCGGAATCTCCGCTCACGTTCGCCGGAATACGCAACCAATCATTGACGAGGTCGAATTTTGAAAACCGATAGCGCTGTTATTAGATTTATAGAGGATTTTCCCACCTCCGCTAGCCTAAAAGAGGCAGATACGGGTAGATATATCGTAAACAATGCAGCCAACTCAAAGCAGTTTGGTGTAGACAACCCCAAAGATATTTGCGGACTTACAATAAAAGAATTAAATTTCAGGCACGCAGACTGGGGAGGTATGTATGCAAAATCGATAGAGAGGCTAGATCATTTTGTTCGCGATAAGAAGTCACACATTACCGTTAAAAGTGCGTTTCTTGATCACTGCGGCGAAGCTCAAATGGAGGAGATGACGAAATTTCCTCTAATGGGTGCAAGCGGAAATATACTAGCTATTGCCACATATCGTCATGATCTCACAGCAACCTTATCACCCATTAGCACTTACAAGCTGAATAAAAATTTTTACGATTCAATCAATGCAATAAAGCGTACGTTAAACTTTCTATCTATAGATCAATATTTTATTTCCACACCTACCGAAGCACAACTTCACATACTTCTCTTAAAATGTGAACGATTAACAAATAAAGAGATTTCTCGCACTCTTGGTATCTCCAGTAGAACGGTGGAGTCTCATTTCCTGGCATTGCGCGGCAAAATTGTTAATGGTGATATGTCAAATGTTCTAAGTTTCTTGAAAAACAATAATTATGCAAACGCAATCTAATCCCATATTGAAGATTGCTTTAACAGCAAATCTTGTCGAATGGTATGAATTTTCACTTACCAGTTTTATGGCATTGCAGATCGGCCAGATTTTTTTCCCTGTCGCGACTGACAAAACAGCAATATTTTTCAGCTTTACTGTATTCGCAGTTAGTTATTTAGCGCGACCTTTCGGCGGTATTTTCTTCGGCATCCTAGGTAACCGCTATGGTACCGGAACGGCCTTGAAGATAAGTATGATTGGAATGTCTATCCCTGCATCTACAATATTTATCTTACCGCCCTATAAGATGGCAGGTTATTTTGCGACTTCCTCACTATTACTAACTAAGATACTTCAAGGATTCTGCGCTGGGGGCGAACTTCCATTGAGTGGATATTTTGTGTCACTCAACACTGACAATAAAAACCGAGGCTTTTATAGCTCCCTGGTGGTGGTCAGTGGCTTCCTCGGGATGTTGCTTGCTTCGACTACCGTATCGCTGCTGCCATACCTGAATGTTCAACGATCAAAGTGGTTTGGGGTAACTTATCTTTCCGATTCGTGGCGATGGCCATTTCTACTGTGTATTCCTCTATCAATAGCTATCTTTTTTCTGAGATCGTCTATTGACTGCACAAATAACAATAATATGTGCCTGAAATATCGTGTGAAAACCGCGTTACCATTATTGCAGGCTTTTATTTTGGTCGCATTTATGGAGGCCGTTATCTATTCAGTGGTTGTCTGGATGCCGCAGTACTTACATACTTATCTTGGAATATCAACGTTCGATGCTCATATTACAAATGTTATTACTATATTCATTTTTTCAGCCGTAATAATTTGTGTCGGATATGCCTCGAGATTTTTCGGCGCCGATAAGTTTGTTTTGATCGGGGTTGTTTCTCTAACTCTTACTAGTTATCCGCTATTCTTGGTTTTACAAAAAGGCGATTTTCTTCGATTATTGTTAGTGCAGATCGCTTTTGCGTGCATGACAGCTTGTATGGTTGGCGTAATCTTCGTCATTCTCACAGATCTGTTCAGAAAGAATTGGGGAAATCTAGGCATGTCTAGCACTTATTCAATCGCGACCGCGATTTTCGGCGGAGCGTCCCCTCTCATTTGTACATACCTAGTCAACGTAACGCATCTGCTGATTGCGCCCGCATTCTATTTACTGTCACTAGGGTTACTCGCCGCTCCCGTTGCGTACAGGATGTCTCTGACGGCGTGTAAGAAAGTGCATAGTTAATTTGCAATCGCGCGTGTTGCCCTTTTGATCTGGACTACATACGATCCATTATGAAAATTTCGACGTTGCTCCCGCGCACATATCTAATCACGCCCGAACCACAGGATGGCAAACCGTTAGCAGACTTTGTCATCCATCTAGAACGCGTGCTGAGATCCGGCATAAAATTGGTCCAATTGAGATCCAAAACTCTGACAGAGACCCAATATGCAAGGCTTGCCGAGGAAGCGCTAATTTGTTGCAGGCGCCACGACGCGCGGTTATTGTTAAATGGTCCGGTAGATATAGCGCAATCGTTGGGAGCGGATGGCATACACCTCACAAGTACCCGCTTAATGGCTTGCGATAATAGGCCATTGCCCCCTGAACTGCTAGTTTCTGCTGCGTGCCACGATTCCACCCAGGTTCGACACGCAAACGAAATAGGAGCTGATTTATTGACCATCTCACCGGTATTGCCGACAGCGACACATACTACTGCCTCCCCCCTAGGCTGGACTCGTTTTCGCGAACTAGTGGCGCTGACGTCGATACCGTCATATGCCTTAGGAGGCATGTCAATAGACACACTTGCGCAGGCTCGTGAAGCTGGCGCTCATGGCGTCGCAGCCATTCGGGCGTTTTGGATGGATTTATGATTGCTTGCGTTATAGGACGTAAGTTGTCGACTGGCAGTAGCCATTCGACATTGACAGACTAGCTAGTCATCGCGAGCTATCGTCAATAGTGGTGTATGAAAAATTTGACGGTGATCGATTTCAAGCGGCGAGTTTCTGCTGATCCGGCCGATCGTCTTGCACCGGTTCACCGTCCTTGAAGGCAACGCCCTCGAGCAACAGCGTGATCTTTTCCGGGCCGTTGATACGGCGCCAGGTTTTCTCGGCTTCCTTGATCAGCTTGAATGAGAGGCCGAGGAAGGTTGGTCGCGATACGCAGTTACGCGTGCGCGTCGTACGGTGGCGCACCGTCGCGAACGTCGATTCAATCGCGTTGGTCGTGCGCAAATGCTGCCAGTGCTCGGCGGGAAATTCGTAAAACGCGAGCAGGCTCTCCCGATCTTTCTTCAACGTCTCGGTCGCCTTTGGATATTTGGCCGCATAGATCGACACGAAACGATCGAACGCAGCGTGCGCGTCGGCGCGGGTGGCTGCCATCCAGATTGATTGCATGTCGGCCCTCGCACGCGCCTGTTGCGACTTGGGCAGCGCGTTCAATACATTGCTAATCTTGTGGAACCAACAGCACTGGCCACGCGTGGCCGGAAACACCTCTTCCAGCGCCGCCCAGAAGCCCATTGCGCCGTCGCCGACCGCCAGTCGCGGGCCAGCTTGCAGGCCACGCTTTTTCAGATCGAGCAACAACTCCAGCCAAGAAGCTTTCGTCTCGCGATATCCGTCGCCGATCGCCACGCACTCTTTGCTTGCGTCCGGCTTCACGCCGATGATAACCAGCAAGCGTTGCCCATCGGAGTTCTCGCTGCGCAACCCCGTGTGAATGCCGTCGACCCACCAATAGACGTAGTGCGACCCGGACATGTCACGCCGGCTCCAAGCCACATGCTCGTCGGCCCATTGCGCCTTCAGCCGGCTTACCACGTTGGCCGACAAGCCCTTGGCGTCGTCGACCAGCAGCACGCTCAACGCTTCGCCCATGTCGCCCGTCGAAATGCCCTTCAGATACAGCCAGGGCAGCGCTGCGCTCACGCGAGGCGACTTCCTCACGTACGGCGGCACCATCGTCGAAATGAACTTCACGCCCGATCCCGATTGATCGCACACCTTCGGCACCTTCACCGCAAGCGGCCCGGCGGCCGGAAACACCTCACGCTCTGGCAAGTAGCCGTTGCGCACGATGGCGCGTTGCCCTTGTAAAGTCTTGACGTTCGCGAACTGCTCCATCAGCTCTGACAGCTCCGCTTCGATCGCTTGTTGAATCACCTGCGGCGCCTCGTGACGAACCAATTCGTCCAGACCAAGTCCGACTCCCGATACGCCAACGACTGCTTTTTTCGTATCCTTGCTCATGGTGGATGGTTTGATTTTTTGCTGGTTTCCGACTTCGACAATCGGATTCTCCGCTGAAACCTCCACCGCCTTCAACTTCCCGCCTCAACTGCCCCGTACACCACTTTCGACTTTGGCTCCGCGATATCAACACGGCCCCACAGCACGTTTTATGCCCGTCGAGCGCAACCGCCTTCCCATCAACAATGAAAGTCGGATTGCCTTCGACGATTAGAAGGTCAATGATCAGTTAAGACGGTCCGGCCGTACGATCGTCGGTCCCACGAAAATCAACTTACGCAGCGTTGCCTGCGGCCCATGCGGCTGCATCCGGAAGTGCGGTCGTCGCCAATGCCCTCGAACCTCGTGATGCTCTCCGTCTCCTCCAAGTGACGGTGCAGGCCCCGCATCCAGTATCGCCGGACCGACAATATGCCGGTCATAGAGCTGTTCGATCTCAGCCAGTCGCTCAGCGCGCCGGCGCTTGCCCAGCCCATTGAACTGACGCGGTGCCTTGGTATACGCCTGCTCGTGTACGATCTGCGCATCTCGCGCATTCAGGTACAGCAACATTTTGATGCTGTAATCCATGGCACCGCGCCAGAGCGCAAGTGTCTCCGCATCCTCAGGGTCCCGTGAGTTGCGAAAGGATTCATCGAGCAGCGCATGAATGGTTTTATCCGGATCGTCCAACGACAAGCTGATGACGTCCATCGCGCCGGTCGTCGCGCTATCCTGGCATGTCCACGCAACCAGGTCGAGCGTCTGTTCGGTGCGAAAAATGGCGATCGCCTCGACATCCCCCGCCTTCTTCCACCGCGACGGTTCAGGAATGATGCACACCGTGTCGGCTGGCAGCGTGATCATTCCGACCGGCACGTCGTCAGCAATGTAAGAGTCGTCGAGCAGTCGGTGCAAGGGGGGTGTCGGCTCATAGAACACACCATGACGCACCTCGAATGCAAGCCAGATGATGCTGTATTGCGCGATCATCCGGACCTGCATGGCGTTGAATCCGTCTGCCCCATTAGGCAGTATGTCCCGGATGAACGGATCGATGAATCGCATCAGCGTAAGCACCCCTTTTGTCCTTAGCGCCTGAGTGAAGCTCTGCGAGTCCACCGCGTCTAGCGCGTCCCGGGCAGCGTGCCACGCTTTCATTGCGCCACTCACACGATACCGCACGAGTCCAGGCAAGCGAGCGAGCTTGGGGTTGGCTGTATCGCTACTGCGGCTGATCGCCTCGATGAGCAAGGCGCGAATAGCTGCTTGCTGCTGACGGGTTTCTTCTTCCCGTGTGGGCGCTCGCTCCACAAGTGGCTGCGAGCGGCGACGTTTGCGGTACTGGGCGATTGCCTCTGGCGCGTGCCGTACCTCAATCTCCATGGCACCGGCCTGCCCACGATGCCGATCGTCCCACCCGGCTTCGAGACGCAAGTCACGGAAAGCCATCTTTACGGCTGCGGGCGACGCGGGCACGCCCAACCACTCGATGAGTCTCGGGCGGATCTTCTGCCAGATGTAGTCAAGCAGTTCATCTGGGTCTTCGCCGTCCATCGGACGCACGTGACCCGCGCTCAACCATAGCGTGACCCCTGGTAAGAAACCGGCGCACCGTAGAGGTTGGCCATCCAGCGCCATCGAGCCAGACAGCACCACCTTGAAAAGGTCGCCGGAGGCAAGCATTGCCCCATCAGAAAGCACAACGTGCTTCCCGAGCGCAAAGCGTAGCGATTCAATGTCAACTTCCGGAATGCTTGCGTCGGAAGTCAATGTCGGTCGATTCATGATCATGTAATGCGGGAATGTGGAGGACGAGACTTATCTTGAAAAACCGTTCACCTCGATCCAGCCGTCGCGCACCAGCAGCGCGGCCGATGTTCAGCGTTCGCCCCAAATGGCTGGTCAAGGCCAGCAGTACTTCTCAAACTTCACCAAGTCCGGCACGTCGACCTTGCTGAACTTGTAGAGAAGAAAGATCTGCGTTAAGCCGACGTGCAGCCTGCATCAGCACTGGCTTTTACGTGGTTTTTCTCGCAGGGGCACAGAACAAGATCGCCATCAAGCACGCAAGCGCGCCCGTCTTCTTGCATATCGGTGCCAGAGCCCTGGATCGGATGCTCTCCCGGGCACTTGCCGCACGTCGCCATTTCACGATCCAACGCGACGCGCCTCTCGCCGTCGTACATGCTTGAAACTGCCGCGATGACATGGCCGCCTGTAGTTGTCGCGTCGCCATCACACACGAGTTCTTTACTCATCGTCTCTCAAATGAAGATCTAGCGTTCGATTGGTTTTTTCTTTACGTTATAGCGGAAGATCAGCTTACCCATCTGCCATGTGTCGTCTGGCTGTTTTAGTTTTTTCGAAGCTTTTGGCAAATCGACATTCGGTGGGTCCGACCAGCCGAAGGTCGCGAATATCTTGTTTGCCATAGGTAACTGTTTCTTGAAACGCCGACTGATTCTGTATGCTATAAAAACTGCTGTAGCTTCCCATACTCCCCAAGTGGGGAGAAAAACTTTGACAAACGGCTCCCAACCATTCGGCATACCATCAGATATGATCATAATTGTCAGTATCAACGTTGGCACTGCACCGCATGCGCTCCAGAACAGCACTGACCATTTGAGGAAGAACTTGAAGTTCGCCTTGCTCCCCCGCTCACAGTGCGGATGAACGGATAGAACGCCGTCCGAACATCGCCGGATCGCATACCCTATCCAGTCCTCGCCTGCGCGCTCGGCCACGACTTCTACCTCATCCCCGTTTTCGAAGACCGACAGCCAGATCCACGCGCGGACCACCTCACCGTTCAGATTAAACGTCACAAGATCAGCTACCGTGTCCGTGAATTCGGTCGAAGCACTCAGGTTCAATGCAACATCGTTAAGCCCAGCAAGCGCCGCCACGAGCGCAGTACGCTCCATGGCTTGCTTGTCTGATTCCGTAAAGACAGTTTCATAGGACGCTCGGCGCTTCGTCAATCCAGTAATGCTCCCGCGCAGAAGTACTGGGCCCGCACTCTGTTGATTTTCCATCGTCAGTTATATCCCGTCGCGGCCAGCGCCGACTCAAATGCTTCACGCTGTTTTTCCAGCGTCCATTCAGATTTTGGCGCCGTCCCAAAAGGACAGTTTGCGAGCCAGTTTTCCAGATCGTCCGGCTGGAAATAGTTATACACGAGCGTAATGACCGTCAGGATCAACGCAACTTCCCAGCCTGTTGCGATTAGGATCAAGCGCCCGCTGATCAATAGCCACCCGCCTGCCGAAACTTCCGATGCGATCCCGGCAGCAACCGTTTCGCCCGTAATAGTCCCGGCGGCCTTCCATGCTGCGCGCTTCACAGCTGCTTCTAGAGCCTCCCCTGTTAGACCAGCTGCTCTTCCGTCTAATTGGGCCTGGGCACCGGCCACGCGGGCAGAGAGTTTTCCTAGAAATTTCAGCTTAGTCGGCGAGGTGGATTTCATCAGTAACGGCGCCGAGGAACTCAGTGCCGTCAGGACGGCCGCCGTACCGGATACCATATCAAAACCAGACTTTACAGAATAAAACACCGCCTGCTTATATTTTGCCGATGTCCACCCAGTGCGAGCTTTATCGATGTCAGAATACATCGATATAAACGACGAAATCCCCCCGAGGCAGCTAGCCGCCACTTTCATGTTCGAAAGCGTAAGGCTGGCCGCGGACTTTGCAAAAGACCCCAGCCACTTGGTTTGCACGTTGAGCGCGGCACCCGTCAGTGAAAATGTCCCGCTCACAATCGCCAAATCATCATCCGTCGTCTTATTTGGCTTGGTCCACAACAGGAAATAATTCATCAATTCGATAACGAATAATGCGCCGGACAGCTTCACAGAAGCGATCGCCTTATCCCGAGTCGCATTCGATGTCACCTGCGCATCCGCGTAGAGCCTACGTACCAATGCTCCCCGCTCATCGTTCGCTAACGCCTCATATGCTTTCGCACGAAGCTGCAGCGGACTCATTTCTGGATTCTGAGCCTTGAACTCGCTAACCTTCAGTCTCACCAACGAGTCCATCTGCCCTTCCCACGCGGCAAGCTTGACCGTGATGCGCTTGGCGTCTTCAAGTGCGATTCCTCCGCGAACCATCAAGGCCCCCTTGATCAAAGCCCCTCCGATGCTACGTGAAATCGGACCAAATACGTTGACCAATGCGCGCCCGGACCACATCGTCAGCCGATCGACCTGCAGCGCCTTGAGCGGCTGCTCGGTTGCCGATCCCGCGCGCTCACGCTTGAACACTTCATCCATCTTCTCGTAAAATTTCGTAAACGACTTAAAATAGCCGAGATAGCTGGAAATGTCCGCTTGCCTGTCTTCGTACCACGACGCCACCTGGTCCAGCGTTGATTCACTTTTCTTCGCCTGTACCCCAGCCAGGAACGTCTTTAAATCTTGACGAAGATCCGTCTGGTTATAAGCGAACGCCCGCCAAAAGTAGCTACGCTCGTCCATCGGGTCCATGTTGTTGATTACCTTTTCAACAATACGCAAACCCGCATCGGTGGCTGGCAATCCGGCAAACGCCTCGTCGATCACGCCGGCAAACGCCATTCCATCGCCCGCATCGTTCGGATCATAGTCATTCAGTGCGTGGCGGAAGGTATCAGCGGATAGCCAAGCATCGCGATCAGGAACACGCTGCTTCTGCAACTGCTCGCATTTGTCAGTCACTTGATCAAACCACTTACTAAAGCTGTTCGGCCACCTGCCCCCTTTGAGGCTCGCCTGGTATTTCTTCCAAGCCTTATCCCCCGCAGCCTGCTTTTCTTCGGGCGTGAGCTGCCCGGCCTTGTCAATCTGCTCTTGTGTGCCAGGCATCATGAGTCCCATTCCTTCATAGCCGCCCAGAGCACTACTCATGAGGGACTGGCGCCAGGCACTTTCACTCAACGCTGCACCACTGCGAACGGCCGCTTCAGCCGAATCGATGGATTGAGCCGCGTCAACCCGCACTGTCTGCGCACTGGTATAGCGCATCAGCGCACCCGCTGGGTCGTTGTGGAATCCCGCGAGCTCGTGGGCGATGCCTACCCCATCCCAAAGCGCTAGGAGCATCGGCTTGTGCGGGGTACCGCCCTCATTCTTGCCGATCTCTTCCATGAGTTTGACCAGATCCTTGCTGGCTGAACCGGACGGAGAGGTTTGACGAATATACAATGGATAACGCGTTGCTTCCTGCGCCCACAGGCTATCGTCGGTAGCGCGGCCATCGGCATCCGTCGTGATCGGCTTAGCAGGAGGGGCTAGCAGGTCGGATTTCAAACCCGGTTGGTACTCGACGATCTGGTCGATGCTGGCCTGAGTGGCTGCCGTCGCATGCCCAGCCTCACCTTTTCTCATGCCGAACATACCACTGCCCGTCTGAATCCACGTCGACGGCATGATCACCTGCATGCGATCGCTACGCAACTGTGCGTTGGATGCGTACTTCTCGAAAACGTTTTTGCTCCACGGATACTCTGAAAACGCGATGAACACCTTTGTTGCCTTTTCAGGTTTCTCGATGGCAATCACCTCCATAGGAACCGCACTACCGCGCTTCCCGCAGGCAGCATGCGCTTTGCGCTCCGAAGGCACAGGCGTTTTCTGGTTCCAGATCCGCCCGTCTTCTGTTACCCGGTAGGCTTCCCAGTAATTGCTGCCTCTCGCACCTTTTTCGTAGAAAAGATAAAGCCAGCCTTCACGCAAGGTTCGCAAGCTGTAGTGATGTGCGCTCAGCGGAACATCCATCACACCGAGCCCGATGATGTCCGCAGGTATGGCACGCGATATCGTTTGCGGCACGACCGTGTACCGAACCGGCAAAATCGCAAGTCCGGATTTATCACAATTTGGACAATTTTCGGTAGAGGTTGAAGCAGCGTTTTCCATGATCTTATCGTGATGTTCAGGTACGACCACCCGCGTTATTCGAGGTTCTCAGGCGTTCATGCCAAACCCCTTTACAAATTTCCTCGATTTCTTCCGGCGTGAGTTGTTCGATTTGTTCAGCATAAAACTCATCGTCCGCTTTACGACCAAGAATCTGTAAAACCTTGGGATGCAGATCAAACTCTGGGTGCCATGCTAGTGCGTGACTAACAAACTTCACCTCATCTTCCTCGTCAATCAAGCCGTATTGGCGCGCTCGCGCGGCCGCCGCGACCGCCGCGTCGACTTCATGCTGGTGCGGTTGACGATCCTGGTCGTAAGCATGCAGCGCAAGCGCACGATTCACGATGCCGTGGCGATGAATCGCCTGCCACTGCGCGGCGTCGAGCTCGAACTCGTCCCGACGGCCCATGGTATTCAATCGGCTCACTGGCATGGCACTCGCGTCGAGCGTGTGCCATGCCTGGATCGGTCCCAGCAGGGACTGTTGCTGTACCGGCGACAGCACGTGCCATAGAAGCGCAAATGCTCGTGGGTCGTAAAACCTCAACAGGCAAAGACGATCTCGATCGTCACGTTGAAGCATCATGCGAGAGCAATGCGACGCAACCTCTTGCGGTGCCGCCGTAGTCGCGAGCCAACCACCGATGCGTTGCCCCATGCCTTCAGCCATCGCCTGCGGCCGCCGATCGTCAAATGCCAATTCCACGCTTTGCGCAAGCGCATCGGCCCCCGCGGTACTTTCAAGATCCAGCTCAAGAAGATAAGGGTAATGCGCTGGCGACACTGCCTCATGATCGATCGTCAAGTCAATCCTGGAGAGACTTGCCAGCAATTGGCTGCCGTCGGCGGCGGGATCATTTTGAGTCGGATCGATAATGAGCAGGCAACGCATATCTGGGTGTCGACGAAACCAACTCTTGAGAGCCGCAACCTGCTCCCGGACCTGAGGTGCACCGAGCTCAACAGTGGCTGGATAAGGGCGATCGTCGCGCCCGTGTGTCTGCGTAGATTCGACCATGCCTACTCCAGCGGTACGCTTGACGCGCTATTAGCGGATGCGGTCGCGGTTTTCCAGGAACATCCCTTCGTAACGCTTGTGATCGGCGTGGGCAAGCGCATTGACGATGCCCCCTGCTTGCTCCAAGACGCGCCTTTTTCCAAGATCTGTCCGCTTGTCCCGTTTTCGATGAGCTCAGATGTGATCTTGATGTATGAACCGCCCGCGCCGATCCAAATTTCCTTATCCGCGGAGATCACGACCTTGCCGCTCGAACTGGTAATCGTCACGTCGTTGAGCGCGGCGAGCTTCATCTCATCGCTCTGCGCCTGGATCTCGACCTTGCCCTTGCTGGCAAAAAGCTTGATCCCCGCATTCTGCGCAAACAGGCTGATCTTCTCCATCACGCTGGCGATGAGCGATTTACCCGCTGCCACGTTCGTGCTCTTGCCACTGACGATGTTGACTTGCTGGTTCGCCGTGATATGAGCCGAGTCCTGCGTGGACAGGCCAGCGCCCGCAGGGCTTGCAATCAGCATGATTGGGGTCGAGAAGCCATTTGCGTTACCCGTGCCCCCGCCCCCCGTGTTACCACCGACACCGCCGCTGTTGCCCGCCACGTTATATTGCGTCGCATCGGTAAGCTTCTTGAGTGCGTCCAAGCCGTCCTGCAGGCTTTCAGCCTGATTTGATGTGCTGGCCTGCGACGCGAGCTCGGTGACACTTTCCGCGCTCGCCAGTTGCTCGCTTGCCGCCGTGACGTTCATCGGCTGGGCAGCGTTTGCCGGATGGGTCGAGACATACAGTCCCTGGCCCGCGCGAATTGCACCATACGCGTCCGATTTCAGGTCGAAGCCGCTGCCCAGGTAAGCCCCGCGCGTGTTGCCGTTCTGCGCAACCAAATACCCCAGGTGGAGCTGAGAATTCGCACTCGAGCTGTAAAGTTGCATACGTGGCTGGGACGTCGAGTCATCCAGTACCATCTGGCTATACCCGCTGCCGCCGTATTCCTTTGACCGATAACCCGACAACAGTCCATTTGAATGCCAATTTGGCGTCTTCGAGCCGTTGTACACGCGCCCCGTCACAATCGGCCTGTCACAATCCCCGTCGACCCAATCCACCAAGATTTCTTCACCCACGCGGGGCACGTGCACGCCGCCGTAACTGCCACCCGTATCCGACATCGCCACCCGTAGCCAGCACGAGGCATTTTCGTCTCCGCTATTCAGCCGGTCCCACTCGAATTTGCCCTTGATGCGGTTCAGCGAATCCGTGTAGACCTCCGAGCCCGCAGGTC
>Ga0308167_1001908_pt1 | contig 21445 bp, 13 predicted proteins | sample PhyCR1_2_FD_202138 | JGI IMG/M metagenome (GOLD analysis project Ga0308167, IMG submission 202138) | Phyllosphere microbial communities from UC Gill Tract Community Farm, Albany, California, United States - DLSLRC.R1 | ecosystem: Host-associated > Plants > Phyllosphere > Unclassified | place... | reverse complement strand
AGAGGGAAACGCCCGGTCACATTCCGAACCCGGAAGCTAAGCCTCTCAGCGCCGATGGTACTGCAAGGGGGACCTTGTGGGAGAGTAGGACGCCGCCGGACTTAACGTTGCAACAGCAGGGAACCCCGGACCAGTACTGGTCAGGGGTTTTCTGCGTTCCGGGGCTGTCCACAGCCCTCGTGGCGGCCGGTTGCGGGCCGGTAGGATCGACATGTCATGACTGCGCCATTCACCACTGCCTCCGGCTCCGACGTCCGTGTCCGTTTCTGCCCGAGCCCGACGGGCACGCCGCACGTCGGACTCATCCGCACCGCGCTGTTCAACTGGGCGTACGCGCGGCACACCGGCGGCAAGCTCGTGTTCCGCATCGAGGACACCGACGCTGCCCGCGACAGCGAGGAGTCCTACGGGCAGATCCTCGATGCACTGCGCTGGCTGCGGCTCGACTGGGACGAAGGCGTCGAGGTCGGTGGTCCGCACGGGCCGTACCGCCAGTCGGAGCGTTCGGACGTCTACGAGGACGTCATCGCGAAGCTCAAGGCCTCCGGACACGTGTACGAGTCCTTCGTCACGCCGGAGGAGATGGAGGCCCGCAACAAGGCCGCCGGGCGTGACCCGAAGCAGGGCTACGACAACCACGAGCGTGACCTGACCGATGCCGAGCGCCAGGCCTTCCGCGACCAGGGCCGTGAGCCGGCGCTGCGGCTCCGTGTGCCGGATCGCGACCTGAGCTTCCAGGACCTCGTCCGCGGTGAGATCACCTTCAAGCAGGGAACGTTCCCGGACTTCGTGGTGGTCCGGCCGAACGGCAAGCCGCTGTACACGTTCACGAACCCGGTTGACGATGCGCTGATGGGTGTGACGCACGTGCTCCGTGGTGAGGACATCCTGTCGTCGACGCCGCGTCAGATCGCGCTGTACGAGGCGCTGTACGAGATCGGTCTGGCCGAGTTCATCCCGCTGTTCGGTCACCTGCCGTACGTGATGGGGGAGGGCAACAAGAAGCTCTCGAAGCGCGATCCCGAGTCGAACCTGTTCCACCACCGCGCCGCGGGCATGGTCCCCGAGGGGCTGGTGAACTACCTCGCGCTGCTCGGCTGGTCGATCGGGCCCGACCGTGACGTCTTCACGATCGACGAGATGGTCGCGGCGTTCGACGTCGCCGACGTCAACCCGAACCCGGCGCGCTTCGACCACAAGAAGGCCGAGGCGATCAACGGCGACCACATCCGCCTGCTGGACGTAGAGGACTTCCGCGGTCGTCTGCTGCCCTACCTGACCGAGTTCGTGTCGGACCCGGCGACCCCGGAGCAACTCGAGGTCCTGACGAAGGCTGCGCCGCTGGTGCAGGAGCGCATGCAGCTGCTGGGCGAGGCGCCTGGTCTGCTCGGGTTCCTGTTCACCGCTGACGACGACCTGGTGCTCGAGGACGACGCGCTCGCAACGCTCAAGGCCGACGCCGGCGACGTCCTGCGCGCGAGCATCGCTGCGCTGGAGCCGCTCGACACGTGGACGACCGAGGCGATCGAGGGTGCGCTCCGTGCCTCCCTGATCGACGGCCTGGGGCTCAAGCCGCGGCTGGCGTTCGGGCCGCTGCGCGTCGCCGTGTCCGGCCGTCGGATCAGCCCGCCGCTGTTCGAGTCGATGGAGATCCTCGGCAAGGACTCCACAGTGACGCGGCTGCGTCGTCTCGCGGACCGCTGACATGACCGTGCCGGACCGGATCGCGGTCGACGTCGTCGTCATCGGTGCCGGTCCGGCGGGGCTCAGCGCCGCGCTGAACCTGGTCCGCGCCAGGCGGAGTGTGCTGCTCGTGGACGCGAATCGTCCGCGGAACGCCGCGACCCTGCGGTCGCACGGGTTCCTCACGAGGGACGGGGTCTCGCCGCTCGAGCTCCGGAAGCTCGGACGCCTCGAGGTCGAGGGCTACGACGAGGCGACGGTGGTGCAGGCCGTCGTCGACCGCGTCGAACCCGACGGTGATCGGTGGTCCGTGCACGGGACGTGGCGGGGTGCCGAGGTCGAGGCCTCGGCACGTGCCGTCGTCATCGCCACCGGGCTTCGCGAGGAGTTCCCGGCGCTCCCGATGCTCCGTGCCTTCTACGGCACCGCCGTGCACAGCTGCGTCGAGTGTGACGCGTACGAGAAGGCCGGCGAGCCGCTGGCGTTCATCTGCGAGACCGACGACGTGGTCGACCGTGCCCTGCTGATCGCGGCGTGGGCGGACGACCTGGTGGTCTACACGAACGGGGTGGCGCCCCTGGACGACGCCGGCCGTGCGCGTCTGGCAGCCGCGGGCGTGCGCGTCGACGAGCGGGCCGTGGCTGACCTCGAGGGGGACCGGTCCGGGATGACCGGTGTCCGCCTCGCAGACGGGCACGTGGAGCCGCGGACGGGCGGGTTCGTCCGGCCACGGTGGCACGCCGACCTGGACTGGGTGGTGGCGGAGCTGGATCGCGACGCCGAGGGCCTGGTCGTCGTCGACCGCTCGGGCCGCACGAGCGTTCCCGGCGTCTACGCGGTGGGCGACGTCACGCCTCCTGGCCCGGAGCAGCTCATCGTCGCGGCCGGCCACGGAGCGGTGACGGCGGCTGCGGTGCACCGGGACCTCGTGGGTGGTCTCACGGACCCCCGGGATGCTGTACAGTAGTTGATCGTGCCCCGGGCAACCGGGACCGAAGGCCTCAGGGCCTTTGGGGTATGGTGTAATTGGCAACACAGCGGTTTCTGGTACCGTCGTTCTTGGTTCGAGTCCAGGTACCCCAGCACTCGATGAACAAGCCCCCGGGACGTCCCGGGGGCTTGTTCCGTTTCCGGCCGACGCGCGCTCGACACGCCCGGACACGGCGAACGACACGCCCGTCGGTCCGGCTGCCGACGAACCCCTTGCGGCGAACCCCTTGCGGCGAACCGCAGGATGCCCGCACCCGACTCGGACACGCTCGCACGCCGGCGACGCACGGAACTACGGTCCAAGGACCGCCGCGACACCGTGACGGGCCGCTGACGAGCACTCGGGGGGTCTCCTGTGACCGCTGCAGAACCGCTGACCACGAACCACCACTGGGTCCACACCGCCGTCGTGCCGGTGGCGGACGACCACTCCGTCCTGGACCGGTGGGACCGCGTCGTCGCGGCGCACGGCGACGAATCCGCCCTCGCCGGCGAAGGGCGCGCGCTGACGTACGCGCAGACGGACCGGCTCGTGTCCGGTCTCGCCGTGGCGCTGGCGGACGCGCTCCGCCCGGACGGTCGGACCGGTGCCGGGGTCGGCGCGGTCGCCGGGGGAGCGTCCGAGCCGATCGGGATCATGGCGGGCCAGACCACTGAGGCGGTGGTCGGCGTGCTCGCGCTGATCCGTGCCGGACGCACCGTCGTGGTGCTCGACGACCACCTGCCGCCCGCACGGCTCGCGCACGTGGTCCGGCTCGCCGGGGTCGAAGAGGTCCTGGCGGACGCCGACCGCGCCGACGCTGCGGCATCGGTCGTCGCCGAGACCGGCGGACGCGTCCACGACCTCACGCCGCTGCTGGAGCAAGCCGCGCAGACGCAGACGCAGACGCAGGCGCAGGCGGCACCGGCACACGTGACCGAGCGCGGAGAGCACGCAGCCGGGCCCGGTGACACCGACCCCCTGGTCCTCATCTTCACCTCCGGGTCCACCGGCCTGCCGAAGGGCGTCGCCGTCACGCACCGGCAGACCCTCGAGAACGCCGAGCACGACGCGATCGCCCTCGGTCTCCGCCCGGGGGACCGCGTCGGTCTCGTGCTGCCGCTGTCGTTCGCGGCCGGGTTCTCGTACACGTTCAACACGCTGCTCAACGGTGGTGCCGTCGTGCTGCTGGACCCGCGCGACCTCGGCATCGAGCGCCTCCTGCAACGGCTCGAGGCCGAGGGGACGAACGGCCTGGCCGCGACCCCGCACCTGGTCCGGTCGATCGTGCGGGCGCAGCCGGACGTGCCCGATCGGCGGGTGCTCGGCGCGTTGCGCTTCGTCGTGACCGTGGGGGAGCCCGTCACCGGGACCGACATCGCCGCGGCACGGCCGCACCTCGGACCGTCGACGACGTTCTGGAACGGGTTCGGCTCGAGCGAGATGGGCTGCGTGGCGTACTGCCCCGTCGGTCCGGACGACGCGCTGCCCGCCGGAGTCGTCCCCGCCGGGTGGCCCCTGCCGGGCAAGCGCGTCCGGGTCGTCCGCGAGGACGGGACACCGGCCGCGCCGGGGGAGAGCGGCGAACTCGTCGTGCTGTCCCACGGCATGACCACCGGGTACTGGGGTGCCCCGGACCTCACCGCCGAACACCTGACCCGAGCCGTCGAACACCTGACACGAGCAGACACCGTCCCCGAGGACGACGGGCCCGGAGCAGCCGACCACGGCACGGACGCGATGCCCGCCTGGCGGCAGGGCGACCTCGCCCGCATCGACCCCGACGGCCGTCTCGTGCTGCTCGGCCGGGCCGACGACGCCGTCAAGGTGCGCGGGTACCTGGTCGAACCGAGCGAGATCGAGGCGGCGCTCCGTGCCCTGCCCGAGGTGTACGACGCCGCGGTCACCGCCCTCGTCGCGCCACCCGCCGTGACCCGCCTCGTCGCGTACGTCGTCGGCCGCCCCGGACGTCGGACCCCGGCACCGGCAGCGATCCGCCGCGGGCTCCGCGACCGCCTGCCGGAGTACATGGTGCCCGCCTCCATCGTCCCGATGACGGAGCTGCCGCGGACCGAACGCGGCAAGGTCGACCGTGCGGCACTGCCCGGTGCGCCGAGCATCGAGGCCGAGATGACCGAGGACGAGTACGACCAGTGGGAGCTCGTCGTCGGGCAGATCTGGGCGGAGGTCCTCGGGCTGCACGGTGTGCACCTCGACGAGGACTTCTCCGCGCTCGGCGGCGACTCGCTCACGGCCGAGGAGATGCTCGCGATTGTGCACCAGCGGCTCGGTGTCGACCTGCGTGGCTCCGACGTCCTCGAACACCCCACCCTGCGGGCCTTCGCGCGCCGGGTCCGCGTCGGCACCGCTGCGCTGCCGAGCCACCCCGACGTCGTGAAGGTCTCCGAGGCCCGGGCCTCGGGCAACCCGGCGGTGTTCTGCTTCGCCGGCGCCGGAGCGCTCGCCCTGACCTTCCTGCCGCTGTCGCGCTACCTGCCCGAGTACGACGTGTACGCGTTCCAGCAGCACGCCCTCGAGCGCCGTGGCGTCCCGGACTGGTCCGTCACCCGCAGCGCCCGCCGGTACCTCGCGCTCATGCGGATCGTGCAGCCCCGTGGGCCGTACCTGCTGGTCGGTCACTCGCTCGGCGGACTCATCGCGCTCGAGATCGCACGGCTCCTCACCGAGGGAGGCGAGCGGGTCCAACACGTCGTCCTGCTGGACACCTACCTGCCGCGGACCCGTGCGGAGCAGGCGCGTCTCGACTTCGGCCGGATGCGGCCGCAGCAGCCGTCGAACGCGACGGTGCGCGTCGTCCGCAACGGCCTGGACCGCCTCGCACGACGCGTCCTGCCGGCCGGGGTGCCCTACGGCGAGAAGGCCGCGAAGCGCTTCCGCGCGTACACCGCCGGCGTGCTCCGCTTCGGCGGGCAGAAGGACTTCGACGCGTTCTTCGACCAGGCCGCGGTCTCCAGCCGACGGCACCGTCCGACGCCGTTCACCGGGCCGTCGACCTACGTGGAGGCGGACGCGAACCCGGACGCCGAGGGCTGGGGCGGTCTGCTGCAGGGCGACACCCGGACGGTCCGGATCGCCAGCGAGCACACGTCGCTGCTGCGCGAGCCGCACGTCGCGGAGCTCGCGCCGGTGGTGCGCGAGGCGCTCGCGACCGAGCGCGCGGCCCAGGACCGGGCCAGCTGACGGACTGCGCGTCGCGCAGCGCGACCACTCGACGGCCTGGAGGCACGGTGCGGGCCCGCACCGTGCCTCCAGGCCGTCCTGCTGCCGCGGTCCGGAACCCGCAGTCCAGAAGCCGACGCCCGCTCGCGTTGCGGCTTTCCGTATCCGCACTCGGGGGGCCGCAAGGGACCGCACACCGCATTGACCGCCACCCCGCCCACGGCGAGGGTTGGACCGCGGGGTGAGACGTACCCACTCAGCCCGCACCCGGTGGCGTCGTACCCGCGCCCCGCCGGCACCCGTGACGGTCGTACCCGCGTCGTCGCAGCCCGCACCGCGGCCTCGCCGGACCTCCGAGCGACCCGAATGCACCCTGAACCCGACAGGAGCACCATGTCCGCCACCACCGCACGACCGAGGGACCCGAGGGTCTCCGTCGTCATCCCGGCCCGCAACGAGGCCCGCAACCTCGAGATCATCCTGCCGAAGCTCCCGCCCGTCCACGAGGTGATCCTGGTCGACGGCAACTCGGTCGACGACACGATCGCGACGGCGCAGCGACTGCTGCCCGACGTGCGCGTCGTGCACCAGACCCGCAAGGGGAAGGGCAACGCACTCGCCTGCGGGTTCGAGGCCGTCACCGGCGACGTCGTCGTCATGTTCGACGCCGACTGCTCGGCCGACCCCGACGAGATCCCGCGCTTCGTGCAGGCACTCGTGGACGGCGCCGACGTGGCCAAGGGCACGCGGTACTCGCACGGTGGTGGCAGTGACGACATCACGCTGCTCCGCAACGTCGGGAACCGTGGGCTGAACGTCCTCTGCAACGTCATCCTCGGCACGCGCTACAGCGACCTCTGCTACGGGTACAACGCCTTCTGGGCCGACGTCCTGCCGAAGATCGGGCTGCTCTCCTCGACGCTGCCGCGGCCGACCGACGGCTCGATGCTGTGGGGCGACGGGTTCGAGATCGAGACGGTGCTGACGTGCCGGTGGTCCGCCGCCGAGCTCGCGATCACCGAGGTCGGCAGCCACGAGAAGCTGCGGGTGCACGGGACGAGCAACCTCAACGCGGTCACCGACGGCATCCGCGTCCTGAAGTCGATCATGCACGAGCGTCGCCGTGCCGCCGAGGGTCGTGCACGCGCCCGCGTCGCCACGCTGTCCGGCGGTGCGGTGGTCTCCGGTGGTGCCGTGCTGTCCGGCGGTGCCGCACTCGGCTCCGTCGCCGCGGTGCCGACCTCGCCGGACGTCGCACCCGTCGTCCCCGCCACCGTGTCCGCGCTCGAGGGGGACGCCGCGTGACGACCGTCGCCGTCGTCATCTGCGCGTACACGCAGCAGCGATGGGGTGACCTGCAGGACAGCGTCGAGTCGGCCAAGCGCCAGCCCGAGGCCCCCGAGGTCGTCGTCGTGATCGACCACGAGCCCGAGCTCTTCGCCCGCGCGGTGGCCCGCTGGCCGGAACTGCGCGTCGTCGAGAACTCCGAGGACCGCGGCCTTTCCGGTGCCCGGAACACCGGCGTCGCACTCACCGAGGCCGACGTCGTCGCGTTCCTCGACGACGACGCCACGGCCGACGAGGACTGGCTCGGGCACATGCTCGCGGCGCTCGACGACCCCGACGTCGTCGGCGTGGGCGGCCGTGCGACCCCGTCGTGGCCCGACGCCACCGGGGCCGGCCCGTACACCGACGAGCTCCTCTGGATCGTCGGCTGCAGCTACCGCGGACTCCCCGAGACCGCGGGCGACGTCCGCAACGTCATCGGCTCGAGCATGGCGTTCCGGCGCGAGGCGATCCTGCTCGCCGGCGGGTTCCGCTCCGGCATCGGCCGGGTCGGCAACCAGCCCCTCGGCTGCGAGGAGACCGAGATGTGCATCCGGATCGCCCAGGCGCGTCCGGGCGCCCGGATCCGGCACGAACCGCGGTCGAACGTGTCGCACCGGGTCTCCCCGGACCGCGTCACCATGCGCTACCTCCGCCGTCGCAGCTACTACGAGGGCATCTCGAAGGCCGTGCTGAGCCGCCGCGTCGGCACCGGCGACTCGCTCTCCAGCGAGCAGACGTACCTGACGAAGGTCCTCCCGGGCGCGCTCCTCCGCGAACTGCGCGCCGTCGGCCGCGGTGGTGCACCCCGCGCCGCCGCGATCGTCGTGTCGGTCGTGTCGACCGTCACCGGGTACGCCGTCGGACGTCTGCTCGGCAGCATCGTCGTCACCGCCCCCGCGGCCCGTGCCGCACGCGCACCGGCGGTGACACGGTGACCCGCGCGACGCTCGCGATGGTCGTCTCGCCGATCGTCACGGGGCCGCTCGTCCCCACGTGGGACGGCGCCCTGTGGGTCGGCGAGGTCGACCGGGCCGACGTGCACGCATCGAGTCACCGGGACGTCATCGCGCTCGCCGGGGCCGAGGGGTACCGGCGAGCCCGCCTCCTGGTGCGCGACCACGGCGAGCCGCTCGGCTTCGTCGAGGCCGACGTCACCGATCGGCGCCGGATCGGGCCGACGATCGACGTCCGTGCCCTCCAGCGTGCGATCCGGCCGATGCCGGCACCCGAACGACGGCCGGCAGCAGGTCAGGACCTGCCGTCCGTCTCCGTGGTGCTCTGCACGGACGGCGCCGCGGGAGACACCATGCGGTCCGTCCTCGCCAACGGCCACCCGCAGTTCGACGTCGTCGTGGTCTCCCACGGCGCGGACGCCGACGACCCCACCACGATCGAGATCGGCGGACGTCGCGTCACCACGATCGCGGCTCCGGCCGGCGGGCTCGCAGCCGCACGCAACGCCGGACTCCTCGCCGCCACGGGTGACGTCGTCGCGTTCGTCGACGAGGGCGCGGTCGTCGACGCCGGGTGGCTCGACGCCCTCGCATCCGCGTTCGCGACGGCACCCGACATCGCCTGCGTCACGGGCCTGGTGCCGACCGCCGAGCTGCGCACGCCCGCCCAGCGTTGGCGTGACGACCGCACCGCCGCCGCACGGACCGTCCGCCGCCGGGTGCACCGGCTCGATGACACCGAGCACGCCGCCGTGACGCCTCGGCACCCCTTCGCTGCTGCCGAGTACGGCACCGGCGCGAACCTCGCCGTGCACCGGGCCACCGCCCTGCGCATCGGCGGCTTCGACACCGCCTTCGGACCCGGAACACGGGTCGGCGGCGGGGACGACCTCGACCTCTTCACACGACTGCTCGTCGCCGGATCCGCGATCGCCGTCGAACCGGCCGCGATCGCGTGGCAGCGAACGGCGGACGACGTGGCGTCGCTCCGCAGCGCTGCCGCAGCGCACGGCCACGGACTCGGAGCCTGGATGACCAAGAACGCCCTCGACCACGAGACGCTCAGCGCCTCGGTCGACGCCTTCCCCGACGCCCTCAGCGCGTTCGCCCGCCTCGGACTCGAGCAGGGCGACCGCGCCGCCGACGTGTCGGACGGGGGTGCCGGGGCCGCCGGGGGTGGGGCTCCCGCGGCGGGGCCTGCTGCTGGCGGCCCGTCGGCGATCGACGCCGTCGACGCCGAGTTCGCCGCGACCGCGCGGAAGCTGCGCGGTGTCGAGCGGCGCTCCGTGGCCACGGCGCCGTTCCTCGCACTCCGGGAGCGCCTCGGCGGCGCCGGGACGATCGACCGGACCGCCCGCGGGCGCCACGAGCTCCAGCGCGGACTCGGCACCGCCGGACCGGCGCGACCCGGCGTGCACGGTGCGATGAGCCCCGCGGCACGACTCGCCGCGGCCGCACTGCCGGTGCTCGCCCTCGTGGTCGCGGCCGTCGGTGCCGTGTCCGGGCTGCCCGTCCTCCGCGGGAGCGCGATCGGCGTCTTCCTCTTCGCGCTGCTCGGCGTCGCGCCACTGCTGCTCGTGCGCCCGATGCCGCTCGCGCGGTTCACGGTCTTCGCCGTGACGGGCTCGTTCGTCGGCACGATCGGCATCGGGTACACGATGGCGACGTTCCACATCTGGGCGCCCGTCGTCCCGTTCGTCGCCGTCGTCGTGCTCACCGCCGTCGCCATCGCGATCGCGGTGCCCCGGGACCTCGCCGAGCTGCGGCTCGACCGACTCGCGCGCGCTGCGGGTGGCCCGTCGGGGATCGCCGCCGGCAGGCCCGTCCGGACCTGGGACACGACGGCCACCGTCACGGTGGCCTCGCTCGTCGGGCTGGTCGTCGTGGTCGTCGCCGCCCTCACGCACATCGGTGACCCGGAGCCCGCGGGGCTCTTCGGCTCGCTCGGGCCGGGCCTGGTCATCGGGCTCGCGATCATCGTGGCCGCGGCCGTCGTCGCCCTCGTGCGGGGTCGCGGACTCGCGGTGCCCGTCGTCGTCCTCGGCGGCGTCGTGCAGCTCGCGCAGGCGATCACCTACGGCGTGCCGACCGTCGCCGCCGCCGCCCGGCACATCGGCGTCCTCGAGTACATCCGGCAGTTCGGCGGGACGAACCCCGCGGCCGACATCTTCCAGACGTGGTCCGGCTTGTTCGCCGCCGGCGCGTGGGTCGCGGACATCGGTGGGATCGCCAACGCGATGCTCATCGCCGCGTGGGTCCCCGTCCTGCTGGCCTTCAGCACCACGATCGCCGTCGGCGTGCTCGCTGCGCACTGGCTGCCCGGTGCCCGTCGCCCGTGGATCGCCGCGTTCCTCACCGCGATGACCGGGTCGCTCAACACCACCTACTTCTCGCCGCAGTCGACGGGCATCCTGCTGTCGATCGTGATCCTCGTGCTCGCCACCGGCCCGCTCCGCGACGCTGTCTCGAGCACAACCGAGGCGACCGTGCCGGCGAAGCCCCGTGCCCGACGTGTCGGACTCTCCCGGATCATCGCGATCACGGTCATCGGCGTCGTGCTCGTCGTGACGCACCAGATCTCGCCGTACCTGACGGTCGCAGCGCTCGTCGCACTCATCGTGTTCCGGATGCTCCGTCCCTGGTGGCTCCCGGTCGTCGTGCTCGTGCCGGCCGTGGCGTTCGCCGCGATGAACGGCGACATCCTCGGCCGGTTCCTGTCGCTGGCCGCCGTCGGACGGGTCCTCGACAACGTCCAGCCGCCGTCGCACGACATGACCGTCCTGCCGAAGCCCCTGGTCACCCGCCTGGCGTTCGACATCCCGGCCGCGGCGCTCGTCGTCCTCGGCCTCGCTGCGCTCATCACGGTGCTGGTCCGACGCGACCGGGTGCACTGGGCGCTCCTCGCCGCCGCTGCGAGCCCGATCTCGCTGCTCGTCGCCACGAACTACGGGCAGGAGGGCATCTTCCGCGTGGTGCTGTTCGCGACCCCGTGGATCGCGATCCTCGCCGCGGCGCTCCCGATGCCGTCCGGCAGGCTGGCCCCGGTCGGCGCGTTCGTCCGGCGGGTGACACGGCCGACCGCCGTGCGGTTCGCGGTGGCCGGGTTCGGCGTCGCCGCACTCGTCGCGGTCGGCGCGTTCGGACAGACCGCGCTCGACTGGAACCGCGTCGTGACCCGCAGCCAGTCCGAGGCGACGCAGCTGTACGACCGCACCGCGCCGAAGGGCTCCGTCATGCTCCTCACCGGTTCGGCGAACGCCGTGCCGAGCAACACCGGTGCGCGGTACTTCGACGTCGGGTACCTCTCCCGCGAGGCCCTCGGCCCCTACCCCGACCCGACCGGCAGCTACGACGCACAGTCCGACGTGTCCGACCTCACCCGCGAGCTGGTCGAGAACTGGACGGCGACGAAGTACTACGCCCTCGTCGCCGAACCGTTCGGCGCGTACGACGAGCGGTACGGGTACCAGAGCGACGCCGACTACCAGCAGCTCGCGGCCGCCATGGCCTCGTCGCCCTACTGGCACCGCGTCTGGTCGTCCGGCACGACGGCGATGTACGAGCTCACCCAGGAAGGGTTGCGCCATGCGACCGACTGACCCCACCCACCCGCGGCGGACACGGCGGACCATCGCCGTGTCCGCCGCGGCGGTCCTCGCGACCGTCGTCGCCCTGGTCGTCGGGCCCGGACACGTCGCTCCTGCCGCGGACGCCGCGTCGACGGCGGACTGCAGCGCGGGACGCGTCCTGAACGTGGTCGCCCACCCCGACGACGACCTGCTCTTCCAGGGCACCGCGATCCGCTCGGACATCGACGCCGGTCGGTGCGTGCGCTCCGTCGTGGTGACGGCCGGGGACGCCGGGTACCCCGCGGGGTACTGGCAGAGCCGTCAAGAGGGGCTGATGGAGTCCTACGCCGGCATCGCCGGGGTCGCCTCCGACTGGGCCACCGGGTCGCTGACCGTCGCCGGACGGACCCTGCACACCGAGACCCTGACGACGGACCCCCGCATCAGCATGGTGTTCCTGGAGCTGCCGGACGGCAACGTCGAGGGGAACGGGTTCTGGGCCGACGGCTACGAGAGCCTGCAACGCCTGTACACGGGCGACATGAGCACGATCGACACCGTCGCGGGCGCCCTGCACAGTGCGACGTACACGCTCCCGCAGCTCCGCTCGACCCTGCTCGGCATCGTGCAGGACTCCGCCCCGAACCACATCCACACCCTCGACTACGAGGGCTCCTACGGCGACGGCGACCACAGCGACCACCACACGGTCGGGTACCTCACCGACGAGGTGCAGCAGCAGTACACCGGCGCCCACGACTTCACGGGGTACATGGGGTACCCGATCTCCGACCGACCCGCGAACCTCACCACCGCGCAGGTCGACGCGAAGGCGGCGGCGTTCTTCACCTACGCCGCGTACGACGACCTGACCTGCGCGTCGTGGGAGGCGTGCGCGTCGCGGCCGGAGTCGACCTGGTTGAGCCGGCAGTACCCCGTGGGCTCGACCGATCCGACCGGACCGTCCGACCCGCAGCGCACCGACGTCACCGCCGGGGCCACGGTCACGGCGAGCGCCGAGAACCCCGCGGACGGGCAGACCGCCTCGAAGGCCGTCGACGGGGTCGTCTCGGGCTACCCGGCAGACCCCACCAAGGAGTGGGCAGCGCCGAACGGTGGGGTCGGGACCTGGATCCAGCTCGGCTGGGGGAGCGCGACGACCCTGACCGAGGTCGACCTGTCGGACCGACCGAACAGCGCCGACCAGGTGCTCGGCGGCACGCTGACGTTCTCCGACGGGTCGAGCGTGGCCGTGCCGGCGCTCCCGAACGGCGGCGCGTCGCAGACGGTCACGTTCAGCGCCCGGAAGGCCACCTGGATGCGCTTCACCGTCACGGCGGTGAGCGGATCGACCGAGAACATCGGCCTCGCGGAGCTCCGTGCGTTCGGTCCGGCCGGCACGACCACACCGCCGGCGACCGGCCCGAGCGACATCACCACCGGGGCGGCCGTCACCGCGAGCGCCGAGAACCCCGCGGACGGGCAGACCGCGCTGAAGGCCGTCGACGGGGTCGTCTCGGGCTACCCGGCCGATCCGACGAAGGAGTGGGCTGCGCCGAACGGTGGCGTCGGGACGTGGATCCAGCTCGGGTGGTCGAGCGCGAGGACACTCAGCGAGGTGCACCTGGCGGACCGGCCGAACACCGACGACCAGGTGCTCGGTGGGACGCTGACGTTCTCCGACGGGTCGAGCGTCGCGGTGCCGGCGCTCCCGAACGGCGGTGCGCTCCAGACCGTGGCGTTCACCGCGCGGCAGGCCACGTGGGTGCGGTTCACCGTCACTGCGGTGAGCGGGTCGACGAAGAACATCGGCCTCGCCGAGATCCGCGTGTACGGAGCCGCGACGTCCACCACGACGCCCACACCCACGCCCACGCCCACGCCGACGCCCACCCCGACGCCGACGCCCACCCCGACCCCGAAGCTGTCCGACGTCACCGGCACGGTGACCCCGTCCGCGAAGGCCGACAACCCGGCCGACGGCCAGACCGTCGCGAAGGCCGTCGACGGCGTCGTGTCCGGCTACCCGGCCGACCCGACGAAGGAGTGGGTGGCGCCCTCGGGCCGGACGGGCGTCTGGTACCAGCTCACCTGGGCGAAGGCGGTGCCGTTGCAGCGGATCGTGCTGCACGACCGTCCGAACACCGCCGACCGGGTGACGGGCGGCACGCTCACGTTCTCGGACGGCAGCAAGGTCACCGTCGGGCAGCTGCCGAACGACGGCACCGCGCTCACGGTCGACTTCACCGCCAGGAACGTCACGTGGGTGCGGTTCACCACCACCAGCGTCTCCGGGACCACCGTCAACGTCGGGCTGTCGGAGATCCGGGCATGGGCCCTGCAGTGACACCGTCGCTCGACGGCGACGCCGCCGTCGACCACGGTGCCCCGCCCGCACACGGTGTCGGGCTCCCGCGGCACCGCGGCCCGGTCCGCCGCGCGGGTCGGCGGATCGCCGTCGCCGCGGGTGCCCTGGTGATCGCGGCCGGAGCGATCGCCGCGACCACCGCGGCGCCGCCGGTGGTCGACCCCACGGATCCGAGCGGAGTGTCCATGCCGACGAGCGACGGCAGCGGGTGGGACCGCGTGTTCTCCGAGGACTTCGCCGACGGCACGCCGAGGGGCGGCTTCGAGGCGGCCTACGCCGACCGGTTCTCGGTGTACCACGGCTTCGCGGACACCGCCGGGACGGGCCGCTACCAGGCCTCGGTCCTGAGCACGCACGACGGTGTCCTCGACATGCGGTTGCGCACCACGAAGGGCGGGACACCGCTCGCCGGCGGCATCGTGCCACTCGTCGACGGCCAGTGGGGCGGGCAGACGTCCGGCCGGTACTCCGTCCGGATGAAGAGCGACGAGGTCGACGGCTACGGGGTCGCGATGCTGCTCTGGAGTGACGAGAACGTCTGGGAGCACGGCGAGGTCGACTTCCCCGAGGGTGCCCTCGGTGCTCCGGCGTACCTGAACGTGCACTGCCTCGAGGACCCCGCCGAGAAGTGCGTGCACTACGAGACCAGCGCCTCGCTCGCCGACTGGCACACGTACACGATCGAGTGGACGCCGTCACGGATGTCGTTCCTCATCGACGACGAGGTCGTGGGGACGACGACGGAGAACATCCCGTCGTCGCGCATGCACCTCGTCGTACAGGCGGGCTCCAACGAGGGGCTCCCGCCGCGCAGCGCCGCAGGCTCGCTCCTGATCGACTGGATGACCATCGACGTGCCCGTCGACGGCGCGGAGCCGCAGGCGAGCCTGCCGTCCGGTGGCGTCACGGCGCCGGAGCAAGGCAGCTGGACCGCGGACGCCCCGCCGGGCGAGGCGGGCTGAGCCCGCGCACGGCCCTCGTGCCCGTCGCGAAGGCGACGGTCTGCCGCGGACCTCGCGACGCACTGTCGGCCGGGAGGCACGGATCCGGGCCGCACCGTGCCTCCCGTCCGGCGCCTGCCGCACCATGTCGCGGAAGCGACGGTCTGCCGCGAACCTCGCGCGCATTCCTGTCGCTCTCGCGACAGCAACCGACGCGACCACCGCCGAGCTCAGCGCCCGGCGTGCTCCTGCAGCGCGCCGAGCAGCGCGGCGACGTGCGGCTCCCGTCCGTGGCGCGCACGGACGAACTCCCGGGCACGGGCTCCGAGGGACGGATCGTGGACGGCCTCGTCGAGGACGTCCGACACCTTCCGCGCCAGCGCCTGCGTGTCCGCGGGGTCGACGGTGAAGCGCGCCCACTCACCGGACAGGATCTCCCCGGTGCCGCCCGACGCCGCGGCCACCACGGGACGGCCGGTCGACATCGCCTCGACGACCACGCGGCCGAAGCCCTCCGGCTCGATCGAGGGGGCCACCACGAGGTCGGCGGCGTGCAGGAGCGGGACGACGTCGTCCCGCTCGGGCAGGACGAGCACCGAGTCCTCGGGGAGCTCGGCGATCGCACGGTTCACGGCGTCGGCCTCGCTCGGGTAGAGCGCGCCCGCGAGGACGAGCAGCGGCGCGCGGCGTGGTGCCCCGGGGGAGGCGGGAACGGTCTGCAGGCTCCGGGCGTCCGCGGTGGCGAGCACCTGACCCCACGCGGCGAGCAGCGCGAGGACGCCCTTCGACCGGGTGAGTCGACCGTAGTAGAGCACGGTCGGGGTGGCGTCGTCGATGCCGAGCGTCGCGCGGGCACGTCGGACGTCGTCGGGGGTCGCGGCGCGGAACGCGTCCGTGTCGACGCCGTTCGGCACGATGGTGATCTTGTCCGCTGGTGCGCCGGCCTCACGCCACGCCGCAGCCATCGCGTTCGAGACGGCGAAGAACCGCGTCCGGCCACCGGAGAACGCGCGGACGCGGCGGTAGTTCGGAGCGTGGTGCAGGTGCACGGCCAGGGGGACGCCGGCGACCATCGACGCGATGCGCCCGAACGGCAGGTACTCCGGCCGGTTCAACCAGAGGACGTCGAGGCGCGAGCGGCGGAGGCGGAGACCCGCGCGGGCGAAGCGCCAGGCGTCGCGGAGCGCGGTGCGGACGCCGAAGTGGTAGTCGGTCGCGTCGATCAGCGGCACGCCGAGTCGCTCGTACGGCGCACGGCCCTCGCCCGGGCGTGGTGCGTGCGCGTCACGGTGCCAGACCTCGACCTCGTGGCCCGCCGCGACGAGGTCGGCGGTGTCCTCGAGCATGCAACGCTCCAAGCCGCCGATCAGGGCGAGACTCGTCACCACGGCACCGATCCGGAGTGGCCGGTCGGGCCGCTCCGACGGGTCGATCCTCGGCTTGCGGTCGGTCACGACGCACCTCCTCGTGCGGCCCGGAGTCGTCGGATGAACCAGGGGAGACAGGCGAGCACCCCTGCGACGCGGATCCAGTTCCAGAGCGCGTCCTGCGGCACGGCCGTCGACACCGCGGCGACGACGAGCGCGGCCACGATCGGCAGCACGATCCGCAGGCCCGGTCCACGCCACTCGCGGCGGTCGGACAACGCGAACAGCTGCATGGCGGCGAGACCGGCGTACGCGACCACGGTCGCGATCGCGGCACCGGCGATGCCGAACACCGGCACGAGCAGCAGGTTCGCGCCGATGTTCACGACGCCGGCGATCGCGGCGATCACGCCGACGGCGACCCCTCGGCGTTCGATGAGCAGTAGGCGACCGGTCGCACCGCTGGCCACGACGGGGAACGCCGTGACGGCGACGATGAACACCACGATGGTGAGCTCGTGGACGCGGTAGCTCGCCGGAGCGAGGATCGGCAGCGCGACCGGGGAGACCAGGGTCACGGCGAGCAGCACGGGGGCGAGCATCCGGTACAGCTCGTTCCGCGAGTGCATCGCGAGCTGTCGACGGGCGACCGCGTCCCGGAGCGCGGCGAAGTGCGGCGCCCACGCCTGGTTCGTGAACGACAGGAGCAGGATCACCGCGGAGCCGACCACGTAGGCGATCTGGTAGCGGGCGACCTCCTCCGGGCCGAGCAGTCGCTGCACGACGACACGGTCGCCGGCGTTCAGCACGAAGTAGGACAGGTTGCCGAGGGCGATCGGGATGCCGAGTCGGAACGCGCGGGCGTTCGTCCGACGGTCGAACAGGCCGGCGAGCCTGGGCCGCGTCGCCGCGATGCCGATCACCATCGCGACGCCCTGGGCGACCACCCCGCCCCACGCGTACGTGGTGGCGTCGGCGTGCACGAACGTGAGGAGGCCGAGGCCGATGATCGAGCCGCCGATGGACGACAGCAGGCTCGTGACGGCGAAGACCTTGATGCGGTCCTGCGCGACGAGGAGCGCGAGGGAGATCTGCACGATCGCGGCCGGGCCGGTCCACAGCACCGCGACGAGGAGCAGCGGGTGCGAGCCGACGAACCCGGCGGCGTCACCCCACGCGGGGATCGTCGTCAGCGCGATGACCGTGACGAGGCTCGCCGTGATCATGCCGACCGCGAGCAGCCCGCGGGCACGCCGGTCGTCACCGTCCTCGGCGCGCTGCAGCACGGCGGCCTGGTCGATGCCCGCCACGGCCAGCACGACGAGGGCCTGGTAGAGCGCGATCGCCGATGCGAGCACGCCGAACTCGGCCGGCGGCATGAGGTGCGCCAGCACGGGGGAGATCAGCGAGGAGACGACGAGCTGCATCGACCAGACGACGACGTACAGCAGTCCCCGGCCGAACAGGACGGACGAGCCCTTGCGGACCGCCACGGCCCCGGTGTCGAGCGACTCGGGGACGGGTGCGACGGTCTCGTCTGCCTGGACTGCCTCGACTGCGTCGGCCGCGTCGGCGGCCTCTCGTGCGGCGCGGGCCTCGCGACGGGTCTGCGGGGGGAGCGTCACGGCGCGACCACCACCGACGGAGCCGACGACGGCGAACCGGCCGACCCCTGCCGCAGCCCGAACGCCCCGTCCACGATGTCGAGCAGGTCGGAGCTCAACGCCGTCGAGAACTTCCGCGCGAACACGTGCGGGTGCTCGAGGTCCGGCATCGTCCGACGCTCGAGCAGCGCGCCCGCGTCGGCCGTCGTCAACCAGGGCGGGCTCTTCCGCGCCGTCCCGTCCCAGCCGATCCACCACAGTGGGCTCGGCACGTGCTCGTCCGCGAACCCCGGGGTCAGGGCGGGGGTGCTCAGGACGGACGGCACGAACGTCTCGTCCGCCACCCAGGTCCGGCGCCAGAAGCGGACCAGGTCCGGGCGGGTGTCGACGGTGTGCACGACCGCAGCAGCGTGCCGACGGGTGAGCACCTTGAGCTGCGACCCGCCCGCGAACACGACGTCCTTCGGGGCCCGACGGGGGATCGGCAGCCGGATCATGCGCTTGCGCCACGCCCAGTGCCGGTAGCGGATCCGCGCGACGCCGCCGCCCCGACCCCACTCGGCGAACGGCAGCGGGTGCGCGGCGATGAAGGACTGCTCGCGGTGTGCCTCGAGCAGCGCGACGATCTCGGTCGGGTCAGCGAGCGGGTAGTCGCTCCCGGTGAGCACCGCCACGTGCGACGCGTCCGAGCCGGCGAGCGCCGCTCGGTACCCCTCCACCTCGGCCTCGACGTTCTCCCACTTCGCCCAACCGGTCCGGATGCGCGGCAGGACCGTGACGCGGTCCGGCGAGCCGTCGGTCATCGCCCGGAACACCGGCTCCGACGTGCGCGCGTCACAGTGCAGGAAGACCGGGAACGGATCGAGCGCCTCGACGAGTCGGCGGACGTGCTCGGGGTCCTCGTGGGCGAGGACGATGCACGCGAGTGCCGCGGGTGAAGCGGGCGCCGCTGGGGAGATGGCCATGGACGCGACGCTAACCGCGCCGTTCCGGGGCCGACAGGGCATCCGGGGCCTGCTGCGGGGAAGCGGCGGTTTCCCGCACCACCACCCCCGAACGGGTCCTGATCAGCGCTTCTTGCGGAACCTCGGGCAGTCGCAGAGCGCGCAGTCGGTGCCGGGGCGGTAGTGCTCGTGCGCCTCCTGCACGTGACCGCAGACGCACGTCGCGGCGTCGACCACGAGGACGGTCCGTTCCGACGGGAGGTCCGCGCCGAGCTCGGTCGTGGGGCCCAGCGGCATTCGTCCTCCTCGTGCCCGGCGTGCTGCCGCCGGGTCGTCCTCCCGATCCTACGGGCCGAGCGGGATCCGGTGGCGGCAAACCGCAAGAGGAACGTCCGTCGCCGCATCCCGATCACCTCCCCGTTGACCGTGCCGGTGCCCCACCGGAGCATCGGACCATGACCGACCACCAGGCCACCGCCGTGCCCGTGCTGATGATCGCGCCCGCGATGCCGTCGCCGGACCTCCCCGCGTGGCCCGGAGCCGCCTGGGTGGGGGCGATCGACCGGCAGGAGGCGCTCGCCGCCTCCGCCGTCGAGCTCGCCGGCGCGGAGGGCTTCCGCCGCGCGCGCCTGCTGGTCCGCGACGGCCGCGAGGTCGCCGGCTTCGTCGACGTCGCCGTCGACGCGAGCGGGGAGGTGGACCCGGCCGAGCTGGGGCCGGCCCTGCGCGCCCTGCGCACCACGTGCCTCCCGTCCGCCCCGCAGGGGGACGCGACCGGCCGCGTCTCCGTCGTCATCGGCACCCGCGACCGACCGGACGACGTCCGCCGCTGCGTCCGCAGCGTCCTCGCCTCCGAGCACCCCGACTTCGAGGTCTTCGTCGTCGACAACGCGCCGACCACCTCGGCGACCCGTGACGTGGTCGCCTCCTTCGCCGACCCGCGGCTCCACTACGTCCTGGAGGCCCGACCCGGCGTCTCACGCGCACGGAACGCCGGTCTCGCCCTCGCCTCCGGGGCCGTGGTCGCCTTCGTCGACGACGACGTGGTCGTCGACCGGCACTGGCTCGCGGCGCTCGCCGACGCGTACGCCCGCGACGCGGACGTCGTCTGCGTGACCGGACTCGTCCCGAGCGGGGAACTCCGCACACCGACGCAGCGCTACTTCGACGAGCGGGTGACGTGGGCGCGCAACCTCGACCGCCGGGTGTTCCGCACCTCGACGCCCCCGGCGGACCTGCCGCTCTTCCCGTTCTCGGTCGGCGCGTTCGGCACCGGCGCGAACATGTCCCTCCGGCGCTCGGCCGCGTTGGCCCTCGGCGGGTTCGACGTGGCCCTCGGCCCGGGCACCCCGTCCCGCGCGGGGGAGGACCCCGACCTGTTCACCCGCGTCCTGCTGTCCGGCGGGGCGCTCGCCGTGGAGCCCTCCGCGATCGTGTGGCACAAGCACCGTCCCGATCGTGCGGCGCTGCGATCCCAGGCGCTCGGGTACGGTACGGGGCTCGGGGCCTGGGTCGCGAAGCTGATGCTGCGACCCCGGACCGCGCTCGCGGTGTTCCGACGGGCGTTCGGCGCGCTCAGGCAGCTCGGGGCGCTCGGGCAGGGCGACGGGCAGGTCTCGGCTGCGGTGGACGCGCTCGGGGGCTGGCCGGTCGACGACGAGTTCCTGGCGGCGACGGCGGGGCTCAAGCGCGTCGAGCTGGTCGCTGCGCTCGGTGGGCCGTGGCGGTACCTGCGGTCGGTGCGCGCGGCGCGCTGAGGCCGGGCGAGGGCCAGCGCGCGGACGGGCGGGCGCGAGCCCCTCGGTCCGTGGGCGCCGACTCGGAGCGACACGCATGCAGCGGTTGCGTGTGCATGGAGCGACAAGGCGCTCGTCGATCGACGAGCGCGGTGTCGATCGTTGCGCGCGCAACGACCCGCGCACCGACGGACGGGAGGCCCGTGGCGACGCTGCCACGGGCCTCCGGTGCGCCGGACGGTCGCGTCTAGGGCCGGAAGCGGCCCTCCTCGACGTCGCGCCAGAACCGGCGGCTCCGGAAGTACGCCGCTGGGCCGGCCGGGAACCCGCGGAACTCGTGGTACGCCAGCGAGCGGGGGATCCGGGTCGTCGACGCCTCGGTGATGGTCTCCGCCGCAGCGTCCCGCTTCCCGCGCAGCCGGGACACCAGCTGGGCGAGCTTGATCTTGCCGGCGCGCGGCATCAGGCGCGCGAGCACGAGCGCGTGCCGCCGGTCCTTCGCGATCAGCTCGCACATCAGCGCGGTGAACCCGACGCCGTTCGAGTGCAGCTGCCCGTGCAGCCCTTCGAGGTCCTGGCGGTGCCGGTGGTGCACGACCGCACGGGGTTCGAAGCCGATCCGGCCGCCGCCCCAGAGGATGTCGATGAAGATCGCCAGGTCTTCACCACCGCGCGCGGGCACGCCGGCGCCGAGCACGGGGTCGAACCCGCCGACGGCGTCGAACGCGGAGCGGCGGACCGCCCAGTTCGCGCCGGCGCCGTAGCCGCCGATGCCGTAGATCGCGAAGTGCTTGCGGACGG
>Ga0308167_1001906_pt1 | contig 21495 bp, 17 predicted proteins | sample PhyCR1_2_FD_202138 | JGI IMG/M metagenome (GOLD analysis project Ga0308167, IMG submission 202138) | Phyllosphere microbial communities from UC Gill Tract Community Farm, Albany, California, United States - DLSLRC.R1 | ecosystem: Host-associated > Plants > Phyllosphere > Unclassified | place... | reverse complement strand
ACAGTTGAAAACGGTGGTTTTACCCGCCCCGTTCGGCCCGATTAACGCCGTGACTGACCCGCGTTCAACCCGGAGGCTGACCTCGTTGAGCGCCCGGATACCGCCAAAGCGCATCATCAGTTTTTCAACCTGCAAAATCGCATCACTCATGGCGGGCTCCCTGGCGCAGAGGGACGCCGACACGGCTGGTGCGCACCAGCCCGCGCGGTCGCCAGATCATCATCAGCACCATCAACATGCCAAACAGCAGCACGCGATATTCGGCAAAACTGCGCAACAGTTCTGGTGCCACGGTCAGCACAAAGGCCGCCAGTACCACGCCCAGCGTTGACCCCATGCCGCCCAGCACCACAATCGCCAGGATTAGCGCGGACTCAAAAAAGGTGAACGAGGTGGGATTGACGAATCCCTGATAGCTGGCAAAGAAGACGCCAGCAATCCCGGCGGTCGAGGCCCCGAGCATAAAAGCCGACAGCTTGACCAGCACATGATTCAGCCCCATCGCCCGGCAGGCGATCTCATCTTCACGTAACGCCTCCCAGGCGCGGCCGACCGGCATACGCGTCAGGCGATGCTTGATAAACAGCACCAGCAGCACCACCAGCACCAGCACGGTGTAGATAAAAATAAACTTCATGTTGGGGTTGTAGCTGAGATGGAAAAACTCGTGAAACGGCACGCCGCCTTCCCGCGCACGACGACCAAACTCCAGCCCAAGAAAGGTGGGAGATGGCACCGAGACGCCATTCGGCCCGCCGGTAAACGACAGCCAGTTATTCAGCACCAGCCGGATAATTTCCCCGAAGCCAAGCGTCACAATCGCCAGATAGTCACCGTGCATTCGCAGCACCGGAAACCCCAGCAGCGCCCCGGCGCAGGCCGCCATCAGCGCCGCAATCGGCAACATGCTCCAGAATCCCAGCCCAAGATACTGGTAGCCCAACGCCAGACCATAAGCACCGATGGCATAAAACGCCACGTAACCCAGGTCCAGTAATCCGGCCAGCCCCACCACAATGTTCAGACCGAGGCCGAGCAGCACATAGATCAGCCCCAGAATCGCCACCGTCAGCAGGTATTTGGTTGAAAAAAACGGGAAGAGGCAGGCGGCAACCAACAGTAGCGGGAGGATCCAGCGCAGCCGGGAACGGTAACCCGGTTCGCGCACGTACACGCCGCCGCCATCGCCCTCAAATGTGCGTAGCAGCGCCTGGCCACGGCGGGTTTGCAGAAACAGGCTGAACAGCAGACGACCCGCCATCACAATCCCTACCAGCACCGCCACCCGCAGCGGTTGTAACCGGAACTGGTAGCCCTCCAGCACAATGCCAACGATTGGGCCAAAGACGATCAGTGCGATTAACCCGGCCAGCACCGTTTCCCGCAGCGCCTGAGCCACATTCACTCCCTGACGGGTTTGATTCATCACAGCCCCCTCATACTTTTGCCACCAGCGGGCGGCCCAGCAACCCCTGCGGGCGGAAGATTAAGATCACCACCAGCAGCGCAAAGGAGAAGACATCTTTATAATCGGAGTTCACCAGCCCGGCGAACTGCGCCTCTGCTACGCCCAGCAGCAGGCCGCCGAGCATCGCCCCCGGCAGCGAACCTATCCCGCCCAGCACCGCGGCGGTGAACGCTTTGATGCCGATAATGAACCCGGCGTAAAAATCGAAAGTGCCGTAATTCATCGTCACCAGCACGCCAGCCAGACCGGCCATCGATGCGCCAATCATAAACACCAGTGAAATCACCCGATCGGTATTAATCCCGAGGATCGCCGCCATCCGTCGATCCTGTTGTACCGCCCGGCAAATGCGCCCCAGCCGGGTGTACTGGATGATCCAGGTCAGCAGCGCCATACCGCAGGCCGCTGCGATTAAGATGAACACTTTGGTCCAGGTGATCTGCACCACGCCGCTCTCCAGTTCCAGCCGCAACACGCCGGTTAACAACGTGGGCACGCCTTGCTGGTTGGGTCCCTGGCTGAGCTGCACATAGTTTTGCAGGATCAACGACATGCCGATGGCGGAGATCAACGGTGCCAGCCGCGTGGAGTTGCGCAGCGGACGATAGGCGATGCGTTCGATGGTCCAGCCATAGACGGCGGTAATGACGATGGTGAACAGCAGCGTACCGAAAATCAGCAGCGGAAAAGAGTGAATACCGAACGCGGAGAGCAGCGCCAGACCGATGGCGCACAGATAGGCGGACAGCATATAGACTTCACCGTGGGCGAAGTTGATCATGCCGATAATGCCGTAAACCATGGTGTAGCCAATCGCGATCAGGCCGTAAACGGCGCCCAGCGTCAGGCCATTCACCATTTGCTGTAAAAAGAAGGCATCCATAGCAGAAGTCTCACTGCGGGAGCCTGTGATACCGGCTCCGGAAAAGTCATGCCTGAGCGACGCTTTCGCATCCCCGGCTGTCACCCGACGTTTTCAGGCTGTAATCGCGGCGATTACAGCCTGGCGGCTTATTCAGAGCTGATGATATTTTCCTTTATCATCCCATTGATAAACCACGTAATCAGAGACTTTTAAATCCCCTTTGCTATCCCAGGATTTTTTGCCCATCACGGTATCCACGCTATTGGCCTTGAGCCATTCGCTGGCTTTTTCATTGTCCTTTCCGGCCCCTTTGTAGGCAGCGGCCAGTGCCTGAATCGAAGCATAGGCGTAAAGGGTATAGCCTTCAGGTTCGAAGCCCCCGGCGCGGAACTTTTCAATCACCGCTTTGCCATCGGCAATCTGCCGTGGATCGTTGCCAAAGGTCATATAGACTCCTTTGGTGTATTGCGGCCCGCCGGCGGCGGTCACCATCTCTTCCGTCACAATACAGTCGCCGGAGAAGAAGTCCGCTTTCACGCCCTGCTCACGCATCTGACGCACCAGCGGACCCGCTTCGGGATGACAGCCGCCGAAGTAGACCACGTCCGGTTTAAGCTGGCCGATCTTGGTCACCAGCGCGTTAAAATCTTTCTCGCCACGCGACAAGCCTTCATACATCGCTTCCTTCACGCCACGTTTTTCCAGTGCCGCTTTGGTGGCATCCGCCAGCCCCTGGCCGTAGGTATCTTTATCGTGGATCACCACGACTTTCTTCGCTTTCAGTTTGTCGATGATGTAATTCGCGGCAATGGCACCCTGCTGGTCGTCACGTCCACACATCCTGAACATCGTCTTCATGCCGCGCTCGGTGATCTGCGGATTGGTGGATCCTGGGGTAATTGCCAGCACCCCCGCTTCGTCATACACCTCTGAAGCAGGCATGGTGGAGGAAGAACAGAAGTGGCCGACCACAGCATTCACCTTGTCCTGATCCACCAGCCGGTTCGCGACCGACACCGCCTGTTTAGGCTCACAGGCATCATCGCCCTGAACCAGCACAATCTTCTCGCCGTTAATGCCGCCCGCCGCGTTGATATCCGTCGCGGCCTGCGAGGCACCTTTCCAGTACTGCGCACCATAGGTGGCGTTCGGACCCGAGAAAGGTCCGGCGACGCCAATTTTAATATCAGCGTGCGCCGCTAAGGCGGTCATTAAACAGCCGGTCATCATCAGTTTGATAGGGAACTTGATCACTTTCACAGACATGCGGTCATCCTCAACAGGGTTAAGAGCCAATGCCAATCAGGAGAAATCAGTTTCTGAACAGAGCGTGGAGAGCGGTTTTCCGGGTACGACCTGCGGTACCACAGAGGATCTAAGCAATAATCTCGCCATAATTTCTGCGGATAAGAAAATCATCTGCACGGCGGGCGAAGGTGACCAGACATACGAGTAACGGGTCACCGCTCACTAACAATAGAGCGGCGCAGCCAACACACCAGCACCAGGTTGGTGCAAAATGCGGTCGATCACAGATTCTTCACCAATCTCTGCAACAAACCCGCTAAGCTTGGGCAAATTACGGTAACAAATGGAAGGAGAAGCCATGCCGACACAACGGAAAAACCTGACCAGCCAGCAAGCGCTGGATGAACTTGAACGCTTGTATGAGGGCGCGGTCGATGCGCTGCGCGCGGCAATCAAAGCCTTCACCGAAAATGGCACGCTGCCGGATGCAACCCAACGCGCAGAAGGGTTGTTTGTTTACCCCGAGTTGCGCATCAGCTGGCACGGCGAAGGTCCTCAGCAGAACCGTACCCGTGCCTGGGGGCGCTTCACCCACACCGGCAGCTACAGCACCACCATCACCCGCCCTGCGCTGCTGCGGCACTATATTGCCGAACAGCTGGCGATGCTGGAGAAGGAGTATCAACTGGAGATCGATGTCGGTCCTTCCAGTCAGGAGATCCCGTATCCTTACGTGATTGACGGTTCCGACCTGTCGCTGGATCGCACCATGAGCGCCGGCATTGCCCGTCACTTCCCGACCACCGAGCTGTCGCAAATTGGCGATGAGACTGCTGATGGCCTGTTCCATGCAGACGCGAAGTTCCCGCTTTCGCACTTCGACGCGCTGCGTACCGACTTCTCGCTGGCCCGTCTGCGTCACTACACCGGCACCTCGGTCGATCATTTCCAGCCGTTTGTGCTGTTCACTAACTACACCCGTTACGTTGATGAGTTTGTACGCTGGGCGATTGAGCAGGTGCGCGATCCCAATACGCCGTATGACAGCCTGGCCTGCGCCGGTGATGTGGTGCTGACGGCCGGGACCGCCAACAGCGAGACGATGCTCTCCGACCTCGCCTGGAAAAAGCATCAGATGCCCGCCTGGCATCTTACGTCGCCGAACCGGCGCGGTATTACGCTGATCAATATCGGCGTCGGCCCGTCAAATGCTAAAACCATCTGCGATCATCTGGCGGTGATGCGTCCGCACGCCTGGCTGATGATTGGTCACTGCGGCGGCTTGCGTGAGAGTCAGCGGATTGGCGATTATGTGCTGGCGCACGCCTATCTGCGTGACGATCATGTGCTCGACAGCGTGCTGCCGCCGGATATCCCGGTACCGAGCATTGCAGAGGTGCAGCGCGCCTTGTATGACGCCACCAAAACGGTGAGTGGCATGCCGGGCGAAGAGGTGAAGCAGCGGCTGCGTACCGGCACCGTGGTCACTACCGACGACCGTAACTGGGAGTTGCGTTATTCAGCCTCGGCGCTGCGTTTCAACCTGAGTCGTGCGGTGGCGGTCGATATGGAGAGCGCCACCATTGCAGCCCAGGGTTATCGCTTCCGCGTTCCTTACGGCACTCTGCTCTGCGTGTCAGATAAGCCGCTGCACGGCGAGATTAAACTGCCGGGCCAGGCGAACCGTTTTTATGAAGGGGCGATTTCAGAGCATTTGCAGATCGGCATTCATGCGGTGGAGTTGCTGCGTGCCGAAGGCGATAAGTTGCATTCGCGTAAGCTGCGGACGTTTAATGAGCCGCCTTTCCGGTAAGGGTTGTTTTTGTCCGCTGCGCGAACGGGCTATAAGCGGGTTTCGTTCGCCGGCTGGCTGGAGGGGTTCGCTGCGCGAACGGGCTATAAGCGGGTTTCGTTCGCCGGCTGGCTGGTGGGGTTCGCTGCGCGAACGGGCTATGAGCAGGTTTCGTTCGCCGGCTGGCTGGTGGGGTCGCTGCGCGAACGGGCTATGAGCGGGTTTCGTTCGCCGGCTGGCTGCGGCAGTTTCAGCTTCGCCGCTGCCGGCGACCGACAAGGGGGCGCCAGTCGCCGCGCCCCCTTGACCCCGGGCTCCGGCCGGCTTCACCGCCGCTTCGCGGTCCCGTCGCCTCTTTAGGATTTCTTACGGGCCGCCGGGACGCGCCATCCCTGGCGCGGCCCCGCCTCTTCGCGACATCCCTGTCGCTCGTCCTGAAATCCCTCATCCGCTCAGCGCTTCAGACGGCCTCCCAACAGCCCGCTGTTATTTTTGTTTTTATTTGTGGGTTCTTCGCTGCTGTAATGCCTGAGCAGAGCGACTGTCAGTGTTATTGTCGTCAGAAAAAAGAAAGCGTCCCGCCACAGCCGCCAGGCGTATTCGCACGCCGCCAGACAACGCTAGTGCCCTGAAAATTTAAGAAACCACAGGCGGGGGTTTGACTGAGGCGTCCGCAGCGCTGAGGAATGAGCGGAGGCCAGGATGAGCCGACAGGACGTCGGCGAAAGGACGTCGGCGAAAGGACGGGCCTCGCCAGGGATGGCGAGTCCGGCCGATCCGTCGGCCGCAGCGAGTGACGAAGGCACCGCGCGCAGCGTGGCGCGCTGGCAGCCGGGTGCCGGGATTGTTAAGGGGCGGGCGTCCGCCCCTTGACGCGCCCGCCTGCTCAGGCAACCTGAAACTCCCCGCCGCCTGGCGGGCGTAATCTTACCCCACGCCAGACCGCTGCCAGGCGTAACTTTACCCGCTGCCAATCATAACCCTGCTCTCTCCCTGACCACGCCTCAGCACACTTACTCAGCAAAGTTACATTATTTAATAATCACCTGTAAAAAAAAAGCCCATAACCTTTCGGCTATGGGCATAGTTTTATTTTTTTATAATTGCAGGCAATTTTCCCTGGTTATTGGCCGCATTAATACTTTTATGATATTTTCTTTCTGCTATGAAGGTATGATTGCAGTACGGTATTTTATCTGCAGTGTGCTTTTTCAGTAGGGTTATTACGGTGTAAGGTCAATTTAATGTAGGGTAATTTAAATGTAGGGATACGTTTATGAAAACAATTCCATTACCTGCCAGTCTGATCAAAATGTTTGAACACGATCCGGTCGTTGGCTGGGCAGTTAAAGACAATAACTCTCGCTTCGTTTATGTCAATAACACGTTCAAAAACTGGCAAACCCTTTCAACACGATATAACTATGAAGGCAGAAATATCAGTGAGATTCCCGTTCCCGTTGCCGAATTTTCAGACATGTTTACCCAGCAGGAAAGGGAAATAGAGCGAACAGGTCAGCCAGTAAGGGCCATCACTACGCACATTCAGGGCAAAGAGAAAATCATGCAGCCCGCTTATAATATTCAGGAACCCCTGTATGACGACCAGCATAACTGCATCGGCACTGTTATCAGTGTCAGGCACGTCAGAATCATTACGCCAACCTCGTTACTGGATGGAAAAATAATTCAGCATGCAACCTTCGAATCCCCCTCATCCGTATTTACCGAAAAAGAATGGGAGGTGGTATATCTGCTGGTCTGCGGAATGAAAATCAAACAAATAAGCAGCATTCTGGCAATCTCAGTTGATGCCGTTAACGGCAGGCTCCGAAGCTGTTACCGAAAAACAGGTCTCAACGCCGTTTCCGCCCTCACTGACTATTGTCGTCAAAGCCAATTTGATAACTATATACCGGCGTTCTTTCTCAAGAAGGGACATATCGTAATCAGAGGCTAAGCTGATGAATCAAGAACTGAATCCTCTCAGATACTATTTTGACCACTCCCTGTTTGGCTGGGCAATAAAGGACAGCGCTTCACGCTATGTTTATGGCAATAAACTTGCCTGCCGCTATTTCAACGTATCAGATGACACATTAGTAGGTTCTCTCGACACTGATCTGACGCCGGATATCGGCGAGTATTATCGCCATATACGCCATGATGACAGAAAGATAGTGGCCACTGGCCAGATGAGCCTTGTACTCAAGACGTTCGAGTATGGAAGGCGTAACCGGCTCAGATCATTTTTGGTGGAGAAACGCCCCTGGCCGTTCAGAGAGGGGGGCAAGGGCATCATCTGTGCTTACATGGAGATCAGCAATATTTACTTTTCTACCTTTCTGAAACCGAGCGACAGGAAGCCTTTTGTTTTTACCCGACCAGCCAATATATTTACAGACAAAGAATGGGAAGTGATTCTGTTGCTGTTCTGTGGTGTAAAACAGCACGGCATGCCGGAGATTCTTGGCATCAGTCCGTCGGCCCTTCGCAACCGATTGATACGCTGCTACGACAAAAGCGGCGTAATCAGTAATGCCGCACTGCAGCAATACTGCTGCCAGAGAGGCTGGGACAACTACATTCCGCCATTTTTCATGGGCAAGGGACACGTTCTGATTAACTGAAAGGCGGCTTCTCTGGCAGGTCAGTGATAACCGCCGGGTTTAGCTGATTTGTTCGCTGCGCGAACGGGAGCTGAGAGGGTTTCGTTCGCCGGCTGGCGGCGGCAGTTTCAGGCCCGCCGCTGCCGGCGACCGACAAGGGGCCGCCAGTCGCCGCGCCCCCTTGACCCCGGGCTCCGGCCTGCTTCACCGCCGCTTTGCGGTCCCTTCGCTTCTTCCGGATTTCTCACGGACCGCCGGGACGCGCCATCCCTGGCGCGGCCCCGCCTCTTCGCGACATCCCTGTCGCTCGTCCTGAAATCCCTCATCCGCTCAGCGCTTCAGACGGCCTCCCAACCCCCGCTGTTATTTCTGTTTTTCTTTGTGAGTTCTTCGCCGCTGTAATGTTTGTACAGAGTAACTGTCAGTGTTGTTGTCGTCAGGAAAAAGAAAACATCCCGCCACAGCTACCAGGCGTATTCTCACGCCGCCAGACGACACCGGACCATATAAAAATTTAAGTAATCACAGGCGGGGGTTTGCCAGAGGCGTCCGCAGCGCTAAGGAATGAACGGAGGCCAGGAAGAGCCGACAGGACGTCGGCGAAAGGACGGGCCTCGCCAGGGATGGCGAGGTCGGCCGGTCCGTCGGCCGCAGCGATTGACGAAGGCACCGCGCGCAGCGTGGCGCGAAGGCAGCCTGAAACTTCCCATCGCCTGGCGGGCGAAACTATACTCAGTGCCAGCCCGCCGCCAGGCGTAACACCCAGTCATCAGCCAGCTCCGGACCGCATGAAAAATGTCAGAAACCACAGGCGGGGGTTTGCCTGAGGCGTCCGCAGCGCTGAGGAATGAACGGAGGCCAGGATGAGCCGACAGGACGTCGGCGAAAGGACGGGCCTCGCCAGGGACGGCGAGTCCGGCCGATCCGTCGGCCGCAGCGAATGACGAAGGCACCGCGCGCAGCGTGGCGCGAAGGCAGCCGGACGCCGGGATTGTTAAGGGGCGGGCGTCCGCCCCTTGACGCGTCCGCCCGCCCGGGCAACCTGAAACTCCCCATCGACTGGCGGGCGAAACTATACTCAGTGCCAGCCCGCCGCCAGGCGTAACCTGCTCCATGTTAGACCGCAGCCATGCGTAACCTTCCTCAGTGCCAGCCCGCGGCTAAGCGTAACTTCACTCAGCGTCAGCCCGCTGCCAGGCGAAACCGCTGCTAAGCGCCCCCTGCGCGATCAGGCGCTCAGCCACCCCAACTTAATCACAAACAGAATCGACAAAATCACCAGCGCCGCGTTGACCTCTTTGGTGCGGCCACTCAGCAACTTCACCAGCGTCCAGGTAATAAAGCCAAACGCGATACCGTTGGCGATCGAATAGGTCAGTGGCATCGCCAGCGCCGTCACGGTTACCGGCGCGGCGGTGGTGATATCTTTCCAGTCAATCTCCGCCAGACCCGATGCCATCAGCACGGCGACAAACAGCAGCGCGGGTGCAGTCGCATAGACCGGCACGCTGGAGGCCAGCGGCGAGAAGAACAGCGCCAGCAGGAACAGCACCGCCACCACAATCGCCGTCAGACCGGTACGCCCGCCCGCGCTGACGCCCGCCGCAGATTCCACGTAGCTGGTGGTGGTTGAGGTACCCAGCAGCGAACCAAACAGCGCGGCCGCACTGTCAGCAATCAGCGCCCGACCCATTTTCGGCACGTTGCCCTGCTCATCCGCAAGACCGGCACGTTTGGTCACGCCCAACAGCGTCCCGGTGTTGTCGAACACATCAACGAACAGAAAGGCAAAAATCACGCTCACCAGACCGACGTTAAAGGCACCGGCAATATCCAGCTGCATAAACGTCGGGGCGATCGACGGCGGTGCGGAGAATACCCCGGCAAACGGTGACAGGCCAATGCCCATTGAAATAAAGGTCACCAGTAAGATGCCGATCAGGACCGCACCGGTCACGCGACGCGCTTCCAGCACCACAATCACGATAAAGCCCAGCATCGCCAGCAGCGGCCCCGGCTTAGTCAGATCGCCAATTCCCACCAGCGTCGCCGGGTTATCGACCACAATCCCCGCCCCTTCCAACGCAATCAGCGCCAGAAATAGCCCGATACCGGCACCAATCCCGGCGCGCAGCGGCAGCGGAATGCTGGCGATAATCCACTCGCGAATTTTGAAGATCGACAGCGCAAAGAAGATCACCGCCGACAGGAAGACCGCGCCCAGCGCCACCTGCCAGGTGTAACCCATGTGCAGCACCACGGTGTAAGTAAAGAAGGCGTTCAGGCCCATGCCCGGTGCCAGCGCAATCGGGTAGTTCGCGATCAGCCCCATCAGCACGCAGCCAATGGCCGCCGCCAGACAGGTGGCAACAAACACGGCGCCCTTGTCCATGCCGGTGGCGCCCAGAATGCTCGGGTTCACAAACAGAATGTAAGCCATCGCCAGGAAGGTGGTGATCCCGGCGATAATCTCGGTGCGAACCGTGGTGTTGTGTGCTTTGAGTTTGAATAATTTTTCTAACATCATCATCTCTCGATACAGGAGACGTCACGAATGTGCGTTCTCGCTTGCCAAAGGGGTTTGCATGCTGATTATTCTGTTCCTGGAACAGCGAAACGGGCTGCTGCATACTCGCAAGCCTCAATTCGGTGAAAAAACCGGGTAGGGCCCACTGCCAAAGCAATTGCCATGCCATAAGCCGACGCAATCGATTACCTGGGCAGTTACAGAATTGCTAAGACAATTCCGAACCAAAACAAGGCGCGATTATGGTGCAATGCACTGATTGTGCGCAATCGTTTTCCTGCAGCGGCATTGAGGGTCAGAAAAACTCTGCGCCAGCGCACGATTCCGCACTCTGCCAGGCGAAGCTGGTCACGTTTCAGCAGGCTGAAACAGCAACCGTAATTAGCCTGTGTACACTCCAGAATTAACTCTTTCGTAACATTGAGGCCGCGCAATGAAGCCAGCGATTTTGGTGGTGGATGATGATCCTGCTGTCTGCGACGTCTTGCAGGATGCGTTAAGTGAACATCTGTTTACTGTCTACAGCTGCCGTCAGGGAAGAGAGGCGCTATCGATGCTTAGTGAACATCCGGAGATTTCGCTGGTGATGCTGGATATGATGCTGCCCGATACCAATGGGCTACTGGTATTGCAGCAGCTACAACGCCAGCGACCCGAGGTGCTGGTGATTATGCTGACCGGTATGGGTTCCGAAGCGGAAATGGTGGTGGGTCTGGAGATGGGCGCAGATGACTATATTGCCAAACCTTTCAATCCCCGAGTGGTGGTGGCGCGCGCCCGTGCTGCCCTGCGTCGTAGCGGACGCATCGCGCAGGCCGACCCTGAACAGGAAAGCTGGCGTTTTGGCGGCTGGCAACTGGACGATGGCCGCTGCCAGCTGTTTAACCCGCAGCGCGAACTGGTGCCGCTGACCCAGGGGGAATATAGCCTGCTACACGCGCTGGTGCGTCATGCCCGCAAGGTGTTGACCCGCGATCAGTTGCTGGAGCTGACCCACAGTGAGAGTCTCGATGTGTTTGATCGCACCATCGACGTGCTGATCATGCGACTGCGCCGTAAAATTGAAACCAACCCGCACCAGCCCGACCTGATCCGCACCATCCGCGGGCTGGGCTATGTCTTTTCGGCCGATGTGGTCAAACCCGATGCCGTGGCGCGCACCAGTCAGATTGCCTGAGTGACCGCGCCGCGCCTGCCCTGCTCAGGGTAGCCAGTGCGCATAATCGTTGCATAGCAGCCAGCGCGGCGCTTCATCCTCATCCAGCGGGTTGAAGCGTGCCAGCGGCGTCAGAAACACATTGTCATTTTCGTCATCGTTGGGCATCGACACCTCCCCCACCAGCACGTCGCCATAGCCGCTTTCACCCCAGAAACTGTGCCAGACGCCCGCCTCCAGCGTCACGCTTTCACCCGGTGAGAGCCGCAGTTGCGAACCGGCGGCATGGGTCTGGCGCAGGCCATCCAGCGATACCACCACCGGCGAGTCAGCCAGCTCATCACCGTCGCGGTTATGCAGTTCGACGATCAGATTCCCGCCGCCGCGATTGATGATGTCTTCCATCTTGCGCGGATGAAAGTGCATCGGCGTCAGCTGCCCTTCACGTACGTGCATCATTTTCTCGGCGTAGGGTTTATGCCACGGCTGCCCACCTGGCGAACCGTTGCGCAGGGTAAACAGTGTCAGCCCGGTTTGCAGAAAATCAGCCGCGCCAAAACTGGTGAGATCCCAGCCCAGCCGCAACGCCAGAATCTCCTGCGCCACGTCACGATCCTGAGCCCGCCACTGGCTCACATCGAAATCGGCCCACGGCGGCAGATGCACATCCTGCTGTCGGAAAAACTCGCGAGTATGTTGCAGGTAATAATTAACCTCTGAACGTTGCATAGTGGCCTCCTGAGGGCGGCACCCGGAGGATGCCGCCCTAAAGCTTATTTCACCGTCCAGCCCTGATAGCTGCCGATATTGTTACGATCGATAAGCTTCACCGGAATCAGCACCGGCTTATCGGGTGCTGGTTTGCCTTGCAGAATGTCATAGCCAATCTCCACCGCTTTGGCGGCCATCACCTGCGGGTCCTGCGCCGGGGTCGCGACGAACAGTGAGTTCTTACGCTTCAGCGCCTCTTCACCGTCCGGCGATCCATCGACGCCGACAATAAAGAATTCATTACGCTGCGCCTGTTTCGCTGCCAGATCAGCACCAATCGCCGTCGGATCGTTGATGGCGAATACCGCATCGATCTTCGGATTGGCTGACAGCAGACCGGTCATCACTTCCAGTCCGCCCTCGCGACTGCCTTTGGCGTTCTGGTTGTAAGAGAGCAGCTTGATATCGGGATGGCGCTTCAGTTCGGTCATGCAACCTTCAACACGGTTCTGAACCGCTGAGACCGGCGGCCCGTTGATGATCACTACGTTGCCTTTGGCTTGGAGACGGTCAGAAATATATTTACACGCCATCACCCCGGCTTCGGTGTTATCAGAGGTAATGGTGGCGTTAGCACCATCGGCGGCCACGTCGACCGCCACCACCACGATACCGGCATCACGCGCCCGCTTCACAGCCGGGGCGATCCCTTTGGAGTCGGCAGCATTGAGGATAATCATGTCAACTTTCGCCGCAATAAAGTTATCAATCTGGCCCACCTGCTGACCGAGATCGTAGCCGCTGGAGACCAGCGTCACGTTGACTTTATCGCCCGCCAGCTGACGTGCCTTCATCTCTGCGCCTTTGGTGATCTGCACGAAGAAGGGGTTTGCCAGATCGCCGACCGTTACGCCGATAGATTTGAGTTCTTTTGCCTGAGCCAGGCCGGTACTGAACAGCGTCGCCGCCAGCAGCCCGGTTACAATCGGATTAAAACGCATAGACCTTCTCCTGCTGTTTTCAGAGTGCCAACCACTTAATGGCGTTTTTTACAGAGGCGGAGGCGACCTGGCGCATCCGCCCTTTTAAGACTCAACTCACATGATGACGGGTACGGTATTTGTCGATCAGTACCGCGATGATGATCACCGCGCCCTTGATCACCAGCTGCCAGAAATAGGAGACGCCCATCAGCGTCATGCCGTTATTCAGAGTGGCGATAATCAGTGCGCCAATCAGAGTGCCGGTGATGGTGCCGATGCCGCCGACAAAACTGGTGCCGCCGAGGATCACCGCCGCAATCGCATCCAGTTCATAGCCGACGCCGAGGTTGCCGTTGGCGCTGTAAAGCCGCGAGGCGCTCATCAGACCGCCCAGCCCGGACAGCAGGCCGCTCATGCCGTAGACAAACAGCAGCACCATCCCCACCTTGATGCCGGTGAGACGGGCAGCCTGGATGTTGCCGCCGACCGCGTAGATATGTACGCCCAGCGTGGTGCGGCGCAGGATGAACCAGCAGATGGCGATCACCGCAAAAGCAATCACAATCAGCCACGGCACCGGCCCGAGATAGCCATTGCCGATCCACTCAAAGTTAATATCGGAGTTAATCACCGTGGTGCCGTCCGCCAGCAGGTAAGCCGCGCCACGCAGCGCGGTATAAGTGCCGAGCGTGACAATAAAGGGCGGTAGCCCAGCCCAGGCGACCAGGATGCCGTTAAACAGCCCCATCACCAGGCCTGCCCCCAGCGCCATCGGAATGGTCATGGAAGCCAGCATCGGATCCAGCGACGCCACCAGCGCCACCACCGCGGTGGTTCCCAGCATCGACCCCACTGACAGGTCGATACCGCCGGTGAGAATCACAAAAGTCATCCCCGCCGCCAGCACGATATTGATCGACGCCTGACGGGTGATGTTCAGCAGGTTTGCTTCGGTAAAAAAGTTGGGCGTGACGAAACCAAATACCGCCACGATCAGGATCAGAATCGGCAGGATACCCACCGTTTGAAGCAGATCGCCCATCAGGGCGCGCTTCAGCGTCGGCGCTTTGGTGCGGGCCAGTTGTGTCATCGTGGTCTCCTTAGATTTTGCCTGCTGACGCGCTGTGCGCACCGGTTGCCAGCGTCATAATATTTTCCTGACTGATGTGGCTGCCTTCCAGCTCACCGACGATGGTGCCTTCGTGCATCACGTAAACGCGGTCGCTCATCCCGACCACTTCCGGCAGTTCGCTGGAGATCATTAAAATCGCCACGCCCTGCCGCGCCATCTGCTGCATCATGCGATAGATTTCACTCTTCGCGCCGACATCGACGCCGCGCGTCGGCTCGTCGAGAATCAGAATGCGCGGACCAATCGCCACCCAGCGCGAGATCAGCAGCTTCTGCTGATTGCCGCCGGAGAGTCCGCCCGCCCGGACCTGAGCATGGGGGACGCGAATATTCAGCGAGGTGATCGCCTCACTGGCGATGGTCTGCCCTTTGCGACGGTTCAGCATCCCGTAACTGGCATCACGCTCCAGCGTGGCCATCACAATGTTCTCCTGTGCTGCCATCTCCAGAAACAGCCCCTGCTCTTTGCGGTTTTCGGTGAGGAAGCCGATGCCGCGTGCAATGGCATCACGCGGTGAGTGGATGGTGACCTTCTCGCCATCGATCCAGATCTCGCCATCTTTGGGCTTGTGCACGCCGAAGATCAGTTGCGCCAGCTCGCTGCGGCCTGCACCCACCAGCCCGGCCAGCGCGACAATTTCCCCGGCACGCACCGCCAGGCTACTGGGATGCACTTTGCCGCCATCTGTCAGGTGATTGACCGCCAGTCGGATATCACCCAAAGGGATAGCGCGGTCTTTGTTAAACAGGTCACTCAGCGGCCGTCCGACCATCATCCGTACCAGTTCGCTGGCGTTGAGCTGGTCACGGGTCAGACTACCGACATACTCCCCGTCACGCAGCACGCTGACCCGATCGGAAAGCTCATACACCTCCGCCATGCGATGGCTGATGTAGATGATCGCCATGCCTTCGCTGCGCAGCCGCTTGATCAGCGCGAACAGCTGTTCGGTTTCGCGGTTGGAGAGCGCAGCGGTCGGCTCATCCATCACCAGAATGCGGCTATTGCGCTGCAGCGCGCGGGCGATCTCCACCTGCTGCTGCTCAGCAATACTCAGGCGGCTGACCAAATCCCAGGCGCTGAACTGCGCGCCGAGCCGGTCAATCACCCGCTGCGCCTCTTCCGCCATCTGTCGCCGCTTCACTAACCCGCCAGGCGCGATTTCGCTGCCAAGAAAAATGTTCTCCGCCACCGTCAGGTTGGGCGCCAGATTGATCTCCTGGTAAATCAGGGTGATCCCGGCGGCCAGCGCCTCCTTCGGCCCCTTCAGCGCCCAGGGCTTGCCTTCAATTAAAATTTCCCCGCTGCTGGCGGTATAGGCACCGGCCAGAATCTTCATCAGTGTGCTTTTACCCGCGCCGTTCTCTCCCATCAACGCGTGAACCTCACCGGGCCAGACCGTGAGATCGACGCCCTTAAGGGCATAAAAGCTGCCGAAGCGCCGGGTAATTGCCCGCATTTCCAGTATCGGTGTGGCTGTCATCGCCTCGCTCCTGCGGTCTGTGGATAGCCGGCAGTAAAGCAACGCCAGATAAACGGAAAATGTCAGCGGCCATTCATATTTGTCATAATCACCCGCCTGCACGCTCCTATACTCGGCCCATCGTTGCAGTGATTAAGAGGTCGTGGGATGCAGCGCAATTATCCGTGGCAGGCCGGGGCGCGAGGCCGCCTGTTGCTGTTCAATTTGCTGGTGGTGCTGGTCACGCTGATGGTGAGCGTGGTGGCGATCTTCGGCTTTCGTCATGCTGGCGCGATTCAGGAACAGGCGCAGGCCCAGACGCTGGCCGACATGAACGGCAGCCTGGCGCTGGCGCGCGATACCGCCAATGTGGCCACGGCGGCGGTACGATTGTCGCAGGTAGTCGGGGCGCTGGAGTACCAGAGTGAATCACAACGTCTGAAACAGAATCAGCAGGCGCTGCAGCACTCTCTGACGCTGCTGGCCAGTGCGCCACTGGCGGCGCGCCAGCCGGAACGCATCGCCCGCATCCGCGCCCGCAGCCTGATGCTGGAGCAGACCATCAACCAGTTACTGCTGACCGGCCATCAGCGTCACCTGCAACGTAACAACATGCTCAGCGACCTGTGGCAGGCGCAACTGTTGCTCAGCCATATTGACCAGCTGCTGCAACGTCAACAGCAGAACCAACCGGACGCCGCGCTGCGTCAGCAGACCGAGCGGCTGATCGGTATTGCCATCCGTACCCCCTCGCCCGTGGCGGTGATTGATCAGTTACAGCAGGTGATGATGCAGTGGCGCACGGTGCCGTTGCAGGGCGTCACCGGCGAAAAAGTGCAGCGCCTGCTGGCGACCCAGCAGCGGTTGTTGCCGCTGGCCGATGCGCTGGAACAGAGCGATCTGGCGATTGCCTATGCCACCTATCGCATCAAAGCGCTGGTGGCGATGCTCAATGAGGACATCAGTGCTTCGGTGCAGCAGGTGGCGTTGCAGAGTGAGGCGCGCACCCTTGCCACTCACCGCGAGCTGGATTCGATAATCGGCTTTATTGCGCTGTTTGCGCTGCTGGCACTGGCAATCACCGGTTACGCCGGTATCTATATCTACCGCAATCTCGGGTCCAGCCTGACGGCGATTGCCGCGGCGATGACCCGGCTGGCGCAGGGAGAACAGAATGTCAGCGTGCCGGGGCTGCAACGGCGGGATGAGCTGGGCGAGCTGGCGCGGGCGTTTAACGTCTTCGCCCGCAATACCGCCTCACTGGCACACACGTCGCGACTGTTGAAAGAGAAGAGCAATCAGCTGGAATCCACTTTCCTGGCGATGCGAGATGGCTTTGCCCTGTTTGATAACAACGGTCAGCTGGTGGTGTGGAATGCCCAGTATGCGGAGCTGCTGGGTATCCCGTCGCGAGAATTGCATCGCGGCGTTCACTGGCAGCAGCTACTGGCACCGCTGGCGGTGGATCTGCACGATCCCGGTGAACCACAGGAGATCCGACTGGCCGATGGCCGCACGCTGGAGCTGCGCTTCAGCCCAATCCCGCGGCGCGGCATGGTCAATACCGTGCTGGACCGGACCTCGCGTAAAACACTGGAGGAGGCACTGCAGCACAGCCAGAAGATGAAGGCGGTCGGTCAGCTGACCGGCGGGCTGGCGCACGACTTTAATAATTTGCTGGCGGTGATTATCGGCAGTCTGGCGCTGACCGAGGGCCAGCTGACGCCCGGCCCGCTGGCCAGCCGGATTGAGCGCGCCCGGCAGGCGGCCGACCGCGCCGCCCAGCTGACGCAGCGTTTACTCGCCTTCTCGCGCAAGCAGGCACTCTTTCCACGCGCGGTGTCGGTGGTGACGCTGGTGGATAATCTGCAGGGACTGTTGCAGCACTCATTGCTGCCCGGCCAGCAGCTGGTGATTGATGCGCAGCGACCCGGCTGGCCCGCCTGGATTGATGCCAGCCAGCTGGAGAATGCGCTGATGAATCTGGTGGTCAACGCCCGCGATGCCCTGCAGCAACAGAGCGGCGAAATCCGCATCCGTATCTGGAATCAGCGGCGGCTGGAGCAGGATGAAAAACGTGACCACGTCACAATTGAGGTCATTGACCACGGTTGCGGCATGTCGGCAGCGGTGCGCGAACAGGTCTTTGAGCCGTTCTTTACCACTAAAGCCACCGGCAGCGGCAGCGGACTGGGGCTGTCGATGGTGTATGGCTTTGTCCGCCAGTCCGGTGGTCAGATTGAACTGGAGACGGCACCGGGTCAGGGAACCACGGTGCGGCTGCTGTTGCCGCGTGCGCCCGAGATGGCGGCCACCGCCCCGCCCCCGCCGGTCCAGCCGATGCCACCCGACGCAGCCAACGATCGGCTGGTACTGGTGCTGGATGATGAACCGGCGGTGCGTCAGACGCTGTGTGAACATCTGCATCAGTTAGGCTATCTGACGCTGGAGTGCGGTGACGGAGAACAAGCGCTGGCGCTGCTGCGTCAGACACCCGATATCGATCTGTTGATCAGCGATCTGATGCTGCCTGGCGAGATTAACGGTGCGGAGGTGATCCGCCAGGCGCAGCAGAACTGGCCGCAGCTGGCAACGCTGTTAATCAGTGGTCAGGATTTGCGTCACCAGCCGGTCACTTTACCGCTGTGCGAACGGCTGGCGAAGCCCTGGCAGCAGGCGCAACTGGTGCAGGCGCTACAGCGCGCCTGGCAGCGCAGCGAACGGCTTAATCACGCCCGGCAGGCTGCCACAGCGGCACCGCTTTCCCGCTGATGTAGCGCTTGCGCACGCGGCTGGAGAGCACATCCATCACCATTACCACCACTACCAGAATCAGCGTCAGGAACATCACCACGTCCCAGTTCCACAGCCGCATGTTCTCGGCATAGACCAGCCCGACGCCACCAGCACCGACAAAGCCCAGCACCGCCGCTGAGCGGGTATTGGATTCAATCTGATAGAGGCTGAGCGCCAGGAACTGCGGGAACGACTGAGTGAAGATGCCGAAGCGATGTTTCTGCAGGCTGTTCGCGCCAACCGCACCCAGGCCGCGACTCGGTGAGCGCTCGACCGCTTCGTGGCCTTCGGCATAGAGTTTGCCCAGCAGCCCGACATCCTGCAGGATAATTGCCAGCACCCCGGCCAGTGGCCCCATGCCAACCGCACGGACAAAAATCAGCCCCCAGATCGCCATGTCGATGCCGCGCAGCAGGTCAAACAGCCGACGCATCAGAAACGCCACCGGTCGGGTCGCCCGGCTGTGCATCACGTTGCGCGCCGCCAGAAACGACAGCGGTAGCGCCAGCAGTGTGGCAGTCAGGGTGCCGGCAAACACAATGCCTAAGGTGATCCCGACCTGCGAGAAGTAATAGCCAAACGGCCAGTTTGCAAAATCCTGCCAGACAAACATCCGCAGAAAGTAACGCCCCAGTTGCTGACAGCCGTTCAGCAGGCGGGACACGTCAATGCCATAGACCGAGAAAAAGAACAGATAGTAGAGCAACACCGCCAGCGCCAGCAGACCCAGGCGACGCAGATAACGCGGTTGCGCAGCAAACAGTTCGCGGTGCTGCGCTTTGAGGTGTGTGATATCCGGTACTACGCTGATCATGCGGTTTCTCCCACAACGCGACGGCGCAACTGGCCGGATAGCGTATCCAGCAGTGATACCACAATCAGGATCAGCAGCAGGGTGATGCTCACCTGGTCGTAGCGATCCAGTTTGATATTGGTCATCAGCTCCTGGCCGATGCCGCCCGCGCCCACCAGCCCGAGGATGGTTGAGGAGCGGAAATTAATCTCCAGCCGCATAAAGCTGTAAGAGAGAAAGATCGGTTTCACCTGCGGCCAGAAGGCGAATCGCATCCGCTGCAGGGTCGTAGCACCACAGGCCGCCAGGCCACGAACGGGTTTGTCTGACGCCGACTCAATCGCCTCGTAAAACAATTTGGTCAGACTCCCGACGGTATGCAGCGCCAGCGCCAGAAAACCGGGGATCGCCCCGATGCCAAACGCCATCACGAACATCACCGCCCACGCCAGTTCCGGCATGGTACGCAGAAAGGCCACAAAGGCGCGAATTGCCAGTCGCAGGCTGGCAGGCGTGCGGGTATTGTCGGCGGCAAAAAAGGCCAGCACCGCCGCCAGCGCCACCGCCAGCAGAGTAGCGGCCAGCGCCAGCTGCAGGGTTTCCCAGATCAGCGGCAGCTGGATCGGCAGACGATAGCCCCAGTACGCCAGCGAGCCACTGGTTTTGCCATCCGCAAACAGCAGCGGCAGATGCAGCACCGGCATGATTTCCCGCAGGTAGTCGAAGAAATGCGGCAGCGACTGCCAGACGGTGAGCAGATTAAATTCCGCCACGTTGCCCGCCGCCAGATAGAGCGCGACCAGCAGCAGTGACCAGAGCAGCGTGTCGCGTTTCTGCTGGCGGCGGATGCGTTGGTAATAACGTTCGAATTCGGTCAAGGGGGATCTCCGGGGCTGAAGCATCGGGATGCAGACGGACCTGCCGCGTCCCGCCTTCCCCGGACAGCCGGGGAAGGCAAGGTAGCCGTAACCGGGCGTTAGCCGCGGCTGCCTTTCATCAGGTCGCGCTTCATATCAATGATGTTCTGATAGTCAGCGACGGTGGCATGGCCGATATGTTGCTCACCGCCCACTGCCTTGACGAAACAGGCGTGATCTTCTTTATCCAGCTTTTTAATCGCCGCCACCACTTTGGCTTTAAAATCTGCCGGCAGTTTGTTGCTGACCAGTACCGGACCATTGGGGATCAGAGGCGACTGCCAGATAATGCGGATCTGCTTCATCAGATCCGGATGGTCCATGCGGATCAGTCGGCCAAACGCACCGGCGCTATAGCCGCTGTTGTGATCGCCGACCAGCGAGGTCCAGGTCACGGCACCGTCAAACTGGTTGTTCAGCACGCCGAGAATGTCCTGCTCATGGCCGCCGGAGAAGGTCACGCTGGAGAAGGTATTGTTATATTTGTCGTCCACCGTGCCGCCGAATTCTTTCTTAAACGCCTGGTTCGGCATCAGGAAGCCGGAGGTGGAGTCGGGATCGGCCATACCAAAGGATTTGCCCTTCAGGTCTTCCAGTTTTTTGTACGGGCTATCGGCCTTGACGATCACCACCGAGTGGTAGCCGCGTGACTGATCTTTGTCATCCACCACAATGCCGACCACATCGACCGCGTTCGGATCCTGCAGGTAGACCGAAGCAAACGAGGCGGGTGACATGCTCAGCACCATATCGATTTTGCCGCCCAGCAGCCCCTGGATCACCCCGGAGTAGTCAGAGGCGTTACGCATCTGCGTATCCACGCCCAGCTCTTTATCAAAGAAGGTTTTCACACACTGGTTATCACCAATCTGCTGGGTGGCGTTTTGCCCGCCCAGAATGCCGAGGTTAAGTTGTTTCGGCGCATCCGCTGCGTTAACACCAAAAGCCATTACACCCGTCAGTAGCGCTAAAGAAGTCAGTTTCATTCGAGGTTGTTCTCTTGCCGTGGAAGTTAGTGGATCTGATTAAGTTCATC
>Ga0308167_1001902_pt1 | contig 21572 bp, 16 predicted proteins | sample PhyCR1_2_FD_202138 | JGI IMG/M metagenome (GOLD analysis project Ga0308167, IMG submission 202138) | Phyllosphere microbial communities from UC Gill Tract Community Farm, Albany, California, United States - DLSLRC.R1 | ecosystem: Host-associated > Plants > Phyllosphere > Unclassified | place... | reverse complement strand
GAAAGTCGTTGAGGATGCAGTAAAAGAGATGCTTGAGCACATGGCCACTACGCTGGCACAGGGCGAACGCATCGAAATCCGGGGATTCGGCAGCTTTTCTTTGCACTATCGCGCTCCGCGTACTGGTCGTAACCCTAAAACGGGTGACAAAGTGGATCTGGAAGGTAAATACGTTCCCCACTTCAAGCCAGGCAAAGAACTGCGCGATCGCGCAAATATCTACGGCTAAGCCGATACCGAACCAGACAAACGACATCTCCGGATGTCGTTTTTTTTTGCCTGCTATTTTTCAGCACTGACACCTGGAGCTGACATCCGGATTAGTGCAACCCACTCTGCAAGCCCTGCGGATTAATGCGATGCCGCTCGCTACTGCCTGATTACATGCTTTCACCTCTTCGCCAACCGTTCAGAATAAACACATTCATCAGGATGGATGTGATTATGCTGACATGGATAGTTTTAGCCCGGCTGGCAGTTGTTGCTACGTTGCCTTTACTGTTTATCGCCCGACTTCCCTCTGGCGGTATCATTCTCGGCTTGCTATTAACCGGGATCGTTTTACTGCACAGTCGCCCGCAAAGCCTGCGCATAACCGGGATCGCCCTGATGTTTCTGGCATGGGCAACTAATGATGCACGATTAATGGTCAGAGATATTGAACACCATGCCGAGCGGCCAGCGACTTACAGCATCCGTATTAGCGAACTGAGAAAGGAGAGAAAGCAAATCAGGGTTCGTCTGCTGAAAGAGGGCGAAAAGATGCTGTTTCCGCCGCGTTTTGCCTGGCTTTACTTTGATGCCGATCCTGAGCAGTACTGTCCCGGCCAGCGCTGGACCATGAAGCTGCGTTTACGCGCGGTTCATGCCCGACTGAATGAGGGGGGGTTTGATGCGCAGCGTTTTGCGCTGGCAAATAATACACCGCTTCAGGGACGCATTATTCATCAGGTAGCTGACAATCGGGCGTGTAACTGGCGCTGGCGATTTATCCTATGGCACCGCAGGCAGACCACCGCCTTACCGTCGCAGGCTACGTTAGAGGCCCTGGCTTTCGGCATCCGGGATGACCTGAGCCGTGAAACACGACAGCTGTTACGGGATACCGGTACCGCCCACCTGATGGCGATATCAGGCATGCACATTGCGCTGGCGGCCGGTTGCGGCTGGCTACTGGCGCGCGGGATGCAGTACAGGTTGCCGGCACGCTACATCAGCTATGGCTTCCCGCTGATGATAAGCTGGCTGTTCGCTGCGCTCTATAGCTGGCTGTCAGGCGCGCATCCTCCTGCCGAGCGTGCTTTGCTGGCGCTTACGCTCTGGGCTCTCACCCGTTTTGCCAGTGTGCAGCTGAATAGCTGGCAGGTATGGACATATTGCGTGGCGCTGCTGTTGATTCTCGATCCGCTAACCGTGCTGTCGGAAAGCTTCTGGCTCTCAACGCTGGCCGTCGCCATGCTGTTAATCTGGTATCACTGGTTCCCGCTTCCGTGGCGATTTCATCATCAACGGCGCTGGTTGCCCGTGCAGTTGCTGCATCTTCAACTGGGAATGCTGATCCTGATGGCACCGCTGCAGGTGGCGATTTTTAACGGACTGAGCCTGACTGCGCTGGTGGCCAATGTGGTGGCCATTCCCGTAGTGTCGTTTATCACCGTGCCACTGATTCTTATCGCAATGCTGCTGCCTGTACCGGCGTTATCGCTGCTATTCTGGCAGGCTGCCGACCTGTCGTTACGGGCGTTACTACAGAGTCTGGCAGCATTGCCACCCGGCTGGTGGCCACTGCACAGCACTGCATTTTTCGCGGTGCTGGTATGGGGTGGGTTGATCGTATGGCGGACCCAGCTGTTCTTTTCTCTGCCTGTGAGCAGCAGCGCAATCGCGCTAGCGATGGTATTGAGTCGCCAGCCGCCGCAGGGGCAGGGATGGCGCATCGATATGCTGGATGTTGGCCACGGTTTAAGTATGGTGATCAGCCAGGGCGATGAGGCGGTACTGTATGATACCGGTCCGCGCTGGCAGACCGACAATGCTGGCAGCCGGGTGATTATTCCGTGGCTGGAGCGAAAACAGCTGCGGTTGCAACAGGTGATTCTCAGCCATAAACATCTCGACCATACTGGCGGCCTGGAATCGATAACAGCACGCTGGCCGGCGGTGAAAGTGCGCAGCGCGCTGGCAAACAACGCCCACTTACCCTGCGTACGCGGTACGCAATGGCGCTGGCAGCAACTCCACTTTGAAGTACTCTGGCCACTGTCGATACCAACGGTGGGCGACAACAACGATTCCTGTGTGATCATCGTTGATGACGGCCAGGTCAGAGTCATGTTAACCGGCGATATTGAGGCGCTGGCGGAACGTCAACTGGTTGCGCTGGAGAAACAACGTCTCAGGGTCGATATTCTGCAGGTGCCGCACCATGGCAGCCGCACCTCCTCAACCCGGCTGCTGTTGCGCAGTACGGCGGGAAAGACCGCTATAGCCTCGCTGGCACGCTACAATGCATGGCGGATGCCCGCCAAAAGCGTACTGGAGAATTATCAGCGGGCCAGCTTTAACTGGTTCGATACCGGGCAATCGGGTCAGATAAGCATCACTATTCAACAGGGTAAAATTGCGGTTTCTGGTCTGCGCGATCAATTAATGCCCCGTTGGTATCATCAGTGGTTTGGCGTCAAACGCGAATCCAGGTAGAATGGCCGGCTATTTCCAACAGCGTGAATAAATAATGCATCTAGATAAAGATCTCTCTACGTGGCAGACATTCCGCCGACTCTGGCCGATGATCGCGCCTAACAAGGCGGGATTAATTGTGGCCTCCATTGCCCTGATTATTAACGCTGCGGGCGACGCCTTAATGCTCTCCCTGTTGAAACCGTTACTGGATGATGGGTTTGGTAAAGCCGATAAATCGGTGATGCTGTGGATGCCGTTGGTGGTTATTGGCCTGATGCTGATCCGCGGCGTGACCAGTTATATCTCCAGTTACTGCATCTCCTGGGTTTCTGGCAACGTGGTCATGAATATCCGCCGTCGGCTATTCAGCCATATGATGGGCATGCCGGTATCATTCTTTGACCAGCAGTCAACCGGTACCCTGCTGTCACGCATCACCTATGATTCCGAACAGGTAGCTTCTTCCTCTTCTGGTGCGCTGGTGACGGTAGTGCGTGAAGGTGCGTCGATTATTGGCCTGTTCATCATGATGTTCTACTACAGCTGGCAGCTGTCGTTGATTCTGATTGTTCTGGCACCGATCGTTTCTTTTGCTATCCGCACCGTCTCTAAGCGTTTCCGTAATATCAGTAAAACCATGCAAAATACCATGGGGCAGGTGACCACCAGCGCTGAGCAGATGCTGAAGGGCCATAAAGAAGTGCTGATTTTTGGCGGTCAGGAGATTGAATCTGAGCGCTTTGCCCGGGTCAGTAATCGCATGCGTCAGCAGGGAATGAAGCTGGTTTCAGCCTCATCAATTTCCGATCCGGTGATTCAGCTGATCGCATCTCTGGCACTGGCTTTCGTGCTTTACGCCGCCAGCTTCCCCAGCGTAATGGATACCCTGACGGCCGGTACTATCACCGTAGTGTTCTCATCGATGATCGCGCTGATGCGTCCATTGAAATCACTGACTAACGTCAATGCTCAATTCCAGCGCGGTATGGCCGCCTGTCAGACGCTGTTCTCTATTCTGGACAGCAAGCAGGAAGTGGATAACGGCAGCCGTGAAATTACCCGTGCGAAGGGCGATATTGAGTTCCGCAACGTCACCTTTACCTATCCGGGGCGTGATGTGCCGGCGCTGCGCAATATCAATCTCTCTCTGCCGGCAGGCAAAACGGTTGCTCTGGTGGGTCGCTCCGGTTCCGGTAAGTCGACCATGGCCAGCTTGCTGACTCGCTTTTACGACATTCAGCAGGGAGAAATCCTGCTGGACGGTTACGATCTGCGCGAGTACACCTTACGTTCGCTGCGTAATCAGGTGGCGCTGGTGTCGCAGAATGTTCATCTGTTCAATGACACCATTGCCAATAACATCGCCTATGCCCGCAGCGAGCAGTACAGCCGCGCGGAGATCGAAAAGGCCGCAACCATGGCGCATGCCATGGACTTCATCAATAAGATGGATCAAGGGCTGGATACGGTGATCGGCGAAAACGGTGTGCTGCTGTCAGGCGGCCAGCGTCAGCGTATTGCGATTGCGCGTGCCCTGTTACGTGATTGTCCTATTTTGATCCTGGATGAAGCAACATCGGCACTGGATACGGAATCCGAGCGGGCCATTCAGTCAGCGCTGGACGAACTGCAGAAGAACCGTACTTCACTGGTGATTGCCCACCGACTCTCTACCATCGAAAAAGCGGATGAAATCGTGGTGATCGAAGATGGTCAGATTGTTGAGCGCGGAACGCATCAGGTGCTGTTAGCAGAGCGCGGAGCCTATGCACAGCTGCACAAGATGCAATTCGGCCAATGATTGAGCGTATCTGGAGTGGTCGTTCACCCTTATGGCTGCTGTTATGGCCACTGAGCCTGCTGTATGGGGCGATCACCACTCTGATTCGATTCAGTTATCAGCGCAGCTGGCGTAAAAGCTGGCGCGCACCGCTGCCGGTGGTGGTGGTGGGCAATCTGACGGCCGGAGGCAATGGCAAAACGCCGGTAGTCATCTGGCTGGTCGAAGCATTGCAACAGCGCGGTCTGCGTGCGGGCGTGGTGTCGCGTGGCTACGGCGGTAAAGCCGAGCAGTATCCGCTGCTGGTCACCGGGCAGACCTCCACCGAACAGGCTGGAGATGAGCCGGTACTGATCGCCCAGCGCACCGGCGCGCCGGTGGCCGTAGCGCCAAAGCGGCGTCTGGCGATTGAAGCGCTGCTGAAACAGGGGCCGTTAGATGTGATCATCACCGATGATGGCCTGCAGCACTATGCGCTCCAGCGCGACCGCGAAATTGTGGTGGTGGATGGGGTACGTCGTTTTGGCAATGGCTGGTGGTTACCGGCCGGGCCGATGCGGGAACGTGCCAGTCGGCTGAGTCAGGTGGATGCGATTGTGGTTAACGGTGGCGAAGCGCAGCACGGTGAGATAGCCATGCAACTTCAGCCAGGGCTGGCGACGCATTTGCTGAGCGGCGAAACCCGGCCGGTTGATCAGCTTGATCCGGTTATCGCCATGGCCGGTATCGGGCATCCGCCGCGCTTCTTTACCACACTGAAACAGCTGGGTATCACCCCGGTGGCAGAAGTCGCCTTTGCCGACCATCATGCATACAGTCAGGATGAGCTGGCGCGTCTGACATCAGACGGACAGCCGTTGCTGATGACCGAAAAAGATGCGGTGAAATGCCGCCAATTTGCCCAGCCCAACTGGTGGTATCTGCCGGTTGATGCCCGTCTGCAGGGCACGGCAGTCACCCCATTGCTGGACGATATCGAACAGCTGTGCCGCAGCGGTCAGGCGCGCAACTAGTCACCAGACCGGATAAGGAAGAGAATGAACCCTCTGCATTCACTTTCATTACAGCAAACACGTCACCTTCATCTCGCCGCGCAGGGCCTGCTGCGTCCACCGCGCCAGCGCGCCCGCTATCAGGATCTGATTGACTGCATCTCCCGTATGTCGCTGCTGCAAATCGATACCATTAATGTTGTGGCCCGTAGCCCCTATCTGGTGCTGTTCAGTCGCCTCGGTGACTATCCTCCGGTGTGGCTGGAACAGGCGCTGGCGCAGGGCGAGGTGTTTGAATACTGGGCACACGAGGCCTGTTTTATTCCGCGAGCCGACTACAGATTGCTGCGTCATCGTATGCTGTCGCCGGAACGGCTGGGCTGGAAGTACAATGCGCAATGGGTCGCTGACCACCAGCAGGAAATCGCTGAATTACTGCAGCAAATCCGCGAAAACGGCCCGGTACGCGCAGCGGACTTTGCGCATGCCGCGAATCATAAGCCGGGATGGTGGGCGTGGAAACCGCACAAGCGGCATCTGGAAAATCTGTTCAGTGCCGGTGAGCTGATGGTCGCTGAACGCCGCAATTTTCAACGGGTATACGATCTGCGCAGCCGGGTGATGCCCGACTGGCAGGATGCTCTGCACAGCATCAGCGAAGCTGAGGCTACCCGTCTGATGTTACTTAACAGCGCCCGCAGTCTCGGCATTTTTCGCGGCAGCTGGCTGGCAGACTATTACCGCCTGAAACGGGTGCCGCTCAGCACCTTTCTGGCAGAAGCGCAGGAAGCGGGCGATCTGATTGCGGTGACGGCCGACGGGCTGGGCGACATGTGGCTGCATCGCGATTTGCTGCCGATGCTTGAGAACCCGCTGCAGGCGACACACAGTGCGCTTTTATCACCGTTTGACCCGGTGGTCTGGGACCGCAAGCGTGCGCTGGAACTGTTCAGCTTTGATTACCGCATCGAGTGTTATACGCCGGCGGCTAAGCGCAAATTTGGTTATTTTGTCCTGCCGATGCTGCATCGTGGTGAGATAAAAGGCCGGCTGGATGCCCGTATGTTGCGTCAGTCAAAGCAGCTGGAGATTAAAAATATCTGGCTTGAGCCGCAGACGCGGGTCACGTTGCGATTTGTGCAGGATATCCGGCGGGCGATTGAGCGCTTTGCGGCATGGCAGGGGGCGGAAACCGTCTCGCTGCTGCAGGCACCGGCCTCGCTGCGACAGCACTGGCCGGCCCAGTGGTCGCTGAATCGCGAAGCGGGTAGCCCGTGATGTGCTGATACGTTTTACGCCCTCCCGCCCGGGCTGGGCTATGGTATGCTTTACCCCTTATGCATTCGGTCCCTGATGGAGGACATATGGATCATCGTTTACTCGAAATCGTTGCCTGCCCGGTGTGCAATGGCAAACTCTACTATAACAATGCGCAGCAGGAGCTGATCTGCAAACCGGACGGCCTGGCGTTTCCGGTGCGTGACGGCATTCCGGTGTTACTGGAAAATGAAGCCCGTACGCTCTCTGTTGAAGAGATTCATCCATGAGTTTTACCGCCATCATTCCTGCGCGTTATGCGTCAACCCGCTTACCGGGTAAGCCGCTGGTCGATATCCACGGCAAGCCAATGGTGGTACATGTGATGGAGCGCGCCCGTGAGTCGGGCGCCAGTCGGGTGATCGTCGCGACCGATCATCCGGCGGTGGCGCAGGCGGTTGAAGCTGCAGGCGGTGAAGTCTGCATGACGCGTGCCGATCATCAGTCCGGCACCGAGCGTCTGGCGGAAGTGATCGAAAAATATCAGTTCGCTGATGATGAGATCATCGTCAATGTGCAGGGTGACGAGCCGATGATTCCGGCGGAGATCGTGCGGCAGGTAGCGACCAATCTGGCCGGTTCTGCTGCAGGAATGGCGACGCTGGCGGTGCCAGTCACCGATGCAGAGGAAGCTTTTAATCCGAATGCGGTGAAAGTGGTGATGGACGTTAACGGCTACGCGCTCTATTTTTCACGGGCGACAATCCCGTGGGATCGTGAACGTTATGCCCGCTCACGCGAGCAGATTGGTGACACTCTGCTGCGTCATATTGGCATCTATGCCTACCGTGCCGGCTTTATTCGCCGCTACGTTGCCTGGGCGCCATGCCCGCTGGAACAGATCGAGCTGCTCGAGCAGTTGCGGGTGTTGTGGTACGGCGAAAAGATTCATGTTGCCGTGGCGCAAACCATCCCCAGCGTCGGAGTGGATACGCCAGAAGATCTGCAGCGCGTTCGCGCCGCCATGCAGGCCTGATCAAACGGGGAGACGCTCCCCGTTACTGCGCAATTTTATTGATCCGCCACTAAACTTCTTATCTGTAGTCCCTTCAGGATAGTGTGAAATTCATCTGAGGAGGATGCCGCATGGAACAGCTTAAATCCGAACTGGCGCTGGTACTCGGTGAGAACATCAGTCGTCTCGAAGTAATCAGCGAACATCCACCCACCCGACTTTATGCGCTGTACGATAGTGAAGGTCAGCCGATGCCGGTGATGGCGAAGTATTTCCGTCATCAGGGCCGTGCTGCGCTGGAAGCAAAAAAACTGGCGCTGCTGGGCCATGCCGGATTGATTGCGGTGCCAGCCGTATTTGGTCTGGTGATGAGCCAGCAACCGCCGGTGCATGAAATGCTGCTGCTGGCGCGGCTCAATGGCGTGCCGGCCGAAGCGCCAGCGCGTGATGCTCAGCGCTGGCAACAGTTTTGCGAACAGGTAGTGGAAGGGCTACTTGCCTGGCACCGGCTCGACAGCCACGGTCTGGTGGGCACGGTAGACAGTACCCAGGAAAACCACTGGCCCGCCTGGTATGCGCAACGGGTAGAGGTGCTCTGGTCGACCTTAAGTTATCTGCGACCGCCTGCCTTTACGCTGGACGATCGTCAGATTTTGTTCCGCAGCCGGGCGCGGTTAGCGCATCTGTTTCGCGACTTTAACGATCCCTGCGTGCTGGTTCACGGTAACGTCAGGCTGCAAAGTATGCTGAAAAATCCCCGCAGCGATCAGCTGCTGGCGATGACGCAGCCGGGTACGATTCTCTGGGCACCGCGTGAATACGATCTGATTCAGCTTGATGAGTCACCCGCTGAGACCGCACTGCTGCACGCCTATCTGCAACGCGCGCCAGTTGCTGAAGGCTTTGTCTGGCGGCGCTGGCTCTATCAGTTGTGGGATTGTATCGATCGGCTGGTGCAGACCGGCGAATTTGACCGGCCACGTTTCGACCACGCGCGCGCACAGCTACTCCCCTGGCTCGGATGACCGCGTTTCCTCTCCCTTCAGCCGCTGCAGTACCGTACCCAGCGTTTCATAAACTGCCCGCTCGCTGTGACTCAGCCAGATTGATGATGGAATGGCGCGCTCCCAGCCATTGAGCGGCGAGGTTATCGCTAACTGGTTGGCCGGCGCGGCAATCGGGTTCAGTCCCACTGCATGGAAAAAGCGCATCGCCCGCGGCAGATGATTGGCTGAGCTGATCAGCAGGAACGGGCGTTGACCCACTTCGCTCTTTACCGCCTGAGCTTCATCAGCAGTATCCCGCGGCTGATCGAGAATCTGAATATGATCCGCTGGTACGCCCAGACTTTCAGCCACCTGCGCGGCCACCGAGGCACTGCTGCGCGGGTTAGTGCCGCCTGCGGCACCGGTAAAAATCAACGTGGCATGTGGATAGCGACGCCACTGACGTACTCCTTCCGCCACGCGCGGCAGGCTGTTATTGAGCAGGTTCGAACTGGGCGCCCAGTCAGGATTAAAGGTATAGCCGCCACCGAGTACCACGATGTAATCGACCGGCTGTGTGCCGTTCCAGGTCGGATAGCGGCTATCAAGTGGCAACAGCAGGCGGTCAGCCAGCGGCTGCAGGCTCAGCAGTAGCAAAAACAGCCAGCTGGCGGAGATTAAAATTTTGCCGCTTTTCTGCCAGTCGGTGAACCAAAGCAATAAAATACCGAGCGCCATCAGCAAAAGCAGAAACGGCAGGGGTAACAACAGCCCGCCGATCACTTTTTTCAGGGTAAAAAACATCTAAAAAGACTCCTGTTGTCCGAAAAAACAGCAGCCGGAAGGGAAGATGGGGATGAAAGGTTCATTCTTCTGGTGCCTGTGACAAAATAGCACAAGTCTCACCGCAGCATACCGGAGCACATGCCATGCAGGATCGTAACTTTGACGATCTCGCGGATAAATTTTCGCAAAATATATACGGCACCACCAAAGGGCGGGTGCGCCAGGCGATCCTGTGGGATGAGCTGGAAACCATCCTGCCCGGACTGTCCCCGCATCCGCTGACGGTACTGGATGCGGGCGGGGGCGTGGGTCAGGTCTCCAGCGGGCTGGCTGCGCGCGGTCATCAGGTTCTGCTGTGTGATCTCTCGGGCGAAATGCTGCGCCGGGCAGAAGAAAATGCGGCAGCGCAGGGTGTGAGCCACAACATGCAATTCAAACAAATTAGCGCCCAGCAGGTGGGCGAACATTTGGATAAGCCGGTGGATCTGGTATTGTTTCACGCTGTGCTTGAGTGGGTCGCCGAACCGGAAAAGGTGCTGCAGGCGTTATTTGATCTGTTGCGTCCGGGCGGCGTCATGTCGCTGATGTTTTATAACCTGCACGGCCTGACGCTACGCACCTTAACGCTGGGCAATTTTGGCTATCTGCGGACCAATCTGACCAAACGTAAAAAGCGCACGCTGTCACCTGATTACCCGCGCGATCCCGATCAGGTCTACCGCTGGCTTGAAACGTGCGGCTTCGTCATTGAACAACGCGCCGGCATCCGGGTGTTCAGCGACTACATGAAGCCGCCGAAAGGCGAGCCCAAAAGCGACGACGAAATTATTGAGATGGAGCGGCGTTACTGCCGTCAGGAACCCTTTTTGAGCTTAGGGCGCTACATCCATGTGACTGCGCGCAAACCCGGGCAGAAGGACGAATTATGAGTGAATTTTCCCAGACGGTACCTGAACTGGTATCCTGGGCGCGCAAGAATGATTTCTCTCTTGCGCTGCCAGTAGAACGTCTGGCCTTTTTGCTGGCTATCGCCACCCTTAACGGTGAGCGGATGGATGGCGAAATGAGTGAAGGCGATCTGATTGATGCTTTCCGTCACGTCAGTAAGGCTTTCGAACAAACCCACGAAACCGTGTTGGTTCGCGCCAACAACGCCATCAACGATATGGTGCGCCAGCGCCTGCTCAACCGCTTTACCAGCGAGCTGACCGAAGGCAATGCCATCTATCGTCTGACCCCACTGGCGATCGGCATAACCGATTACTACATCCGTCAGCGCGAGTTTTCAACCTTACGTCTGTCGATGCAGCTCTCTATCGTCGCCAATGAACTCAGGCGGGCTGCCGATGCGGCTCAGGAAAACGGCGATGAATTTCACTGGCACCGCAATGTCTTCGCGCCGCTGAAATATTCGGTGGCTGAGATATTCGACAGCATCGACATGACGCAGCGTCTGATGGATGAACAACAGCAGGCGGTGAAAAATGATATCGCCGAACTGCTGAATAAAGACTGGCGCGCGGCGATCTCCAGTTGTGAAATGCTGCTGTCGGAAACCTCCGGTACGCTGCGTGAACTGCAGGATACGCTGGAGGCGGCGGGCGATAAGCTGCAGGAGAACCTGCTGCGGATTCAGGATGCGACGCTCGACAGTCCGGACCTGGGCTTCGTCGACAAACTGGTCTTTGATCTGCAAAGTAAACTCGACCGTATCACCAGCTGGGGCCAGCAGGCGATCGACCTGTGGATCGGTTACGACCGCCACGTCCATAAATTTATCCGTACCGCCATCGACATGGACAAAAACCGCGTTTTTGCCCAGCGTCTGCGGGTCTCGGTGCAGAACTACTTCGATTCGCCCTGGGCGCTGACTTACGCCAACGCCGATCGCCTGTATGACATGCGCGATGAAGAGCTGACGCTGCGTAATGACGAGGTGATGGGTGAACTGCCGGCCGAGATGGAGTACGAAGAGTTCAACGAAATTCGCGAACAGCTGGCAGCGATGATTGAAGAGGCGCTGCAGATCTACAAAACGCAACAAAAACCGCTCAACCTCGCGTCAGTGATGCGTGACTACCTGGCCCAGTATCCTCGCGCCCGTCATTTCGACCTGGCGCGGATTGTGGTCGACCAGGCCGTGCGTCTTGGCGTTGCGGAAGCTGATTTAGCCGGCTTGCCTGTGGAATGGCAAGCCATCAATGATTACGGAGCCAAGGTGCAGGCACATGTCATCGACAAATATTGAACAAGTGATGCCGGTTAAGCTGGCACAGGCACTGGCAAATCCGATCTTTCCCGCGCTCGACAGTCAGTTGCGCGCCGGACGACACATCGGTATTGAAGAGCTGGATAATCACGCTTTTCTGATGGATTACCAGGCGTTTCTCGAAGAGTTTTACAGCCGCTATAACGTTGAGTTAATTCGTGCGCCGGAGGGCTTTTTCTATCTGCGCCCGCGTTCTACCACGCTGATCCCGCGTTCGGTGCTCTCTGAGTTAGACATGATGGTGGGAAAAATCCTCTGCTATCTCTACCTCAGCCCTGAACGCCTGGCCAATGAAGGAATCTTCACCCAGCAGGAGCTGTATGACGAACTGCTGTCACTGGCTGACGAAAGCAGGCTGCTGAAGCTGGTCAACCAGCGTTCGACCGGCTCGGATCTCGACCGCACCAAACTGCAGGAGAAAGTGCGCGCCTCGCTGAGCCGCCTGCGCCGACTCGGTATGGTGTGGTTCTTCGGTAACGACAGCAGCAAATTCCGTATCACCGAATCGGTATTCCGCTTCGGCGCTGACGTGCGTAGCGGTGACGATGCCCGTGAAGCGCAGCTGCGCCTGATCCGCGATGGCGAAGCGATGCTGCTGGAGAACGCCATCGCAACAGCTGACGCCGGGGAAGGCGACGAACAGGAAAGCGATGCGAGTGAGAACGCAGAGGAACAACAGGCATGATTGAACGCGGAAAATTTCGTTCGCTTACGCTGATCAACTGGAACGGCTTCTTTGCCCGCACCTTTGATCTCGATGAACTGGTCACCACCCTGTCAGGCGGCAACGGTGCGGGTAAATCCACCACTATGGCAGCGTTTGTCACCGCGCTGATCCCCGATTTGACGCTGCTGCACTTCCGTAACACCACCGAAGCGGGCGCGACCTCGGGCTCACGCGATAAGGGCCTGCACGGTAAGCTGCGGGCTGGCGTCTGCTATTCGATGCTCGACGTGGTTAACTCGCGTCACCAGCGTGTGGTGGTCGGCGTCCGTCTGCAGCAAATCGCGGGGCGCGATAAAAAGGTCGACATCAAGCCGTTCAGTATTCATGGCCTGCCGACCGACACCAACCCGACCGATATGCTGACGGAGATTCTTAACAGCCGCCAGGCGCGCGTACTGCCGCTTAACGAAGTTAAAGAACGCGTCGAGGCGCAGGAAGGGGTGCAGTTCCGCGCCTACAGCTCGATTACCGATTATCACGCCATGCTGTTTGATCTCGGTGTGGTGCCGCGTCGTCTGCGCTCCGCCAGCGATCGCAGCAAGTTTTATCGCCTGATTGAAGCCTCGCTTTACGGCGGTATCTCCAGCGCCATTACCCGCTCACTGCGTGATTACCTGCTGCCGGAAAACAGCGGCGTGCGTAAAGCCTTCCAGGATATGGAAGCCGCGTTGCGGGAAAACCGCATGACGCTGGAAGCGATTCGCGTCACCCAGTCAGATCGTGATCTATTTAAGCATCTGATTTCGGAAGCGACCAGCTACGTCTCCGCCGACTACATGCGCCATGCTAACGAGCGACGGATCCATCTCGACAACGCGTTGCAGCTGCGTAATGAGCTGTTCAGTAGTCGCGGTCAGCTGGCGTCTGAACAGTATCGCCATGTTGAAATGGCGCGCGAACTGGCCGAGCACAGCGGGGCGGAAAACGATCTCGAAGTGGATTATCAGGCGGCCAGCGATCACCTGAATCTGGTTCAGACCGCGATGCGCCAGCAGGAAAAGATTGAGCGCTATGACGCCGATATCGAAGACCTGACGCTGCGGCTGGAAGAGCAGAGCGAAGTGGTGGCGGAAGCGCGTGAGATTCAGGAAGAGAATGAAGCGCGAGCCGAAGCGGCTGAACTGGAAGTCGATGAACTGAAAAGCCAGCTGGCGGACTTCCAGCAGGCGCTTGACGTACAGCAAACTCGCGCTATTCAGTATCAGCAGGCACTGCAGGCGCTGGAACGTGCCCGTTCACTCTGTCAGTTACCCGATTTAACCATCGACAACGCGGCGGAATGGCAGGCCAGCTTCCAGGCCAAAGAGGAAGAGGCCACCGAACGGTTACTCAACCTTGAGCAGAAGCTGAGCGTGGCGGAAGCGGCGCACAGTCAGTTTGAACAGGCGCTGGCGCTGGTGAACAGCATTGCCGGCGACGTGACCCGTCAGGACGCATGGCAGACCGGCCGGACGCTGCTGCGCGATGCCAGCAATCAGCGCCATCACGCCGAGCAGCTCTCTTCACTGCGTCTGCGCCTCAGTGAGCTGGAGCAGCGTCTGCGCGAGCAGCATGAAGCTGAACGCTTGCTGGCGGAGTTCTGTAAACGCCAGGGGCAGCATTACGAAGCTGATGCACTGGACGGTTTGCAACGCGAGCTGGAAGCGCAGATTGAGCAGCTGAACAGCAGCGTGGCGGATGCCGGTGAGCAGCGCATGATGATGCGTCAGGAGCTGGAGCAGCTGCGCGAGCGTATCGCCACGCTGACCGCCCGCGCGCCGCACTGGCTGGCTGCGCAGGAAATTCTGACGCAGCTGAGTGAGCAGACCGGCCAGGCGCTCGTCAGCAGTCAGGACGTGACCGAATATATGCAGCAGCTGCTGGAGCGGGAACGTGAAACCACCGTTGAACGTGACGAAGTGGCGGCACGTAAACGTGATATCGAGCAGCAGATTGAACGTCTCAGTCAGCCTGGCGGTGCCGAAGATGCGCGCCTGAACCAGCTGGCCGAACGCTTTGGCGGCGTACTGCTGTCAGAAATTTATGATGACGTTACGCTGGATGACGCACCTTACTTCTCGGCGTTGTACGGTCCATCACGTCACGCGATTGTGGTGCCGGATCTGTCGCTGGTGCGTGAGCAGCTCGACGGTCTGGAAGAGTGCCCGGAAGATCTCTATCTGATCGAGGGTGATCCACAGTCGTTTGATGACAGTGTATTCAGCGTTGATGAGCTGCAGAATGCGGTGGTGGTGAAGGTTGCAGAGCGGCAGTGGCGCTATTCTCGCTTCCCGAAAATCCCGCTGTTTGGCCGTGCTGCGCGAGAAAATCAGCTGGAGCTGCTGCACCTTGAGCGCGACAAGCTGGCCGAACGCTATGCCACGCTGTCGTTCGACGTTCAGAAAACTCAGCGTCTGCATCAGTCATTCAGCCGCTTTATTGGCAGTCATCTCGCGGTGGCGTTTGATGCCGACCCGGAAGCACAGATTCGCCAGCTGGGCGCACGTCGCGGTGAGCTGGAGCGGGCACTTAATCAGCATGAAAGTAACAATCAGCAGCAGCGTCAGCAGTTTGAGCTCGCTAAAGAGGGCGTAGCGCAGCTAAACCGGCTGCTGCCGCGCGTTAATTTGCTGCTGGATGAGACGCTGGCCGATCGCTGTGAAGAGATCCGGGAACAGGTTGAGGAAGCGCAGGAGGCGGCGCGCTTCCTACATCAGCACGGCGCGAAACTGGCGAAACTCGAGCCGATTATCGCCGTGTTACAAAGCGATCCTGAACAGCATGAGCAGCTGCAGGCCGATTATCAGCAGGCGCAGCAGCAGCAGCGCAACGCCCGCCAGCAGGCGTTCGCTCTGACGGAAGTAGTGCAGCGTCGTGCGCACTTTGGCTACGATGATTCGTCCGGCATGCTTAACGGCAACAGCGATCTCAGTGACAAGCTGCGGCAGCGCCTGGAGCAGGCTGAGGCTGAACGTAGCCGCAGCCGTGAGCGTCTGCGCGAACATCAGGCGCAGCTGACACAATATGCTCAGGTACTGGCCTCGCTGAAAAGTGCCTATGATGCCAAGCGCGACATGCTGAAAGAGTTGCAGCAGGAGATGCAGGATATTGGCGTTCATGCCGATGCCAGCGCTGAAGCGCGTGCACGCGTCCGTCGTGATGAGCTTTATACGGCGCTGAGCCATAACCGTGCGCGGCGTAATCAGCTGGAAAAACAGCTGACCTTCTGTGAAGCGGAAATGGACAACCTGCAGAAGCGACTGCGCCAGCTGGAACGCAACTATCATCAGGTGCGTGAACAGGTGGTCAGCGCCAAAGCGGGCTGGTGTACGGTGCTGCGCCTGGTGAAAGAGAATGGCGTCGAACGTCGCCTGCATCGTCGTGAACTGGCCTATCTGAGCGGTGACGAGCTGCGTTCTATGTCAGATAAAGCGCTGGGTGCGCTGCGTCTGGCGGTGGCGGATAATGAACACCTGCGTGACGTGCTGCGTCTGTCGGAAGATCCGAAACGGCCGGAACGCAAGATCCAGTTCTTTATCGCGGTTTATCAGCATCTGCGCGAGCGTATTCGTCAGGATATTATTCGCACCGACGATCCGGTCGAAGCGATTGAGCAGATGGAAATTGAGCTCAATCGCCTGACGGAAGAGCTGACGGCGCGTGAACAGACGCTGGCTATCAGCTCGCGCAGCGCCGCCAACATCATCCGCAAAACCATTCAGCGTGAGCAGAACCGTATCCGCCAGCTGAACCAGGGTCTGCAGACCGTGAGCTTTGGTCAGGTGCACAGTGTCCGGCTCAACGTTAACGTGCGTGAAACCCATGCGATGCTGCTGGATACGTTATCGCAAGAGCATGAACAGCATCAGGATCTGTTTAACAGCAATCGTCTGACCTTCTCAGAGGCGCTGGCGAAACTTTATCAGCGTCTTAATCCGCACATCGATATGGGGCAGCGGACGCCGCAGACCATTGGTGAAGAGTTGCTGGACTATCGCAACTATCTTGAGATGGAGGTTGAAGTTAACCGGGGTTCTGACGGCTGGCTGCGCGCAGAAAGCGGGGCGCTGTCAACCGGCGAAGCGATCGGTACCGGGATGTCAATTCTGGTGATGGTGGTCCAGAGCTGGGAAGAGGAGTCTCGCCGTCTGCGCGGTAAAGACATCTCGCCATGCCGCTTGCTGTTCCTTGATGAAGCGGCCCGTCTTGATGCGCGTTCGATCGCCACGTTATTCGAGCTGTGTGAACGGCTGGAAATGCAGCTGGTGATCGCGGCACCGGAAAATATCAGCCCGGAGAAAGGCACAACCTATAAGCTGGTACGTAAGGTATTCAATAATACCGAGCATGTGCATGTGGTTGGCCTGCGTGGGTTTGCGGCCGATCCTTCGCCGACCCGACGTCAGGAGGAGAACGATTCTCTGCCCGATTTAGCCGGTGAAAAATCGCAGGCGGAAACATAGTCAAAAACTGATCCATTGGTTAATCTGGTAACGGCATTTGTCGCGTGAGGCAAATGCCGTTTTTGTTTGTATACTCAACATTATGAGTAAGCAGCCCGGTCGCAGTAGTTTCAGGGAACGCTGCGCAGTTGAACAGAGAAGGGGGCAGGGATGTTGCTGGCAAATAGGTTTAAACATCATCGTGTTGTTTCATGGTTAGCGCTGGCGCTAACCATAGTTCCATTTACACAGCCGCAGGCCGCTGTGATCGCCGCTATGCCGGGCACCACACAGAGTGCGATGTCAGTCACCGAAAGTCAGCAACGTATCCGGCAAGCCTTTTCCAGTGCCGATCAGCCTTTTTATCTGGGGCCACTGGCGGCGCTGTATGCGTCCCGTCATATGCAGCCGCTGTGGCAGGATCGTCAGGCGGTGCAAAAATTTCAGCAACAGCTGGCAGAGGTTGCGCTGTCCGGCGTGCAGCCACAGTTTACCCGCTGGGTCGAACGCCTGACGGATCCGGCCATTACCGGCTTTGCCCGCGATGTGGCGCTCTCTGACGCGATGCTCGGCTATCTGCAGTTCGTCTCCAGCGTGCCGACGCAGGGTGAAACCTGGCTCTACAGTAACGTGCCGTACAAGCTGGCCCAGCCGTCAGTGGCGGTGGTGAATCAGTGGCAGAATGCCGTCAATGCCGGCTCTGACAGCATTTTTATCACTTCACTGGAACCGCAGCATCCGCAATACCGCCCTATGCACGCCGCGCTAAAAAACTTACTCACCGATAAACGGCCATGGCCGCAGCTGAAGAATGGGCAAACCCTGCGTCCGGGACAGGTAAGTGATGATGTGCCAGCGCTACGTGAAATCCTGCAGCGCAGCGGGATGCTCGATGCACAGGCTGATGCGCCCGCGCCGGATGAGGATGCCGTGCCGGTGACTTCTGTACCGGTGAGCCACAGTGACCAGCCGGTGGTGGTCAGCCCGTCGGCTACTCCGGTTTCTGATCTGCCTGTCGCTTCGCCGCAGTCACCGGGTAATGTGCAGAGTCTGACGCTGGATGACAATAATAGCGCGAATGTTTACGACAATACGCTGGTTGCAGCGGTGAAGCGTTTTCAGCAGTGGCAGGGACTGGATGGCGATGGGGCTATCGGTGCCAGAACGCGTCAGTGGCTGAATGTGTCACCGCAGATGCGTGCTTCACTACTGGCGTTGAATATCCAGCGGCTGCGCCTGCTGCCGGATGATATGCACAACGGCATCATGGTCAACATTGCCAACTACTCGCTGATTTACTACAACAACGGTAATAAAATTTTGTCGTCTCGGGTGATCGTCGGTCGTCCCGATCGCAAAACGCCACTGATGCGCAGCGCACTCAACAACGTGGTGCTGAATCCACCGTGGAACGTGCCGACCACGCTGGTGCGTAAAGACATTATTCCCAAGGTGAAGCAGGACCCTGCCTATCTTTATAAGCATGGTTATACCCTGCTGTCGGGCTGGAGTGAGGATGCCGAGGTGATCGACCCGAGCATGATTGACTGGAGCATGGTATCCGCATCATCGTTCCCCTATCGCCTGCGCCAGGCACCAGGCCAGATGAACGCGCTGGGACGCTACAAATTCAACATGCCGAGTTCAGATGCTATCTATCTGCACGACACGCCGAATCACAACCTGTTCCAGCGCGATATCCGGGCGCTGAGCTCAGGCTGTGTACGGGTAAATAAAGCCTCTGAACTGGCGGGCCTGCTGTTGCAGGATGCCGGCTGGAATGATTCACGTATCTCCAGCACCCTCAAAGAGGGCGACACGCGCTACGTACCGATTCGCCATCGCATTCCGGTTAATCTCTATTACCTGACTGCATGGGTAGCGGATGATGGCAAACCGCAGTTCCGAACAGATATTTACAATTATGATGACACAGCACGCTCCGGCAGCCAGGCGTTAAAAAGGGCTGAGCAGTTGCTGCTCTAGTGATTGATTTTCAATCGTTAGCCGTCGGCTATCGTTAACGAAAATGATGCTTAAATGGCGATCCTGTGGGGGATCGCCGCACAATCTGGTCCCACATGGGTTGACGCCTCCCTGAGAGAAAGTTATGGTTCGGCCTGTGCGCTTTTTGCACATTTCTATGGCTTCACTCTCAGGTAATACGGTTAATGTCTACTATTGATTCTTTTCGTCGCAAACTGCTGCTTTGCGGAAGTGCGGCTGCCGGACTGGCATTATTGCCCGCTTCTGCAAGGGCCTCGCTTTCAACTTCTCGCCCGCGTGTCTTAACGCTGAACAACCTTCACACCGGTGAAACCCTTAAAACTGAGTTTTTTAATGGTAAGAGTTACGACAAGGATGAGTTGTCACGATTAAATCACTTTTTCCGTGACTATCGCGCTAATAAAGTGAAAAGCATCGACCCCCACCTGTTTGATCAGGTTTTTCGTCTGCAGGCGCTGCTGGAAACGCGTAAACCGGTGCAGCTGGTTTCCGGTTACCGTTCGCTGGCGACCAATAACATGCTGCGCGAAAGCGGGCCTGGGGTAGCGAAACACAGCTATCACACCAAAGGTCAGGCGATGGATTTCCACATTGAGGGCATTACCTTAGCCAACGTTCGCAAAGCGGCGTTATCTCTGCGCGCAGGTGGTGTAGGATATTATCCTCGCAGCAACTTTGTACATATTGATACCGGGCCGATCAGGCACTGGTAATGATGCCGGCAACGCTGCGTGAGCCGGTCATGGAGCGTTATGAACTACCACATTATTCCTGTTACTGCCTTTGCCCAGAACTGTTCTGTGATCTGGTGCGATACCACCGGTGAGTCTGCCCTGGTCGATCCGGGCGGTGATGCTGAACGCATCAAACAAACGCTGGAACAACACAAGCTGAAGCCTGCGCAGATTTTGCTGACTCATGGTCACCTTGATCATGTCGGCGCGGCGGTGGAACTTGCAGCGTTTTATCAGATTCCGATCGTCGGACCGCAGAAACGCGATGCCTTCTGGCTGGAAGCCTTACCGACTCAGAGCCGGATGTTTGGACTGGAAGAGTGCGCGCCTTTTACGCCGGACCGCTGGCTGGAAGAGGGGGAAAGCGTGCAGGTAGGGTTAGTGACGCTGGAAGTCCTGCACTGTCCGGGGCATTCGCCGGGTCATGTGGTGTTCTTTGATCGTCCGGGGCGTTTACTGATCTCCGGTGACGTAATTTTTAACGGTGGCGTCGGGCGCACCGATTTCCCGCAGGGCGATCATCAGCAGCTGATCGATGCCATCCGGAGCAAATTATTGCCGCTCGGCGATGATGTGACTTTTCTGCCGGGGCATGGCCCGATCTCTACGCTGGGCCGTGAGCGAATCAGTAATCCTTTCCTGCAATAAAAAATGGGCCAGTCGGCCCATTTTTTTAGTCGCTATACGCAATTACAGCACCGCGACAATCGCCTCACACAGCGCCGACATATTATCTGGCGTCATGCCCGCAACATTGACCCGTCCTGAGTTAACCGCATAGACCGCAAACTCTTCGCGCAAACGAATCACCTGATCTTTGGTCAGGCCGCTGAACGAAAACATCCCGTTCTGCTTGATGATGAAGCTGAAGTCACGCTGCGCGCCTTTCTCCGCCAGGGTATTGACGAACAGCTGGCGCATACGCTGGATGCGCTGACGCATGTCTGACAGCTCCTGCTCCCAGATGGTACGCAAAGCGTCGTTGCCGAGGATGGTGGCAACAACGGCGGCACCGTGAGCTGGCGGATTGGAGTAGTTCGCCCGGATGGTATATTTCACCTGGCTGAAGGCGGTATCCGCCACGCTTGCCTCGGCGGCCACCAGGGTAATGGCGCCTACGCGTTCGTTGTACAAGCCAAAGTTCTTCGAATAGGAGCTGGCGACAATCAGTTCCTGATGGGACGCGGCGAAAATGCGTAGTCCTTCGGCATCCTCATCCAGACCGCGGGCGAAGCCCTGATAGGCAAAGTCAAACAGGGGTAACCAACCGCCAGCCTGTGACAGCTGCGCCAGCTGCTGCCACTGTTCAGCCGTTGGATCTATGCCGGTTGGGTTATGACAGCAGCCGTGGAACAGCACCACATCGCCTGGCTGCACCTGTTTCAGTGATGCAACCAGGCCGTCAAAATCGAGCGTATGATTTTCAGCGTCGTAATACTGATATTCACACACCTCAAGACCAGCAGCATTAAACACATTTTTGTGGTTCGGCCAGCTGGGATTGCTGACCCAAATCCGCTTTACGGATGTCTGGGTGGCAAGGAAATCGGCCGCTACGCGCAGCGCACCGGTACCGCCTGGGGTCTGTGCCGTACGGGCGCGGCCAGCGGTAATCAGTGGGCTCTGACTGCCAAACAGTAACGCCTGGGTACAACGGGCGAAATCCGCCAGACCATCAATGCTGAGATAGTTTTTGGTGGTTTCGTTTTCCAGCAGGTACTGTTCGGCTTTTTTAACGCTGGTCAGCACCGGTGTCTTACCGGTTTCATCTTTGTAGACGCCAATACCGAGGTTAATTTTGTTAGGGCGGTCGTCAGCGCGAAACAGATCGGCCAGCCCAAGAATGGGATCGGCGGGTGCAGCAGAGATCGATTCAAACATGAGTCAGGTCCAGTAGCGGGAACGTTAGCAAAATG
>Ga0308167_1001901_pt1 | contig 21575 bp, 18 predicted proteins | sample PhyCR1_2_FD_202138 | JGI IMG/M metagenome (GOLD analysis project Ga0308167, IMG submission 202138) | Phyllosphere microbial communities from UC Gill Tract Community Farm, Albany, California, United States - DLSLRC.R1 | ecosystem: Host-associated > Plants > Phyllosphere > Unclassified | place... | reverse complement strand
GTGTGATATCATTCTCTGCCTGTTTTTCCAGACGGCATTCCCGATGAAATTTCCCGGCAAACGCAAATCCAAACACTACTTCCCGGTCAGCGCACGCGATCCCCTGTTACAGCCTGCTCAACACGATATTGACGCGGGAAGCTGGGTGGTCGGTATCGATCAGACGCTGGTCGACATCGAAGCGAAAGTCGATGAGGCTTTTCTGACCCGTTATGGCCTCAGCGCCGGCCATTCGCTGGTGATTGACGATGCAGTGGCGGAAGCGCTCTACAATGAACTGATGCGCGATGCGCTGATTACCCACCAGTTTGCCGGTGGCACCATTGGCAACACCCTGCACAACTTCTCGGTGCTGGCCGATGACCGATCGGTGCTGCTGGGCGTGATGTGCAACAACATTCAGATAGGTGGCTACGCCTATCGCTATCTGTGTAATACCTCCAGCCGGATGGATCTCAACTACCTGCAGGGCGTTGACGGCGCGATTGGCCGCTGCTTTACGCTGATTGGTGAAAATGGTGAGCGGACGTTTGCCATCAGCCCGGGCCAGATGAACCAGCTGCAGCCCGATAATGTGCCGGAGTCGGTGATTGCCGGTGCCTCGGCGCTGGTGCTGACCTCCTACCTGGTGCGCTGTGCAGAAGGCGAGCCGATGCCTCAGGCCACCTTGCAGGCGATTGAGTACGCCAAACGTCACAATGTGCCGGTGGTGCTGACGCTGGGGACCAAACATGTGATTGGCGATAACCCGCAGTTCTGGCGAGACTTCCTGCGTGAGCACGTCACGATCGTGGCAATGAATGAAGAAGAAGCGCTGGCGCTGACCGGTGAAGCCGATCCGCTGCTGGCCTCGGATATGGCGCTGGAGTGGGTCGATCTGGTGCTCTGTACCGCCGGACCGACCGGGCTTTATATGGCGGGCTATACCGAAGATGAGTTCAAACGGAAAACCAACCATCCGCTGCTGCCGGGCGCTATCGCTGAGTTTAACCAGTATGAGTTCAGTCGGGTGATGCGCCAGCAGGATTGCGAGCAGTCGCGGCGGATTTTCTCGCACATTGCGCCTTACATGGGCGGACCGGAGAAGATCATGAACACTAACGGTGCCGGGGATGGCGCGCTGGCGGCGTTACTGCATGACATTACCGCCAACAACTACCATCGCCTCAACGTCCCTAACTCCAGCAAACATGCGCGTCGGTATCTGACCTATTCGTCACTGGCGCAGGTGTGTAAGTATGCCAACCGCGTTAGCTATCAGGTACTGAATCAGCATTCACCGCGCTTAACCCGCGGCTTACCGGAGCGGGAAGACAGCCTGGAAGAGTCTTACTGGGATCGGTAAAGCTGGCAGCTGTCGCGCGGCAGACAGTTGGCAAAATCAAATCAGGTTGAATCTGACAGCGATGGATTAGCTCAACGCTCAGGGAACGGGGTCAGAGGAGGAAAGCGTCCCGCGCCAGGGACGGCGCGGGACGAGCATGTCATGGATGACGGATTTTGCGTCTTTTCGATCTGACCCCCGTTCCCTGTGCCGTCACGGTCTCACAGCTATCCGGGCCAGATTGAATCAGTGCACTACATCGCAGGGCTGTAAATCTTCGCCCTGCGTCATCTCATCCTGCAGGATTTGCAGCATACTGCTGGCAATTTCGCGTTCACCCATTACGACACGGGTCGCGCCGCGTTCCATGATGTATTCCACTTCATCGTCATAATGGGCGCGGGCAATGATCTCAATATTCTGGTGCTTCTCGCGCGCGGCGGTGACCACTTCACCCGCTTCATAGCCATTCGGGATGGTCAGCAACAGCCAGCGGGCGCAATCCAGCCGGGCCAGTTCCATGGTGTCAGCGCGTGCCGCATTGCCCAGCACCGCTTTAATTCCTTGCTCACGCAGCGCTTCGACGCGTGGGCGGGAATTTTCAACCACCACCAGCGGCACGTTGGCCTCAATCAGCTTCTGGCCGATCAGGCTACCGACCCGCCCATAGCCGACAATCACCGCGTGATTGCAGAAATCCACCGGAATCTGCTTCTCTTCCTCGATCGCTTCTTCCAGCGTCTGCTCTTCCATGGTTTCGGTTTTCGCCAGAAAACGCTCCAGCAGGGTAAACAGGATCGGGTTGATCATGATCGACAGGATCGCTGCCGCCAGCACCAGATTGCGTCCTTCATCACTGAGCAGGCCGAGCGAGATGCCGAGTCCGGCCAGAATAAAGGCGAACTCGCCAATCTGCGCCAGACTGACCGAGATAGTTAAAGCGGTGCGGCGGGAATGGCCCAGCAGCGTCACCAGCAGCCAGGCAGCCACTGATTTACCCACCACGATAATCACCAGCGCGCCCAACACTGCCAGCGGCTGCGTCACCAGGATGGCGGGATCAAACAGCATACCGACCGAGACGAAGAACAGCACGGCAAAGGCGTCACGCAGCGGCAGGGTATCCCGGGCGGCACGATGGCTCAGTTCAGATTCGTTCAGCACCATACCGGCAAAGAAGGCGCCGAGTGCGAATGAGACATCGAAAAATTCAACGGCGCCAAAGGCAATCCCCAGCGCCAGCGCTAACACCGCCAGCGTAAACAGCTCGCGCGAGCCGGTGGCGGCGCTGCGGGCAAGAATCCAGGGCACGGCGCGGCGGCCCACTACCATCATCAGTATCATAAAGGCGGCGACTTTACCGATGGTCCACAGCAGGTCCCACGCCAGCAATCCGGCGCTGGCATTACCCTGTTCCATCATTCCGGCAATCGCGGGCAGCAGCACCAGCGTCAGCACCATTACCAGGTCTTCAACAATCAGCCAGCCAATGGCGATCTGGCCCCGCTGGCTATCAATCAGCTGACGCTCTTCTAATGCCCGCAGTAACACCACGGTACTGGCGGTGGAGAGACAGAGGCCAAACACCAGGCCGGTCATCCACGACCATCCCAGCGTCCATGACAGACCCATTCCCAGTAACGTCGCTACCGCTATCTGCGCGACGGCACCGGGAATGGCTATCGACTTTACCGACATCAGATCTTTCATCGAGAAGTGCAGGCCAACGCCGAACATCAGCAGGATAACGCCCAGCTCCGCCAGTTCCGGCGCGAGATTGGTATCCGCGACAAAACCCGGCGTAAAGGGGCCGGCCATGACGCCCGCCAGCAGGTAGCCGACCAGCGGTGAAATACGCAGGCGGTTTGCCAGCATCCCAAGGAGAAATGCCAGAACCAGTGCTCCGACAATAGTGGTGATCAACGGTGTGGTGTGATGCATGCCTGTCTCCTTGTAGACAAATGTATCCGCTTGTAACAAATGAGTTTAATGCAAAACAGGCGCTTTCGCTGAGCAATTTGCGGGAAGAGCAGAAAAAAACGCTTAAATGAGATGAAAATGCAACAGAAAGCCTGTTTTCACTGATTATCGTGAATATGGGCCGGGATGACGCTTTATCAAGGGCCAGCTAAATAAAGATTACCGCCATTAAATACCCTAAGCGTGACGCGAATAACCGGGAAATGCGCCTGGCCGCCTGATAAACCTTATTCTGGCGCGGTTTTGCCCCTGACTCCGCAAAACTGCTTGCAGAGTCGGCTTATGGCAGTGAAAACGCACCATCGGCTGAGGTTAATCGCGCACCCAGTGTGCGTTGGCCTTGAGTTCATCAGAATAATGTGCGAAACAGTGGGGCAGTCCGGTCAGCGAACCCGCAGAGAGAAACCGGCCAGAGAGAAATAAGGAGATTAACGGTGTTGTTATCACGATGGGCAGGATTGGGCGGTGCGCTGGTACTGGCGTTAATGCCGCTGTTTTCTCAGGCTGCAGAGCCTGACCACACGTACCGTTTTAGCCTGCTGCACACCAATGATGAACATGGTCACTTCTGGTTTAATCCGCAGGGGGAATATGGTCTGGCAGCACAGAAAACGCTGATGGACAGCCTGCGCTATGAGGTGCAGGCCAAAGGCGGTGGCGCGTTAATTCTCTCGGCGGGCGACGTGAATACCGGCGTGCCGGAGTCGGATGAACTGGATGCGGAACCTGATTTCCGTGCCATGAACCTGATTGGTTACGATGCGATGGCGCTCGGCAACCATGAATTTGACAAGCCAATTGCGGTACTGCGCAAGCAGGAGAAGTGGGCACGATTCCCGTTGCTGGCCGCTAACGTCTACCAGAAAAGCAGCGGCGAGCGGATGTTCAAACCCTGGGCGGTGTTCAATCGTCTCGGCCTGAAAATTGCGGTACTGGGGCTGATCACGCCTGACACAGCCCGGCTGGCCAATCCGGCCGGCTTAACCGATATCGAATTTCGTGACCCCATCACGGAGACGGTCAAAGCGGTGGCTGAGTTACGCGCCACCGAGAAGCCGGACGTGATTATTGCCCTGACGCATCTGGGTCACTACGACGACGGCAAACATGGCAGCAACGGTATCGGTGATGTTACCCTGGCGCGCAGTCTGCCGGCCGGGACCCTTGACCTGATTGTCGGCGGTCACTCGCACGATGCGGTCTGCATGGAAAAAGAGAACGTCAGCGTGAAAAATTATCAGCCGGGTCAGCCGTGCCAGCCCGATAAACAGAACGGTATCTGGATTATGCAGGCAGAGAAATGGGGCAAATATGTCGGGCGCGGCGATTTCACCTTCCGTAATGGTGAGGTGACGCTGGAGTCCTATCAGCTGGTACCGGTTAATCTCAAACATCTGGTGAAAAACGCAGACGGCAGCGAAACCTGGCTCACCTGGCAGCAGGAGATCCCGAAAAACAGCGCCATGATGAAGCTGCTGATGCCGTTTCAGAAACGGGCTGAGGCGAAGCTGACCGTTAACGTCGGCAGCATAGTGGGGGATTTCAATGGCGAAAAAGAGCAGGTGCGCTTTGAGCAGACCAATCTCGGCCAGCTGATTTTACGCGCGCAGATGGCGCACACCCAGGCGGACTTTGCGGTAATGAGCGGCGGCGGTATTCGTACTTCGCTGAAGGCGGGCAAACTGAGCTGGCGCGACCTGCTACAGGTCCAGCCGTTCGGTAATCAGGTGGTCTCCGTGAGCCTGACCGGTGCGGAGATCAAAAAATATCTGGCGGTGGTTGCCAATATCCAGCCTGATTCGGGCGGATACGCCCAGTTTGCGGGCATCAGCCTGACGGCCGATGGCAAAGAGGTCAGCGATATTCGCATCAACGGCAAGCCGCTGCAGGATACGCAGCATTATCGTATGGCCACCAACAGCTTTAATGCGGCGGGCGGTGACGGCTATCCACGACTGGATAACCATGCCGGCTACGTTAATAGTGGCGCGGTAGATGCGCAGGTGCTGCGTGACTTTATCAAGGCGCACTCACCGGTGAAAGCCAGCGACTACCCGCCGCAGGGCCCGGTGGTTCATCTCAGCGAAGAGCAGATCAGGCAACGTGATGAGGCGGCGGAGAAAGCGCGTAAACGCAACTATCCTAAAATGATTCTGGCGTGGATCTGGCCGTGGGGGAATGAAACGGCCCGGGCGCACTGAACGTTTCGGGAGGCGTAACGCCTCCCGATTTTCTTTATGCCTGGCAGGATTTACGGCTAATCCAGCGCTCGCGCAGTTTATCCCAGACCCAGTTATAGCCCATGGTGTAAGGCAGGAAGAACAGAAAGAAGCCCACTTCCACCAGAAAGGCCTGCCACAGTGAAATATTCAGCATCCAGGCCGCAATCGGCAGGCCGATCAGAATAAATCCTCCTTCGAACCCCAGCGCATGCATTATCCGTATGCCTGCGCTGCGCTTCTGGCCCGGCGGATGCAGCCGATCAAATCCGCTGTTGTAGATCATGTTCCACAGCATGGCGACGGTGGACAACATAATTGCCAGCGATCCCATCTGAAACAGGGGCTTATTCATTACCCAGGCGGCCAGCGGCGACACGGTCAGAATTGCCAGCGTTTCAAAACAGACGGCATGTAAAATACGTTCTTTAATTGAGCGGGTACGCATTGCTTAACTCTCCTTCGTTTATGCCACGCATTCTCTCACCGCAGGATGCTAGAATAAAATGAATACCTATCGGAAAAAGCGATGGATAAGATGCGTTACTCCCCGGAATCCCTTGAGGCTTTTGTCCAGACCGTCACCAGTGGCTCGTTTTCTGCCGCTGCGCGCGCGCTGGGAAAAAGTCAGTCCACCATCAGTGCGGCGGTGGCGAATTTAGAAGACGATCTTGGATTTGTGCTGTTTGATCGTGGCGGACGCCAGCCGATATTAACCGAACAGGGACGACGCGCTTTGCCGCAGGTGCAGCAGATCCTGGCAGCCAGTGAGCGGCTGGATGCGCTGGCGATACGTTTATCGCAGGGCGTAGAGCCCAGATTAAGTTTTGCCGTTTCCGACTTCTGGCAAACCGATCATCACGAACATCTGCTCAAGCAGTTTGACGCGCGTTATCCGGAGATTGAGCTGGAATGCATGATTGCAGAGGATGGCGATGTGCTGGATCTGTTGCAGGCTGGACGCGTTCACCTCGGCGTCGTCCGGGCACAGCCCGCGCTGCCGGCGGATATCGCCGTGGCACGGTTACAGGTAGAAGCGGAAATGGCCGTCTATCTGCATCGCGATCATCCACTGGCAAAGCTCAATGCTGTCAGTGAAAGTCAGCTTGAAGAGGTGCGACATCTTCGGCTGAACACCTGGGTCGAGCAGCGTGAACCGAACTCAATGGGACGGGTCTGGTCGGCACCCACCTATCTGCTCCTGCTGGAGATGGCGGAACAGGGCTTTGGCTGGAGCATCCTGCCTCGCTGGCTGGTGAAGCAGTTCGGCCACCGGGTGTTGCAGGAGTTGCCACTGCCGGGCTGGCCGCAGCATATCGCGGTTGAGGTGGTCTGGTCCCGTCGTAACCCGCCGGGTCCGGCGGGACGCTGGATGATCGATCAGCTGTGCGCTCATCCGCGGGTCTAATCGTGGCGGGCAATGTCCGCCAGCGCCGCAGCCAGCAGGCGGGCCAGGTCCTGCGGTGCCAGTTCGATATCCAGCCCGCGCTTGCCGCCGGAAATAAAAATGGTGGCGAAGTCGGCAGCAGAAATATCGATCACCGTGGGTAGCCGTTTCTTCTGGCCCAGCGGGCTGATGCCGCCCACCAGGTAGCCGGTCACCCGCTGCGCCTGCAGCGGATCGGCCATATCCACTTTTTTGGCTCCCAGTGCTTTCGCGACTTTTTTCAAATCGAGCTGTGTTGACACCGGCGTAACGGCCACCGCCAGCTGTTTCGCTTCGCCATTCAGCGCCACCAGCAGCGTTTTGTAAACCTGACGCGCGTCCAGATTCAGTTTACGCACCGCCTCATCGCCAAAGTGGGTTTCGTGACTGTCATGTTCGTAGGGGTGCAGAGTGAAGCTGACGTTTTGTTTTTCCAGCAATTTTACCGCAGGTGTCATACCGGTCCCTTCCTGAGAAAAATCTTATTAAGGCTGATGAATGAATAAAGGTGGCGAAAATTTGTGCTTTGGGCGAGAATTGGCCGCGCGCCAGCAATCTGATTGCTGAGCGATAACCAAAATCATAAACAAATTTCTCTTTGACGGGCCGGTAACATTACCGGCTCTCTTTTTTTCAGGGCTTTTTCAGCATCCCGGGCAGGTTATCCTCACCGTAAAGATGCAGCGCACCGACCGCCACCACATACTCTCCCGCCGCTAAGGCCTGCAACTTATCCCGCCACTGCGCATTACGCTGACCGATCAACGTATCATTCAGCGCCTGACTGAAGGTCGCGGGCAAAGCAATCTGCGGCTGACGCGGCGGAGTATCCAGCCACCAGCTCACCATCATTTGCAGCAGCCGTGCGTTGGTATGCCAGTGGGCCAGCGTATCCTGCAACAGCGCCATGCCGTCATCCGGCAGCGTATTCAGCAGGGCAATCTGCGCCTCAGCGCCTTCCAGCTCTATCACCGGCTTGTTCCAGCGCTTTGCAGCCTGCAACAGCTGATAGTCAATGCCGTAGTCGGGGCGTAACCCCAGCCGTTGCGCCTGTTGCGCCTGCAACATCAGTGCAATCTGCCAGGCGGGCAGGGTATCAAACGAACCGATCGACAGGTTCATCTCATCACACAGACCGGTCAGCGTCTGCAGAGCCTCGTCATCCAGCCGGGTCGCCAGCGGTGGGCGTTCTGCGCTGCGATCGAACGGTGAGCCACCCTGAGTGATATCCGCTTCGACGATCAGCGCGTCCGCTTTCTGCAACTGCCGCAGCAGCCGCGCAGGCAGCGGCTGCATATCCCGCGTGCCCATATGAATGCTGCCCACCAGATGCAGATGACAATCGCCGAGCCGGACATCCATGGCCGGCCAGCGATAACTGGCGGGAAAAAGTTGGCTGATAAAGCCGCGCAGTGAGCGCCAAACGTTGCCTGTCATTCCCGGTCCTTCGCTATGTTAAAACCCCATGCTAGCGGCTTCAGGACCCGAAAAACAGCACCGAAACGGCTAATCCTGGCGCGGCGGCTGATAGCGCAGCAGGCGATTAGCATTCGCCACCACGGTAATTGAAGAGAGCGCCATCGCAGCACCCGCTACAATCGGGCTGAGTAACGTACCGGTCAGCGGATAGAGCACGCCAGCCGCCACCGGAATGCCGATGCTGTTATAAATAAACGCACCAAACAGGTTCTGCCGGATATTCCGCAGCGTTGCTGACGAGATCGCTAACGCATCGGCGACGCTGTTGAGATCGGCGCGCATCAGGGTGATGCCTGCGGTTTCAACCGCCACGTCGCTGCCGCCGCCCATCGCAATACCTACCTCAGCCTGAGCCAGCGCGGGCGCATCGTTGATGCCGTCACCGACCATCGCAACGCGTCGTCCCTGCAGCTGTAACTGCGCAATCGCCGCGGCTTTGCCTTCTGGCAGCACTCCCGCGATCACCTCATCAATCCCTACCTCAGCCGCAATGGCCTGAGCGGTATTCTGATGATCACCGGTGAGCATAATCAGGCGATAGCCCGACTGATGCAGCCGCTTCAGCGCTGTCGCGCTTTCCGGACGCAGGACATCGCGCAGGGCGATCAGGGCGATCAGCTGGCCCTGCTCAGCCAGTAACACCGGCGTCGCGCCCCGTTGCGTCAGGCGTTCGATATCGGCTACAGCGGGCTGGCAATCAACCCCGTTCTCCTGCAGCAGGGCGGCATTGCCCAGCAGCAGTTCTCTGCCATCGAGTATGCCGCTGACACCCTTGCCGCGTATTGTACGAAATTGTGCCAGTGAAGGCGGACTCTGCAGGTCAGCTTCGGCAACAATGGCTTTTGCCAGCGGATGGCCGGAGGAGAACTCCAACGCGGCGGCAGTCTGTAATACCGACTCACGGCTGGCTGTACCCCAGACCCGTACCTCGCTGACCTGCGGCGTACCGGCAGTCAGGGTACCGGTTTTGTCGAAGACCAGCGTGTCGATCTGGCTGGCACGCTGTAACGCATCGGCATCCCGCACCAGCACGCCCAGTTCGGCGGCACGACCTACACCCGCGATAATCGACATGGGCGTTGCCAGCCCTAACGCACAGGGACAGGCAATGATCAGCACAGTGGTAGCAATCACCAGCATGTAGGCGATCTGCGGCTGCGGGCCGAACAGGTACCAGACGCCGCCGCTGATTAGCGCAATCGCCACTACCACCGGGACGAAGACCGCGGAGATGCGATCGGCTAACCGGCCGACATCGGGTTTGCTGCTTTGCGCCTGACGCACCAGCCGGATAATACGCGACAGGGTCGTGTGGCTGCCGGTTGCGCGGGCTTCAAACTGCACCGAGCCATCCTGAACCAGGGTCCCGGCAAACACCGCATCGCCCTGGCTTTTGCTTTGTGGCACAGCTTCACCGGTCAGCATCGCCTCATCAAACCAGGCTTCGCCAGTGGTAATCTCACCATCGACCGGCACCCGATCGCCGGTCACCAGACGCAGCATCATGCCGGGCTGCACCGCACTGATCGGGATAAGTGTATCGCCCTGTGGATCGGCACGTCGCGCCTGCGCCGGGGTCAGATCCAGCAGACGTTCCAACGCTTTAGACGATCGCTGGCGCGCCCGCTGCTCCAGTGCATGACCCAGATTGATCAACCCGAGGATCATGACGCTGGCTTCGAAATAGAGATGCCGCGCCTGCGGCGGGAAAAAGTCGGGCCACAGCACCACGCTGAACGAGTAGATCCAGGCCGCGGCGGTACCCAGTGCCACCAGCGTGTCCATGGTGGCGCTGCCGTTGCGTGCGCTGCGCCAGGCGCTGCGATAGAAATGAGTGCCGGTGATCACCATCACCAGCAGCGTGATGACGCCCAACGTCAGCCAGCGATCGTGATTGCTGGCGGTGAGCATCATGTTGTCGCCCATCATCCCCCAGATCATCAGCGGCACACCAAATATCAGTGCCACTGCGGCCTGCCAGCTGAAACGGCGCATCGCGCGACGTGAACTCTGCTGCTGTTTTTCGCGCCGTTCCTGCTCATCGTCAACCACCTGCGCGCCGTAACCCGCGGCATCCACCGCGGCGACCAGCTGTTGCGGTTCGACCTCGCCCAGCACCAGCGCGCTGCGTTCGCCCAGGTTAACCCGGGCCTGACTGACGCCCGGCACCTGCTGCAGCGCCTTTTCTACCCGGCTCACGCAGCTGGCGCAGGTCATGCCGTCAATCAGCAGCACATGAGCAGGAAGAGTATTTTCTGCCGGACGGGAAAGCGATTCCGTTGTCAGCGCCTCCGGCGGCGGCTCCGATGCTGTCAACGGCTCAGACTTTGGGGAAACGTCAGCCGCTTTCAGCGTCGCGTGATAGCCCGCCTGTTCGACGGTGGCGATCAGGGCTGCCGCATCGGCCGCGCCGGAAACCCGCGCTTCCTGCTGGGTAACCTCAGCCTGCTCAACATCGTCCCGCTGTTCCAGCGCCTCTTTCACCCGTTTAACGCAATGGCCGCAGGACAGACCGTCCAGTGCCAGAGAAATGGTGTGTGACATGATGAACTCCTTGTGTGATCAGATTTGACCGGTTGGTCAGTTTCGATTCATGATTAAGCATAAACCTTCCATCAAGGGGAAGGTCAAGGGGGATAAAGTGAACATCAGCGATGTGGCGAAAAAGACCGGGCTGACCAGCAAGGCGATTCGTTTTTATGAAGAGAAGGGGGTTGTCACGCCCCCGCTGCGTAGTGAAAATGGCTATCGCAGCTACAGCGTGCGCCATTTGGATGAACTCAATCTGTTGCGCCAGGCGCGTCAGGTTGGCTTTACGCTGGATGAGTGTCGTGAACTGGTCGCGTTGTTTAATAATCCGTCACGCCACAGCGCCGACGTCAAGGCGCGTACCTTGCAGAAAGCCGATGAGATTGCCGCGCATATTGAAGAGCTGCATGCGATGCGCGCACGTCTACTGGCACTGGCCGAGGCCTGCCCGGGCGACGACAGCGCCGAATGCCCGATCATCAACAATCTGACCGGATGCTGTTCTCAGCCGGGCGGTAAGCGCGGCTGAATGCGCAGGGTAATGCCTTCTACCGCCACTACTTCGACCGGCGTCCCCGCTGGCAGATCCTGTTCAGCCTCAACCCGCCAGCTGCTGTCGCCAATCCGCACGTGCCCGGTGCGGTTATGCAGCGCGCTCTCCAGCGTTAACTGCAGGCCAATCATCTGGTTGCCGCGCTGATTAAGGGCGTTCGGCGTCTGATGCGCTTCCCGGTGGCGCATCCAGCGATACCATAAAAAGACGCAGACCAGCGTCAGAACGGCAAACATCGAGCCCTGAGCGGTCCAGCTAAATGGGATAAACCATTCGATAATGCCCACCATCACCGCGGCCAGGCCGCTCCACAGCAGATATCCGCTGGTACCCAGCATTTCCGCCGCCAGCAGCAGGCCGCCGAGCGTCAGCCAGAACCAGTGCGGATGCGCAATAATATCGACCAGCATCAGCGTTTCGACTCGGTACGGGATTCTTTCAGCAGCTCACCGATGCCGGCAATCGAGCCGAGCAGGCTGCTTGCCTCCAGCGGCATCATCACCACTTTGCTGTTATTGGCCTCGCCAATTTTTTGCAGTGCGTCGGTATATTTCTGCGCCACGAAGTAGTTGATCGCCTGAATGTCGCCAGCGGCGATCGCTTCAGAGACCATTTTGGTGGCGTTGGCTTCTGCTTCCGCCTGCCGTTCCCGCGCTTCCGCCTGTAAGAAGGCCGAGGTCCGTTCCCCTTCGGCTTTCAGGATCTGCGACTGTTTATCCCCTTCGGCGCGCAGGATCGCCGCCTGGCGCACCCCTTCCGCCGTCAGAATATCGGCGCGTTTGGTCCGCTCCGCTTTCATCTGCGCATTCATCGCACCGATCAGCTCCTGCGGCGGACGCACGTCGCGAATCTCAATGCGGGTAATTTTGACGCCCCACGGATTAGTGGCTTCATCCACGATATGCAGCAGGCGGGTATTAATGCTGTCGCGTTGCGACAACATTTCGTCCAGCTCCATGCTGCCAAGCACGGTGCGCATATTGGTCATGGTGAGGTTCAGAATAGCTTGCTCAAGATTGCTGACTTCATACGCGGCACGCGCCGGGTCAACGACCTGAATAAAGCAGACCGCATCGATGGTGACGTTGGCGTTATCTTTGGAGATGATCTCTTGAGAGGGAATATCCAGTACCTGTTCCATCATGTTGATCTTACGACCGACACGATCCATGAACGGCACTACCAGGCTTAACCCGGGTTGCAGCGTGCGGGTATAACGGCCAAAACGTTCAACCGTCCATTGAAAACCTTGTGGCACAACCTTGACGGTCGCCCAGACAGCCACCAGCGCCAGCACGATCAGGGCAGGAATAACAGTTATCATACAACCTCCGCGTTGTCAGATTAACGGGCCGAGTCGCTTCGGCCCGTGGTCCCGCCGTTAGTAGAGCAGGGAGTAGAGCTGGCGACGATAACGTGCAGCGAGTGCATCGCCGGTTCCCAGCGCCGCCAGAATCTCCTGCAGCATTTTACGCGCCTGGCCGTCAGCAGCATTAAGATCGGATTTCAGGAAGCTGAACAGCAGTTCCAGCGCTTCTTCATTACGACCCACCTGATGCAGCTGTAACGAGAGTTTAGCAGCCAGCCCGGCGTTAGTCGGGTCAGCCGCCAGCTGGGATTGCAGTTGCTGAATCTCCGGCGTATCCGCGGCCTGTTTCAGTAGATCGATCTGCGCCATCAGGCTTTGATAACGGGTATCCTGATCCTGTAACGGTACGGCTTTCAGCACCGTTTCCGCTTCATCGCTGCGGCTCAGGGTAATCAGCACCTCGGCCAGCAGAAAGCCCATTTCGCTCGACTGGTTGCTCAGTTGCCAGGCCTCTTTTAACAGCGGCAGTGCCTCCAGCGGTTTGCCTTCTTCCATCAGCGCCATCGCCTGCTGGGCTTTCAGCTCCTCTTCACGCGGCAGGACTTTCTCCAGCAGGGCGCGAATCGCTTCTTCGGGTTGCGGTCCCTGGAAGCCATCGACCGGCTGGCCGTTCTGGAACAGATAGACGGTTGGAATCGAGCGCAGACCAAACTGCGACGCCACCATTTGCTCTTTATCGCAATCCAGTCGGGCGAGAATAAACTGGCCGGCATACTCCTGCGCCAGCCGCTCCAGCACCGGCGTCAGCTCCTGGCAATGCTGGCTGCGCTCAGACCAGAAGTAAAACAGCACCGGCAGCTGCATCGACTGCTCAAGCGTCTGATGCAGGTTAGATTCGTTGATGTCGATTATCGAAGCATGTGGTGACATGGAGAAGTCTCTTTGCAAAAAGTGTTTAAAGAATATGGGGCCGACTGGCCGCGCTTCAAGTTCTAATCAGGCCGGGCGCTTAATGACTGCGCAAAATGCGATCCAGCATCCAGCCTGGCAACAGGCGTTTCAGCAGGCTCATGGCATGTGCGACCAGCGTCACCGGATAGCGTAAACGCGGATGTTTGCTCTCGAGTGCATGACGAAGTTTAGGCAGAATGGCCTCCGGCGGCAGCGTAAAGCGTGCGGCAATGCCCGGATTACGCACCGGCTTATTCTGCTCGCCCTGGGTCACATTATCGGTGAAACGGGTATGAATCGGGCCCGGTTCAATCAGGCTGACGCGAATGTGACTGGCGCGCAGCTCCAGCCGCAGCGCATCGCTCCAGGCTTCCAGCGCATACTTACTGGCGGCATAAGCGCCCCGGCCAGGCGTCGAGATCAGCCCGAGCACCGAACTGGTATTAATAATCCGGCCATCGCCGCTGGCCGCCAGCGCGGGGATCAGCCGCAGCGTCAGCTGATGCACACCGAAGAAGTTACTGGAAAACTGCTGTTCCAGCTGCTGGCGGGAGAGGGTGCGTAACGGCCCATAAAGTCCAAAACCGGCATTATTAAACAGGGCGGCCAGACAGTTATCGCTGAGTGCGATGACCTTATCGGCCGCGTGATCGACGCTTTGTGGATCGTCGAGATCCAGCTGGATCCCGATAAAGCCCAGCGTTTCCATGCGCGCCACATCATCCACTTTGCGGCAGGCGGCGATCACCCGGTAGCCGCGCGCCTGTAAATCGTGCGCTGCCACCAAGCCAATCCCGCTGGAACAACCTGTAATCAGGATGGTTTTTTGCATATTTTTACCCTTTATCCGCGCCTGTTCGCGCTACGGCTGCTTAACTAAGGGGGCCAGTTCTTTTGCCATCAGCTGAGCAATAAAGGATTGCGCATCGGGATTGGGATGAATACCGTCCTGCTGCATCCACTCCGGCTTCAGGTAGACCTGTTCCATGAAAAAGGGCACCAGCGGAATGTTGTACTGCTGCGCTAAATCAGGATAGATACCGCTGAATGCCTCGGTATAGCGGCGTCCGTAATTGGCCGGCAGACGAATCTGCATCAGCAGCGGCTTCGCGTTAGCGGCTTTAACATCGTCGATCACTTTACGCAGATTTTGCGCGATATCAGCGGGCGGGAAACCGCGCAGACCGTCGTTACCGCCCAATTCGATTAACACCCATTGCGGCTGATGCTGCTTTAATAGCGCGGGCAAACGCGCCAGTCCTTGTGCGGCGGTATCGCCGCTGATGCTGGCGTTGATCACTCTGGGCTGCTGTTGCCACTGCTTATTCAGCAGGCTCGGCCAGGCCGCAGTCGCAGACATCCGATATCCGGCGCTCAGGCTGTCGCCCAGCACCATCAGGGTGTCAGCGGCGGCAAAACGCGACACCAGCAAAAGAATCAATAACAGGAAGGGATAATGCCAGCGGAAAACATTGTTGAAGTTCATCATCTTACTAAATCCGTCGGTCAGGGAGAGCATCAGTTAACCATCCTTACCGGAGTTGAGTTAGTTGTCAAACCAGCCGAGACCATCGCGCTGATCGGCGAATCGGGCTCCGGTAAGTCAACCTTGCTGGGGATTCTGGCCGGACTGGACGATGGCAGCAGCGGTGAGGTTCATCTGCTGGGCCAGCCGCTGCATCAGATGAACGAAGAGCAGCGTGCGGCGTTACGTGCTCGCCAGGTCGGATTTGTTTTTCAGTCTTTTATGCTGGTGCCGACCCTGAATGCGCTGGAGAACGTGCAGCTGCCGTCACTGCTGCGTGGCGACAGCGATCGCCAGAGCCGCGAGCAGGCACGGGAACTGTTGACGCTGCTGGGACTGGGTGAACGTCTGCACCATCTGCCGGCGCAGCTTTCCGGCGGCGAGCAGCAGCGTGTGGCGCTGGCGCGTGCCTTCAGTGGCCGTCCAGGCCTGCTGTTTGCCGATGAGCCGACCGGCAACCTCGACCGCAAAACCGGTGACCGGATTGCCGACCTGCTGTTTTCGCTGAATCGCGATTTTGCCACCACCCTGATTCTGGTCACCCACGATGAGCAACTGGCGGCGCGCTGCGATCGTCGCCTGCGGCTGCGGGACGGGAAATTGTGGGAGGAGCAATGATCTGGCGATGGTTCTGGCGCGAGTGGCGCTCGCCCTCGCTGTTAATAGTCTGGCTGGCGTTGACGCTGGCGGTGGCCTGCGTACTGGCGCTGGGTTCGATCAGCGATCGGATGGAGAAAGGCCTTAGTCAGCAGAGCCGTGATTTTATGGCGGGCGACCGGACGCTACGCAGCAGTGACGCGGCACCGGAGGCATGGCTGGATAAAGCGCGGGAAACCGGGCTGACGGTCAGCCGGCAGCTGACCTTTATGACCATGACTTTTGCCGTTCAGACGCCGCAGCTGGCGGCGGTGAAAGCGGTGGATGACCGCTATCCGATGTTTGGCACGCTGCAGACCCAACCCGCGGGCCTGAAGCCGCAGGTGGGCACCGCGCTGGCGGCACCGCGGCTGATGGCGCTGCTCAATCTGAAGGTTGGCGATCTGCTTGAGGTGGGCGATACCCAGCTGCGGATTGCCGGTGAAGTAATTCAGGAACCGGACGGCGGTTTTAACCCGTTTGAGATGGCACCGCGACTGTTGATCAACCTGGCGGACGTGGCAAAAACCGGGGCGATTCAGCCCGGCAGTCGTATCAGCTGGCGCTACAAATTTTCTGGCAACCCGGAGCAGCTGGCGCGCTATGACCGCTGGATAGAACCGCAGATCAAAGCTGACCAGCGCTGGATCAGCATTGAAAACTCGGAGGATGCGCTGGGACGTTCGATGCAGCGGGCGCAGCAGTTCCTGCTGTTATCTGCGCTGCTGACCCTGATGCTGGCGATTGCTGCGGTGGCAGTGGCCATGAGCCATTATTGCCGCAGCCGCTACGATCTGGTGGCGGTGCTGAAGACGCTGGGGGCGACCCACGGTGCGTTGCAGAAGTTGATTATCGGTCAGTGGCTGGCGGTGCTGCTGCTGGCGGCGATAGCAGGCAGCCTGCTGGGCCAGGCAGTTGAAGCGGTACTGATGGCGATGCTGAAACCGGTGCTGCCGGCCAGCTTACCGGCTGCCAGCTTCTGGCCGTGGGTCTGGGCAGTTGGCTCGCTGTTCGTTATCTCACTGCTGGTGGGACTGCGTCCTTATCGCCTGCTGCTGGCGACTCAGCCGTTGCGGGTACTGCGGCGTGATGCGGTCGCTAACCTGTGGCCGCTGAAAATCTATATTCCGCTGATGGCTGCGGTGGTGGTGGGGCTGCTGGCGCTGCTGGTGGGCGGCAGTAAAATGCTGTGGGCGCTGCTGGCAGGCGTGATGGTACTGGCCGGACTGCTGTCGCTGCTAGGCTGGGGCACGCTGCTGCTGCTGCGTCGGCTGGTGGTACGCAACCTGGCGCTACGGCTGGCGATCAACCGTCTGCTGCGCCAGCCGGGCATCACGCTGAGCCAGCTCTCCGCCTTTTCGCTGTCATTTATGCTGCTGGCGCTGCTGCTGGTGATGCGCGGCGATCTGCTCGACCGCTGGCAGCAGCAGTTACCGGCCGACAGCCCGAACTTCTTCCTGCTGAATATGACAGCGGATCAGGTGCCGCAGGTGCGCGATTTCCTGCAGTCTCATCAGATCAAACCCGAAACCTTCTACCCGATTGCGCGAGTACGGCTCAGCGAACTCAATGGCAAACCGGCCGATCCGACGCTGGATAACGCCCTTAACCGCGAGCTTAACCTCACCGCGCTGGCGGAGCGTCCAGACCACAATCCGCTGGTCGCTGGCAACTGGCCGCCGAAAGCGGGCGAGGTCTCGATGGAGGCGGAGCTGGCGACTCGCTTAGGGCTAAAACTCGGTGATACCCTGACCTTTGATGGCGATACGCAAAAATTCCGCGCCAGAATCAGCAGCCTGCGAAAAGTGGACTGGGAGAGTCTGAAGCCCAATTTCTTCTTTATCTTTCCGCCGGGCGCGCTGGATAGCCAGCCGCAGACCTGGCTCACCAGCTTCCGTATGAATGCCAATCCGGCATTGCTGGCGGAGCTGAACCGCAGCTTTCCGGCGCTGAGTCTGCTGGATATCGGCAGTATCATGCGGCAGATCGGCCAGGTGCTGGCGCAGGTTAGTCAGGCGCTGGAGATTATGGTGATACTGGTGACCGCCTGCGGTGTGCTGCTGTTGCTGGCGCAGATTCAGGTCGGGATGCGTCAGCGGCGTCAGGAACTGGTGGTTTACCGGACGCTGGGGGCGAGTAAACGGCTGCTACGCACTACGTTATGGTGCGAGTTTGCCCTGCTTGGCGTGGTCTCCGGTGTGGCAGCAGCGATTGGCGCGGAAGCGGCGCTATGGGGATTGCAGCGCAAGATATTTGATTTTCCGTGGCAGCCTGACTGGACCCTGTGGCTGGCGTTACCGTTGTGCGGCGCGTTGCTGCTGTCGTTGTGCGGGGGCTGGCTCGGGGTACGGCTACTGAAAGGCAAAGCGCTGTTCAGGAAGTTTGATGCGGCATAGGGGAAGGCTGGGTTTAACCAACGTCCAGACCGCATAGAGTCAGCATCCGGTCGTCCTCCAGATCACACCCGGAACCAGCAAGCGGGAAACGGGAAACGAAGAGCAAAGCGTCACGCCGCCTGGATAAAAAACGCCGGGAGCGTTTTTAAATAACGCAACGCGTTGACCTGGCTACGGGCGCACCTCAGGGATGAGGTGCGTAATGGTGCGTGCCGGGCTGGCAGGGGTGCCGTTTTTGCGTCTTAGCGATCGTTTCCCGTTACCGGCGTCTGCCTCTGACTTACAGGGAACTGCTCCATCGATCTTAGCCGCCTGAAAATGCCATCAGCAGGCTTTGGTGCGGAGGATTACAGTTTCTCAACGGCCCAGGCGATACCACTGGCGTACTCTTCCGGTAGCTGGGGCACCAGCGCGTTAAGGGCCGCCCTGAGCCGCGCTGTATCACTGTCGGTCAGATTGAGATGCCCGACCTTACGGCCCGGACGCACCTCTTTGTCATACCAGTGCAGGTGCACCAGCGGCTGCTGCAACCAGTCGATATTCACGGCGGTGCCAATCAGATTGACCATCACCGACGGCGCAAACACCACCGGCTGTGGCAACGGCAGCGCCAGAATCGCCCGCAGATGCAGTTCGAACTGGCTGATGGAGGCGCCATTCTGTGTCCAGTGACCGCTATTGTGGACGCGCGGCGCCAGTTCATTAATCAGCAGACCGTCCGGCGTGACAAAACACTCCATTGCCATCACGCCGACATAGTTCAGTTCCTGCATGATGGCGCTCAGCATCGCTTCCGCCTGCTGCTGCTGAGCCTGATCCGCCACGGGCCACGCCACGCTGGTGCGCAGAATGCCGTCCTGATGCAGATTGTGGGTCAGCGGATAGAACACCGTGCCACCATCGTGACCGCGCGCGCCAACCAGCGATACTTCGCCGGAGAAATTAATTCCCTGTTCGACGATGCATTCGCCATAGCACTCTTCCGGCAGCGCATCGGTTTCGCCGGCGCGCAGACGCCACTGGCCGCGTCCGTCATAGCCGCCGGTGCGACGTTTCACAATCGCCAGTTCACCGAGCGAGGCAAACACTGATGGCCATTCGCTTTTGTCGGCCAGCAACTGCCACGGCGCAGTCGCAAGATGGAGCTGATCCAGCAGCTGTTTCTGAGTGAGGCGATCGGCCAGACGCGGAAATATCTCGCGATTCACAAACGCCGGATGACTCGCCAGTTCATGAGTCAGCGCGGTTTCCGGCCAGCGCTCAATTTCGGCGGTGATGACGCTGTCGGCAATTGGCAGGGTAGCTGGATCGGCATCCAGACCCACCGGATAGACCGCAATCCCCAGCGGTTCACCCGCCTGACGCAGCATACGGCCTAACTGACCGTTACCGAGTACGCAAACTGGCTTCATGCTTCCTCCCGTGGATCGGGATGATTCAGCACTTCATCAGTCTGGCTCTGACGCCAGTTCGCCAGCCGTGACGCCAGCGCGCCGTCATGAATCGCCAGAATCTGCGCCGCCAGCAGTGCGGCATTGGCGGCACCGGCTTTGCCGATCGCCAGCGTACCGACCGGAATCCCGCGCGGCATCTGCACAATCGAATAGAGACTATCGACGCCGCTCAGCGCCGCGCTCTGTACCGGCACGCCCAGTACCGGCAGCAGGGTTTTAGCCGCCAGCATACCCGGCAGATGTGCCGCGCCACCCGCGCCAGCAATAATGACCTGAAAACCCTGGTCAGCGGCGGTTTCGGCAAAGCTGAACAGTTTATCCGGCGTACGGTGTGCGGAGACCACTTCAACATGGAAGGGCACGTCCAGGCTGGTAAGGATTTCCGCAGTGAACTGCATGGTGGACCAGTCACTTTTAGAACCCATAACAATCGCGATGCGGGCCGGGGCGGCGTTGGATGACATGCGGTCAACTCCTGTGAATGAACAAACAGACCTGGCCGGGCGGACAGGTTTTGAAGGGCACAGAGAATAGCATGAGAAGCGAGCAAGGAAAACGGTTGCGTCGGGCGAAAGGGGCGGATTTCCGTGACGATTAAAAGGCGAAATCGATCAGCTGAATGCCACTGGCGTCGAGCTGAATCATCGATCCCCGGCTGTGCCAGGCACCCAGCACCGCGCGCTGGGCGGTTTCACCCTGCAACGTCAGTTGATGAATGGCCGGACGATGGGTATGGCCGTGGATCAGCAGACGCACCTGCTGGCGCAGCAGGGTGGCGGTGACTGCTTCGTGATTCACATCCATGATGGAGACGGATTTATGCTGATTGGCCTGTTTGCTGTCGGCGCGCATCCGGGCGGCGATGCGTTTACGCAACGACAGTGGCAGCGCAAGAAACAGCCGCTGAATCCACCGGTTATGGACTTTAGCCCGAAAACGCAGATAGCCGGCATCATCGGTGCAGAGCGTATCGCCATGCATGATCAGCAGACGGTGACCGTAGAGCGTCAGCACCTGTTCTTCAGGCAGCAGCGTCATACCGCTGGCGCGGGCGAAGCGCTGACCTATCAGAAAGTCGCGATTGCCGTGAATAAAATAGACCGGAACGGAGAGAGCGCGCAGGGCGCTGGCGACCTGCTGATGCAGCGGATTAGGATCATCGTCACCAATCCAGGCTTCAAACAGATCGCCAAGAATATAGAGCGCGTCGCAGTGTGGCGCTTCGCGCTGTAAAAAATGCAGAAAACCGGCGGTGATCGCCGGTTCTTCCTGACACAGATGGAGGTCTGCGATAAACAGGGTGCGCGACATTACTCGCTGACGGTCACTTTCTGGATGATCACGTCATCTTTCGGCACATCCTGGTGCATGCCGCTACGGCCAGTTGAAACGCCTTTGATTTTCTCGACCACATCCATGCCTTCAACCACTTCGGCGAACACACAATAACCCCAGCCCTGGACGCTTTCGTCACGGAAGTTCAGGAAGTCATTGTCGGCCACGTTGATGAAAAACTGTGCGGTCGCAGAGTGCGGCGCAGAGGTGCGTGCCATTGCCAGCGTACCTTTGGTGTTTTTCAGGCCATTGCTGGCTTCGTTCTGGATTTCATCTTTGGTGGCTTTCTGCTTCATGCCCGGCTCGAAGCCGCCGCCCTGAATCATAAAGCCATTGATCACCCGGTGGAAAATGGTGTTGTCGTAGAAACCTTCACGGCAGTAATCCAGGAAGTTCTTTACGGTTGCCGGCGCTTTATCATCGAAGGTTTTGATTACGATATCGCCATGGTTCGTCTGG
>Ga0308167_1001897_pt1 | contig 21614 bp, 19 predicted proteins | sample PhyCR1_2_FD_202138 | JGI IMG/M metagenome (GOLD analysis project Ga0308167, IMG submission 202138) | Phyllosphere microbial communities from UC Gill Tract Community Farm, Albany, California, United States - DLSLRC.R1 | ecosystem: Host-associated > Plants > Phyllosphere > Unclassified | place... | reverse complement strand
GGCAACCTGCCATTGGTTCCCGTGGCGTTCCAGGTGTTCCACCGCCAGGGGCCGATGCGCCAGGGCCAGCGTTCCCTGCCGAGCCAGAAGCCTGAACTGCCCACTGAAGTATTCGCCGACCAGGGCCCTTGGCGCAAAGGCATCGTGGCTGCTCTCCGGGGCTTGCCGCGCTCGATAGTCATTGAACGTCTGGGCGCACAGGCTGGAGGAGGCGTCGATGATGCGCGAGTTGACATTCAATCTCAGTTCCCTGGGCTGCCCGGTATTCCATACCCGCCCCGCGCCCGGCGGGTAGGGGTCATATACATCCACCTGCACCAGCCCGGCCTCTTCGCCGGCCAGCGCATCGTTGAGTTCCAGCAGCGCGAACAGGCACTTTGGCCCTCCGCCAATCATCGCTATGCGCATCATCGGGCGGCATCACCTTCCAGCAGCCCGATGTCCACCGGTTCCGGAGTTTCCCCCAGGTTCTCCTGGACCCATTCATCGTTGTAGACGCTGTGCAGGTAGGGAACCCCGGAATCGTGGACCAGGAAGGCCGCGCGCGATCCTGCGGGCAGTTCGGGCAGCACCTGGCCCATGGCCGAGACAATCGCCCCGGTGGAGGCCCCGGCCAAGATGCCCTCGCGACGGGCCAGCAGGCGGCAGCCGCGCACCATGTCGATTTCCGGGATCCTGCAAATGCGGTCCGGTTCCACCTGGAGGGACAGCTCGGGAATGATGCCCGCTCCCAGTCCAGGCAGGCGGCGGTTCCCGGCTTCCCCGCCGAAGAGCACCGAGCCCAGCGCGTCCACTGCCACAAGCTTCGTTGGCAGGCGGTGCTCCCTGAGGTAATTCTGGCACCCGAGGATCGTTCCGGTGGTGCTGGTCGCGATGAACAGCATGTCCAGGTCCCCATCCAGCGCTTCCATGATTTCGGGCATGGTCGAGGAATAATGGGCTTCTGGATTGCGCTCGGATCCGTACTGGTTTGTTGTCACGGCACCGGGGTTATCGGCCAGCAGCTGAGCAACCCGCTGGCGACGCGCGGCCAGCCGGTTGCCGTCGGCCGGGTCCCGGACGAGATCCACTGTGGCCCCGTAGGCCCGCATGATCTCCACGGCCGACTGGTTGGCCTTTTCATCCACGACGGCCACGAATTCAATGCCCCTCACAATGCATTGGCGCGCCAGCGAGATGCCAAGGTTTCCGGAGGTGGATTCCACCACCATGCCGCCGGGCTCCAGCTGGCCCGAATCCAGGAAAGAAGTAATCAGGTTCTCGGCGGTGCGTTCCTTGGTGCTGCCCGAGAGCTGCAGAGAATCCAGCTTGGCGAAAAGCTCGATTCCGCTGGCGTAGAATAGTCGCTCGAGTTTCACCATGGGTGATTTGAAGGGCGTCAAGGCACCGGAAATATCCATAGTTGCTGCTCCAATTCCTGCGACGAAAACATGGTTGACGGTACTCGTCTTGCCAATCATTACAGGCTTGATTTGTCCCGTTTATCGCCAGTCTATGTGCAGAATTCCAAGGGCATCATTCGGGCCGGAAATTCACACGCAAAGTCCAGATTCTGTCCTCGCCTCCTTCAGCGCGCTTCCTGGGAGGCGCTTGGAACCAGATGCTCGTGGGCTGCCAGCGGGCCCCGTTCACGCTGGTTCCAGGACAGCCCGAGATAGAGCAGGAAGCTGACCGCAAAGCAGGGTAGGGTGGCGCCAATAGGGCTCGGGAAGAGATAGGTGAGCAGGTAGGCGACCAGTGCTCCGCCCACCCACACGGCCACGGCAATCCAGTTCACCCCGTCGCGGTACCAATAGGATCCCCCGCTGTGGCGCAGGATGTCCCGGGTGTAGCGGGCATGCTTGAGCAGGTAGTAATCGACAATCATGATGGCGAAGACCGGGACGAAAAATGCCCCGATGAGCGTCAGGAAGTCGGTGAACTGGTCCAGCAGCGACAACCACATCGAGCCGAGAATGGAAATCGTTCCCAGCACCAGCGCCGTGGCTAGGAAGGGAAGCTTGCGCTCGGGCCGGGAGTTGACCACCGAGGTGATCATTCCGTAGACGGCCATGGTGTTGGTGGCCATCACGGAGAGGAAAATGGCGATGGCCAGCGGGGCACCGAAGGCGGCCACGAGAATCGTCGGGTCGAAGGTGGCCGCTTCGCCGCCGGAGAGGATGACGTAGCCGATGGCCGTGGCGCCGAGGACCATCGACAGGACCGTGGACAGCAGGTATCCGATCCCCGAGCCGGTGATGCCGGCACGGCTGCTGCGGGCCATGCGGTTGATGTCCGCGGAGAGCACGGTCCAGGAAACGGCGGTGGCGATTACGATATCCAGGACGATGAAGGGCGTGTAGCCCAGGGACTCATCGACAGGGATGGCCGCGAACTGCGCCGGGTCGAATTTCCCGAAGGCCAGCGCGAAGACATACCCCATGATGGCCAGGATCAGCACGGCCAGCCACGGTTCGACGCGCGAGATTCCTTCATGCCCGAACAGGGCGAGGGTCACGACGAAGATCTGGCAGATCACCGAGAACAGCACCGGGTTGTCGAATCCGGTGGTGGTGGCCACGAGGTAATTGACCGTCACTCCGGCCAGCATCGCCTGCACCCAGCTCCAGCCCATCAGCACGATGACGTTCGCCGCCACCGGCAGCAGGCTGCCGCGGGTGCCGAAGGCACCGCGGGTGATGGCCATGGTGGGCAGCCCCGTCCGGGTTCCGATATTCCCCACAAGCACCAGGATGACGGCGCCGATGAGCGTACCGGCAATGATCATCAGCAGGGCAAGGCCGAAGTCCAGGCCGGGCACGAAGAAGGTCCCGGTCAAGAGCGTGGTCACCACGAGGTTGGCAGCCAGCCAGATCATCCCGATGCGTCCGGTGCCCAGCTGCCCGCGGATGGGGCCGGAGTTCTCCGCGCCAGCGTCCAGCTTCTGCTCGAATCTGCGATAGAGGTTCATGCGTTCAGGCCATTCGCTTCCGTGACGGATTCTTCCGGAACAGTAGAGAGGTGTTCATGGATAGCCGTCAATGATCCATCGCCTTCTTGGCGGAAGACGATTGTTTCCCGTTCCACATAGGAATCCGCATTGGTGCTGGTTTCCACCGTGTGGCTGAAAACCGCGCCGCCCGGGAAGACCTGGACCAGCTGGTTCGTGGAGCGGCAACTGGCCACGCGCCACCCCTCGGCCAGCCAGCTGTTCCATAGCTGTTCGTAGCTGGCCCGGTCATCAAGGCGTGTGGCTTCGGGGTGGAAAATGAAGGAAGCTTCCGGGGCGAAGAGGGAGAAATATTCTTGCGTGCTGGTCGCCGCGAAGGCTTCTACGATTCGCGTTGCCGCGGACAGGACATCTTGCTCTGACGGAATGACGGTGCTCAACGGTTCTCCCAAGGCTGAGGTCCCCTCAGGGACACTGCGGAGGCGGGCATATGGCGTGAGGTGGATTACCTATATGCATATTTTGTTTACTCTAGGTGATCTTCAACGGTCGGTCAATGGGATTTTCCGCCTCGGACTCTCATCAGCTCACTTGGGCACAACTTTGAATCATCACCCTGCAATAGACATTGCACTTTTCGTGCAATATGATGCACTTATGGACACTAGCGCGAAGCGCCTCGCCCGAACCATCGGAGACCGGGTCAAGAGCGAACGCAAAAAGCACGACTGGACTCTGGATCATCTTTCCGAGCTGTCAGGCGTCAGCCGGCGCATGCTCATCAACGTGGAGCAAGGCACCGCCAATCCCAGCGTCAGCATCCTGCTCAAGCTTTCCGATGCACTAGGCCTCGGCCTGCCCGCCTTGGTGGAACCCCCAGAAGCCGCGCATTCGAAGATCACCCGCGCCGGCGAGGGAGCTGCGCTGTGGACCGGTACGAACGGAGGACGCGGAGTGCTGGTGGCCGGCACCGATGCACCGGACGTGGTTGAGCTGTGGGACTGGACCCTGGCTCCCGGCGAGCGCCTGGAAAGCGAACCCCATGCCGCGGGAACCCGGGAGCTCCTCCACCTGCTCAAGGGCTCGGTCACCATCGAGGTCGATGGCGAAGTCCATGAGCTGAAGGCCGGGGACGCCATCTCCTTCGACGGGGACACAGCCCACGCCTACGCCAATACCCGCAAGACCATCGCAGCCTTCAGCCTGTGCGTCTATGAACCAGGCGTCGGCAGCGCGCACAAATCGGAGAACACCCATGGCAAATAAGCTGACGCCCACCGAATTCCTCTATGGATGCTCCATTGACCCCGAGGTCCAGGAACTGCGCCCCGATTACCGGGCGTTGCTGCTGGTCGCCGAGGGCCTGGAACGGCACGACGGCAGCACAGTGGCCGATGGCCTGATCAGCCGTGCCGAAGCCCATGCTTCCGGTCTGCTGGCTAGCACGCCGGTAGACCAGCTGCCGCAGATCAGCGCGTGGCGGGATGCCTATCGGGGATTTGGCGCCAAGCCCCAGCGCACCCGGAACAGCCTCGAAGCCCTGACCCGCCGGGCTGCCACGGGCTTGCCCAGGGTCAATGCACTCACCGACATCTACAACGCCATCTCCGTGCTGCACCAGATCCCGCTGGGAGGAGAGGACTTCGATTGCTATGAGGGCCCGGCCCGGCTGGCAAGAGCCACCGGCGACGAGGACTTCGACACCACGGCCGCAGGCGCGCCGGTCACGGAACACCCGGAGCCAGGCGAAGTGATCTGGCGCGATGACCGTGCGGTGACCTGCCGCCGCTGGAACTGGCGCCAAGGACAACGCACCGCGCTCTCCGGGGACACTACTACCGCATTCTTCATCCTCGATTCCCTGGCGCCCATGGGCATCCAGGAATTGAATGAGGCAGGCGACGCCTTGGGCCGGGCCCTGGAGTCCCTGGGCACCTCGGTACAGATCTCCCAGCGGATGGCAGGTGCCCAGTGATCCCCCGCTCCGCTGTTCACGGCCTGCCGCCATGGACTCTTGCGGTGGCCGCCATGCTGGCAGTCCAGGTCGCCAATGCGCTATCCGTATCCGTGATCGGGCACGTAGGAGCCGGCGGAACTGCATGGCTGAGGATGTGCTTCGGAGCCGCATTCCTGTGGCTCATTGCGCGCCCGGATTTCCGGTCCATCCGCCGGCAGGACTTGCCGGCGCTCATTGCCCTCGGCGTGGTCACCGGCTACATGACCGCTTTGTTCCTTGAAGCGGTCGCACGCATCCCGCTGGGCACAGCGGTGTCCATCGAGTTCCTCGGCCCGCTCACCGTCGCGGGGATCATGAGCAGGAATCGCAAAGCCCTGGTCTGGCCGCTGCTGGCCGTCATCGGGGTCGTGCTGCTCACCGAACCGTGGCACGGAGAAATCGATGGAGCTGGCGTGCTTTTCGCGCTGGGCGCTGGCACCTGCTGGGGCTTGTACAACCTGCTGACCCAGCATGTCGGCGACCGCTTCTCGGGAATCAGCGGCTTGTCGCTGACTATCCCGGTGGCCGCCATCGCCACGTTGCCGGTGGGACTGCCGCAGGCCATTGGCGGCGACTTCACCTGGTGGGTGCTTCCTGCGGCGGCAGGCATCGCATTGATCACCCCGGTGATCGCCTTCGGCCTGGAAATGCTGGCGCTCAAGCGCATGAACCACAATGCCTTCGGAACCCTGCTTTCCATCGAGCCTGCCTTCGGCGTGCTGATGGGCTTGCTGGTTCTGGCTCAAACGCCAACGTGGTTCCAAATCCTGGGGATCATCATCGTGGTCGCCGCCGGCGCAGGCGCGCAGCGCGGCGGGCGGCGCAAGGGTCCGGACATGGCTCTCACGGAAGTTCCCGCAGACCTCCCGAAATGAGCCGCAGGCTCTGGTTCGAAACTAGTGCCGAAGAACCGGCCAACCCCTTGGCTTGCCAAGCAGCCTGTCAAAGCGCCTAGCGAATTTGGAACTCGAACCGCGATTCAGGGCTCTCCGGGAAGGCAATGCTGATCACTCGCTGATACTGCGCAAGCAAAGGAGTCAGGCGCAGTTCCACCGGGCCGGTACATGAAAGTTGAAGAGCATGCATGCCGGTTTTGACGCGCACGCAGGCTCCGGGGTATTCCACGTAGTCTAAAGCCATATATTCGAGCTCCACATTGACGGTGAACTCTTCGATCCCATCAGGCGGAGTGACCACAAAGGCATAGGTGGGCAACCAGGGATTGTTGTCACTGCTCATCGAGACATCGAACTCATCCTGTGATTCGTCACCGCCAGGTTCCGTTGGTTCCACACTCGGCTCAGGAGAAGGTTCCACACTCGGCTCGACCGAAGGCTCCACACTCGGCTCAGGAGAAGGTTCCACACTCGGCTCGACCGAAGGCTCGACGGAAGGCTCCACACTCGGCTCAGATGTCGGTTCCACACTCGGCTCAGGAGAAGGTTCCACACTCGGCTCGACCGAAGGCTCGACGGAAGGCTCCACACTCGGCTCAGATGTCGGTTCCACGCTGGGCTCCGGCGTCGGTTCCACGCTGGGCTCGACGGAAGGCTCCACACTCGGCTCAGATGTCGGTTCCACGCTCGGCTCAGGGGTCGGTTCCACACTCGGCTCAGGGGTCGGTTCCACACTCGGCCCGATCGAAGGCACGACGGAAGGTTCCACGCTCGGCTCAACCGAAGGCTCAGAAGTGGTGGTGGCCGTTAGTTCAGGCCGCGGCTCAACAGAGGCTTCGCTAGCGACTGGCGGTGTCGTTGCTTCCAGAATCGGATCCGTGGGCGCCAATTCCGATGGGTCGCTTGACGACTCTTGGCTTTCGGAGTTCACCGAATCAGAATCTCCACGAGAGCTGGCACTAGGCACCGGTGCAGAAGGCAGCACGGTCTCGGGCGCGGCGCCTACCGGAGGCAAGTTCTCTACGACGCCGCTTCCCTGGGATTCTCCCGAGGCGGCCTTTTCCACTGGCTCCTGCATTGGCGTAACAGACCATGGGTTTTCCCCAAGACGGCCAGATGCCTCTGAAGCGGATGGGGCCGTCGATTCCCCCAGCGTGAATTGGTGGGAACCGGCGGTGTATTCGCTCTTTTCGGGCGCATCTATCGCAGAGGCAGGTGCGGGATAGTGCTCTCGCGCGCTCGCCGGTGGCAGAGCCTGTGGCTCGCTGCCCTTGAAAGCATGGGGAAGAATACCCACCGCGGCTGCAATGGCCGTGATCGCAAGCATCCCGACGCCCACGGATGAGGCCAAGACACCGCTACCGGCCAGGCCAATTCCCGGCACAGCGGCACCACCGTTGGCGCTGGCCGATACGACTCCGGCAGCACCTCCCAGACTTCCGATTCCGCCCACTGCCGGAATGCCTAATGCCGTCGTGCCGCCTACAACCAGCGGCAGGATGTAGGCGCGCAGGTTGGCGCCTACTTCGCTGAGTTCCGCGAATACAGCACTACACTCCGCGCAGTTCTTCAGATGCTGTTTCAACGCTCGTTCGTCCTTGGCCTTGATGGAGCCACGGATCATTGCCGGAAGGTGGGATCTGGCCTCGGCACACCGTTGATCTATCCCATTCGGCGTTTTCATATGCGCCGCAAGATAGGCTTCGCGCAGGCCTTCGCGTGCCCGGGCGGCCAGTGCCGAGACAGCATTCGGCGTCACGCCAAGAATCGGCGCGATTTCACGAGGCGCAAGGCCCTCGACCTCCATATGCCACAGCACCATTCGCCAGCGCTCAGGAAGTGACTTAAAGCCGTTGATGATAAAAGACGATTCAGCCCGATCCATGGCCTCGTCAGCGTACGCGTCCCCCAAATGAAACTCTTTGAGATCATCTACGACGATCTGCTTTGACGCCACTTTGTTCCTGGCGAAGGCGCAACGTGAGACGGCAGTCAGCAAGTAGGCGCGGAAGAATTCTTTCGGCCCGAGACCCCGCTCAATGGCTTGGAATACCTTCAAGAATGCTTCCGAAACAATATCTTCGGCTTCTGATGGTCTATCGGTATGCCGGTAGGCCACCGCCAGCGCCACTTGCTTGTGCCGTCGATACAGCAGTGCCTGCGATTCCTTGTCCCCTCCCCGGACACCAAGAATCAGACTCGCATCGCTGTGCTCAGCAAACGTCTCATTGGAATTTATTGTCATACCGCCCCCACAACGTTTTTGGCATTCAACTGTCCGGCGCGTAACCAGCCAGCTGCCACAGTCCCCAATTTCATGCCCTGGAAAATTTCTACAGCCAAGACCCCACTCCAGGCCGCAGCGCAGCGCATAACCGCCGCCCTGAATCGATGCGTCCAAAGTGGCGAGATCGACTCGTCGCAAACAGTTGGGCGAACCCCTTGTTCGCCACTTCTTGCCTGCATCTCATGTCCCCAACCAGTTCATCCGCACCACTTCAATGGCTCACGGCGCTGAAGCGTCTGCACTGAATATCCGCACTTTTCCTCGCATTGTCTCGCGCGTACATATTCTTAGATCACCGTATTCAAAGATCGTGACGCGATTTCTCGAAAAACTTTAAAGATTTTTTTGATGCATCGGAATTTTCCTGAATGGCGGCTCATGTCATGATCGCAGGGATTTGCTTCTGTCGCGCAGATTGTGATGAAAAGCTCCAGAGGGACACGGCTGGATCACATCTCAAAAACCAGTTCGCCGATGTAAAAATATTCCCCTCAATCTGATAAACCTGTGATCCGCGCAACTCCACAGCAGCATTCGGAAACCCGCGGCTTCATGGGCACTTTTTCGACAATCTTCAAAAATACGGTTTGACTTGAGGATAAAGAATTGTAATGGCAATCACTTCTGATCCGGAGGGAAAATATTCGAGATTCTCCGTCACGATTCCTCCTGATCACTCTCTACTAGATATATCCATCACTCGCAGAGAACAGACGAATTTCAGGTGGCGCATTGGCAGTGGAGCGCGGGGGCGGTTCCACTAATCAGCCGCCTCTGCGCGCAGGACTATGAGTCTGCTTGCAGTGCCATCGCTGGCTAGTTGACGGATTCCAAACCGGAAGGTCCTTCAAGGAGAGCACCATGCAAATGACCCTCAGCGTCTTCGCGCTACTCGTTTCCACGTCGGGAATCATACTTGCCGTCAGCCGTTGGGGCAGGCGTTGGCTGGCCCGCGATTTCGTGCACCACCGCATGGTAGCGGGCATTTGGCTCTTCGGGAATTCCGTTTTGCTCATCTCGGTCATCGGTTGCCTGGCAGCGCCGCAAAGCTCTGAGCTCTGGGCCGGCTTTGCAGTCATTACGGCAATATGGCTGTTCATGTTCACCATGGCCGCCATGTTCCTGCAACGCCGTCCACAGAGAAACGAGAATCCCAAGCGTTTCCTAGCTATCGGCGCACACCCGGACGATGTCGAGTTGGCCTGCGGCGCAACCATCGCAAAGCTCATAGATGCGGGTCATGAAGTGTGCATCATGGTGATGTCCCAGGGAGAAAACGGTGGCAATGCGCCACGACGGATCCGTGAAGCAAAACGCGGCGCGGCCTACTTGGGCGCGCAGTCCCACTCGGTCCAGGACTTCTGCGACACCCGCCTCTCAGAAAGCTCCAACGAGATGGTGGCCGCCATTGAACAGGAAATTGCCTTGTTCAAGCCGGATGTTGTCCTCACGCACTCCGCCACCGATATCCACCAAGACCACGAAGCAGTGCACCGTGCGGTGATGCGCGCAGGGCGGAAGCTCCCCTCTATCCTCTGCTTCGAAAGCCCCTCGGTAGGGCACGACTTCTCGCCAAAATTCTTTGTTGACGTTGAGAAATACACCGACGTAAAGGTCGAGGCCATCAAGCTCCACTCGGATCAACGCACCAAGCCCTATATGACTGGCACCCGAACCAAGGCCATCGCCAACTTCCGCGGAAGCCAAGTCAAGCAGAAAAGCGCGGAAGGGTTTGAAGTAATGCGGCTGGTATCAAAAACGGTAGGAGACTTTTAATGAACATTCTTATTACCGGTGTCGGCGGCCCCGCTGGCAGCAGTTTGGCTCGCCAGCTTCATGGCCGTGGCCACCAAGTCACCGGGGTGGATATGAACCCGGCGGAGGCGGAGCATCTTGCCGCTTTCCGGCAGGTGCCCGCGGCGCGCGACGCAAACTACATTCACGCGTTACGGGAAATCACCAGAGAACAAGATGTCGACTTGGTCATTCCCACAGTCAGCGAAGAACTACCGATCTTGGCAATGGACCAGAATCGCGGACTGCTGGAATCGACTGGGGCTATGGTTCTCCTGTCTTCCGAGGCATCAACCCGCATCGCTGACGATAAGTACCTGACGATGCTCGTCCTCAACGATGACCACGTCCCTATACCGGACTTCGTTCGTGGCGACCTCTATGGCCACCCCTCGGTGGCGAGATTTCTGCCCCACCAGAACGCCATCGTCAAGCCACGAGTCTCCCGTGGTGGCCGAGGCGTGCGTCTGCTGACCGCTTCCCAGCTGACCGATGGTTCACAAGAACTGTCGTCCATGGATCTTGTCCAGCGTTTCGCTCCAGGGCGCGAATTCGCTCCGATGCTATTCCGGAATCCCGACACCGGAAATATTGATGTATGCGTTGTCGTGGAGAAAACAGAACTGCGTGAAGGCCTGATAGGCAACGCGGTATCGGTACAGCGGTGCGAACTCGATGCCACTACTGCCCACGTGGCCCAGGTGGCTAGAGCCGCGGTAGTCAGCCTCAATTTGACAGGCCCGGTGGATCTGGATGTCCGCCTGACCGATGAAGGCCAGCCGGTGGTTCTGGAGATCAATGCTCGCTTTGGCGCCAATAGCGCGGCAGCACCGGAATTGCTGGAAGCAGTGCTTCAGTACGCCAATTTGCCTGCCCCGGGCAAGGTGGTCAATGCATGAGCTCAGCACTGGTCATCGCATTTAACGCCGCGATTACCCTGATCATCATTTTTGGAACCATCAAATTGGCCTACATCCCGTTGGCCATCTGGTTCGAAGTGCGACGAGGACTGCTCTTCACGCGCAATGGAAAACTCTCAATGCTCCCTCCAGGATTTCCTCATGCCGGGCAGGAAATGCGCCGGCCCAGGGGCCGTTCACGCCGTGCTGCCCGGCACTTCGGGACAACTCCGGACCACCGGGTATCAGTCATCGTCCCTGCCTACAACGAGGGTGTCGTGCTACGCGCTTGCGTTGAATCAATCGTCCGCTCTAGGGGAAAGCTGGCCGAAGTCATCATCGTGGACGACGGGTCCACCGATCACACGGCAACGGTCATGCACGAGTTGGCACAGGCCCACCCGCTGGTCCGCGCGATCACGCAGCGCAATGCAGGCAAGGGGGCAGCGCTGAACCGGGGAATCAAGGAAGCAACCGGTGACGTGCTGGTGTTCGTTGATGCCGACGGCATCTTTTCACCAGTGACCATTCCCTGGCTGCTCACCGGATTCCGCGATGACTCGGTGGGTGCAGTCTGCGGTGATGACCGGCCAGTAAATCTGGACCGCGTGCTCACCCGGATGCTCTCGGTGCTTTCCCACATGGGAACCGGCATGGTGCGCCGATCTTTGTCCCTGCTGCATTGCCTTCCAGTTGTCTCGGGGAACATCGGCGCCTTCCGAGCAGAACTGGTCCGCGAGCTCGGTGGCTTCCGCACCGATACCGTAGGCGAGGATCTGGAGTTGACTTGGCGGATCTACGATGCCGGATTTCGAGTCGCTTTCGAACCTCGTGCCATTGTCCTGGCCGAGTCCCCTTCCACCCTGCGGGCGCTGTGGAAGCAGCGTGTGCGGTGGGCCCGCGGCTTGCTGCAGTCCATCAAAATCCATTGGCGGCTCCACGGCAATCCGCGGGTAGGGCCCTTCGGCCCGTTCTTGCTCTTCAATTTTGCCACCATGGTTTTTGTGCCGGTTGCCCAGCTCTTCGTTCTGGCCTCCTTGGCCTATCTCGTGCCCTCCGGCCAGGAGTCCATCGCCAGCGATGAACACACCTCGGTGCTGTGGAGCATCCTTGCCATCCTCAGCTGGGCGGGCTTGGGAATCACCTTGATCTCGGTTGTCATTGGCATCATCTTGAACACTGCGTGGCGTGACTTCTTGAATTTGTGGACTTTCCCGCTATGGCCGCTTTATGCAACAGCCATGGGCATGACCATGGTGGCCGCTATTGCACTGGAAATCCGAGGACAGCCCGCGAAGTGGAATAAGCTCCAACGCACTGGCGTGGTCTCTAGCCACGAATTCAGCGCCATCCTGGGCAGCGACGGATGAGCGCGGACCGCAAACCACGCCGCAGGCGGCGGCTGGCCTTGCTATCGGTGCTGCTGCTGAGCCTGCTTTGCGTGCCACCGCATGGGCGCACCTCGGCTGAAACGCGTATTTATCACTCGGTATCAGCTGCCCGGGAACAGTGTCTGAACACGGTCCAATGGACGGAAAATGGAAGTAACAATCCTATGGAGAGCGATGCCAGCAGTGCTCGTGTGATCAATGTCGGTTTCGAGGATGTCACCAGTGCAGATCCAGGGCGGATCCCGGAAATCGCCAAGCAGCTCGACTCCGTCAACGCCACCGGGGTGTCCATTTCAGTCGGACGATTGGACTGGATCGGTTTCCCCTGGGCCGAGTACAAGAACATGGAATCCAGCGAGGTTGCAAGTACCGGACGCGACTACGTGCGCGAGGCTTTCGATGCATTTATCTGCAGCGATCGCGGAGCCCGACGCACCATCTCGCTGAACATCGACACCCTCCTAGGCCGCGAGCTTGAGCAGCGCCCGGAAATCGCTGGCGTCAATGCGCAAGGAGAAGCATCAAAGAATTGGACCAGTATCTCTTCGTGGAAGTATTCCGGACTCACGGACCGTCTCACCGAGCTCGCTTCAGAACTCGTTCAGCGTTATTCGCCAGATAGCATCAACATCACCGAAATGATGTTTCCGTCCTACACTTTCGGTGATGCGGACCTGACTGATTTCCAAAAATTCAGCGGCATGAATAGCTGGCCTCTGCACCCCGACGGTTTGATCGATACGGATGCCGCCGCTATCTACGAGTGGCGTAGCGATGCAGTTGGCAACATCATGGCCGAGGTGGCCACCCAGTTGTCCGGCACCGAAGTGGAGCTGACTATGGATGTGCGCTCCCCGAAGAACGGAGATTTGCGAGGTCGTCTGGACTCCGGGCAAGACTATGCCGCGCTACTGAAAATGGTTGATCGACTGAACATCTGGAATTTCCAGGGCATCGACTCCACTGGCTACTATGCTACCGATCAGCTGGCCGGCTTCTATGTGGATCAGGATCCCACGCGCTATGGCATAGAGATTGGGCTTTGGGACTCCGACGGTGCCGTCAGCCCGGAAGCTTTGGAAAAAGAACTGCTGCTCGCCGAAGACTGCAACGTACCCTACGTATCCATTACGCCCACTTCGTTAATGGATCAGGGAGCGTGGGATGTCTTGCGTCGCGTTTGGGGCTCGCCTCAGACTGCCGCGACGGGAGAATAGCGTCATTTGCCGTCGCAGCAGGCCAATGCCTAGTGAACCGGAGGATGCTCTGCAATGCAGAAGAGATTGCCTTCTGGGTCAGCCAAGGTGGTCCACTGAACATGTTCATGCTCTTCAAGAACATCCCACTGATACGTTGCACCCAGATCGATGGCACGTTGAACTTCTTGCGCCCGTGATCCCCAAGGAACAGTGAGATCCATATGCGAGTCCTGCGACTGCAGACGTGGCCCGCTGCTTGGCTGGAAAAACATTCCAAAGCCGTCTGGCCCATTTGGTGCAAGATAGAAGCTGTCACCTCCACCGGAGATTTCGTTGCCGGTCACTGCCGACCAGAAGGCCGCTTGCGCTTGCGGGTTTTCGGCGGTCAAGTTGATGGCGCCGAGAGAAATCTTTAAAGAGCTCATTTCCTCACGATAACCTGCATTGCTCTCGATCACTGCCAGCCGGCCTCGATACTTTCATGCGGGTATTGAAGGCCGTCGAGGCGCTACCCCGCACAGTCGATTCTTGGTCGCTCACAATTAATTGCCCGCCACACTGACACATCAGCTGTTAAACCTATACGTGGCAGACGGCTGAGCCTATGGTGGTCTCATAGGCCTCTGCTGTCGCCATCGGAGGTCCAAGGAAATCTCATCTTGATCGAGGCTCCCCATGAAATCCCACCGCTATGACGAAAGCTACCGTCAGCTGAGTGCCGAGGTGCATGACGCCGGCCTAGTCCAGCGCAGGTACGCCTATTATGCCGTGTCCATTCTGGGATGGATACTGGCCCTGGCGGCCATCCTGGGTGCGGTTGCCGCCCTTGGGGATACCTGGTTTCAGCTCATCGTCGCAGTACTGGCGGGCGTCGTCCTCACCCAACTTGGATTCCTGACCCATGAAGCCGCGCACCGTTCGATCTTCGCTTCGCGGGCGTGGAACGAATGGACCTCGCGGTGCATCTCCGGACTGCTGATGGGCCTGAGCTACAGCTGGTGGATGGCAAAGCACAATACCCATCATGCCCATCCGAACAAGGAGGACGCAGACCCGGATGTCCAATCGACCGTCCTGGTTCTCACTCCCGGTGCCAGCATCCGCCGAACGGGCTTGCCCGCTGAGATTTCCCGTTTCCAGGGCTGGTTCTTCCTTCCGCTGCTGTGCTTCGAAGGGCTTAACCTGCACGTTGCTTCCTTGAAGATGCTGTTCTTCACCCCGAAGGTGAAGCACCGGCTAGTCGAACTCCTGATGATCATTGCCCGGCACGGCGCCCTGGCGTATTTCCTCTGGACGTTCTTGCCTGCGGGAAAGGCGCTGGCGTTCCTGGGGGTCCAGCTCGTGGTTTTCGGGGTGATGCTTGGTGGAGCCTTCGCGCTGAACCACATCGGAATGCCGACGGTCCCCCCTGGTATCCATCTTGATTTCCTCAGACGGCAAGTTCTCATGTCCCGGAATATCACCGACGGCCCGCTGGTTCGATTCCTGATGGGCGGATTGCAGTACCAAATCGAGCACCATCTGTTTCCCGTCATCCCACGCTCCCGGCTTCCCAAGGCGCAACTACTGATCCGCCAGCGGTGCAAGCAGCTGGGCATCAAGTACACCGAAAGAACCTTGCCCCAGGCCTTCATCCACGTAGTCTCGTACCTGAACCAAGTGGGCTTGAGAACCCAAGACCCCTATGCCTGCCCTCTGGTCCAACGCTACCGCGGCTGAGCTGCCCATCCAGGAATCCCCACGCGGCCGATACCGCACGAGAGCCCAGAGGAGCCAACAATGAAAATCAGGGTGCACGGCGCCATGTGCATCGCCTCGGGGAATTGCGGTTTAACTGCTCCGCGTTCCTTCCAGAATCGCGCGGAAAATGGCGGTTTTGCAGAGCTGCTGCAGGAAGAACCAGCTCCAGGTGATGAACAGGCCGCGCTGGAGGCCGAATATCTGTGCCCGTCGGGGGCGATACAGATTGACAAGCACCGGATTCCAGCCCCAGGGACCGGGAGCGACCAGCACGGGGAACAGCCCGGTTCGTAAAAGGTGAAATGCTTGCTCCCCGCAAGGTCCCGTCGCCTGCACCGGTGGCATGATTTGCACGCTACGCACAGGTTAAGTGATAATCATTCTCATTATGATTAACAAGGGGAAGCTGCCTCGCGCCCACAGCGCCACGGAACTGTTCTCATTGAACAACTGCACGCTCTGCCTGCCCGGCGCATCCCCGCCGCTGCTGGAGATCCCGCGCCTGCAGATCCGCTCCGGCGAGCGCCTAGTGGTCACCGGGCCCTCGGGCAGCGGCAAATCCCTGCTGCTCTCGATGATCACCGGACGCTGGGCCGCGGAGCTGGATTACGCCGGGACTCGCACCAGCGGCTGCGAACGCATCGGCTACATACCGCAGCGAGGCCAAGACGCGTTGCATCCGCTGATGCCGCTGGGCCGCCAACTGCGCAAGGCCACCGGCCGCAGCGCCCAGGACGTCGCGGAAACCCTGGCCGCGGTCGGCCTGGACGATCCGCAGCTGCTGCAGCGCCGCCCCGCAGAGCTCTCCGGGGGCCAGGCACAACGTGCCGCCGTGGCCCTGGCCGCGCTCAGCTCGGCCCCTCTGATCCTGGCCGATGAACCCACCAGCGCCCTGGATGAGGCATCACGCGACAAGATCCTCTGCCTGCTGGACACCGTGGTTTCCGCGCAGAAGGCGCTGGTGGTCGTCACCCATGATCCCGACGTTGCCGACACCCTAGCCACACGGCGCATCCAGCTGGACTCCGGAAAGCTGCGCGACGATCCGGCGCCCGCACTGCAGGCGGTGCCGGCATGAGCCATCCAGTGCTCGAGGCATCTTCAGTAGCGGCAATGCGCGGCACCGGCCCCAGCGCCCGGCAGGTTCTGGCCCCTCTCTCCCTATCCATGGACGCGGGGGAATCCCTGGCCATCACCGGTGCTTCCGGTGCCGGAAAATCCACGCTGGCCGACATCATCCTGGGACTGGGCGATCCGTCCGCGGGGCAGGTGAAGGTGCTCGGCGAGCCGTGGTCGCTGCCCGGCCGGAATCTCTCGGCCCAGCGCCGGCACCTTGTCCAAGGCGTCCCGCAGGATGCCGCCGCGGCCCTCGTGCCGCGATATTCCATCCGCGCCTCCCTGCACCTGGCGCTCACGCGCCTGGCACCGCAGGCCGCCGCGGAAGAGCAGGTCGAGCGGGCCGCCCACGTGGCCCGATTCGACACTGCCCTGCTGGACCGGCGTCCACGCGAGCTCTCCGGAGGCCAGGCACAGCGGGCGGCCCTGGCCCGCGCGCTGGTGGTTGCCCCGGCGCTGCTGGTCGCCGATGAACCCACCAGCGCCCTGGATCCCGCCACCGCGGGCGAAGTGGCAGAGAATCTGTTCACGACCGCGAAGGACACCGGAATCGCGCTGCTGCTGATCACCCATGACCTGCAGCTCGCGGCCCGCTGTTCACGACAACTATCCATCAGCGCGCCCCGCTGATCACCGCACATCACCGATCCACCTGCAAGGAACACACTTTCATGGCTCGTCGCCGCAGCACCTCCCTGCCCTTCCTCCTGGTCCCGCTCGCTGCCACCTTGGCGCTGACCGGCTGCTTCTCCGCCTCCGCCGAGCCGGCCGGCAGCACCGGCCGCATTTCAGTGGCCCACATGCAGCCGCCCCGCTCGGGCCTGGACCCGTTGAGCGATGACGCGTTCAAGCTTTCACGCTGGTCCACCGCCGAAACCCTGGTGACCCTCAACGAATCCGGCGATGCCACCCCCGGGCTGGCCACCGCCTGGCAACGCACCAGCGACACGACCTGGGAAATCACCATCCGCGAGGGCGTCAGCTTCCACAACGGCGAACCCTTGACGGCCGCGGCGGCCGCCAACTCGCTGCAGGCTGCGATCGATTCCACCCCCGTGCCGCGCATCCTCAACGGTACCGCCTTGAAAGTCGCCGTGGTCGACGAGCACACCCTGCGGATCACCACTGGCGATCCCGACCCGCTGCTGCCCCAGCGCCTTTCCAGCCCGCAGCTGGCCATCTTCGACACTGCCGCCTACACCGATCACGGGGTCGATCCGGTGAACACCGGAACCGGCCCGTTCAAGATCACCGCGGTGGACGGCATCTCCGGGGCGAGCCTGGAACGCTTCGAAGGCTATTGGGGCGAGCCGGCCGCCGCTGAGGGCATCGACGTGAAATTCGTTCCGGACGGAACGGCCCGCACCGCGGCGCTGCGCACCGGCGAGGCCGACATCGTCGAGGCCATTCCGGCTGGCCAGGCCTCCACCGTGGACCAGGAACTGCTCACCGAAGTCCCGATGCCACGGACCAATACGCTGTACCTGAACACCAAGAAGGGCCCCTTCGCCGATCCCGCGGTGCGCGCGGCCGCCCGTGAAGCCATCGACCGCGCCGCCATCATCGGATCCGTCTACGAGGACCGCGCCGATGTCGCCGAAGGCCTGCTCGGCCCGGCACTGCCCTACGCCGCCGGGTACCGCGACGATGCCGAATACAAGGAACTGCTGGCCCACCGCGCGCAACCGGCCAAGGTCAAGGACGTCAAGATCTCGCTGGGCACCTTCACCGACCGCGCGGAACTTCCCGAGGTGGCCGTCATCCTCGAGCAGCAGCTGGAAGCGGCCGGCTTCGAGGTCCAGCAGGATGTGCGCGAATACCAGTACATCGAGGCCGACGCCCTGGACGGCGCCTTCGACGCCTTCATCCTCTCCCGCGCCACGGTCCTGGACTCCGGTGACCCGGTGGCCTATTTCGCCTCGGACTTCACCTGCGAGGGCGGCTTCGCCATCTCCCAGCTGTGCGATGCCCAGGTCGAAAAGAGCATCACCAGCGCATCGGAAACCGAGGCCGGCGCCGGCCGCCAGCGCGCCATCATGATGGCCGAAGCAAGGATCCTGGGCACCGACGCGGCCATCCCGCTGCTGCACGAGCGGGTGATCCAGGGCGAAAATGCCGCCGTATCCGGTGCTGCCCGGGATCCGCGTGAACGCGCGCTGGTCACCACGCAGACGCAGCGCGACGCCAAGTAGCCCGAAGGCACACCGCATGAAATTCCCCCGCTTCACCAGGCAGAAATCCTCCCTGGTATCCGCCGCCTCCTATCTGCTCAGCGCCCTGGTGCTGCTCCTGCTCGCCGGAGCCTTGCCCTGGCTCTCGCGCACCGATCCGGCCGCCGCAGTGCTGCGGGCGCGCTATGCGGAGCTGGAGCCGACACCGCAGGCGCTGGCCGCCATTCGCGAGCAGCTTGGATTGGGCCAGGGGCCGCTGCATTCGAGCCTGCAGTGGTGGGCCGGGGTGCTGCGCGGGGATCTGGGCTCTTCCTGGGTCAGCGGCGCACCGATCGGCCCCGGAGCCTGGCAGGCCCTGTCCGTCTCGGCCACGCTCACGGCCTTCGCCAGCGCGGCGGCCCTGCTGGTCGCGCTGTGCCTGATCACCCCGGCGATGCTCAAGGTGCTGCGCGACAAGCCGCAGACCGGTTCCGGGCCGCTGGGCGTTGCCCTGACGGCCCTGCCCGAATTCCTGCTGGCCAGCATCCTGCTGGTGTTGGTTGCGGTGAAGCTGGACTGGCTGCCGCCCTATGGCTGGAGTGGGCTGGAGACCGCGGTCTTGCCGGCATTGGCACTGGGCATCCCGGCCGGCGGGCTGCTGGGCCGGCTGCTGGCCGATGCCATTGCCTCGGTAGCCGGCGAACGCTGGGTGATGATCTGGCGGATGGCCGGGGCCCGGGGAACGGTGCTGCTGGCCGGGGTGCTGCGCCGTGCAGCGGCTGGAATCATCGACCAGTTCGGCCTGGTGTTCATCGGCCTGCTGGGCGGGGCGGTGGCCGTGGAACAGGTCTTCGCCATTCCCGGACTGGGACGCTTCCTGCTCGGCTCGGCCAATGCGCAGGATATCCCTGCGCTGCAGGCGGGATTGCTGCTGATGGCCGGTACGGCACTGCTCATCGGAATTCTGGCCACCGCCGCCCGGCGCTGGCTGCGCGGCGGCCCGCTGCCTGCCGGCGCCCTTTCCGCCCCGCCGGAATTCCGCGGCAAATCCTCCTTGCTGCGCTGGACTGCGGGGATCACCTGCACGGGCTTGCTGGCCATCATGGCCTTCGGCTTGCCCCGCGACCCCTACGCGATCAGCCACCAGCGGCTGGCCGCGCCGAGCTGGGCTCTGCCTTTCGGCGCTGATGCCAGCGGCCGTGACCTGCTGGGCCGGGTGGCCCATGGAACCCTGGGCACGGTGGCCCCGGCGGTGCTGATCGTGCTGTGCGCCGTGGCCGTCGGCCTGCTGCTGGCCGGGCTGGGCGAGATCTCCCGCGGACCGTCGGCGATTGCCAATGCCACCCCGCCAATTCTGGCCGGCGTCGTGATTGCCGCGCTGCTCGGGCCTTCGGTGATCGGCGCCGCCGTGGCAGTGCTGTGGGTGACCTGGCCCCCGTTGTCCGCCCATGCCGCGGCACTTATCGAGGAAGCGCGGGCCATGCCGCATATCCGCTGGCTGCCGCTGTCCGGGGTTCGCCGCGGGGAAATCTTCGTCAAGCACTTGTTGCCGGCTATCATCCCGGCCTTGCTGCGCCATGGCATGCTGCGCCTTCCCGGCGTGGCCCTGGCGCTGGCAGCGTTGGGCTTTTTGGGCCTGGGTGCCCAGCCGCCCACCCCGGAATGGGGATTGCTGCTGTCCGAAGGCATCGGCTACGTGGAGCGCGCCCCCTGGACGGTCTTCGCCCCAGCGCTCTCGCTGGTGCTGACCTCGGTCTGCGCGGTGGCCGTTGCGGGGATGAGCCCCTCACGGCGTGGTTCGAAGCATTCCGGACGTCCCGATGCCGGCACCACGTCGCCAGCGGTGAGGGCAGCGCCTGCTGCTTCTGCACCCGCCGCTGCCGGCGCGGAGCGCAGCAACGGCTGAATTTTGGCCTGTCGGCGGTGAAGCCATATCCAGGCCGCATGGATGCCCCGCGCCCGCTTCGCTAAGCGCTCGTCCTTCATGAGACCGAAGCACTTTGCGACCGTGATTGCCTTGAAGCCGTCTCGCCCAGCGCACGCAGTGCTAAGCCCGGGCCCGCGAGCGCACTGATTCCGCAGTGCACTCCATTGACCGACTCAGAGGCGAGTCCACGCACGTGCTCGACCAGCTGCTGGTCTACCCGAGGGTCTACCACCAGCATAGAAACCAGGTGACTGCCGCCTTCCAATGAACCCATGGATTCAAGCAGTGCCTCTTCAATTGGTTCCAGCAACAAGTTGTCCGTGTCCAGCAGCGAGCCGCCGCGATGGATGCGAGTGCGCAGCCGCAACCCGCCATAGCCGAACGGCTGGCCCTGCGGCGACTACCCCAGGGTGATGACTTCGGGTAGCACCAACGAGGAACTATCCTCCATAAACACCATATTGTCCTGCAGATAATCGGCGCTTTGGCAGGCGATGAGTCGATCCAGCAGGTACTCCATCGAGGCGTCCTTCTCCAGCCTGAACGCCATCTTCTGGGGAACCAGTTGATGCGGTGTGCGATAGACCTTGGGGTCGACTGCGTGGTCAGCAGCAAACGCGCCCCAGTCTGCACGGCGGCTTCCAGCTCGTAGGTGTCGCCTCCCAGATCGCCGCCGCCGAGGTTGATCACCGTGCAGCAGACCTGCCCCGAGCCATCAAGACCATGCGGCCGGAACCACCGCAGCTGCCCGCGATAATACTGGGAGGCTGCAGTTGAAGGTCCGGACCGAACCGCGATATCCAGGCTGATCTCTCCGGTGGCGGTGCTCACCGGGCGAGATCTGCCGTGAGGACATCGTGCTTCAGCCACGCAATAACCTGCTCCAGTCCCTGATCGGTCTTCAGATTGGTGGAGCAGAAAGGCCTGTCGCCGTGGAACTGGCGCGAGTCGGACTCCGTCACGGCCAAGCCCGCCCCCACATGGGTGCCAGATCTGACTTGATCATTCCCTGGACAGCCTTGCGCGGGGCGACCTGAGTCACATTCCATAGCGGTTTTGTTGAACCATACGCCACCTACATAGCATTACGATGTGTCCTGGGGCACAAAACGGCCAAATGGCTTCACGTGAAATTCGCAGTATTCAATTCATTCCAGGATTCAGCCAGTTTCTCTTGATAAGTGAAGAAAGTTGCACAGATCGATAATTAAAATGCGTCTTAAATCCAGAATTCATGACTTCCGATGAGCATTCAAAGACAAACTTTCACGACAGGCTTCAGACAAATAA
>Ga0308167_1001896_pt1 | contig 21615 bp, 10 predicted proteins | sample PhyCR1_2_FD_202138 | JGI IMG/M metagenome (GOLD analysis project Ga0308167, IMG submission 202138) | Phyllosphere microbial communities from UC Gill Tract Community Farm, Albany, California, United States - DLSLRC.R1 | ecosystem: Host-associated > Plants > Phyllosphere > Unclassified | place... | reverse complement strand
CGTCGCTAGAAACAATAGAAATAGCGATGGATGAGTTGTCGCCCGCGGCTTTAAAGCTGTGGGTGCTATTCGCAGTCTGGTTTGCCAAATCGCTCACGCTGACGGTGAAGCTATGGTTGCCTACCGTCAGGGAACTTAAATCACTGGAAGGAATAGAAACTTTCCAAGAACCATCAGATTGAACGGTAGCAAGATAGGTTTTGCCACTGTCGAGTTTGATTGTGACCACACGACCCGCTTCAACGTTGAGCGTGCTTCCGCTGAGCACTTGGGCAGTTTTGGCCTCCGCACCGCTCAGGGTGTCATCACCGGCAAAGTGGGCAACGCTAATGGCTGGCGTAGTGGTTTTTACATCAAACTGCTCGGTCTTGGTGCTGGTGTTGCCGTATTTATCGGTAATGGAGACCAATAGATTATTCTGCCCCTGCGGCAGATGCTGTAGATCGCCGCTGGTGACACCAATGCTCCACGTGCCATCGGCCCCGACTACCGCCGTATAGCTTTTCCCGTTTAGCGTGAGCGTCACTTTTTGACCGGCGTTATCCGCGCTGGTTTTTCCGCTCAAACTCTGAGTTAGCGAACTCTCTAGCTTGCTCAGAATATTGTCACCCGCAAAGGCATTCAGGGTTAAATCAGGCAGCGCTGTTTTAACGTTGATCCCCAGTTGCGTCGTGGTGCTGTGGCCTGCGCTGTCGGTCAAGGTGGCGCTGATATTTAAGCTACCCTGCGGCAGCGCTTGTAAATCCGCGGTTGGAATATTGATGCTCCAACTTCCGTCTTTGCCCACGAGTCCGGTATAGGTTTTGCCACCCAGAGTCACCGTCACTGTGCGCCCCGCATTCGAGACCGTGGTGCTGCCGCTGAGCACTTGGCTGGCTAAACTTTCGTTGTGATTAAGAATGTTATCGCCCGCAAAGGCGTTCACTTTTAAGGCTGGATTTCCCGTCGTTGCGGTGTCGACATTGAACTGCTCGGTCTTGGTGTTGGTGTTGCCATATTTATCGGTGATAGAGACCGATAACGTGTTCTTGCCCTGCGACAGATGCTGCAAATCGCCGCTGGTGACACCAATGCTCCACGTACCGTCGGCTCCGACTATCGCAGAGTAGGTTTTCCCGTTTAGCGTTAGCGTGACTTTTTGACCGGCGTTAGCCGCGCTGGTTTTCCCGGTCAGACTTTGAGTAACCGTGCTCTCTTGCTGGCTCAGGATATTGTCGCCGGCAAAGGCATTGAGGGTTAAATCAGGCAGCGCCGTTTTGACGTTGACCACCAGCTGTGTGGTGGTGCTGTGGCCTGCGCTGTTGGTCAAGGTGGCGCTGACATTCAAGTTACCCTGCGGCAGTGCTTGTAAATCCGCGGTTGGAATATTAATGCTCCAACTTCCATCTTTGCCCACGATGCCAATGTACGTTTTTCCGCCCAGTGTGACCGTTACCGTACGCCCCGCATTCGAGGCCGTGGTGCTGCCGCTGAGCACTTGGCTGGCTAAACTTTCGTTGTGATTAAGAATGTTATCGCCCGCAAAAGCGTTCACTTTCAAGGTTGGATTGGTTGTTCCTCCATTGCCATTACCATTGCCGCCGTTGCCATTTCCATTGCCATTGCCATTTCCATTGCCATTTCCACCATTTCCATTTCCTGAGCTGCTGTCTCCATGCCCTCCGCCTCCCCCACCTGCGGCCAGTGCAATACCGCCGCCGATAGCTAATGCCCCGAGAACTCCGCCAATCACGCCAGCAGAGATGCCATCATGCCCAACTAACGTCGTGATCCCGTCACCCAGCGTCTCATAAGTCGGGATCACTGTTTGCGCGGTAGAAGAACCTGCCATGTCTGCAAATGGGAAAATGGCATGGTGTGTCGTTTTGCCATCATCGAAAACTAACTCGCTGTGCTCACCGTGCTCATCAATAAAGAAAAAGCGCTGATAGCGCACGGTAGATCCATCTTTCATGTGGACAATCAAATCATTGCCCTGCCGCTCATAGCTAGCCACTATGGAAGTGTCACCGTGGATTTTCACCACGCTGGACTCCGTTAACGTTATGACTCGATTTCCTTGAGCATACTGAGCAATTTCTTTCCCATTGGAACGAGTAACAATATCAACGCTTCCTGAACCCGCAGATGCGCCAGAAGATAAATTTGACTGTGCCATAACCACTCCTTTCAATCACTTTGCTGTGTATAAAGCGCGCCTAAATGCAGCGCAAACTTAGCCGCAGCTCGGCTAAGAAGCCGTGCTGTGAAATCATTGACCTGGTTTAAAAACTTAAAAACAGCGAATCGAAACGTGTAGATACTTTCTAAATTAAAAATTCTTACTTAGAAATATATAAACAACGATTGATATTAAGGCAATCCGATATTTACATAAATTTAACTATAACTCACAAATTAGGCACAAATAAGCGATATGCAATTGGATGGATTTTTCATGGCAAAAATTATTATCATTTAATACATGCAGTTAAAAGGAAACATTCGGAGCAAGAGAGGAAATAATTAATGTTAATGATTAGTAAATTTATTCATTCATAAAATCCATCATTAGCCACACTAATCATAATTTCTAATTATTTATTATCGGTCTTTACAGCTATATCTTTAGCGCCTAAAGTTAATCAATCATATGATTAACTTTATAGTGTGAAATGAAACCATCGACCAAGCCATCAGATACGCCGATGACTTCTCGCGGCGAGCAAGCGAAGCAAGCACTGATCGACTCCGCTATTGCCTTGTTTGGTGAGCGAGGGTTGGAAGGTGCCACAACACGCGATATTGCCTTAAAAGCGGGACAAAACATTGCCGCGATTACCTACTACTTTCAGTCCAAAGAGGGGCTTTATCTCGCCGTAGCTCGCTGGATCAGCGACTTTATCAGTCAGGCTTTCGCCCCCCTACAACAAGAGTGTTCACTATTTCTTTTACAGAAAGACCCCAAACCTGATGCGTATTTAGCTTTCATTCATCGAGGGCTTGCTATCTTTTGCCACCTGATGACACAGCCAGAAACCCTGCACCTCAGCCAAATTATGTCACGTGAGCAGTTGGCCCCCACCGCTGCCTATCCGCTGATTCATCAGCAATGCATCGCGCCACTGCACCGGCTCATGACGCAGTTGGTCGCAGGTTACAGTGGCCTCCCAGCAGATAGCGCGGTGACAACGCTGCATACCCATGCATTGTTAGGCGAAGTGCTGGCTTTTCGTATGGCGCGTGAAACGATCCGCATTCAGGCTGGCTGGGAGTCAATCGGCCCCGAGCAGGCAGACCTGATTAATCAAGTTTTACAACAACATATTGATTTACTTCTGAACGGGTTGCGTATGACTTATTCGTCAACGGCGCAATCGACTACGGATGGGATGAGTGATGAATAACAAAAAGCTCGTTGGAATCGTTGCAGTTTTAGTCATTATCGCGCTGGTGATTGGCGGCATTTATTACTACCGCAGCCAAGAAGATCGGGATTTAACGCTGTACGGTAACGTGGATATTCGTACCGTTAACCTTGGTTTTCGCGTTAGCGGTCGTTTAGCCTCACTGGCCGTGGATGAAGGCGACACCGTCACCCCCGGTGCGCTATTAGGGAAACTCGATGATGCCCCTTTCATTAACTCGCTTAATGAAGCCAAAGCTAACGTGGCCGCCGCGCAGGCTCAGCTCGATTTGCTGCTAGCGGGATACCGTACGGAAGAAATCGCCCAAGCGCGCGCAGCGGTCGCACAACAGCAGGCGGCGTTCAGCTACGCCGACAGCTACTTAAAGCGTCAGCAAGGCTTATGGGCCAGCAAAGCCACTTCTGCCAATGATTTAGAAGACGCGAAAACAGCCCGCAATCAAGCATTAGCCAATCTGCAAGCAGCCAAAGATAAGCTGTCTCAGTACGAGACGGGGAATCGTCCACAGGAAATTGAACAGGCGCAGGCCACCTTAGCGCAGGCACAGGCGGCAGCCGATCAGGCTGAGCTGAATCTAAAAGATACACAGCTCTTTGCACCTTCCACCGGCACCGTTCTCACCCGCGCCGTTGAGCCTGGCACCATGCTGGCTTCCGGCAGCACCGTATTCAGCGTGTCACTCACCCGTCCGGTGTGGGTTCGTGCCTATGTAAGCGAAGAAAATCTTAGCCGCGCGATACCGGGAACCGAGATTGAAATTTACACCGATGGCCGCCCAGATAAGCCTTATCACGGCAAAATTGGTTTTGTTTCACCCACCGCCGAGTTCACGCCGAAAAGCGTCGAAACGCCAGAATTACGCACCTCGCTGGTCTATCGCCTGCGCGTCATTGTGACCGACGCCGATGACAGCCTGCGCCAAGGCATGCCTGTGACCTTACGTTTCAACGATAACGGTGCCAAACGCTAAGGGATGTGATGATGAGTGCGCAACATGAAATCGTGCTCGACGGCGTCGAAAAGCGTTTTGCGGGCATGGATCAACCGGCGGTCGCGAGTCTCTCCACGCGCATTGCCAGCGGCGCAGTAATGGGGCTGGTTGGCCCCGACGGCGCAGGAAAAACCACGCTGATCCGCATGTTGGCTGGTCTGTTAAAACCCAGCGCGGGCACGGTGAGCGTGGTGGGTTTAGATCCGCTAACGCAAGACAGCGAATTACACGCCATTTTGGGCTATATGCCGCAAAAATTTGGCCTGTATGAAGACCTTACCGTTATTGAAAACCTAACTCTATACGCAGATTTACGCGGCGTTATCGGCGAAGAGCGGCGCAAAACCTTCGAGCGCCTGCTTAAGTTTACCGATTTAACCCGCTTTACCGAACGCTTGGCGGGCAAGCTGTCAGGCGGCATGAAGCAAAAATTAGGGTTAGCCTGTACGCTGGTTGGCGAGCCTAAGGTTTTATTGCTGGATGAGCCGGGCGTCGGCGTCGACCCTATTTCTCGACGCGAGCTGTGGCGTATGGTGCATGAACTGGCCGATGAAGGGATGCTAATCCTCTGGAGCACCTCCTATCTCGATGAGGCCGAACAGTGCCGCGAAGTTTTGCTCATGAACGAAGGTAAACTGCTCTATAGCGGTGCGCCGCAGCAGTTAACCCAACGCATGGCTGGGCGCACCATTTTGCTGCGCGCCAAAAATATCTCACATCGAAAACTACTACAGCGCGCTATCTGCTTACCTTCTGTCAGCGACGGCGTGATCCAAGGCAAGTATCTGCGCCTTATTCTCAAAGATAACGCCGATCACCACGCGTTGTTACATGATTTAGGCCAGCCGGACGCCGAATTGCTAGAGGCTGAACCTCGCTTTGAAGATGCCTTTATCGATCTGTTAGGCGGCGGGCCGGATCACGAATCTGAGCTGGCAAAAATAATGCCGCAGGTGAAAGTTGATCCCAACGAAACCGTGATTGAAGCGCAGCAGCTCACCAAAAAATTTGGTGATTTTGCCGCCACCGATCACGTTGATTTTCAAGTTAAACGCGGTGAAATCTTTGGTTTACTGGGGCCAAACGGCGCGGGTAAATCCACCACCTTTAAAATGATGTGTGCCCTTCTCAAACCCACCAGCGGTAAAGCGCTGGTATTGGGTATGGATCTGAAAACAGACTCCGGGCGTGCTCGCCAGCATCTGGGCTATATGGCGCAGAAATTCTCGCTTTATGGCAACCTCACGGTAGCGCAAAACCTGAAGTTCTTCTCCGGCGTTTACGGTCTGAAAGGGAAACAGCAGAAGGAAAAAATTGAGGGGATGGTTAACGCGTTTAACTTCACCCCCATTTTGAATCAAACGCCGGACTCTTTACCGCTCGGCTTTAAACAGCGGCTGGCGCTGGCCTGTTCGCTGATGCATGAGCCAGACATCTTGTTTTTAGATGAACCAACGTCGGGCGTCGATCCCCTCACCCGCCGCGAATTTTGGCTGCATATCAACGGAATGGTTGATAAAGGTGTCACCGTGATGGTCACCACGCACTTTATGGATGAAGCGGAATACTGCGATCGCATCGGGTTGGTCTATCGCGGGAAAATCATTGCTGCGGGGTCACCCGATCAGCTAAAACATAGCGTCGCTAGCGATGACAATCCAAATCCGACCATGGAGCAGGCTTTTATTGAGCTGGTTCAGGGCTACGACAAGGAGCAAACGGCATGAGTGAAAGCGCCAACAGTATTCACTTTTCGTGGCGGCGATTGCGCGCACTGTGCCGCAAAGAAACGGCTCAGATCCTCCGCGATCCCAGCAGCGCGCTGATTGCGGTGGTGATCCCTCTGTTATTACTGTTCATTTTTGGCTACGGCATCAATCTGGATTCCAGCAAACTGCACGTGGGCATTTTGATGGAGCAGCAGTCGGAAGACGCCCGCGATCTTACCAATACGTTTCTTGGCTCGCCGTATATTGCCGCTACGGTCAGCGATAACCGACAGGCGCTAATTCAGCAAATGCAGGCGGGTAAAATTCGTGGGCTTATCGTTATCCCCGTTGATTTTTCTGCACAACTGGCTCGTCCACAGGGAAAATCGCCTATTCAGGTGATTACCGACGGCAGTGAGCCAAATACCGCAAACTTTGTGCAAGGCTACGCAGAAGGCATTTGGCAAATATGGTTACAGCAGCGCGCCGTTGATAAAGGGGGAGAATTCAAACCGCTGATCGACGTGCAGCTACGCTATTGGTTTAACCCTGCCGCTATTAGCCAGCACTTTATTATTCCCGGGGCGATAACCATTATTATGACGGTTATCGGCGCCATCCTGACATCGCTGGTCATCGCCCGCGAGTGGGAACGCGGCACGATGGAAGCGCTGCTTTCTACTCAGGTAACGCGCACGGAATTACTGCTGTCAAAACTGCTGCCGTATTACGTATTGGGCCTGCTGGCGATGACCCTGTGCATGGTGGTTGCCGTTTTTGTGATGGGGGTGCCTTACCGAGGGTCACTGCTGATTTTATTCGTGATGACCACGCTATTTCTCGCCAGCACCCTCGGGATGGGATTGCTTATCTCTACAATTACCCGCAATCAGTTCAATGCAGCGATGGTGGCTCTTAACGCGGGGTTCCTCCCTGCCGTTATGCTTTCAGGGTTCATCTTTGAAATTGACAGTATGCCCGCCATTGTTCAGGCCGTGACCTATGTGATCCCCGCCCGCTACTTCGTCAGCACCTTACAAACCCTATTTTTGGCCGGTAATATCGGCAGTGTGCTGATGGTTAACCTGCTGTTTTTAATTATTTCCGCCGTAGTCTTTATCGGACTGACCGCGTGGAAAACCAAGCGCCGACTGGATTGAGGATTTTTCATGTTCTATAGACTGTGGACATTAATCATTAAAGAACTTCAATCGCTGCTGCGCGATCCACAAACTCGCGCCATCTTGATCATGCCGGTTATTTTGCAAGTGGTGCTGTTTCCTTTTGCCGCAACGTTGGATGTCACCAACGCCAGCATTGCGATCTATAGCGAAGATAGCGGCCAGTCGTCGATAGAGCTCACCCAGCGCTTTGCCAAGGCCGAAGCCTTCACCAACGTGCTACTGCTGCACAGTCCGCAAGAGATTGCACCGACGATTGATAACCAAAAAGCGCTGCTATTAATCCGTTTTCCTGCCAATTTCTCGCGCGATATTTTGTCTGGCCATCAGGCGCCGTTACAGATAGTTTTGGATGGACGCAGCTCCAACAGCGCGCAAATCGCGGCAAACTATGTTCAGCAGATTGTCCGTGACTATCAACAAGAGCTTATCAGCGGACAGCCTGTATCCACTCACGATTTAGCCCAGAGAAACTCAGAGCTGGTTATTCGCAACTGGTACAACCCCAATCTGGATTACAAATGGTTCGTCGTGCCGTCGCTGATTGCCATGATCACCACCATCGGCGTGTTAATTGTGACGTCGCTGTCGGTGGCACGCGAACGCGAGCAGGGAACGCTGGAACAGCTGTTAGTTTCACCGCTGAATACCTGGCAGATATTCGTTGGCAAAGCCATTCCCGCTCTGATTGTCGCAACGTTTCAGGCTACTGTAGTATTGTTGATCGGGATTTTTGCCTACCAAATTCCGTTTGCCGGTTCCCTTTTGCTGTTTTACTTCACCATGCTGATCTACGGGCTTTCGTTGGTCGGTTTTGGCCTACTGATTTCATCGCTATGCTCAACGCAACAGCAGGCATTTATTGGCGTATTTGTATTTATGATGCCCGCAATCTTGCTGTCCGGTTATGTGTCGCCGGTGGAAAATATGCCGGTTTGGCTGCAAAACCTGACGTGGATAAATCCAGTTCGACACTTCACCGATATCACCAAAGAGCTCTATTTGAAGGATGTGAGCTTCGATATTATCTGGCACAGCCTATGGCCGCTTCTGGTGATTACCTTAACCACCGGTAGCGCCGCCTACGCAATGTTTAGACGTAAGATTGCGTAGCGATCTAAATCCACCGCGAGCGTAGCCAACGCATAAGCAGCTTCAAGGATGAAAAGTATCCCCAAAATAATTTGAGCGACTTGAAGGCGGCAAGTGAGCAGCTTCAAGTATGAAGGGGATAAGGACTCTTGCTATACTGCGGCATACCATCTTTGCCGCAGGCGCAATGTCATCATCTTAGATAGGGTTAGATCAGCATCATGTTAAGTCCGAAGGAATCATCCAATAGTGCCGATGCCTCTCTTTCTGGGATCACGCGCAGCTATATGCTGTTTATTTTTCTGCTGGTTATGGCTAATTTGCTCTACGGCTATAACTATGTGAATGCCTACATTAACAGCAAGCAAACCATGCTAGCGACGGTTGCCGATCAGCTGCAAAAGCGTATCGAGACCTACCGTTTTGTGACCTATCAGGTTTATGACAACCTTTCGGCCTCTAATTCTGTCCAACTGCCCTCTCCAGTCAACGAGATTCGGTTACGTCCTGATATCTATCTATTGGAAAAGAGCCGCCATAAAACCGACGCGCTAATTTTTGGTCAGCATGATGCTAGCACCAGCGATTTAGCGCTGCGCATGTCAAACTATCTCGATATTTTATGGGGCGCGGAAACTGAAACCTATTCCATGTATTACCTGAACGGGCAGGATAATAGCCTGATTTTGGTCTCGACGATGCCGATGAAAGATCTGTCTGCGCGTTATAAAGAGGGATATTTAGGTAACGTGGTCGAGTCTCGTAAAACTGAAATGCTGCAACAGTCTAATTCACTAGACGAACGCGAAGGCTTCTCAGGGTTGCGCAAATTCCGTTTCCTGAATTCTTACTATTTCACCTTGCGTACCACTTTTAATAACCCTGGGCATTTAGCTACCGTCGTGGCTTTTGATCTGCCTGTGGGCGATATTTTGCCGCGCGATTTGCCCGTTCAACGTTTCTTGATCACTGAAAATCCTGAATCACCGTCAGAATTGATGTCGCGTGAAGAACTGCCAGAGGCTTTCTCTACGCTGAGATGGCCATGGTTAACGGTCAGCGCCCCGCTGTATAACACGCCGCTGAAGATTGATTTCAATATCCCGATGACAACGCTCACCGTGGATATGCTGAGGAATAATTTTTGGCTGGTGCTGATTAATTTATTGGTGCTCGTTCTGTCATTCACCGGTTTTTATTTCGTGCGTCACCAATATATTCGTCCTGGGAAACGCATGGCTGCGCAACTAAGTGCCCAGCAGGAAATGAATCAGGAAATTATTACCCATTTACCGATTGGCCTGCTGATTTATCGTTTTGATACCGATACCGTGGTTGCCAGCAATAAAATTGCCGATCATCTGTTGCCGCACCTTAGCCTGAGCAAAATTGCTAGCATGGCTCAAGAACATCAGGGCCGAATTCAAGCAACGGTCAACAATGAAATGTATGAAATTCAGATGGTGCGCAGCCAGCAGAATATTAAATCTGCCCTGTTCTTAATGCGCGATCTGGATAAAGAAATGATGGTCAGCAAAAAGCTGAAACAGGCGCAGAGTGAATATGAGAAAAATCTGACCGCACGCAAAATCATGACCACTAATTTAAGCCGCGAGCTTAATGCGCCGATGAGTAATATTCAGCAATTAGTCGCTGACATTCAAAATAATAAAGATGATCCTCGTCTGCTAGATTTATTGTTGGGCGAGACACGCCATGCGCAGGCTTTGATCGATGAAATTACGCTGCTCACCGAAATTGAAAATCGGGACTGGCGTCCGGTGACCGAAACATTCAACCTTAACAAACGCATTGATGAGCTGCTAAAACGCAGCTTGCCTGAACTGCGCCGCAAAGGGCTAACGCTGATTAACCACACGGATATCGATCCCGACAAAGAGTTTATCGGCGATATTCGTTCGCTAGAACAAGTGCTTTCCATGCTGTTGCACTATTCCATCATTACCACGGTGTATGGAAAAATCACCCTGAAAGTGACGCAGAAACCCGAATCTCCTGACCATATTTGTTTTGAGCTCAGCGATACCGGCACCGGCGTATCTAATAAAGAGATCAATGGATTACGCTATCCAAATCTCGGTGAGCCGCAAAGCGATCGCTTCGCCAGAGGCTCGGGAATGACCTACTATCTGTGCGCCCAGCTGTGCAAACGCATGAGCGGCAGATTGGATATTCAAAGCAAAGACGATATCGGAACGCGTTATAGCTTTAGCTGCATTATGCATCCGGTGGAGCATCAAGAAGAAGAGTCGGAAAAGCTGCTGGACGGGATCACCGCCTATCTGCAAATCACCTCCGATGAAATTCGCAGCCTGATTATGCATAAGCTTGCCGCTTTTGGTGCCGCGTCCATCATTGCCGACGGCCGCGATGCCAACGAAGAATATGATATTACGCTGACAGATGCTCCAGAGAATGCGGAAGATTACACCCTGCTGTTGGTCTCTGATATTGACGGCTTTGAAGAGTACGCGCCGCATCGCATTAAGGCTAACTTCAACCTTACCGAACCGCTCATTGACGCCATTTTGCTGCTGATTGAGCAACAGATTGCGGTCACAGAATCGCCAATCGATGCGGAATATGCTGAAAATGCAGATCCTTCATCTGATAGCTCTCCTTTTAAATCAAAGGATTACTTTTCTCTGTTTATGGAAACAGTACCGGAAGATGTACAGAAACTGTATACTGAAGCCGAACAGAGTGATTTATCCCCGCTTTCTCTGACTGCACACCGACTTAAAGGTGTTTTTGCCATGCTTAATATCCCCACCGGCAAAACTCTATGTGAACAGTTAGAACTCGCCATTAAAGAAAGCGATGTAACAAATATAAAGATTTTGATCAGTCAGATTGATACTTTTGTCAGCCGACTGCTTCTACTAGGTAGCCAACAACATGAATAACCTAAATGTAATTATTGCTGATGACCATCCAATTGTCCTATTCGGTATTAGGAAGTCACTTGAACAAATCGAATGGGTTAACGTTGTCGGGGAATTTGAAGACTCAACGGCATTAATCAATAGCTTATCTAAGCTGGATGCGAATGTACTGATCACCGATCTTTCCATGCCGGGCGACAAATACGGCGATGGCATCACCTTGATTAAATATATCAAGCGCCATTATCCGCACCTGTCCATTATTGTTCTGACCATGAACAATAACCCTGCTATTTTAAGTGCGGTTCTGGAATTGGATATTGAAGGGATTGTTCTTAAGCAAGGCGCGCCGGCTGATTTACCGAAAGCGCTGGCTGCATTGCAGAAAGGCAAGAAATTCACCCCAGAAAGCGTGTCCAAACTGTTGGAAAAAATTAGCGCAAGCGGCTACGGTGACAAACGTCTGTCACCAAAAGAAAGCGAAGTCCTGCGCTTATTCGCCGAAGGTTTCTTGGTAACAGAAATTGCTAAAAAGCTAAACCGCAGCATTAAAACCATCAGTAGCCAGAAGAAATCAGCCATGCTGAAACTGGGCGTCGATAACGACATTGCGCTGCTGAACTATCTTTCTTCCGTCAATATTATGTCGGTGGATAAAGACTAAGTTATCACTGTATGACCCCCTCCCAGCCTCCCTCTTGTCAGGGGGAGGAGCACTCTGCACTCAACATCAATATTGAGCACCGTATGGCTCCCTCCCCTGACAAGGGGAGGGTTGGGGTGGGGTATTAAACCCCTTTGTCTCTTCCCTTCCTCACCACCTCAGCAAAATGATGCAGTGATTTTTGTAACTCTTCCAGTGTCACCGGCTTCGACAAACAGCTGTCCATTCCGACCTGAATACAGCGCTCCCGCTCTTCCGCCAACGCGTTAGCCGTTACACCAATAATTGGCGCGGTGCGACCCTGCTGGCGCAGACGCGCAGTGAGCTGGTAACCGTCCATATTTGGCATGTTAACATCGGTAAGCACGATGTCGGCCTGCTGTTTCGCTAATGCGCCTAACGCATCCAAACCATCGCTCGCGGTTGAAACCGACTGATAGCCTAATGAAATCAGCTGATCGGCCAGTAAACGACGGTTGATCGGATGATCGTCGACGATAAGAATATGCACATCGCTGTAATCTTTAACTTCAATATTGCCATTATCTTCAGAAAGATCGAGGAGTAATGCCGTGTCTTCTGGCACAAAGATGCGGCGTAGAATACTCAACAATTCTAGCGGTGCCGCCGTGCTGAGCACCCATGAACCATCCTCTTTGCGTTTCGCATGGCCTAAATATTCTGCGGATAGGCGGATGTGCGTCTTAACCGGTGTAGTCAGAGTAACATCATGATCTGAAATCAAAATGCCCTGCTCATCGCAGTGTTCGCTGGCACTGCATAGACGAACATCCGCACCGGCCATGGTCAGGAGTTTCAGCAGATAAGCTTCCAAGCGCGCATTGTGGATCTCAAGCCAAACGGTTTTTTGTGCTAGGGCAGCAATTTCAGGCGCTGACTCCACCGCCTGATACATCGGAATACGCACGGTAAATATGCTGCCCATTCCCGGTTCGGATTCCACGGCAATGTCGCCATCCATCAGGCTGACCAGTTTTTCACAAATGGCCAGACCCAGACCGGTTCCTTGGAAATGGCGCTGCACGCCGGTTCCTACTTGGAAGAATGGATCGAACAGCTTCATCACATCGCGGAACGGAATACCTAAGCCAGTATCACGTACGCGGAACTCAAGATAGAAATCCTGTACCCGCACCTGAAGGATAATGCAGCCGGTGTCGGTAAATTTGATCGCGTTGCTCAGCAAGTTCGACAGCACCTGCTGAATACGCATGATATCGCCAGAAACGGAGTCTGGTACTTCTGGCTCAATAAAGCAGTACATCGCCAAGCGCTTGCGAACCACCAGCGGCAAGTAGTTGCCGATGATATGCGGGATCACCTTACGCGGCTCAAAGGTTCCCGGCTCTATTTTGAGCTGTTCGGATTCGATCTTGGAGAAATCAAGAATGTCGCTGATGATTTTAAGCAGCAGCCCCGAGGAGTTACTCATCGCCGCCAGTAGACGCTGGGTTTCTTCCGGCAGCGACTTAGTTTGCAGCAGGTCGAGATTACCAATGATGCCATACAGCGGCGTTCTCAACTCATGGCTGACCGTCGCTAGGAACATTGATTTCGACTGGCTGGCCTGCTCGGCGGCATTGGCCAGCTCTTGCAATGACTCTTCAATTTTAACGCGCGCGCTCACGTCGATCATGACGCAAATCGCCACATCCTCATTACGATAGCGGGAATGAACAAAGCTAATTTGTAGATTCTGGTTCTGGCTGGTGATGACGTCGACCACGCTGCTGGGTTGCTCGCAGATAATGCGCGTGATCCGATGGCGGTCTTCAGAGGTAAACAGGCTGATATAATTATGCGCCAGTTCATTACTCAGAATATTGCTACCGTCTTTAATTCGCAGAATACAAATGCCCACCGGCGCGGAAGCAACAATTTTACGGTTAAATTGCTCATGTTCCTCAAGACGAAACGCATTATTTTCTGCCGGAGAAAACATTTTTCGCTCAAATAACCACGTCAATACACACAGAATAAGCGCGCTGATTAAGTTAAGGATCACCGCATTTATCAGGAGCAGATTAAAACGCTCGAGCAATACGCTGGTCGGCAGTGAATAGACAATGCTTAATCCCGACGGGCTTAGTTTCTTTTTCAGCAACAGGGTGTCATAGCCGCTGTTATAGCCAAAATAGTTATCGTCGTTCGGAATACCTGAAAGGGCGGGTTGCTCACCGCCGTTTTCAGTGTAGGTCATTAAGACGTCGTTATTTTCATTCAACAATGTGACGCCCACCGGCAGCGTAGAGGGATTGGTAAAATCCTCTAAGCGAATATTTTGCTCGGTGCCTAGCAGTGCTTCCAGCTTGTTGGCGATGTAAACCGGCGTAATAACATAAAGCGCCCCAACGTCATTTTGAGTACCTGGGATCACCCAGAACAGCGTGTGTTCTTTCTCTTTATTATTGCTGTTTTGGAACATCAAAATACGCTGATGCAGATTGCGGAACACATTGCTTTGGTCGAGTGGCGTATTGCGAATACCAAAATCAGCCAGACATAAACTGTCGCCGCCGATAAAGAAGATTCGGTTTAGGTCATACGCAGCAACGAAATTCTCTTTCCAATAGTTGATGAAATTGCTGAGCGACTCTAACGAGTTCTGGTAATTATCACTCAGCAGCTGACAGTCTGACTCAGGAAAAATAGGCGTCAGCGGCGGGAGCGTATTCTTTCCACTGAATACGCCGTTGATCATATCTAACCCAGTCACAGACCAGCTCAGTCGATTTTCCGCAATATAGCGAATATCCCGCATGATGCTTGAGGAGTGCTTGATTACCCCCTGCGCCTGATCAAAATTCAGGTTGAAGTCTTGGCGGATGTCCGACTCTTTCTCATGGAATTCATTGAGAATATAAAACGTGGTCAGCAAAGCGCCCAAGATCCACAGCATCAGCGCCAGCGATCGGAATAGATAGCGTGAAATTCGCAGCGTTGTTCGGAAAGAGGCTAGATATTTCAAAGGATTACCATAGCAGAAAACGGACTGTTAAACGAAAGGCCTACATTCAAGTATCACACTAGTCACTAGAGATAAAAAAAGCCAGTACAAACATCTGCACTGGCTTTTTATCGAGTCAACGAAACGCTAGCAATTAGGCGTTTTCGTCGCCCTCTTCATCATCAGACTCTGACGCATCATCAACGCTTTCAGCATCGTCCGCGACATCAGCAACATCGCCGTCAACTACCGCATTTTCTTCACCATCGAGAGCTTCCTCATCCTCTTCTGGTTCAGCAACGCGCTGCAAGCCAACAACGTGCTCGTCTTCTGCGGTGCGGATCAGCGTAACACCTTGGGTGTTACGGCCAACAACGCTCACCTCAGCCACGCGGGTACGTACCAACGTGCCTGCATCGGTGATCATCATAATCTGATCGCATTCGTCGACCTGAACAGCGCCAACCACGTTACCATTACGCTCGCTGACCTTGATAGAGATAACCCCCTGAGTCGCACGGGACTTAGTTGGGTACTCTGCCACGCCGGTACGCTTACCATAACCATTTTCGGTCACAGTCAGGATATCGCCTTCGCCACGAGGAATGATCAGTGACACAACGCGGTCTTCACCGTTGAGGTTGATACCACGCACGCCCGTTGCGGTACGGCCCATAGAACGCACTTGGCTTTCTGGGAAACGCACCACTTTACCGGCCGCAGAGAACAGCATCACTTCGTTGCTACCGTCTGTCAGATCAACGCCAATCAGCTCATCGCCTTCGTTCAGATTCACGGCAATAATACCCGCGCTGCGAGGACGGCTGAAATCGGTCAGCGCAGTTTTCTTCACGGTACCGCTCGCGGTTGCCATGAAGACGTGACGACCTTCTTCGTATTCGCGCACCGGAAGAATGGCGGTAATACGTTCGTTGGCTTCCAGCGGCAGCAGGTTGATGATCGGACGACCACGCGCACCACGGCTCGCTTCAGGCAACTGATAGACCTTCATCCAGTACAAACGACCACGGCTTGAGAAGCACAGAATGGTGTCGTGCGTGTTGGCCACCAGCAGGCGGTCGATGAAGTCTTCTTCTTTAATACGTGCTGCGGACTTACCTTTGCCACCGCGACGCTGTGCTTCGTAGTCGGTCAGAGGCTGGTATTTCACATAGCCCTGATGCGACAAGGTCACCACTACGTCTTCCTGCGAAATCAAATCTTCGATGTTGATATCCGCAGTGTTTTCAGTAATTTCGGTACGACGCGCATCGCCAAACTGGTCACGAACCGCAATCAGTTCTTCACGAATCACTTCCATCAGACGATCTGGGCTTTCCAGAATGAAGATCAGCGCAGCGATCTGCTCTAACAGATCTTTGTATTCGTCGAGCAGCTTCTCATGCTCAAGGCCGGTCAGTTTCTGCAAACGCAGATCCAGAATAGCCTGTGCCTGCTGTTCAGTCAGATAGTAATGACCTTCACGAATACCGAATTCTGGCTCCAGCCATTCAGGGCGCGCAGCGTTATCGCCAGCACGTTCCAGCATCGCTGCAACGGTGCCCAGCTCCCAACCGCGTGCAACCAGCAGCGCTTTCGCTTCTGCAGGGTTTGGCGCATGGCGGATAAGCTCAATGATCGGGTCGATGTTCGACAGCGCAATCGCCAAACCTTCCAAGATGTGCGCACGATCGCGAGCTTTGCGCAGTTCAAAGATGGTACGACGAGTGACAACTTCGCGGCGGTGGCGAACGAATGCCTGTAGGCAATCTTTCAGCGTCAGCAGTTTAGGCTGCCCCTGATGCAGCGCCACCATGTTGATACCAAACGTCACCTGCATTTGCGTCAGTGAGTACAGGTGGTTCAGAACCACTTCGCCCACGGCGTCACGTTTGATTTCAATAACAATACGCATACCGTCTTTATCAGACTCATCGCGCAGGGCGCTGATGCCTTCCAGACGTTTTTCTTTTACCAGCTCGGCAATTTTCTCGATCAGGCGAGCTTTGTTCACCTGATAAGGAATTTCATGCACGATGATGGTTTCGCGGCCGGTTTTTTCGTCCGCTTCAACTTCGGCTTTGGCACGGATATACACCTTGCCGCGCCCAGTGCGATACGCTTCCTCAATACCACGGCGACCGTTGATGATCGCGGCAGTTGGGAAATCCGGGCCAGGGATATGCTGCATCAGGCCTTCAACCGTAATGTTTTCGTCATCAATATAGGCCAAGCAGCCATTGATCACTTCATTCAGGTTGTGTGGAGGAATATTGGTTGCCATACCTACGGCGATACCGGAAGAACCGTTCACCAGCAGGTTTGGAACTTTGGTTGGCAACACCGCTGGGATTTGCTCGGTGCCGTCATAGTTAGGCACGAAATCAACGGTCTCTTTTTCCAGATCCGCTAACAGTTCGTGAGCAATTTTGGACATACGGATTTCGGTATAACGCATTGCTGCGGCGGAGTCGCCATCAACAGAACCGAAGTTACCCTGTCCATCAACCAACATGTAACGCAGCGAGAACGGCTGAGCCATACGAACGATAGTATCGTATACCGCGCTATCACCATGTGGATGGTATTTACCGATAACGTCCCCGACGATACGGGCCGATTTTTTATATGCTTTATTCCAGTCATTGCCCAATACATTCATCGCGAACAGAACGCGACGGTGAACTGGCTTCAGTCCATCACGAACATCCGGCAGCGCACGCCCGACGATAACGGACATGGCGTAATCCAGATACGAGTTTTTCAACTCTTCTTCGATGTTGACCGGCGTAATCTCTCTGGCAAGGTCGCTCATGGAGCTGCTATCCCTCTACTGACTTCTGATGATTCATCTGCTGCCGCTACCCTAACAGACACCCTTGGGTATATTCATCGAATAGATCAAAGCGCATACACGATGACAAAGACCGCGAATTATATCATAAAGCCGGATTTAGTGCGAAACCCTGTGCGCTTTTCAATGCACGGCGGAATTAACCTCATTTAGCCAAGAATCTGTATAATCCACAGCAGTACTTTTCTCAAAAAATTATTTTCGGGTGAATGATTCACGCCACCAGAAATATCTTAGAAGGAGTGTTCGGTGTCTGAACAAAACGTAGACCATCAGGAAATTGCTAAATTTGAAGCCGTGGCATCGCGCTGGTGGGATCTCGAAGGGGAATTTAAACCCCTGCACCGTATTAACCCTCTGCGCCTGAACTATATCCAGCAACGCGCCGACGGTGTATTTGGTAAGAAAATCCTCGATGTTGGCTGCGGCGGCGGCATTCTGGCCGAGAGCATGGCGCGCGAAGGTGCCGATGTCACCGGCTTAGATATGGGCGCGGAGCCCCTACAGGTCGCCCGTTTGCATTCACTAGAAACCGGCATCAAAGTCACCTACGTTCAAGAAACCGTTGAGCAGCACGCCGACGAGCATGCGGGCCTCTACGATATTGTCACCTGCATGGAAATGCTGGAGCACGTTCCCGATCCACGCTCCGTCGTGTTGGCATGCGCCAAGCTGGTAAAACCCGGCGGACACGTTTTCTTCTCGACGATTAACCGCAATAACAAAGCCTGGCTGATGGCGGTTATTGGCGCTGAATACGTATTGAAAATGGTGCCAAAGGGAACTCACGATGTGAAAAAATTCATTCGCCCTGCGGAGCTAATCGGTTGGATCGACGAAACCCCGCTGCGCGAACGCAATATGATTGGCCTGCATTACAACCTGTTAACGGACAAGTTCAAACTAGCACCGAACGTGGATGTGAATTATATGGTGCATACGGTGTGTGAGGGGTAACTCTTACTACCTTCAACAACAACCCCCCAACCCTCCCCCTGTGAAGAGGGAAGTTGGGAGGGGGGGATGATCTCGATGACCCCACCCTAACCCTCCCCTTAGCAGGGGAGGGAACTGTTCGGTAAAGCTTGTAAGAATCTCGATCGGCCCCTCCCCCTGCGAAGGGGGAGGCTGGGAGGGGGTTATAACGCCAAGCTCCTGACAACCTTTTTCGTTAGAGATATGACGATTGCCTAAACCACACCTTTCTATGATATTAACCGTGATCAATATCGCCTTTTTAAGTAACGAATAAGAAACCAGCAATCGATCAATTTATTTTATTTTTAAGTGGAATCTTATCCCCCTCACCTCTCAACCGCTGCCGCCAGTAATGACGGTACGTGAGCGCCAGACTTAACAATTCACCCCCAAGTTATCCACAATTTTGCGCCGTTTTGTTCACTTGCAAAACTAAGCTAAGAACACTATCTTGTTATCACTCCTTGATTAATACACCATATCTTGTGTTCACAGCACGAAATCGACACTACGCATCAAATTAATGCAACAATGATTTTGCATTGATTTAACACGCATGGTTTTTATAGACACGATGACGGCTTGAACATGAGATCGCACACGGACAGGTAAATAGCCCTATGAATCAAAGTCTGCTGGTCACTAAGCGTGACGGAAGCAAAGAACGTATCAATCTTGATAAAATCCACCGCGTGCTCGATTGGGCGGCTGAAGGCTTGAATAATGTCTCAGTTTCTCAGGTGGAATTGCGTTCTCACATCCAGTTTTATGATGGGATCCGCACCGCGGATATTCACGAAACCATCATCAAGGCCGCCGCAGACCTGATCTCCCGTGACGCTCCAGACTATCAATATCTGGCTGCACGTCTGGCTATTTTCCATCTGCGTAAAAAAGCCTACGGCCAGTTTGAACCGCCTAAATTGTACGACCACGTGGTTAAACTGGTCGAAATGGGCAAATATGACAAACATCTGCTGGAAGATTACACCGCAGAAGAGTTTGCCCAGATGGATGAGTTTATCGACCACTGGCGTGACATGAATTTCTCTTACGCCGCAGTTAAGCAGCTAGAAGGGAAATATCTGGTGCAAAACCGCGTATCCGGTGAAATCTACGAGAGCGCCCAGTTCTTGTATATTCTGGTCGCCGCGTGCCTGTTCTCTAATTATCCGCGTGAAACCCGTCTGAGCTATGTAAAACGCTTCTATGATGCGGTATCAACGTTCAAAATTTCACTGCCTACGCCAATCATGGCAGGCGTGCGCACCCCTACCCGCCAGTTCAGCTCTTGCGTGCTGATCGAGTGCGGCGATAGCTTGGACTCTATCAACGCCACGTCCAGCGCTATCGTGAAATATGTCTCCCAGCGTGCCGGTATCGGTATCAACGCCGGTCGCATCCGTGCGTTAGGTAGCCCAATTCGCGGCGGTGAAGCTTTCCACACCGGCTGTATTCCGTTCTATAAACACTTCCAGACCGCGGTTAAGTCCTGCTCTCAGGGCGGCGTGCGCGGTGGCGCGGCAACGTTGTTCTATCCGTTGTGGCATTTGGAAGTTGAAAGCCTGCTGGTATTGAAAAACAACCGTGGCGTTGAAGGTAACCGTGTTCGCCATATGGATTACGGCGTGCAGTTGAACCGCCTGATGTATCAGCGCTTGATTAAAGGCGGCGACATTACGCTGTTCAGCCCTTCAGACGTTCCGGGCCTGTACGATGCTTTCTTTGCCGATCAGGACGAATTCGAACGTCTGTACATGCAGTACGAAGCCGACGACAGCATTCGTAAGCAGAAAGTTAAAGCGGTGGAACTGTTCTCGCTGATGATGCAAGAACGCGCCTCAACGGGTCGTATCTATATCCAGCACGTTGACCATTGCAACACCCATAGCCCGTTTGATCCGGCTATTGCACCGGTGCGTCAGTCTAACCTATGTCTGGAAATCGCCCTGCCAACCAAACCGTTGAGCGACGTGAACGATGAAAACGGCGAAATTGCGCTGTGTACGCTGTCAGCGTTTAACCTTGGCGTTATCGAATCGCTGGACGATTTAGAAGAGCTGGCGGTGTTAGCCGTTCGAGCCCTTGATGCCCTGTTAGACTATCAGGACTATCCGATTCTGGCGGCTAAGCGCGGTGCGATGGGACGTCGTACTCTAGGAATCGGCGTGATCAACTACGCCTATTATCTGGCGAAGAACGGCGTACGTTACTCCGACGGCAGCGCGAACAATTTGACCCACAAAACGTTTGAAGCTATTCAGTATTACCTGCTGAAAGCGTCTAACGAACTGGCGAAAGAGCAAGGCGCGTGCCCGTGGTTCAACGAAACTACCTACGCACAGGGCGTGCTGCCAATCGACACCTATAAGAAAGATTTGGATACGATTTGCAACGAGCCGCTGCACTATGATTGGGAAACGCTGCGTCGCGAGATCAAACAGCACGGCCTGCGTAACTCCACGCTGTCTGCACTGATGCCGTCTGAAACCTCTTCGCAGATTTCTAACGCGACCAACGGCATTGAGCCACCGCGTGGCCATATCAGCATTAAAGCGTCGAAAGACGGTATCCTGCGCCAAGTGGTGCCAGAGTATGAGCGCCTGAAAAACGCGTATGAGCTGCTGTGGGAAATGCCAAACAACGATGGCTATTTGCAGTTAGTCGGTCTGATGCAGAAATTTATCGATCAGTCGATTTCCGCCAATACCAACTACGATCCGTCTCGCTTCCCATCAGGGAAGGTTCCGATGAAGCAGCTGTTAAAAGACTTGCTGACGGCGTACAAATTTGGGGCTAAGACCCTGTATTATCAAAACACCCGTGATGGCGCAGAAGATGTGCAAGACGATTTGCAGGCCGTTG
>Ga0308167_1001885_pt1 | contig 21753 bp, 23 predicted proteins | sample PhyCR1_2_FD_202138 | JGI IMG/M metagenome (GOLD analysis project Ga0308167, IMG submission 202138) | Phyllosphere microbial communities from UC Gill Tract Community Farm, Albany, California, United States - DLSLRC.R1 | ecosystem: Host-associated > Plants > Phyllosphere > Unclassified | place... | reverse complement strand
GAGTGCTGGCCAAAAACGCAACGCCAATCAGTGACGATGAAATGGCGGAAAGCGGACAGCATCAGTAAAGAAAGCATCTAGTGGGCATGAAAATGGCAAATAACGGTCAAAGATCGTGGCGTTGACAAAAACGACGAGCACCGGCTATGATTATTATCACCCGTGAAAGCAATGAGTCTTTGACATTAGAGGAAATAGCATGGTCTCACAGTCCCCAACACTGTTTTCACATGACCAAATTTTTCTTCCTGCGGATATTTCATATCCGCAGGTGTTAAAAAATAAAAAAGAACCGCATAAAAAAAACATTATGTTAACCGGGGTCTTGGGGTATGTGGGAATTCATTTGCTTGTTGAGTTATTAACTATTGATGGTGCCATTATTTATTGCCCAATACGTAATAAAGACGGAAAAAGCCATAACGAAAGGTTTGTCGAGACATTGAACAGATTTTCTATTACCCTTAGCGCTACTGAATTATCTCGGGTCCACCTTTTTCAGTCTGATCTGTCTCACGCTTTACTGGGGCTCTCATCTGATAGCTATGACCTGATTGCTGAACGTATAGATGTCATTTATCACGCCGCAAGCTCAGTTAATTTCATTCAACCTTATAATTTAATTAGCAATGATAACATTCAAGGGTTGTTGGAAATATTACGATTTGCGGGTCATAAACAGACAAAACCGTTAATTTTATTATCCAGTATATCAGTGTACAGCTGGGGGAAGATTTTTACGCATAGGGAATATGCTAAAGAAGATGATGATATCAATGATAACATTCATGCAATCACGTCTGACATTGGGTATGTTCAAAGCAAATGGGTGATGGAAAAGTTAACCGAACAGGCCGCTCAGCGTGGGTTACCCCTTATCGTCCTGCGCCTGGGCTATGCAATGTATCACAGCAAGACCGGCGCTTGCTCGGATACACAAGCCTGGGGGAGTATTGTAACCACGTGTCTGTCCACCCGTTCAGTTCCTTTATTGGAAGACTTTCGAGCCGGGCTGACAAGTGTCGATTTTATCGCCAAAGCCATTGTTAAAATATCGACTAACGGAGACGCGATGGGGAAAAAATGCAACATAGTTCCCGCCTCTTCCAATAAAATCACGTTAACTTACTTCTTTAAACAACTCGAATATTTATTCGGTTATAAATTTAATTATGTACCTTATAAAAACTGGGTCAACCTTTGGTGTAAAGACCTCACATCCCCGCTATACCCATTACATGATTTATTTACCTCTAATGTTTGTGGCGGACGTTCGCTTATTGAGCTTTACCAACACGCTTACCTCTTGGATAACACCAATTTCACACTACACTTTCCTGACAATGAAAAAATAGCCCCCACACTTTCCAAAGATGAACTGTCTACTTATTTAAACTTCCTGAACCGTTAACTTATCATGACTAAGTAAAAAGGCTGACTCCTGCACATACCCCAAATAGCTTTATGCTTACAATGCAATCATTACTCTGTGTTGGCAATCCGGTAAATCATGCTCATTATCTTATTGACTGTCATTGTCTGAAACGTGCAAGGCCAATGTGCCGTGCTGTTAATGAGATGACCACTCCTTATAATACCTCCCTTAGTAATAACAACGATGGTATATCTTTTAGTTATATTAATTACAGGTCCACTGGAGATGCCATTGCACGTTGCTGTTATGGTACTATCTGCTAATTTAGTTAGTACATTTCCAGGTAGGTGATGGTCCTGCCTCTGTTAGGCGCTCTGGCGTATCATGACCAATTTTGCGTGATTATCTACCAAAACACAGCAGATGAAACTGCAAAGTAACGTAGTGAGTATGCGCGCACAGAGGTGAAAGACGATGGTTCAACTGGTGATGATCTTATTAGGCGTGGACTATCTTCGCTCTCATTGGCGAGGCTTACTTGTCGTTGGAGTGATTGGCGCTACAGCGGGTCTCGCGATATTCATCGACGCATTGGATAACGCTCTCTATTTCCCCTTACACCCCTTTGCCTGGCTTTTACTGATAGAAGGTATGGCTACCCTGCTGGTAGCACATACAGGCATTGGCGGGCAGCGAACCTTACGCTATGTCAAAGGAAGCGCATTCGTGCTGGCGGCCATATTGATTCTGGCAGGCCAACATCATGGTCATATGATCCTCTCCATGATTTTCGGTACTCTATTTTTGGCTGATGGTTTGCTACAAACCATTTCGGCATTTGTGGTGCGTTATAGAAACTGGAAGCTGGCCGTCACCGGTGGCGTGATAGAAATCCTGTTAGCGATTTTCTTCTACCAGCCTTATCCGACACATTACGTCGGTACCGTTCCCTATTGCCTGGGACTGGGACTGCTTTTTGGCGGCTGGAATATGATACTTCTGGCAATGCGCGTCAAAAAACTGCGGGTGAATCCTGCGGTGCAAGACCCTCTTGCCGAAAACAAGGTGAACAATCTTGTGGCTGCCCCCCAAATTACCGAGTGGAATGGCCCTCCAGCAGAAAATGAGCCCGCATTAACCGTACATGTTTGGACTCCCGCAGGTTCATCGAAAATCGAAGCCGTACCGCATCCCGTCATTGACCGGTATATCGCCGCGGTAGACAAGAATGGGGTTATCTCCACAGGTCATGCAGCGCTGGACTCTCCCGAAGGGCTTTACATTAGTTTGTACCCCGCAGTCGATATTGATCGTTCACCAGAACAGTTCACCCGTTTGCTGCGAGCTACCGCAGAAAACAATGTGCAGGGTAAATTTCAGCCGGATTATCAAACAGAATCTGTCGCCTGGTGCCCTTCAACCGTACGAGTCCGTATACGAAATTACGATCCTGAACGCTTAAAACATTTTTGGAATACATATCAGAAAGATAACACTTACAATCTGACGCATCGTAATTGTTCCAGCAGCGTAGCCCGGGGGTTAGAAGCTGCACTGGAAGGTGTGGCCGGCAAAATATGGGGGCACAGCGGTCATTGGCGTGCGTTGCTTAAAATTCTCACAACCCCCGAACTTTGGGTTGCAGTGCAAATTCGTAAACGCGCAAATACCATGGCATGGACACCTGGCCTGGTACTGGATTACGCACGCGCCCTCAGCATGTTGGCAGATCCGCGCCCCACAGGTTGGTTGAACACCGCGCGCCGCGCCGTGCAAAAAATGTTTTCATTGCGTAAGCAATGGCGAAATGACCAATCTGAGACGGCGAAAACACAAGCTGCCGACACCAAACTGCAACACGCTAAAGGTACAACGCAATAATGCCGATGTTACCCTGGCTGACACGCCCCGTAGCCACTAACGAACGAGAGTGGGTAGAAGAATACGCCAGGCTGCCGCTGGTTGAGTGGCAGGGGCCAGATCACGTTCTGTTGCGCAACGTTCGTAATTTTCGTTACCGTACCCGAGATGATTATTTGCCCGCCTGGTATGACGCCAGTTATGATCTCAAACAAGCACAGACGATTGACGTCGTCACCTCCTATTGGTCTGGTAAGGCTATCGCTCATCTCTTTTTGAGCTTTGGTTTTCGGGATGGACGCCATCTGGCCATTTCAATTGAAACCCGGCGCAGCCAGGGCCAACATTATTCTACATGGCGTGGCTTCTTTAAAAATTACATGCTCACGTATGTGCTGGCAGACGAGAGAGATTTGATCGGGGTCAGAACCGATATCCGTAACGAACAAGTTTACCTGTACCCAATACAAATTACGCCTGAGGCGGTACAGGCACTTTTACTCGATTATTTGCGACGCATAGAAAAGTTACGCTATCAGCCAGAGTTTTATCATACCCTGATGAATAACTGCACGAGCAATATATTGCACCACGCGATGGCCGTGGCGCCGCAAATTCAGTATAACTGGAAGGTTCTCATAAGCGGGTATGCAGATCGCTATCTCTATGAACTGGGTTTACTGGAAGAAGGCCCGACTTTTGAACAACTCAAACAGCGTAGTCGCATAGTACGTCCGGTCAGAGCCGTGATAGATGATGATTTTTCGCGACAAATCCGCCGACGATGAAACAAGTCACGGCTATTACCCTGTATTTTTATATAAGAAAATGTTGGAGATGCCAAGCCAAATTTCAGGCGTATGAAACATAAAAAAAGCCGCACATGGCGCTGCGGTTTGAATCCAATAAGCGCAATAACTCCTATGTATGCGATACCTTTCTTATTTTTTATATGTACCATCAAAAGATGCGGAATCTCCGCAGAAAGCTCGACACCCTGCAGAAGAGACGTTGATTTGAGAGCCTGTGACGTTCATGTTTACCGTACATTTCTCACCCCCCCCGGTCTCTTCAGCATTAAACGTATGCTGAACGGACGCACCTTTCAGTGGCGCAACAAAAGTGACCGAGCAAGAATCATAGGAAGGCTCACCTGCATCTGTGGCTATGTTAACGGCCAGTTTTCCGCCGGGAAATAACACGCTGTCGATAAAGCCTGACTTATTAGAGAAGACCCCCGTCAGATGTTGTTGGTCGTAACTGGCGCTCAGTTCGACATAGCGAGCCCGATAGCTATCAAAGAGACAGCTTGCCACTTTGGCGTCTGATCCCTTGCATTTATTCCGTTTTGCAAGCCAGGCTTGCTGGCTCGTTTTCAATGCAACGGCATCGACACCGGGTGATTGACTGACGGCCTTATAAAGGTTGGCCATGGTGTTGTCTAAATCCCCCATTCCGGAGTTACCGCCAGAGCAAAGTACCTTTTCGACATAGGTCCTTGCCTTTGCACAGTCAAAACTGGGCTCTTCCTGCGCGAAGGCCAAAGAAGGAACAGACAGTGCCAGACCCAAACAAAAGGGATAATTCATAGTATACATATCCTTTTTACCGTCTCCTTTTCGGCTAGCCCGAAAACGAGTGATAATTAAGTGATAATGCATCATCGTTATTGATGATGCATTGAGAACCATCCACTTCACCCCACCGGCCCTTAACCACACTAAATCTTAGGGAAACCTGGCGACGATGAAGGCCGTTTCATATTGATGATTCGGGTATTGTGTGTTGACACGCTGAGAAAACTCCTCTTTTGTTACCCTGTGCCGATAAGTGTCATGCAACAAAACAAGGAATTCGTTTGATTGCGCCGTCGTGTCAATGGGGAGCCGTTTGTAAGTGGGGTCTTTTTCTATCTGACTGACGAGCTTATTGAACCAGCTATAAAAGGGTTTATCTTCAACGGCAGCAGTAACGCGTGGATCCTGATTAACACACCCCTGAAGCACCAGAATGCCAAATAAAAAGATAACCAAAGCAACCACACTGTGTCGTTTGCATTCACTTTTCATATTTTCCTCACGGTTTTTAAGAGCCACTTTTCATCACAAAGCAGCGTCGTCTAAAGTTAAATGTCTTATCACCAGAACCTGATACCCACAGGCATAATACTTCGCGCGCAGTATGCGCCCCCTGCCGTCACAAGCAGATCTGTCGCATGGCTGCTATACTCCGGCAGCGTCTCAGGGAATAACCCCCATCAGAATCGCCACTGAAGCCCCGCCGTAACTCCGTTGTCTTGGTAGTTTTCTGATAACAGGCCGGTATAGCTTAGCGATACATCGATAGTTTCCCCCACATTGACTTGCGCACCTGCCTTCATCACCATCCCGTCCCTGGAGGCCGCGACGGTGGCCGTGTTGAAGGTCGCGTCACTGCCGGCAAAGCGCAAACCCACCTCGCGTTCAGGGTGATTATATTGATGTTGCCAGCCCATCTCCCCCCGCAGCGTCACCGCATGCGCTTTCCCCATGTTCCAGCGTTTGTCCGCGCGTAACCCAAGCGTAGACAGCGTCGCACTCGTGCTTTGGCTCTCCCCACTCAACGCACTGGCTCCGCCGTGCTCATTAAAGCCATTGCTTTTATAATTCACCCAAGCCAGGTTGGCAAAAGGCTCCATATTGACCCAGGCAGCGTTCAGTCGGTATCCCGCTTCAGCAAATACTTGTCCGGTGCCGGCGCCATAATGTGCTTTATCACTGCTTGACTGCCCGTAATACCCCACGCTGCGCGACGTTTCAATCCGATGCCACGTATACGCCGTGCCGGCGCGCAGGTTCAGATTGTCGTAGGATTTTCCGGTATAGAACGCCAGGTGGTAGTTGTCACTGTCCGCCGATGCGCTGTTACCGTGCAATGAGGTGCGGGTATAGCCCGTGGCCAGACCCAGTCGCCATTTATTGGCCAGTTCGCTGTCAGCACCGAGCAAGACACCAAAAGTTGAGTCGTGAAAGCCCGCCGCATTATCATTACCACTGGCATGAGCCCAGTTGCCCAGCAAGCTGACCCAGGCTCCCTGTTCGTCCTGTTTTATTTCACCGCTGTCCGTTGCCCCCTGAGCCTGTCGCAGCCGGCCATTCAACGTATCGCGTACATAACGGCTGTTATTCACCGAGGCGGAGGCGATATCCGCATGCACTTGTCCTGAGAGTTGGCGGTAAGCCTGACGCGCTTGTTCAACAGAAGGGGCAACCAACAGGCTTTGATAAACCGAATGGTTAACCGGCAGGTGCTCAATCGCGGCAGCGAGGTTACGTTGATTCGGTGTATTTGCCACATCCGCAAAACGAGTGGGGTTGCGTTGCAACCCCAGGGTGACGCTATTTGGCTGATAAAGTACATCAGGGGTTAAAAACAATCCGGCACGCGCAGAACCAAATTGCCCGGTGACACCTTGACCGGCGTTGAGCACGGTGTAGCGCTGGGCAAGAATATTGCTGGCAACGTCAGGCGTCGCTAACAGGTTACGCCCCGCCCCCGGTACGACGCTAATCTCCCCCCCGCTCAGCGTCGCCTGACCATTTACCTGCAGCAAATCGCTGCGCCCGGCCTCCACCTCAGCCAGATAACGGGAACCCGTTTCCAGGGTCAGATTATTGTCTATCGTCAGCGTGCCAATGGAGTTTCCTGGCGAAACTGTCCCCCCATTGTGGGCTGCCAACGTACCAATTTTCCCATTACCGCCAACCAGGCCTCCGTCCCCCACCGCGACCGCCCCAGTTGCCTTGCCGTCAGCGATGAATGCCCCATCGGCCACAACATCACTCATCAGTGAACCGGTGCCCGCCAAATGCAATGCGGCCCCCCTGGCAATCATCGTCTGCCCCGTATAGTCACTGTCACCACTGAGCGTCTGACTGCCACCAGCAATGGTCACTCCGCCCTTATAGTGCGTCCCGACTTTATCCCCGAGCACCACGTCAGTGATACGCCCCGAGAAATTATCCCGTGCCTGGCTTAAAATCAGCGTTCTGTCGCCCAGCGTAACCACACCGTTGCCGCTTAAGCTGCGGATAGTGACATCATTCATGCCATCCGGCACTTGCCACTCAGAATAGTAACTGCCATGTTCAGCAATATCGAACCACCCGTTGTTCTCCACCCGGGATGAGCTGGCAATACTGCCAGGCCCTGCGAGGTACAGTACGGCGCCTTTATTGATATGAGTCGCCCCGGTATAGGTATTTACGCCGGTCATATTAACCACCACATCCGACATCAGCGTCAGGGGACCGCTGCCTGAGAGAGTCCCCGCCAGTCCCAGAAAACCTTTTTTGCCTGTAGCATCGACGGAAGGATCCCCCTCAGGGGCAAGCATCAGATTACCCATTTGCTTTGTTATCCGATTAAGTTGCACCTCGCGATCGTTGGCATCGGTAGAAAAGTTATCCGCACTGATAAAAAAGGGACTAAAGGCCGTGAGCTGGTTTTGCAAATCATACATCACTGCGTATTGAAGAAAAAAACCAACCCCTAGGGTCATGTTCCAGGTGTTTTTATCACTGCCATCTTTATTGATAACCAACAGATCCTGATCACTATTCTCTGTCAGAAGGAGTCCGTTTCCAACTTTTTGGCCATTGACATCAACCGGCTGGAGTGTCAAGTCCACGATCCTGGCTGATTTAGCGTCGTTTCCGCTAAACTTCACCCCATTTTTCTCTAAAATATCCCCGAGTTTTTGGCTGTCTATCGTGACATGCGAGGGATTGCCCGTGTCGAATAAAATGGCGCCACTCAGGGCTTCCCCGGGAAGATCAATCGTGCTTTCTGTCCCATTAATATTAAGCGTGAAGGCATATTTAAACCGTCCTTCATGTTGTGATGACGCAGGTGCCCCTGAGTTGGGAAAGTGAGTAATATCGTCTTCGTCACGCATCGGTGCCCAGGGGACCAGGGTGTCGAACTGCGCGCGCAGACTGGGGGTTAAATGAAGGATGCTGCAAGGCGCGCAACCTGGCGAAAGCGTTTTGCCATTTTCGCTCGAATTGTCATTACCCGCGACAATAAAACCTGTTGTAGTCACAGTAGCAAAGGGGCTGCCACCATTGGGATTGTCTTTTGCATCCTTAAAAAGAAAATCCCCAACGCCAAAGGTGCCGTAAAAGTAATCCTCTTCGATGGGTTTTCCTGCGTTGAGGGCTTTCTCAGCGGCCAAGTCGATATAGTAGAACTTCTTACCCAATTTTTTAAAGGGGAGTTGTTCCTTTGGAACGGGTTTGTCGCTTAAAAAATGCTCTATCTGGCCAATCACATACCCTTTATTATTGCTATCAGGTGTGACTACCGGCGTTGGGTTATCGTCTGATGTATAATAGGTCAAGCTTGTTACCTGCTTGCGTTGTAACCAGTAGCCCCCCCAGGTATTATTAGCACTACCATAAAGATAATCGTATGCCTGATTCACGTTCGGTAAACGAGACGTATCCTGTTGACCCAGCGCGGCGTTGAACTGATCTGACCCTGTATCAAAAACGTATTTTTGCGCCGGTCCGCCATCGACCCCCACATTGATGGTTAGGCGGTCTCCAAGGTGACCGAGAGGGATACTTATCGGGCTTTGCGCAGCGAAGGAATAAGTATTAGCCTGAAATAGTGCAATGCTTAAACATATTGCTAACGGACTTATTTTAACTATCATATCCTACCCCAAACGATGTTATTCTATAGGTGATTACTGCTAGAGGTAACCAATTAGAGCTATTCTTATCGTTTCCGCTTGTACATTCTGAACTGTAGTCAACGAATGTAAAAACTCCAGCTGTTACCCCAAAAAGGATAAAGCCTTTGCCATTAACTACTTTACTCTCACTGCCCGCTGAACCAGAATGGAACCACGCTAGATCAGCGGGCACCAAAGAGAGACCCTTCAAAAATTAATACTTATACTTGGGAGGATTATGGGCGATAAAATGATACCCACTGACCGTTAGTTTTAACTTGGCCGTCGCAATACATTCCAGCCCAGCAACCAAAGTTACCGCTCCAGGCATAATCAGCCCGTCAGCAATAAGTTGTTGTATGTTCACAATAAGATAAGGATCATCCAAATTACCAAATTGCTCCACAAACCCATACCAAGCAAGTGGAGCCGGATGATTGGCATACAGGCAATCCAACACCTCCAATTGTAAGAGGCCTGAAATAATAGATTTTCCCATATTAATGCCTCTTGCGTAAGATAGCTTTGGAAACCAAGCTGATGACTATTATTGAACATATATACTTAATAGCTCTTAAACAACTCTGGGTTCTATCCTGATAACTGATGAGCGTTCTGAGCAGTAAGTCGGAAAAGTTAACAGTTTACAGCTAAAACCTTAATCATCCCTGTTTTCACGGCATGCTTTTGTTGAGACATTCGGGTCTTAGTGTAAGTACACCGGTTTTAGTTCCAGGCACTTTTTGAGATTTCCGGTTTTTCAGCCATCAGCCGGTACTCTTCTGGCGTCAGGTTGTTCAGGGATTCATGAGGCCGCTCGCTGTTATATTCAGCCAGCCAGCACTCCGTAATTTCCCGCGCTTCATTCAGGGTTCTGAACAGATAAAAATCCAGTATCTCCGTCCGGTATGTCCGGTTAAAACGCTCGATAAACGCATTCTGCGTCGGCTTTCCCGGCTTGATAAACTCCAGCAACACACCATGTTCTTCGGCCCATTGCGCCAGTGCCAGTGAGACCAGTTCTGGTCCGTTATCCATACGCATCTTCCGCGGATAGCCGCGGTTTGCCACTATCCTGTCCAGCACTCTCACGACGCGCTGCGCCGGGATATTCAGGTCAATTTCTATCGCCAGCGCTTCACGGTTAAAATCATCCACCACATTGAAGGTCCGGAAGCGTCTGCCACACACCAGCGCATCATGCATAAAATCTATCGACCAGCTCTGGTTAAGTGCTTCCGGCGTCGCCAGCGGAGCCGGATTGCGCACCGGCAGACGTTGCTTTCCCTTACGGCGAAAATTCAGTTTCAGCAGGCAGTAAATCCGGTGAACGCGTTTGTGGTTCCAGCTGTTGCCCTGCCTGCGCAGCAGCTGGAACAGCTTCTTAAAGCCATATCGGGGATAGCGCTCCGCCAGTTCAGTCAGCGCCTGGATCACCGGTTCATCGCGCCGGGTATCGGGCTGGTAAAAATACACCGTCCTGCTCAGCGATAACGTCCTGCATGCCTGGCGTACGCTCATCGAAAACATCTCTTTCACATAGCTGACGAGCTCACGCTTTATCGCTGGTTTTAAAGCTTTTTTTCAATGACGTCTTTTAACGCGCGATTTTCCAGACTCAGGTCGGCAAACATCTGTTTGAGACGGCGGTTTTCGTCCTCAAGATCCTTCATCTTTTTGATATCAGAGGCTTCCATGCCGCCATACTTCGCTTTCCAGTTATAGTACGAAGCCTCAGATATTCCCGCTTCGCGGCAGACATCTTTGACGGTACGTCCGGCTTCAACAGACTTCAGAACAGTGATGATCTGGTGCTCGGTAAATCGGGCTTTACGCATGGTGATCTCCTCAGGGACATAATCAGTATGTCGGAAGATCTCTAAAAGTGAATGATTCGCTTTGCAGGGATACTTACAAAATCTACTCAGCTACATCATAGCCATTACATTTATATTTTCACTGCCAAAGCTGGCGAATTATGCAGAACAGAATTTTTATGCACAAGGGTTACCTAAAAGGCTATCATCAAAACAACGTGCCAGCCTCTATTTATTGCCGGCACTGGCGATGATAGGAGCTCCGGCCATGTCGCCCCTGCCTACATTGGCCCACAGCAATAGTGACCAAAAAGAAACACTGCTGTTTTTATTGTTCTCCCGCAGCCTGGGACAACTTCTTGGGCTTTTTTGGTCAAGGAAGGTCGTTACAAGAATCAGTCATCAATGTTTATTATTGCGTGCATGACGGCATTTATTATGTGCTATTTTTTGTTCCACTGACACCTTTGTTAAATATTTCACTACTACTGTTTTTTTCTGCCTATGTATTTTCAAACAGTATTTATAGACTTGGCGGGTACAATTTTCTGACGAACCTTGATAATATTCAAGTAGTTGCCGCTTCTGCCAGCAGTTACAGAAAACAAATTATTATTGGTGCAGTTGTCAGTATTTCTGCGGGCATAATGGCTGACAAAGTAGGTAGTCTGTTGGCACTTTTCATTTGTTATATGACAGGGTTATTGCTGTCTTCTCTACTGATTTTGCATGTAAAACGTCTGTCTTAATGACATTAAAATGGCCGGTATTGATTACCGGCCGTAGCTTCAGCTTTTATGAAAAAAACCAACAACGGAACAACGCATATGTTACGATAGTCCTATGATTAAACAATTTGACGCACACGTATTCTTTTATCTCCCTGGTTGCTTACAAGCTCAAACTTCGAACCTCTATTTATGAGAAATTCAGCCTCATATCCATTTTGATAGATATTGTGCACGTTCTTACCATACCCATTTTCAATCTCAATAATATACTGACCAAAATCTTTAGCAGTCGATTCTACATAACTAGTAGGAACAAATCTCGTAGCTATATGCCTCCCCTTCATCCATTGCGAAAATTCATCCGCTGTTGTACCTCGATATAATAACCCACTGCTATATTTTGAGTTTTCAGTCAGATAACTTTCAAGTTTATTACCGACTTCATCATAGTTCACATCGTGAAAATGATACACTGCATTAATTATTTCCGATCCATAGGGACCTTTTGCCCAACGACGATCACCTGAATTCAGGGATATTAATTTTTTTATTAACTGCTTTGCATCAACTTTTTCATTTAAGTGATTTTGTATTTTTTTGAAGCCTGAGTTCATCGCCCAAATAGTCGATAACCCTAGCCACTCGCTTTCTATTTTTCTTTTATTTTCAGCCTCCATTTCCAAGGCGGTTTGTTGTTGTTGTATTTTCTGTCGCGCGAGTTGCTCTTTGTTTTTTTGTTCCAGAATGGCCTTGAATTTACTACTTTTAGCAAGCTTATCCGCCTCACTTTTAGCTACCCGAAATAGCTTATCATATCGTTCATCTCTCACAGTCCCCATATATATATCTGAAATATAAACCATGGCATGTCCATTATTAGAACGGTAATATTTATCTTCTTTCTGAGAATAATGAGGTTTTTTCCCGGAAAGCAACTGAAAAATTATTTGATTTACTACATTTTTCTTCCTATCTGATAAGGAGATGTACTCTTCATCGGGGGTCATCCCATACTCGTTAATTAAGCGATTATCATCCTTTGTTGTAATTCTGCTTGTGCTTGCTTTATGTGAATACATATGTAGGTTTCTCCTTTATAGTGCTGCAACCATTAAGCCATTATCATCTCTATAATGACGTCATAATTATAACCTATCTTTATCATATGGTTTTTTATGAGAGCATGAAAAACCGTGGGGCAATAGTGAGCTAAGCTACCATCGCGGATAGCTGCCCGCCATTCTGATCGTCTATCGCGCAACCGGGATACCAACTGGAAAATTTATCCTGAAGCTATTAGACGTCAACTAGTTTTGCCGACTGGCGCCAACTATGCTGGCCGCATCCTTTAGTGCAGTGTTAAGCCGCGCTGGTTACTGCCTTCGCCGTCTTTTTCCTGTAACTTTCTCCCTTCAGTTCGAACATATATCCGTGATGGATCAGCCGGTCTGCCGCCGCCGCCGCCATCGTCTCATCCACGAAGATGCTGCCCCAGGTGCTGAACGGATGGTTACTGGTGATCACCAGGCTCCCGCGTTCGTAGCGATGCGCTATTAATTCGAACAGCACGCCCGTTTCAGCGTTGTCGCGTTTGACATAACCAAGGTCATCCACCACTATCACCCGGTAGCGATCCAGTTTCAGTAACAGCTCATTCAGTTTCAACCGAGCTCAGGCTTTGCGCAGCTCCTGCAGCAGCTCTCCGGCGCTGTAGAACCGGGCCCGGTAGCCCTGGGCTACAACTCCGTCCACGATCGCTGCCGCCTGATGGCTTTTTCCCAGCCCACTGGCGCCGAACAGCAGGACATTTTCACCCGCATCAACCCAGTCTGTCGTTTCGCAGAGCTGCCGGAACTGAGCGCCATTCAGTTCCGGCACCTGGCTGAAGTCGTACTCGCTCAGCGTTTTGGCCACTGACAACCGCGCCTCCTTTTTATAGCGGCGCAGTTTTTCGCTCTCGCGCCACAGCAGCTCTTCATTGCATAACGTCAGCAGATAACGCGACGGCGTCCAGCCTTCCGCCAGCGCGCGTTTTTCCAGAGCATGCCATTCCGCGCCAACACGCGTCAGGCGCAGTTTACGCAGGCTGTGTTCAAGGTGGTGGATATTACCTCCTTTGCCACGCAGTAGCTGTTCATAACTGCTCAGGTTATGCTGCACTACGCTGATCGGCGGCGACGCCTTTTCCTTTATCCCAAGGAAGCGCATCAGCCGGTGCAGATCCACGTCTCCCGGGGTATTCAGCATCTGCTCCATACCTTTTGCCACAACAGAGATATCGTCATATCCTGCCGCCAGTTTCAGGGCATGTACCCATCAGCCTGCCCGCCATATCGGGCTCCAGATGGTTACACAGGCGACGCCACAGCCTCCGCCATTCATCGTCCGGCAGGATGTCATTTCGCAGTGTGGCATGACAGAACGCGCAGGCTGTCTATCACGTGCCGGAAGTCGATACGCCGGGCCCGCGTCTTCCCTTTTTCAGGCCTGACACGGGGACAACTCATGACCTCGTTACTGCCAACATAACAGCTCAGACGATCACCCCATAAGCGGCCCCGTAACAGCTGGCCAACAAGCCGGGAGGGCACGCTGTAGACTACGTGCCTCACGTTGATGGTGCTGCTGCTACTGACCCTCACCGTCAGCTCATCATAGTCGGCGCTGCGACGAAGCGGCAGCGGCTTCAGATGAGGACGTTCTTCCTTCACCAGATCCTGATTATTGCGGTTATGCCGCATAACCTGCTGAGTGACGAAGGCCTGGTATTCTTCCAGGGTGCTGAAGTCATTACTGCCCCGCAGTATCAGTGCCTGACGGATACGCCTTTTCAGATGGTCTTGGGCGCTTTCAACCGAACCGTTTTCATGGCCCCGACCAGCATTGTTATGCACACCCTGCATGCCGTAGTGCCGGCAGAGAGCAGCATAGCGCTCCGTCAGTTCGCGGCACCCGTCTTCACCCGGTTGTTTCCATGCCGCCCGCAGACTGTCTGTTTTGTGCTCTGCAGCTACGCCCCCCAGTTGCCCAAGGGCTTCCTGCAGACCTTCAGCTAAAGCAGAGAAGCTCTCACCAACCAGCACAACCCGCATCCAGCGCCAGTGGCTCCATTCAAGGCGGAAGTGATACAGCTTATGCGCCAACAACTTACCGGCGATGGTGACAACTACACCTTTCAGTTCGGTAAAGTCCGACAGGCCACGCAGACCGGGCTGATGCAGCTGGCGGAACATTACCTCCTGCTCTGCACCATACTGCAGCTTTCATTCGCGGACCCGCCGTTGCATTGTCCTGTGGGGACTGTTGGGGTACTGACCGGGATATTTATCCTGCAGCATGTCCAGCAGAGTCGTCGGCATCAGAGCAGGTCTCTCCTTCAGCAGGGGAACAAGCATGCTGTCCCATACGGCTTCAAGAGGATCTTTGCGCGTCCGCCAGTGACGTGCACCGGCTTTTGACCACCGATCTTTTTCGATCCGGCGGCCGGAGCCGACAGAGATACCGGCTTTCATGGCCGAGATATGCTGGGTTACACCTTTCTTACGCTGAGTCATGTAGTAACTGACCTGAGAAGTATTGAGCGTCACACAATTTCCTGTTGGATCATGTACATGACGCTCAGATTACAAAACCGGCCAGAATAATCCGCACCAGGCGGACTGACTTATTGCCGTCTCATAAGGCACTTTTCGCCCTTACCTACTTCATCGGCTAAAAAACCGGTCTGGCAGGGAGGGGGCGAAATCCGTTTGGGTGTATTCGTTGACACCAGGAGCAAGCATTCCTATTATTGTGTTGATAGTTAACACAGAGGGCGTTATGGCCAGAACAACAAGCGTTACGATTGGCGAACAACTCGATTCATTTATTAGTCGATTAATAGACAGTGGCCGTTACGGCTCTGCGAGTGAAGTTATGCGCTCTGCACTGCGATTGCTAGAGCAACAGGAAATAAACGATGAAGTTATTCGCCAGGCTGTTATTGCTGGGCTGGAAAGCGGTGAAAGCTCGCTATCACTGCGGGATATTGCAACACAAAGAAAACTGAGACATCGTGTATAAACTCACCGAACGGGCGGCAGAAGACTTCGCCGGGATTTATGATTATACGCTCTTGAAATTTGGTGAAGCTCAGGCAGACCATTATACAGACGCACTTGAGGCATTTTTCGAGACACTGGCCGGAATGCCAGATATGGGACGTGACTACCATGCCGTTCCTGGTGTGATGCGCATTGAATTTCAGCGACATACCTTTTTTTATACGGTTCGTGATACGGATATTCTGATTGCGCGTATTTTGCACCAACAGATGAACCATAAACGCCATTTACTGTAAATCTAAACACGCTGCCGCGCTTTGCTTGGCCAACACCGATCTGGCACATAAAAAATTTATGCACCAGATCAGTGTTCTCGGTAAGGATAGGTGTATTTTTGAGTTAATGTGTTTTTACTCATTTGTGTTTTTAGCTGTCATTTTCTTTCAGCCAATTATCGACCAAATCCTTTATCACATCAGTAATAGATGTACCCTGTTTTGCACATGCAGCTTTGAAGCTGGGTATGTATTGACCTGCCCCCAGGATTAGATACAACACTCACTTAGTAATGTCGGATCCTTGACCCTGACCCCGAATATGATCCAGTCATAATCAGGAATAACCGGCTTCATGTTGGTTGTGTATTCTGGCAACCGGCAGACTTCTCAGCAAATTCTGACGGGGTCATCCAGCCCAACGCAGAATGGGGACGCCTCTGGTTATAGTGTATGCGCCAGGCCTCGATTTTGCACCGTGCATCCTCCAAAGACATAAACCAGTTCTCGTTCAGACACTCCTGCCGTTGAAGGACTCCACCGTCGCATTGTCCGTCGGTGTTCCCGGGCGTGAGAAGTCGATTCTGATGCCTCTTTCGTACCCCCATCTGTCCAGCATTTTCCCTGCAAATTCAGAACCATTATCGGTTTTCAGCAACTGAGGTAAAGGACGTCTGAGCGCTATGCTATTCAGCATTTCTGCCACTTCTGTTGAACGCAAATTCTGCCCCACGCAGATCCCCAGGCATTCGCGGGTGTACAGGTCGATAACCGTCAGCAGGCGCAGTCGTCGCCCGTCAAACAACGCATCAGAGACAAAATCCATGCCCCAGACGTGATTCGGATACAGACCCTGAGGCTGCGGTTGTCGGCGCTGGGCCGATTTATTGCGGCGTGGCCGTTTGAGGCGCAGCGACAGACCCTGCTCACAGTAGAGGCGGTAGATTCTTTTGTGATTATCTCGCCAGCCTTCCCGCCTGAGCATCACGTGTACCCGGCGGTACCCGTAATGAACCCGGGTTTCGGTTATCTCACGGATGCGTAGCCGCAGTGCGCTGTCGTCGGCGGCCACAGAACGATATCGAAACGAGCTGCGGCTGACCCGCAACGCAAAACAGACCGGTCTCTCACTGGCACCGTAGCGGACTTGCAAGTCCCTGACCCATTCGCGCAGGCGTGCCAGCGTCAGCTCTTTTTTGCCAGCACGTCCTGCAGCATCGCCTTGTCGAGGCTCAGATCGGCAACCAGCCTCTTCAGCCGCAGATTTTCCTCTTCCAGTTGTCGCATATGCTTCAGCTCCGAAGGAGAAATGCCGCCGTATTTTTTACGCCACGTATAGAAAGTGGCGTCCGAAATGCCCAGCTTGCGACAGACGTCCGGCACTGACGTACCCAGTTCAGCCTGCTTCAGGGCAAAAACAATCTGCTCTTCGGTGAATCGTGACTTTTTCATCGGCACATCCTCCGTTCAGGGGAGTCATTATCATGCCGGAATTCTGTTTCTGAATGGAGCAGGATTTTGGGTCAGGGTCAGCCCTGTGTTATCGGGATGGGGGCATGCTCCAGAGCTCATTACTGGGCAAGGTTATTTCGGCAGCATGGTCATGAGCCGCGCCTGATTAGACCATTACACTGAACTACTACACATTGAACTTAGTCACGCCGCGCGCCAATCAACCGTCGCCCTCATAATCATCACACAACGCTGACGCGACCGCATTAACAACAAAATTAATTGAAGGAACCTCCCCTCGCCCCTCTCGCCCGATCTCTTCCAACGCCCTAGCAACCTTGACAGCAACCCTTCCAAACAGAACATCATCACCTAGAGGTCGCTGAGAAAGTTGATTTTCCACATCCTTGTTTTCAAAGTACCCCTCAATAGATTTGAGGAAATTATCAAACTCAAGAGTCTCAACATACTTCATCAAATACCACAAAGAGATCATTGCTATCTGCGCAAACATCCCCTCTTGTTCCGGAAATTTCTCAGTGTCGGGTATGCGCTTGTACACACTATCCAAAGAAGTACCTAACACACCTCGACTCGCAACATCAGCAATCAACTTTTCGATACCATCATTATAGACTCCTGACAATCCATCACTATACAAGAGATCAAAACCTTCAATATACGACGACTGCGCCTTGAGAAGAGAAATCCCAAGTATAAGCTGATGACAATAATCAGCCTCAATCATCTCATCGACAACATGACGAGCATATTTCTCAACAATCATTTCTCACCCAAAGAAAAAAACATTTTATGAATAATCATCAACATCATCACAAACAACTCCCCCTACTTGGATGATGATGATTGCTTTTTAACGTCTCGTTCAGCCTTTTGGCTGAGTTTTCCTGAGACCTCGGTGGTTGTCCGCACTCCACGTGCAAGCAACATGACTTCACACTCAAGGCAAATGGCTCGCGACACTTCAACGTGAACGAGGTCTGATACTTCTCTCAAAAGTTTCTCTTCTGCATGCCCCACCCCACCTACAATGCCAATTGCATTTTCACTAGCCCAATCTCGACTCGCTTTTTTCAAAGCTGCAGCACTCGATGCGAGATAGTACCCCCCCTTAGAATCCACACCTATAGCGGTGGTACTCATCTTCCTCTCGATATCTCGCAATTTCGCATGTGCAGCATCACACATCGACTTCATCCTTGCCACAACACCTTCACCAATTTCCGGACGGTCATTTTTTTTCGATTTAAGGACTTGTCGGCGCGCCAACAACCCCGCAACGTCCACACTTCTAACACCATGCTCAGCGTTAATTCGAATATTTTCAGCTCGACGCTGAATAGTATATTTATTAACACCAATCTCCTTGCCAATATCACTCAAAAACAAATGAGGGTACACTACCCTCAGCCTAATCCCATAACTAACTTCATCTTGATCGACCGCCGAATCAAAAGGTGTCGCCCGCACACACTCCTTCACTGACAAGCCACTCCCTCCCCCTCCCTTTGCCGAAAGAGCTGCAATCCTAGATTTCATCGTACTAGTATTAACATCCAACTCCTTAGAAATTTCATTAATTGTGAGATACGGATATCTCTCCTTTAGATGAAAACCAAAATCCTTGCTCGCCTTGTCTTTCCCTGCATCAACCAGAATTCGCACGCATTCCTTGATATCAAGTCGATCCATATTTTTTACTTCCCGACTTGCCAACCTCCCCCCCTTATCTATCCCAGCACGCACGCCTTGCGCCGCCGAGTGTTCCTTTACGGCACGACGCCTGGCCCTCCCGATTAACGTCTTTTCATTTACGCCTAAGCGAATGGAAAGCTGTTTCCACTTAAGGTCGCCATACTTATCCTTGAGCCTAATAGCATATTCATAATCATCAGCATCACTCGCGCTTTTTGGTAAATATCGCATACACTCTTCGATGTCTTGCTTCGATTCTGCCCCACCTTTTGATCGTCTCTCATACACCAAGGAAGGCACGGACGCTTTCCTCCGATCAGGCGAACCACCTCCCACATCCTTAGATTCAACCAGCATTGCTGCTGGTTTATCCCCATCACGTCGCTCAAAATACCGCGTGAGCGCAGTAGGGGGGACAGAATTTCTTTTTGGCAGCCCCACCAAATCATTTTCATTTGATTCTCCTGAGCCTATCTTTTTTCTTTTGGTTTTATGATTATGAAAGTAATCATAGTCCATTGTTTCCGCCTTTTAATAAATACGTCACCCGACCACCAAGCTCTCAACCCCCTAAAATACTTAGATTGATACCAGCATTATTATGGTTACTTTCACACCGTCGGCCACTTTCACAATACAGGAACAGCGGGAAGAGGTCAGCGTATTATCGCCGGGCAAAACCCTCACGCAGATTGTCGATAACTGTATCATCCACAAAAGCCGCGAAACTCAGCACTGGCTGAAAGCGAACCCGAAGTTCAGCGGGATTTATCAGCCGGTTTACTCGCCGTGGATGAACCATGTTGAGCGATTATGGCTGGCGCTGCACGACACGATAACCCGCATCAACCAATGCCCTTCAATGTGGCAATTCAACCCCAAGACCAGGTTTAAGAATGACAAATGCGGTGTCAGGATCAGCGATGCATTGTTCGGTGTCACTTAACCACCCCTTCGGATAACTTAAGAATATACGTTTCAAATCTTGTTCGGAATTGGGCATAGTAGTCCTTGGTGTAATAAAAGTAAAAGCGTACTTGGCTGGATCGCGTTGCGCTAACTCCATAACACGCTTCTCAAATTCAGCATATTCCGGATTGGAACTAAACCAATTTTTTAACCGAGCTTGGCCCCATGTCGAATTGAAGTTTCGGTACAATGCCAGAAAATCGTTACGGTCAAAAAATCTTTTCACCTCATTGAAGCTGGTTGCAAAAGATTCTACATTTCCGGAACGAAGAACCAGTTTGACGATATCACTATTTGAGCCAAAAAATGCCAGACCATGAGGCAACAACGACCAGGTGTTCCATGTCAATTTATAAATCGGATATGGTCTTAACATCTCCTGAACTTTCCGGCCTAATGGACTAATAGAAAATATATCACCCCCGGTGAGCGTCACAAAAATACGGTTTGGTTGGTCTGTGGGCAGCGCCTTAAAGAAGTCATGTATGACTCCTGAGAGATCGGGATCCTTTTCACTTAAATAAAAAACACAGCCATTTTTAACCATCTGGTTATAAATCGTCACGATCAATTCATTCGCCTTACCATTGCTGAAGCAATATAAATTATGATCCACATAGCTGTCCGACACCCGACCAGAATTCAGTACTGTCTTTTCCGGTGTAGGCATATTCTTTGCATTCGCAATATCCCTAAACCCGTCATCTACGTTCCTATAATAACCTTTATGGGCTGTGTTTGGCACAATCAGGTTTCGCTTGTAACATATATTATTCACCTCACAGTTGGGTTCTGTCGCATTAAGGCGACGTCGGGTAACATACTGTTTATTTTGTGATGCCGCCTGACCATGACTTTGATACGAAATACCTTCAAACGCCTACATGACCCCGCCGATGTTATCGCTCAGTGTGTTCGGTGGTACCTGGCTTATGCCCTGAGTCTGAGCAATCTCGTGGTTGAGCGGGTGTTATCGTTGATCATTCCACGTTTCACCGCAGGCTCATCCGTCTGGTGCCATTGGACAAGTTATTTCGCCGGCCTAAGCGACCAGTGGGCCGTCGCTGGCGGATGAATGAACAAAACTTATCCAGAGCTAGAGTTTGATATCCTCCCAACTGGCGATTTAGTTTTATTTTTCTAAGGCGTCGCATCCAGATCCTTTTTAAATAACCATGAGTCAATAGCTTTCAACACACTTCTTTTTGAGGAAACCCCTTCACAATTATGAAACCCTGCCAACTCGAGCGCATTAAAATAGCGACTAAAAGTGGCGTTTCTAGCTAGCGCCCTGTCCTTACAAACAAAAAACAACTCTTGCTCCGTAAATACAGGCTGATATCCGAATGTCTTCAAACCGATTAACTCACGTGTTAATACCCGGGGTCCCCAGCCCTCATATAAATACTGTCTATTCTCAGAGAACCAACTTTCCCATCTATTTATAGTTTGTGAGTTAATATCTGAATTAAAGCCCTGTTGAAAAATACGTGTATGACCTGCGAGACCATCCGTTACCAAGTGAAAATCCTGACATGAGTGTACTCCGCCCAAAAGCCATGCATCATTTATCAATGGATTCCATAAGCGATCACTTAGTATGCTACCTTTTCCCATTAATCCTTTAAGATGCGCATATTTTGAAGCATCCAGTGTATCCGGCGTGAGATCTGATCTTACCCAGCAATAGTGGACACGCGACTAAGTGAGTAAACTCTCAAGCAAGAGGTGACTCACATGACAAAACCAGCATCAACCACTAAAAAGCCACGCAAGCAACATACACCTGAATTCCG
>Ga0308167_1001883_pt1 | contig 21765 bp, 19 predicted proteins | sample PhyCR1_2_FD_202138 | JGI IMG/M metagenome (GOLD analysis project Ga0308167, IMG submission 202138) | Phyllosphere microbial communities from UC Gill Tract Community Farm, Albany, California, United States - DLSLRC.R1 | ecosystem: Host-associated > Plants > Phyllosphere > Unclassified | place... | reverse complement strand
GCTTGGAGACGTCGCATAGTCCGGCCGAGTGCACCACCCTGCTAAGGTGGAGTCCCCTTTGAGGGGACCGAGGGTTCAAATCCCTCCGTCTCCGCACCAAGTTAACGACTCTGGCTCTTGCTAGTTGAGGAGCCAGGGTCGTTCTTGCCGATTCTGGCGGCGATCGCGAGGGGGCGTGTTTGCGGGGGAGCACGCGTGATATTCCGCGCAACCTGTGCGATGGCGGCCGTACTGCCCCGATTCTACGCGGATCTCGTTTTGTGCTTCCGTCTGGGGAGCATCGTGCCAGATCTGATCCTGGGTCCGAGGTGTGACTCTGCGGCAGTTCAGCGTGCGGTGACGCGGTCGCGTGCGGATGGTGTCGCTCTGGTGGATCTGAGTCGTGCTGAGTGGTTCACGCCGTTTGGGTTGGTGAGCGTGCTTGCCTTCATCGATCGGCAGTGTCGGGATGGTCTTCTCGTCGCGTTCGTGCCGCCGGCTGATCGGAACAAGGCGGGGTACCTGAATCGGATGCGGCTGGGGGATCGGCTCGATGAGCTGGGGGTCGCGCACACGCTGCCGTTCGTTCCGTCTCGTAACAACTCGAATCTGATGGAGTTGCACTCGTTCGACTCAGTGTCGAGCATGGAGCGCTTGGCTCAGCACATTCACGACTCGGTGGCGCCGACTGACGGGAAGTACGCGCGTGCGTTGTACCGCTCGTCGAGTGAGGCGGGTGAGAACGTTGAGTTGCATTCAGGTCTGTCGAACGGGTTCCTGGCTGCGCAGCGGACGCGGGACTGGGGGACTACCCCGACGCTCCGATTCGCGGTCGCGGACTCCGGGCGTGGGTTGAGCCTTCCGCCTCTGCCACCTCACCAAGCCTGTCGGTCTCCCTCGCGAGACCCCACGAAGAGGGAGTTCGCACCGTTCACGTCGCTGCTCTACCGTGAGGGGCGTGAGCCATCTTCAAACAGCGAGCGGGGCACCGGCCGGGGACGCAGCGCTCCTCCGCGCCGCGAGGGAACTCCCAGCCCGTGTCGATCAAGTCGCTCGGGTCCTCGGCATCGAGGCGCTCGACGTTGTCGGACGCCTCGTCGTCGGCGGCAAGCCCGCCGTGGCAGCCCGGGCCACTTTGCCCGGCTCCCAGGTTCTGTCATTACTGGACCCGGTTCCGCCTCGTCGCTCCTTCCGTACCCTCGAACCACTGTTGCTTGACGCGTTCCCACGGACGGTTGACGGTGAGTTCAAACCGATCACCACTGCCGTCCTCAAGAACCGCCTCATCGACCTGACAAGGGACCTCGACGAGGCCAACTTCGACGAGGCCGACTATGGCGTCCCGACGGTTCGCGCGTTCGTTCGGCTCTTCCCCGAACGCCTCCTTGCCATCGAAGACGGCCGATCGACCATGGTGCAAGCGGTCGACCAAGCGACGGCCGCGTCCGATCCGAAAACTGCACTCGGGCGCCAGCGCATCCGGCCTGACCTGTGGCGTGCCGCATTGGACTACGCGTCGGGCTTGCCCTACGTCTGGGACTCCACGAGCGCTGTCGCTCGCCCATCGGAACCGTCCGATGGCACGTTGCCACCCTTTCCCACCCTCACACCGGAGCAGCTCGCGGGCTGGCGTCAGGACTACATCGCGACGATCGCGGAACCATCCGAGGACCTCACCGCTTGGGCGAGGAACAACGGCAAGACCGCGGCCCTACCGCCCGAACTTCGCTCTGGTTGGAACCGCCTGTTGAGCGAGCGTGTGGTGGAGCACGTTCGTCGCACTCTGACCGAGCTTGGTGACGTTGACGTGTCCGTGTTTGAGGAGTATGGCGTGCCACGATCTGCAACACCGTCGTCGTTGCGGGCGTTCATGCACCGATACATCGACACGGCATCCGAGCAGGAGCTTGCGGCGATGACGATCAATCCCGTCATCGCGATGAGACTCAGCCGATAGCGCATGCGCCCTCCGCAGATCTTCGTGATCGTCCTCGACCGGGAACATGAGGACCGCTACGACGAAGCGGCCCAAGCAGCCCGCGCCTTCGAGCGTGAAGCAGTACCGGTGCGATGGCTTCGCGCTCTAGCGACGAAATCGTCGGTCGGCTCAGAGAGCAACCGGCCGCTCCACATCCTCAGCGCCCGTGACGCTCACTCGCTCTATCTCGCGCTCCACGACGGTCCGGTCGGTGTCCTCGCGAACACCAGAGCGCGAGTCCGGCATAACGTCCACGGCCCCCTCAGCTCACGCAAGGTGATGCCCGTGGAACGGTTCGTCCGCCACAAAGCGGCGTACCGAGCGTTGGGCGCCGAAGACGCGGTCTCGCAGCTCTTCGACGAGCTGCACCTCTGGCCTGGCGAACGTGCGTGCCTCGACGACCGTGACCCGCGGATCCTGCCAATGCACGTATTCAGCGCCACCGAATGGGGCGAGCTGCACGGCGACGAACGGACCCGTTTCGAACGGGAACACGGCAAGCCCACCGCGCTGGCCGATCATGCACAGCGACAGTGGAAGCGCACCACGGCCCTCCACGGAAGTCAGCAGCTGCACGTCCGCGGCACCAGCCTCCCCGCCGGATTCCACTGGGACGTCCAAAGCCCGGACAGCGCCGAGCACCTTGGAACCCACACCGAAGCCTGGAGCTTCAAGCGCGGGTCGTACGCGAACATCTACCCAGATGCCACGATCCGCGCAGGGCAACGATCTGGGCTCTCAGCGAGGCCAATCTGGAACGAACTCGACGCTGAGAAGGAAAAACGGAGTCGGATCGACCGTAAGAACTCGCCCAAGCGAAGTGGCAAACGGGGCGCTAGTTGAGTAGCATGGTCAGTGATCCAGCGTCTAGGCGCCTGGAAGGACGGCCCGGACCTGCAACCCGGACCCGAAGCAATCGAATCGAGCGTGGGGACGCAACCCCGGCACAACACCGCGAGCCCCGGATCGTAGATCTGGACCGCCGGAACGCCTCCGCCACTCGCATCACTTGATGCCTCGATCGTGCGCCACGAGTGCTCGCAGTTACAGACTTAGACCCCCTCACCTTTGAGGGGGTCTAACTTTTTGCGGCACCGCCTCATCGTCAAGCCAAGATCGGGGACTTGCTGGTGTCGATGTGCGCCTAGTCATCAACACGACTCTCTTCGGGAAGGCATGGGGTCAGCCGGCGTCATCCGCCCACCGGCCGAGACCGCGCCGCGTGGGGCTGCCGACAGCTCACCATCATGATGATCCCGAGATCGTCATGATGAAGCGCGGTCTGCTCGACACGCGCACCATGCGGGCGCGCCCACGCCTCCACGCCCCTGCAGGCATTCCAACGCGTGTGTGCTCATTCGGCTGTGCCGCGCAGAGTGGTGTCACTCGGCGCCGAGCCCGAGAGGCGCCCCAGCGATAGCGGTGTCAGACAGAGGCAGTTCCGTGCGTGGTCGCCGAGCCTGGTGGGGTCGCGTCGGGTGCTGTGAAGGCGAGATCTCGCCGGACTTCGCGGACTATGACGAGACATGGACCCATCTCTTAGCGTTGGCTTGCTATACGAAAAGCGATTTACGCATTACAATCAGGGCATGCAGCATCGGCATGAAGCGGCAACCCGAACGTGGTCCAAGACGTTGTTCAACGACGTCCACTTCCTGCGTGTGGCCACCGCGATCGGCCAGGGGCCAGCAGAGACGGACGCGACCGTCCTGCAAGCGGACCTTAAACTGACTCAGCCGGCTGTCCGCCGCGTCATCGTGGACCTCGAAGGGGTCCGGCTGCTCGACCGGCTAGACCGTGTGAGCCGGACCGAACCGCAACGGTACCGTCGTGCCGAGGGGCACCCATTTTGGGCCGCGGCGTCCGCACTGTTGAACGCCGCGATTGAGGTAGAGAGGTGAAGGACGTGCAACTGGAAGCAGTCACGCTCGGTGACGCCGCGAAACTATTGCCCGGCGAGATGCTTTGCCGTCACACCGCCGACGTCTTCGGGTCCCGCATCACGGTTACCTACGCGGTCAACGCGGAGGAGCATGCACGACGCGAGCAGTTTGGCACTGGTGCCATCGAGGATGAACGAGCGCTCGCGATGCTCTTGGCTCTGCCAACAGACGACCTTGCCCCAGTACCACCACGGTTCGCGGATGTCGCGATCGACCTGGCATCGCATTCGGCTAGCACGGTGGACATCTTCGCCGACCCAGATGGCGACGTGTGGGCGCGCCGACGTGTGGACGTCCCCGTCCGAGTCGTCGAGATTGAGATCGCTACTTCGCGATGGCCGTTAGCCATGCGGGCAGCCCACCGATGGAACGGCTACGGCCCTCGGAAGATTGTGATGACGACGGGAGTGTCGGACGAGTCGGCCGCCTCCATCGAAGCCAGCCACTACGGCGTCGGACTCACCATCGAAGATGGCAGCGGTGGCCGCGTCATCATCGAAGCGGACACGTTCAACCCGCGACGATTCACTGCAGCTCGCTGGCTCTTCGCTGAGACGGTCTACCGACAGTTCGTTGACGCTGTCCGAAGCTAACCCGTTCCGAACGGCCCTGCGCGAGCATCATTATCTCAGCGTTGGCTCCAGAACATCACCTCGCCGGGAATCGGTACTGCGCGACCGAGGTAGGACTCCAGCTGTGCGTAGGCGTCCAAAGCTGCCGCCGCTTGCGCGGCCCACCACGCACCGATCTCGGTCGGGGAGAGTCCGAATGTCTGGTCGTGAAGGCGCTGTAGATCCAGGGCGTTGTGGAGGTGTCCGGTAAGCCGGTCCTCGTCACTATGGAAGAGCCTGTCAATCGGCTGGTTCTCGCAGATCGCACAGAGGCAGGCGATGCTCTCCACGTCAACGAACCAGTGTCGACGAAGCTCGGTGGATCGGACGAATCGCAGCAGGTCCGCGATGAACATGTGCGGTGCCATGTCCGAGGGGTCCGCGGCGCTGCCACCCTTCCGGCCGACAGGGGTCAGACGTCGCTTCGATGGGATCACCCCGACTGCCATGCCTACGGCTCCGTGAGCCAGCGCGTCGAAGCCGCTCAGATCCACACGCCACGGGATCACCATGTTCGTGGCTTCCTCGAAGATGCGCCGGTATGCGCGGCGGCGACGCTCGTTGTGGACTGGATTCTTGTCAGATGTCAGAGCAAGCAACACGGGGTGTTTGCTGCGATTGATGACTGCGATGAGCTGACGAACGGTGTCCTCCCGATCGAGGACCGCTCCGCTGATCGGAATGAGGAACGCGGTATCAGTCCGGTCAACGTCGTTCACCATCGACAGTGCCGTCTTCAAAGAGTCGGAGTCGCCCACCTTGAACTGCCCGGTTGGCGTGATCGCAATCGTGCTGTGAGCAGCACGCATCTCCGTGAGGGCCTCATCGAGGGTCGGCCGGATCATCATGTTCGGGTCACCGAGGTAGAACGGTTGCTCCGGGTTCGCCCAGTAGCCGAACTCGCCCTCGATGCGGGTCGGCTCGATGATCAGCGCGTGCTCCGGATGCGCGTCCTTCAGCTGCCGTGCCTGTCGAACTCCGTACGCGCCCGTCGTCACGATCCCACTCGCAGAAGCTGAAACCCACGGCGCAGCGTCGATGACCTCTTCTCCGAGCACGAAGAGCTGACGTCGGCGCAGCAGACTACGTGCGTCGCCGACCTCAACGCCACGGGCCGGCGCGCTCGCTCGGAGGGCGCCCCGGAGGTTCTGATTGCTGATCACGCTGTATTGGTCAGGCATGGTGCGGATCCTCCAAGAAGGTGGCACGGAACTCGGGCTCAAGCATGTAAGCGGAGCGGGCAAGCTGCTCGGCGGTGACGCCGCTATTGAGCGCGTCCTCGACGGCTCGCCGCAACATCGTTGGGATCTCGACGGAAAGCGGCTCCGGTTCACGGCGGCGCATCCCAGTGGTTGCGAGGGTGACGTTCAGTCCCCGGTACTCCCGATCCGACACTAAGTCCAGATCGAACGCCCGTCGGATGACGGCGCCCAACGACACACGCCAGAGGCGCTTCAGTCGAAGTAACGCGTCCAGGTCAGACCCTGCCCAGTCGCGACGGAAGTCCCGCTCGGGCATCAGGAAGGCGCTTGCGAAAGCATCCGCTTGCTGCTCGTGCAGCGGTGAAGCGGCCGTGTCATGCATCACCGCATGACCAAGCTCGTGAGCGAGCGTGAACCGCTGCCGCTCCGCCGAGGTGTGCCGAGACACCAGAACGATCGGAACAGCGTCGTCTGGCCAGCCCGCAATCGCATCGACCTGCGCCGAATCAAGATCCGTGCTCAGAACAACCACGCCGGCCGCCTCGACGACCGCGGTGAGATCGCCGATGGGACCGGCTGGAACCTCAAGGTCGCACCGCACAAGAGCAGCGATGTCCGCTGGAGTGTCGAATCCATCCTCCGGAAGCAACCGACGACGCAGCCGAATCGGCGTGGCCGACTCGCCGAGGAGCTGACTCGCTCGAAGGCTCGTCAGATCAAGCTCAGCTCGGATTCGCTTCAGCGCGGTCTCCGGGGTCGTCTTCTGTCTCCGGTGGAACACCCTCGCATCCGAACGCGCTACGGGAGCATCCGCAAACGCACCGGACGGCACAGCGAGCGCGCGTTCAAGCGCTGCCCATCGGTCTGAGTCGAGGTCCTCGCGTGCTCGCTCCGCCTTCGACAAAGCGGCTTGCGAGATGTTCGTCGCCTCCACCAGGTCCGCCTGGGTGAGCCCATGAGCGACTCGGAGTGTGCGCAGGAGTGCGGCGCGGTCTGCGAGGCTCGATGACATGCGCCGAGAATAGCAGACGAGGCTCGAATATTCGAGTGCCCTGCCTCATCACGGCTTACTTCGCTCGCGATCCTCCTCGCCGTCCCTCATCACGTCCGTGACGGAGGGAACTCGACCCCTCCACCAGCGTTGAAGTTGCTGATGGGCAGCGTGTCCGCGGCAACGATGTTCCAGCCGGTGTCCACGTGGACGCGGTAATCGATCTGCCGATACGACTGCTCGCGCTTCGCCCATCGTTCGGGGTCATAACCGGGGCTGCTGACCTGCAGAACGACCTCAAACGTCTTCCCGATCGCGTCGGAGACGACATCGGCGTCATCAGCCCCCGAGAAGGTGACGCCCACCCACGTCGCGTTCCCCACATCGATGGCGACGACGTACTTGAGCAACCCGAGGGCTCCCAGATCCCGCCAAAGCTGCGCGACGTCGATCGTGCGCTGCCCAGCGTGGAAATCGACGTGGCAGAGGATCCCGGCACCGTACTCGAACGGCGCGGTCGCCCACGGACGGGCACTGAACTGAACCTGGTACTCGATGTCGTAACGCCGCTGAGCGTGCTCCGTGAGGCGCTGTGCGGTGCGGTGATTGCCCCGGATCCAACCATCAGTGACCGCATCGGCTCCCGTGGTCGGCGGACGCCACCGAGAGTTGTAATCGGACATGGCTATGAACGCGCCAGCCTCTAGGTCGCGCAGTGTCTGCTCAATACGACCAAGATCGTCTCGGTTTGGGCGCCTGATGTGGCCGATTCGGTGACGAATTTGTAGGAGTTCGGCTTGGCGCCCCTCCCACGCGGTCTGTTCGAAGAGGGACGGCGCGAACAGGTTCCAGTCACTACGAATGATCTGCACGAGCTGCGAGTAATCGAGGTAGGCGAGTGGGTTGTCGTTGTCGACCCCAGTCATGTGTGAGAACGAGGCGTCACGTTCCTCGCGTCGTTGGGCTCGCTTGACCGCGTCCGTCCATTCAGCCCCGAACGCAGCCCGCAGCTCCATGTAGACCAGGTCGCGTACCCAGGCTTCAAGCTGCCACCACCGGGCGTACATCGCAATGGACTGCTGCGGCACCCCAAGCGCATGCGCGGACACTATTGCATCTCCTGACGGTCCGCGAAGCACGCTGGGGAGAGTCGGTTCGTCGAATACATCCATGACCTTCCCAATCGGACGCTCCCGGCCGCTCGTTACGTGCGACCACCGAGGAGCGCTCACCAGTCGAGAGAAGTAGTCCCACCCACCGACGAAGCAGCGGTTGGCGCCTTGCCGATGGGCGATGAAGACCCCGCACTGGCATTCGACCATGCTGCGCACCATGCACTGGGTCGGCGACTCGTGGAGCCGCCGCACGAATCAACCTCCGTGCCCGACCGGCTCGGCATATCCCGTCTAGCAGCGTCAGCGGACCTAGCCAACGTCAACTACGGGCGACGCTTCACCGAACCGCTGGAGAACAGCTGCACGAGCGTCACCGAGAGGATCACGGCCGTCTCCGCCTCACCCTGCGTCGGCCTGCGGTACCCGTTCCCACCATGCCGGGACTCCTGCCCACTCCAAAGCGCCTCAGCCAAGGGGATCGCGACGTCCGTCGCCCGACCCGGAAGGTCGATCGTCCAATCTTGCTGCGCCTTCATGTCTCGGATGATGGTGCCGAGTGTTGTCAGCGAGTTCTTCGGGCTCACCACGGGCGCCGCCGCTTCTTCAACCGCTTTCACGGCCTTCTCGTACGCTTCCTCCGGATCGGGCACGCGGCCATATGCAGCAGCCCACGCCTCGCCGAGCAGCCTGCCCGATGAAGTGCGCGAGATAGCCGCGTCGACGGCCACCTGCACGCTCTCGGGCATGCGTCGGACAAGTCCATCGTTACCGTTTCGCTTCCCGATCGTCCACGCCGATCCTGCTGCTTCGAGAATGCGGTCGAGGCTCTGGGCGACCACGCGGTTGTTCTGATGCACGACCCAGTCGGCGACGTCGAGAAGCTCTTCCTCCGGCAGACGGTTGAAGAACCCCGGCCAGGATGAGCCGTCGAGCCGATCGACGTACGACGGTCGCAGGCGTGCAACGAGGTCGAACATCATCAGCGGTTCGCGCCGAAAGTACCAAGCGTCTGTGACGCTGGACGCCCTGGCAAAGTGCGGCTTCAGAAAGTCCAGGAGAGCGGGCTTCATGTAGGACGGAACACCATCCACCAGAACCTCGCGTGCGGCGGCATCCTCGCCGCGCGGTACCCACTGCGTCATCGCGTATGCCTCGGTAGCCAATCAGTGTTCGGAAGGAGCCCTCTGCCGTAGCGGTGTCGGTTCCGGGAAGGGCAGGCTACCGCGAGCCAGACTCCGTCCCGTGCCCGCACTCGGGTAGTCGTGGACCGAACCGGTCATGTCACCCCTGGCCAGCGTCAATCCCGCTTTGCGCGGTGAGCTGTGCCAAACGTGCGGCAGCGCCTGTGCCACATGCGTATCGCGAACCCTCCTACTTCCGCGCAAGTACGGGGATCGCAGGCTACGCGTTAGCTACCCGCACCACACGAAACCCCGGTCCCCTCGGACCGGGGTTTCGTCGTTCCGGAGCATGGTCCGCAACGCGAACACGGCTCGCAACGTGATCGCGGCGCCCGACGTGACCACGGACGGACCGGAGGCGCGGTGCCAGCCGACACCGCGCCTCCAGTCCGGTGGGTGCGCACCATCAGACCGTCGCGACGCTCCCCGTCGTCACCGCACCGCGGGAACGGCCGCGGCGTGCCGCGCCGGCGGCGACGGCGGTCAGCACGACCGCAGCCAGCGTGATGCCGGCCCCCGCCCAGATCGGCGACGTGTAGCCGAGCCCCGCCGCGATCGTGAGTCCACCGATCCAGGCGCCGAGCGCGTTGCCGAGGTTGAAGGCGGCGATGTTCGCCCCGCTCGCCAGGGTCGGCGCGTGGTCCGCGTACTGCATCACGCGGGTCTGCAGGGCCGGCACCGTCGCGAAGCCGAACGCGCCCATCAAGACGAGTGCGATCACGGTGAGCACGGGCGAGGTGGCGACCACGGCGAACAGTGCCAGGACGACGGTGAGGACGACCAGGACGACCAGGAGGGTGCCGTCGATGGACCTCGAGGCCAGCTTGCCGCCGACGAAGTTACCCACGAAGAGCCCGACGCCGAACACGATGAGCAGCCACGGGACGGCACTCGACGCGAAGCCGGAGACCGACGTCAGCGTGTACGCGATGTACGTGAAGGCGCCGAACATGCCGCCGTAGCCGAGCACGGTCATCCCGAGGGAGAGCCAGACCTGGCCGGAGCGGAACGCGCTGAGCTCACGGACGAGCGACGGTGGCTGCTCCGTGTCGGACCGGACTCCCGGCACGAGCAGGGCCACGCCGACGAGGGCGATCACGCCGATCACGGCGATGGTCCAGAAGGTGGCTCGCCAGCCGAGCGCCTGACCGAGGAACGTGCCGAACGGGACGCCGAGCACGTTCGACGCGGTGAGTCCGGTGAACATGAGTGCGACGGCCGAGGCGCGCTTCGACCGCTCGACCATGTTCGACGCGACGACGGAGCCGATGCCGAAGAACGCACCGTGACACAGGGCAGCGATGACGCGGCCGAGCATCATGACGCCGTACACCGGCGCGACCGCGGAGAGCGTGTTGCCGATGACGAACAGCACGAGCAGGCCGATGAGCACGGGCTTGCGGGGGAGCCGGGTGGTGGCGGTGGTGAGGCCGAGCGCCCCGACGATCACGGCGAGGGCGTACCCGGTGACGAGCCAGCCGGCGGTCGTCTCGGTCACGCCGTAGTCGGCGGCGACCTCGGGCAGGAGCCCGGTGATGACGAACTCGGTCAGGCCGATGCCGAATCCGCCGAGTGCGAGGGCGATGAGTCCCGCGGGCATGGATGTCCTTCCGTTGTGCGGTGCAGCTGGGCCGCGTACGCTGGTTGTTGCAGACGCGGGATATCGATAGTTGCACACGCGGGGTATCCGCGCAAGCAATCATCTGTGCCCGCGACCACGAGTTGGGAGAGTCCATGTCCGTCGACGACACGTCCGTCGCCGTCCGAGCCCACGGCTGGCGCACGCTCGCAGCCCTGCACGGCCTGATCGAGGCGCGGCTCGAGCGCGGCCTGCGCGAGGTCGACCTGTCCGTCGTCGAGTTCACCGTCCTCGACGCCCTCCGCCGTCAGGACGGCTTCCACATGCGCATGCAACAGCTCGCCCGTGCCGCGGCGCTCAGCCCGAGCGCGACCACCCGCCTGGTGAACCGGCTCGAGGAACGCGCGCTCCTCACCCGCGTGCTCTGCGCCGACGATCGCCGCGGGCTCTACACCGAGCTGACGCACGCCGGCCAGCGGCTGCTCGACGCGGCAACACCGATCCACGCCGCCGCGCTGGAAGGTGCGCTCGCCGAAGCGCGAGAGGTCCCGGAACTCGAGGAACTCGCGATCGCGGTCGACCGGCTCGAGGGCGCGACGGTCTGACGGGAGGCACGGCTCCTCCCCGCCCCGCGAGCTACGGTGTGCGGATGGTGCGGCGGAGGGGTCTCGTGGTCGCCGGCGCGGTCGTGGTCGCGCTGGTCCTCGGCGGCTGCGCCGCCACCCAGGGTTCCACCGAGCTCGCGGTCGAGGCGTACGTGGAGCCGGGTGACGGGGCGACCGGCCTGGTGACCGACGCGTCCCGTCGCGCGACGACGATCGGGATCGACGGGGTCACGCTCACGGACGGCGGCGACGGGCTGAACGACCTCGCCGCCGGTGTGGGGACACTCGCCCGGACGGCGACCGACGGTGGAGCTGTTCCGGAACTGCTCGTCAGCAACTACTCCGATTCGATCGGGGACTTCTCGCCAGAGGTCGGCACGGCCCTGCTCTCCGACGCCGGGAACCGGTCGCGGGTCGCGTCGCGCCTGGCGGAACTCGCGTCCGAGCAGCACGTGCGCGGGGTGCAGATCGATCTCGAGTCGCTCCGGGGCCGCGATCGCGCCGGACTCGTGGCGTTCGCCGCTGCGCTCCGGGCTGCCGTGCACGACCGGCTCGGGAAGGACGCCGAGGTGTCGATGGCGGTGATGGCGTCGACGAGCGCAAGCGGGTACCGCGACACCGGGTACGACCTCGGTGCGCTCGCGGACCACGTCGACCGGTTCGTCCTGATGACCTACGACCAGCACGGTCCCTGGAGCGACGCCGGGACGATCGGGTCCCTGCCGTGGGCGAAGCGCGCGGTCGCCGCAGCCGAACGCGAGGGCGTGCCCACGGACCGGATCGACCTCGGCATCGCCGGGTACGGCTACGTGTGGGGTGGCTCCGGCGACCCGCAGCTCAGCCCGGACGCAGCGCGTACAGCCGCGGGGAGTGCCGCGACGTGGTCGGCCCGGACCGGCGAGTGGTCAGCCACGCTCGACGACGGACGCGAACTGCACTGGTCCGACGCCCGGTCCTACCGTGCCCGTGTCGCCCTCGCCGAGAACCTCGGGCTGCACGGTGTCGCGCTCTGGTCACTGAACACCCTGGCCCTGCCCGGGACGCCCTGAAGCTCGAGGTGGCGCTAGGGGCGCTCGTCGACCAGTGCGACGAACCGGCTGCCCACGCCGTCGACCTCGCGCCGGGTGAACCCTGCGGTGGGCTCCGGCGCCTGGTACGGGGCGTGGTAGTCGCACATCAGGTGGTCCCAGTCGGGCCACCACTTCTTCGGCCGTGCGGTCTCGCTGTACCCGCAGACCACGCACTCCAGGCGCACCCAGACCTTCTTGCCCCCGGTGCGGTTCGCGCGTGACTGGACGAGCCAGGCGGGCGGGTCCTGCTCGATGGCCGCCAGGTCGGCTTCGCTGAGCCGCGGCGGGATCCCGTGGTGGGTCGCCATCTCGAGGGGGATGTCGAGCCGGACGGCGGCGTCACGTCGGGAGAGCATCACCCCAGCGTAGGTTCTCCGCCCTCGTTCGAGTAACGACCCTGTAACGAGCATGCGAAATGCATTCAGATCAGATGGGCGGCGCGGATACGGTGCTGGAAGGCAGTCTCAAGGGTGAGGAGTGGGCTCCATGGACAACGACACGTCGATCACGATCACGGTGGTTCCGTACGTCGACTACCTGCAGTTCTCGTCGACGCCGGTGGCGGACACGAGCGCAGCGGCGACGGCCGACAGCTGAGTCGCCGTCACGCGCGCGGGGGAGCCGTCGTCGAGCGGACGACGAGCGACGGCGGTACGAGGGTCCGTGTCGGCTCGGGCTGCTCCGCAGCACCGATCAGTTCGACGAGCCGGTTCGCCGCCAGCCGCCCGACCTCGTCGTTGTGCGGGTCGACCGTGGTCAATCGCAGCAGGGGTGACGCGGCGAGCGGGGTCTCGTCGTTGCCGACCACCGACACGTCCTCCGGTACTCGGAGGCCCGCTTCGCGCACCGCAGCGATCGCTCCCATCGCCATGACGTCGTTCGCGGCGAACACGGCGGTCAGGTCCGGGTGGTCCTGCAGTGCGCGGCGGGTGGCCTGGTAACCGGTCTGCTCCGAGGTCGGGCCGTCGCCGAGCACCAGTGGCTCGATGCCGGACTCGACCATCCGCGCGACGGTGGCGACGCGGCGGACGGCGGCCGGGCCTCCCGAACCGGTGATGTGGACGATGCGACGGTGACCGAGCCTGATGAGGTGATCCGCCGCCAACCGGCCGCCGGCGGCTTCGTCGGAGGCGACGACGTCCAGGCCGCCGGGCACTTCGGCGCGCTCACCCGCGATGACGACGGGGGTGTCCGCGGGGACGACGAGGTCGGGGAAACCCTCCGCGGCGAGGACCACCCCGTCCACCCGGAGTGAAACGAGGTCGTCGAACGGCGAGGAGTCGAGGTGCGCGTTGGCGCGCGTGTCGGCCAGGGTCAGCCGGAGGCCGTGCGGGGCGAGGGCCTCGCGCACGCCGTCGAGCATCGGCACGTACCAGGGGTTCCGGAAGTCGTCGACGACGACACCGATCGTGCGGGTGCGTGTGCCGGCGAGGATCGCGGCGGCGCGGTTCGGTCGGTACCCGAGCTCCGCAGCGGCGGCGAGGACCGCGGACCGCCGGGCGTCGGAGACCCCGGGGTCGTCGCGCATGACCATCGAGACGAGTGACTTCGAGACGCCGGCACGGGTCGCGACGTCGATGATCGTCGGCGGTCGTGGCACGCGGCTCCTTGACAGGACATGGGGTGGTCGGGCTACAGTCTACCGACACGTTCTGGAACGTTCCAGAATCGGCACCGTACTTCTCGAAGGAGAGAACCATGAGCGACAGCATCGGCGTCGCCGTCATCGGGGCGGGCATGGCGGGCAAGGCCCACATGGCCGCGTGGCGGAACGCACCCTCACTCTTCGGATCGACGCTGCCGCCCGTGCGGCTCGTGTCGATCGTCGACGTGTACGAGCCCCTCGCGGCAGAGTCCGCGCAGCGCTTCGGCTACGCCCGCCACGACGCTGACTGGCGAGCCGTCGCCGAGGCCGATGACATCGACGTCGTGAGCGTCGTCGTGGCCAACAAGCTCCACCGCGAGATCGTCGAGGGGCTGCTGGCCGCCGGCAAGCACGTCCTGTGCGAGAAGCCGCTGTCGGACTCGCTCGAGGACGCGCGGGCGATGGCCACCGCGGCCACCGAGGCATCGCAGCGCGGGCTCGTCGCCCGCGTGGGCTTCACCTACCGCCGTTCCCCGGGTCTCGCCGCGATCAAGCAGCTCGTCGAGGACGGCACGCTCGGCCGCGTCCTGCACGTCTCCGGCCGTTACTGGACCGACTACGGCTCCTCGCCGGACGTCCCCTTCTCATGGCGGTTCGCGGGTGCTCCCGGCACCGGAGCCCTCGCCGACGTCGGGTCCCACCTGGCGTACGTGGCCGAGTTCCTGGCCGGCGAGGTGCGGAGCGTCAACGGCGGCATGTTCACGACCGCCATCACGAAGCGTCCGATCGCCGCCGGGTTCGCCCTGCGCGGCCAGGCCGTGCCGCTCACCGGCGAGTACGCCGACGTCGAGAACGACGACTACGCCACGTTCAACGCCCGCTTCGGCGACGGCTCGGTGGTCGGTTCGCTCGAGGTGTCGCGGGTCGCCACGTCGCACCCGAACGGGCTCGTCATCGAGGTGTTCTGCGAGAACGGCGCCGCACGCTGGGACCAGGAGCGCGCCTCCGAGATCGGCCTCGCCCTGCAGTCCGACGGCTCCCGACTCGGCGGGTACCGCCAGGTCGTGCTCGGCCCGGACCACCCCTACGTCGCGGGTGGCATGGCGATGGACGCACCCGGTGTCGGCTGGGGGCAGAACCAGATGTTCGAGTACCAGGCACGTGCGTTCCTCGACGAGGTCGTGGGGAACACGACCGACCCGCTGCCGGAGAACGCCACGTTCGACGACGGCGTCCACAACATGGAGGTCCTCGACGCGGTGGCCCGGTCCGCCGCCGGCGGGGGAGCAACCGTCGACCTCACCGCAACGGCAGGAGTGCACGCATGAAGCTCGGTCTCTACAACGCGATCTTCCACGACCGCCCGCTCGCCGCGGCGCTCGAGGCCATCGCGGGCAACGGGCTCACCGGGATCGAGCTGAACACCGGTGGGTTCCTGCCGCCCGTGCACGTGCCGAACGTCGACGAGATCCTCGACGACGATGAGGCCCGCGACGCCTTCCTGGCCCAGTTCGACGGGACCGGCGTCTCGATCGCCGGCCTGAACTGCAACGGGAACCCGCTGCACCCGGACCCCATGATCGGGCCGAAGCACGCGGAGGACATCCGCCGCAGCATCCGCCTCGCCGCACGCCTCGGCCAGGACCGCGTCGTGACGATGTCGGGGCTGCCGTCGGGCGAACCGGGCGGCACCCGACCGAACTGGATCGTGAACGCCTGGAACTCCGCGGCGCTCGACGTGATCGAGTACCAGTGGAGCGTCGCGGTGCCGTTCTGGCAGGAGATCGACGCCCTCGCCCGGGAGCACGGCGTGAAGGTCGCGCTCGAGCTGCACCCGCAGAACGTCGTCTTCAACCCGGCGACGATCCGCGAGCTCGTCGAGCGTGGCGGGCTGACCAACGTGGGCGTCGAACTCGACGCCTCGCACCTGTTCTGGCAGCAGATGGACCCGGTGGCGGTCGTCCGCGACCTCGGGCCGCTCGTGTTCCACGCTGCGGCGAAGGACGTCCGGATCAACCCGCACGCCGCGATCAACGGGGTACTCGACAACTCGTTCCGCCGGCTGTCGCCCGACGAGCCGCGCACGAACCTCGGCGGGGACGAGTGGGCGAACGAGTGGCCGAAGCCGTCGGCGTGGGACTTCGTCGCGCTCGGCAAGGGCCACGACGAGGCGTACTGGTCGACGTTCCTCGAGGCCCTGCGCGAGGTCGACCCGGAGATGTGGGTGAACATCGAGCACGAGGACACCGAGCTCGGGCGCGAGGAGGGCGTCGCCGTGGCGGCGCGCGTCCTGCTGGCCGCCGACGCGTCGCTGGCGGCTCGCGTCTGACGCGGTGCGGGAACCGGACTGGAGGCGCGCCCAGCGTGAGCCGATCGGCTCACGCTGGGCGCGCCTCCAGTCCGTCACCGTGTGTCCGGTGACCCAGTCGGTGACGCATCCTCCGGGGGCTGTCACCGGGTCGTTGTAGCATGCACGACACCTGTCCCGAGACGAGGAGGCCCGCGTGCCGGAACCGACCGACCCCGCCTTCCCGATCGAGCGCATCCGCGACGTCGGCGACGACATCATCGCGGCCGTGTCCACGGTGGTCGACGGCAAGGCCGAAGCCATCCGCACCGCGTTGACGGTGATGCTGGCCGAGGGACACCTGCTCGTCGAGGACGTCCCGGGCGTCGGCAAGACGGTGCTCGCCAAGGCGCTCGGCGCATCGGTCGGCGGCTCGGTGAACCGCATCCAGTTCACGTCGGACATGCTGCCGTCGGACGTGACCGGCGTGAACATCTTCGACCAGTCGTCCGGCACCTTCCGGTTCTCGCCCGGCCCGGTGTTCGCGAACGTCGTCATCGGCGACGAGATCAACCGCACCAGCCCGAAGACGCAGTCCGCCCTGCTCGAGGCGATGGCCGAGGCGCAGGTCACGGTGGACGGCGTCACCCGGAAGCTCGACAGCCCGTTCATGATCGTGGCGACGCAGAACCCCATCGACATGGAGGGCACGTACCCCCTGCCGGAAGCCCAGCGCGACCGCTTCATGGCGCGCCTGACCATGGGGTACCCGAGCGCCGACGCCGAACGGCAGATGCTGACGAACCGCGGCGGTGGCGACCCGCTCGCGCACCTGCGACCGATCGTCGACGTCGACACCCTCCGCGACCTCATCCACTCCGTGCACACGGTGCACATCGCGCCCGACGTCGAGGCGTACATCGTCGCGATCGTCCGGGCCACCCGCACCCACCCGGACATCGTGCTCGGCGCGAGCCCGCGTGCCACGCTGCACCTCGCCTCGGCGGCCCGCGCCCACGCCGCCCTGCTCGGTCGGCCGTTCGTCACCCCGGACGACGTCGCGGTGCTCGCGCCGGTCATCCTCGCCCACCGACTCGTCCCGGTCGCCCGCGGCCTCGGCGGCACCGGAGACGACACCGTCCGCGAGATCGTGGTCCGCATCGTGTCCGACACCGCCGTGCCCTTCACAGCCACGCCCGTCCGCTCCTGATGTCCGGTCCCTCGGCACCGTCGTCGTTCGCCCTGCGCGCCGGTGCCGCACGGTCGACGGCGGCGCGGTACGGCCGTCGGGGGCTCGCACTGCTGCGGCGGACCCCGTTCCCGCGGCCGACGGCGCGCGGCTGGACCGTCATCGCGGTCGGCATCGGACTCGTCGGCGGCGGACTCGTCGGCACCACGAGCGTGGCGGTGTCGGCCGGGCTGCTGCTGCTCGTCCTCGTGGTGCTCGGCGTCGTGATGGCGTTCGTCGTGGCCGCCCCGCTGCGCGGCAGCCGGGGCACGGCGCGCGCGATCGTCCAGGTGGGCGAGGTCTACCGAGAGCGCATCACGCTCCGTGGCACGAGCCTGCCGATCGGCCCGCGGTCGACGCTGCTCGTGCGGGAACAGCTCGACGACGGCCTGGTGAGCGTGTCCACCGCCGAGACGTACGCGGCCGTCGGACCGAACGTGCCGCCGGCCGTCCTCGACGTCGAGGCCCTGGCGATGCACCGTGGCCGGAGCCTCGTCGGGCCGGTCACCATCCGGGTGGAGGACCCGTTCGGCCTGCTCCGGATCGACCGCCCCGTGGTCGCCGCGGAAGAGGTCGTGGTCGTCCCGGCGACGACACCGCTCGGCGCGATCGAGACGGGTGCGCTCGCCGGTGCCGTCTCCGCGGACGAGGGCCGGGTCGGCCAGGGCGGATCGGCGGACGACAGCGAACTGCGGCCCTACCGTCCCGGCGACCCGATCCGCCGCGTGCACTGGGCCCAGAGTGCCCGGCGAGGGGAGCTCCACGTCCGGCAGACCACGCAGGCCCAACCGCCAGAGGCAGTGATCGCCCTCGACGTCCGACGCGAGTCGTACCAGCGTCTCGGGCGTGACGACCTCGCCGAGCTCTCGGACCTCGGCGGCGACGCGGCCTTCGAGCACGCGGTCGTCGTGGCCGCCAGTGTCGCACGGGCCCTCGCCGCACGGACGTCCCGCGTGCTGCTCGTCAGTGACGGGCCCGCCGGCAGCACCCGGCACGCGGGAGACGCCGGTGGCCTGACCGACGTGCTGGTCGGGCTCGCCGACGTGCGGGTCCGTTCCGATGCGCGCGAGGTCACCGAGGTCCTGCCCGACGTGCGCGGACGCGACGTCCACGGCATGACGGCCGTCGTCACCGGGCACTGCACGGCCGAGCAGGCCGCCGAACTCGTCTCCGCGACGACCGGGTCGAGCCGCGGCATCCTGGCGACCATCGTGCCGCCGGACCCGGTCGTGCGCGGCATCCTCGACCGTGGCGGCTGGCGGACACTCGTGGTCCCGGTCGCCGGAGCGCACGCCCCCGGGAGCCTCCGGTGAGCGGCGTCTCGACCCGGCCGGCAGCACCCCCGTCGTCCTCCCGCGCGGACGGCGACCGCGTGCCGGCACGGCAGGACCGGCCCGACTCCCCGAACCCGTGGGTGGTCGCACTCGCCCCGGTGCCCGTCCTCATCGCGGCCCTCGCGATGCGTCCGCTCGTGCAGGGCGTGGCCTGGTGGGTCTCCGGCGTGCTCGTCGCCGCCGTGCTGGTCGGCACGATGCTCGCCGTCCGCCGCCGTGCTCCCGGCATCCGGTTCGTCGCGCTCGTCGCCGCGCTCGTCGTCTGCTCCTGCGCGGCGGCGGTCGTCAACGACGTCCAACCGCTCGGCTGGCTCGACAAGGACGGCGCCCTCGGCGAGACGCTCGCAGCGATCCGTCTGAACCCCGCGCCCCTGCCGCAGTCCGACTCGATCCGGCTCATCGTGACCGTCGCGATCGGGTGGGTCGCCGGGGTGTCCCTGTTCCTCGCGGCCGTCGCCCCAACCGCCGCACTCGCCGCCGTCCCCGCGCTCGTGATCCTGATCGTGCCGGGCATCGTCACCGGCGCCCCCGCCGCACCCGGGCTCGTCATCGTGACCGGCCTGGCGTTCCTCGCGCTACTGTGGCTGTCGGTGCGACCGATCCAGCGTGCGCTCCCTGCCGCGGTCGTGGGGGCGATCGGCCTCGTGGTCGCCGTCGGCCTGCCGGCGATCGTGCCGCTCAACGCCAGTTGGTTGTCCGGCGTGACGGGGGCGATCCAGTCGCCCGTGCAGCCCGGACGCCCCGGCACGCTGCTCAACCTCGGGAAGGACCTCCGGCAGCCGAACGAGCTCGAGGTGTTCCGGTACCGCTCGTCCGACGGGCAGCCGGAGTACCTCAAGCTCGCCGACCTCGACGAGTTCGGCACCGGCGACTGGGTGCCGACGACCACCGACGCCAGCAAGTCCGACACCGCCGACCAGCAGCAGTGGGCCGTCGGTGTGAACCCGCGACTGTCGACGCGCGGTGACGTCACCGTGCGCATCACCGGCCTGTCCAGCAACTACCTCCCGGTGCCGTCGGGCGCGGTCTCGATCGAGTCGCGGTCGACCAACCTCGACCTGGCGCAGTGGCGCTGGATGGGGGAGTCCAGCACCGTCCGTTCCACCGGGCCGGCGACGCCTCGCGGTTCGACCTACGAGGTCTACGGCGCCTCGACGTGGTCGGGGGAGTACCTCGATGCGATCGCCGCGTCCGGGCTGCTCGGTCGTGCCGACGGCCGTGGGTACGCGACCCCCTCGGCGAACCAGCTCCGCACGGACCGGGCGCTGCCGAAGGACCTGCCGAAGAGCATCGCCAGCACGGCGCAGCGCGTGGCCGGAGGTGCCGGGTCCGACTACCAGGAGGCCCGGGCGCTCGAGCAGTGGTTCCGCAGCGACCTGTTCACGTACTCCGAGACTGCACCGGTCGAGCAGGGCTACGACGGCGACAGCATGGACGTCGTCGCCAAGTTCCTGCAGGTCCGCGAGGGCTACTGCGTGCACTTCTCGTCGGCGATGGCGGTGATGGCCCGCACGCTCGGCATCCCCTCGCGCATCGCGGTCGGGTACCGGGCCGGGGCGACCCAGGCCGACGGCGAGTACACGGTGTCGAACCGGCAGTTGCACTCGTGGCCCGAGCTGTACATCACGGGCGCCGGCTGGGTGGCGTTCGAGCCGACACCGGACTCCGACCAGGCCGCGCAGTCCTCGACCGAGGCCACGTCGACGCCCTCGGCAGCCGCTCCCGAGACGCCACTGCCGGCTCCGGGGCAATCGGCTCCGGCGGAGTCCTCGGCCACGCCGACGCCCTCGGCCTCCGCAGCACCCGGAGCGGCTAGCTCGACCGCTGGCGGCAACGGGCCGCTCGGACTGGCGGTCGGCATCCTGTTGGCGCTCGCACTCCTCGTCTCACCCGCCGTCGTGCGAGCCGCCCGACGACGCTCCCGGGTCGGAGCGATCCGGTCCGGTCGTGCTCCGGCGGTGAACGCGTGGCGCGAGGTCCTCGACGACGTCGCCGACCACGGGTACGCCCCCGGGCTCGCACCGCCGGGAGACGCCGCTGCCGCCGCCCGGACGGCGCGGGCGGTGCTCGGACGACTCCGGCCGTCGTTGCCGGCGGCGGTCCTCCCGCACCTCGACTCGGTGGTGGGCGCGGTCGACCGGGAACGCTTCGCCGCCGGAGGTGCGGCAGCGGTGGACGCCGACGCACTGCTCGCCGCCGTCCAGCAGGCTCGGGTCGCCCTCGACGGATCGGTCTCCGGTGCCCGGGTGGTGCGGTCGCGTGTGCTCCCGCCGAGCCTGCTGCCGTCGTCGGCGTGGTCCCACGAGGGCCGTCGCAGGCGACGCCCGGCGTAGCGCGCCGCGCCGCGCGCCCTCGCGCGCCGCGCGCCGCGCGCCCGCGTCAGCGCCGGCGGATGACCGCCTCGACGAGCGCCGCCACGACCTCGCCCGGGTTCACCCCGGGCAGCGCCTCGGCGTCGAACACGATGCCCACGTTCGCACCGATGAGCACGGTGGCGAAGTCCTCGAGCGGCATCCCCGCGTCGATCTCCGGGTGCGCGCCGAACCACAGCTGCACGAGTTCGAGGACGCCGTCCTGCAACTCGCGGCGCTGCCGGACGAACTCGGGCAGGAACTCCGGGTGCCGGGTCGCGTAGCCGCGGAACTCGGACAGCAGCGCGAACTGCGGCCCCTGGTCGTGTCGGCCGAACGCGGCTCGGACGACGTCCCCGATGTCGACGGCGGCGATGTCCGCGCGGACGAGCTCCCGGAGCGACCCGAGCACCAGGTTCGTCGCGCGCTGCATGACCTGCGCGAGGAGGTCCTCCTTCGACGAGAAGTTCGAGTAGACGGCACCCTTGCTGAACCCGGCGCGCGCGGCGACGTCGTCGAGCCGCGCCTCGTGCACGCCCTGCTCGGCGAAGACGGCGGCGCCCGCGACCAGCAGGCGTTCGCGGACCTCCGCCCGGGGGGTGCGCGGGCTGGGGGAGGCGGGGACGGAAGCGTCGTCGCTCATCGGTTCCTGGTTCGACGGGGCCCGTCGCGGTCCGTCGGGTCCGGCTTCGTCGGGCTGGCGTGGTGGTGGGTCACGGCCATTCT
>Ga0308167_1001882_pt1 | contig 21773 bp, 19 predicted proteins | sample PhyCR1_2_FD_202138 | JGI IMG/M metagenome (GOLD analysis project Ga0308167, IMG submission 202138) | Phyllosphere microbial communities from UC Gill Tract Community Farm, Albany, California, United States - DLSLRC.R1 | ecosystem: Host-associated > Plants > Phyllosphere > Unclassified | place... | reverse complement strand
AGCTTGTAGCGAAGGTACCAGCGAACACACAGAATGATGATTTCGCGATCAAAATGTCGCCCATCAAACAGCCCGCTCTGACCTTTTGGCTTGCTCATCAGCGTTCACGTGATTGTTAGGCTCAATAATTTAACCGATTCGCACCGCCTATTTGCACCAGAACCCTTCGCAGGACGCTTGCGTTGTACGCGCACCGCAGCGGCCTCGTAACGCTGCCGACGCTCAAACGTCAGTTGCAGCACATCACGCAGGAAATGAGCATGTACTACGCCCGCGGCTCGGCATTCGCGAAGGGCTTCATCGACACCGACAAGACCCACTTCGCGAAGGAATGGGCAGAGGCACAGGGTCTGTCCGGGTACCTGCCAACAGTTCGCGTACGTCATCGCGCATCACCAGACCCAACTCGACCAGGTCATCGGCAAATCCGGTGAGTGCCACGTTCGTGGCGACGGGTCCGGGCTCGCGTTGATCCAGCGCCAATAGCTCGGCCGCTGTGAGCGCCTTTGCACCGGCTTGTCGCGCTAGGCGAATCTCTCCTGCCGCCTTAGCGGACAGCGCGGCGTGATATTGCCGTGGGTTGTTGATTGGAATACCGGTGGCACGCAGTTCACCCGCTTGCCAGGCGGCCTTGATGTCGTCCTCGCAAGGCAAATCATCGGCTACCGCCGCAAGCGTCGGACTCACCGCACGCATGTACCGCACACGCTCCCGATCAGAACGGCCCGTTCAAGCGGATCCGTTACGAGGCCTTCAAGGTGCAATGGCCGCGCACCAAGAAAGAGCACTGCACCCGCGAGCGCTGCGAGTAATATGTCCAGGAGGATGCGCTTTTTCATACGCATCTCTTGCTCGGTAGATGCGGCAAATCAAACGTGTTGATCTGCTCCATCGCCTCGCGTGCGGCGATCGGATCGCGATCCCGCATTGCCAAGGTCAGCATGCCCAGCGCGGGCCAGTCACCCTCCACCCGTATGGGCACGGTATTGTCCGCCGCTGTCGAGTGATACAAAGGACTGACCAGGCAGGCCATTTGCCGCATGATCCGGTTGGGGCTCGCCGCCATAACGGCGGCATGGAGTTCGACGTGCGCTTGCACATACGCGCCAAGTGTCTTGGCGTGCATCCGATTCGCGCACGCTGAGATAATCCGAGTGCGATCTTCGGCAGTCGCGCCCTGCGCCGCATCGCCAGCGGCGATCGGTTCGAAGGCGCGACGCAAGGCCACAATATCGGCCCTGAAAGCACCGTCCGTGTCGAACGAGAGACGCCAGCGCACCACATCGCCGTCAACAATTTGCCATTGATCTTCTTGAAGGACACGCATACCCAACCGTGTGCGCACCTTGATCGCCCCGCACGCCAGCAATCGGCTCATTGCTTCGTGAAGTCGCGTCCCGCTCACGCCCAACTTCCCGGCAATCGCCTCCTGCGAGGGTAACGCCCGTGTCGCATCGCACAGCAGCAGTATCTTCTCGGCCAACCAGGCCCGCCTCTCATCAGATGAACCGGTGCGGTAACTCATGCTTCCCCTCTAAGTAGTTGCATTTTCGTGACTGGATCGAAGTAGATTTCCGTTAGCTCACGGTTTTTCAGGAAGAGCACGACGTCGAGCGTCGTGCGAATCTCTCGCATCAAGTAGTCCAGTGGCAGCGTCTGCCCCACGGGGCTTTGTTTCACCAACGTCGCGATGCGCGAAAGCGCTGCGATCGAATCGTTGGCGTGCACCGTCGTCAATCCGCCGTCATGGCCAGTATTGAGCAGCGTGAGATAGTCCCAGGTCTCATCGCCCCGCAATTCGGCCAGTAACACCCGATCGAACTTCATGCGTAACGTCGCCTTGACGATGCGTCGTGCGGGAATCGCCTCGCTATAGAACAAATGAACGTGATTGCGATGCAGCGGCAGGGGCAATTCGTGGGTGTCCTCGATCGTCGCGATGCGTGCCTCGCGAGGGATGATCGGAATCAAGTCGGCCAGCGCCTTCATCAAGGTCGTCTTACCCGAGCCGGTGCCGCCAACGAGCACGATGTTCAACCGGTTCAATATGGCAAGCGTCAAGAAACGCACCACGTCGCGTTGACGTAGCGCGTCGAGCATGTCTTGCTGATCGCGCGAAAGACCACCGGCACCCAACGCACGAGCGGGGTTAAAAACCGGGGTGGCACGGCTCACATCGAGCCCTTGGGTGCCTGCGCGTGAAGCCGCCGCCTCAATGACATCTTGCGTCATGCGTGCCGCGGTGCCTTCACGAACCACATCCCGGAACCGATCAAACTTGCCCGCCTGCGCCCACTCATTGACCGAGAAGCGCGTGGCGCTCGGCACGCGTATCGTGAGCGAGACCGTTCCAGGCTCGCACGCCGGCGCAATGACAATTTGCCCGCGCTCACCATCGGGCAGCCGCACTGGTTTTTCCGGTTCCGACGCCGACAGTGGCGGTTTAGCCTTGTTGTAGATAGCGAGGGCCAGTGCGAACTGGTTGAGCGCTTCGAGCGAGGCGTTCGGTAAGTCGTGCCGCCGTTGCCAGCCCTCACTCGTCTCCGTCCAGCCTTCATATGGGCGATTAAGCGCGAACTCGGTCACCCCAGGCGTTGCCAGCAATGCAGCGATACCAAGCGTTTTGAGGTGGCTGCGCACCGTCACACTGTCGTCGTATGGCATGTGTTTACTCCTGCGGATTCGATCGTTTCACGGTTTCGCAAGCTCGTAGACATCGGAGAAATCGACATCTCGCGCAACGAAAATCGTCGTCATCGAGCCGTACTTCGAATACGCCGTCGGCGGCACGTTGATCGTGTTACGCAGCGTCTCGGAGGCAACCTGCCCGGCCGAATTCGTCGTGTTGTTGAATTGCACGCCATTGCTACTGGTGCCCGCGTTCGCCGCAATGCTCGACAGCGCCTGACCTGCATCGCTGATAAGGCTGACCATCATCGCCCCGCCGAACCGTGTCCAGAAATGGGTATCCACGTACGCGGGCAAACCACTGCCGCCGAGCGCATCGGCAGCCGGCGAATCCAGTTGAACCTTCACCCCGGCCGGTGTGGTAAGGCGCGTCCAGATCACGAAGATGCGGGCCTGGCCTTGCATCAGTGCCTGCCGCTGTTCGCCCACCACCTCGGAGCCCCGCTCAACGAGCAGCACCTTGCCGTTTGCCGAATAGACATCCTTGGCCACATGGCAGGTGGTCATGCCGGGATAGTCGGTGACGATCTCCGCACCCTGCACGCAGGGAATCGTCGTCCCGGCGATCAACAGGAAGTCGAGCGAGGGCATCAACTCGGCCTTGACGCTCTCCAGCTTCGAGGGCTGCAACTTGCCGTCCAGGCCATCTTTCGCAAATTCACCACGCGCAGTGCCGAGCGCAGACGAGGCACCTGGCGCCGACGAGCGCGGCGTCTGGTCGTTGAAGCTCAGTAACACGTCGCCATCAAGCTTGCGCTCCTGCGGTGTTTGCACCGCGCTCGCGGCATTGGCGGCCGTGGCGCCGCTCACATTCGATGCGGTGGCGCCATCCGCATGCGCTGGTTTAGGCAGCGCCGCGTTGGCCGCCTCGACCTCCGAGGCCATGGCCGCGTCGGCGGCGCGCTGCCTTTCGATTTTCGCCTGATCCCGGCCGAAGTCGTGATGCGCATCCGATGGCTTGTCCTTCGCCGCATCCACTCGTGCCGCGAGGGTTTGCGCATGCTGCTGCGCGCTCCAGCGCTTGATCGCGAGACCCACTGCAATCGCGCCAAACAGCAACACCAACACAAGCCCGATCACGACCGGCAACATCCGCAGTGGGCTCTTGCGCTTCGTGCGCGTGATACCCGGCACACCTCTCTCACCCAAGCTAGCCTCGGGCGACGCCGGTACAGAAGAAGGTGTCGTATTGTTCTCATTGATCATCGCCCGCCTCCTTGTGCTTCACCAGACGCACCGTGCCGGGAACCGTCGTACCCGCGGGGTTGAGCTGCCCATCGGGCCGGTATGCGTTATTACGGATACCGAGCACGGCGTCCCCCAGGCGTAGATTGAAACGCTGCGCCGTGTCATGCACGACGAGCACAGGGCCGCGTACATCATCGGGATTGACCAACGCTTCCTTGTTATCCCCATACACGCGGTAGATCTGAGGCAGATCCCGATTGGTGCGAAATTCAAAGTAGGTAAAGCGCCCGTCATCCCACAAGGCCGTGGGTGCCAACACCGTGTCGCCGTGCATGTCGTAGTCGGCGTTGCCCGTACCACGCGTGTCAACCGTCTGCGCCAGCAGTGCGCGTGCTTCGGCCGAGCGCACGGCCGCCGCGGCGCTTTGTTTTGCCTGCGTGTCCGGATACGCGAAACTCAATGACCAAATCGCGTCTTCGTGCCGTGCCACAGGCACCCACCCTGCCATCCTCAGCAGAAAGTCCACGATCGGACTGTCGTTATGGCCACGCCAATACGACACCAGCACGAGCAACACATACAGACTGAAACAGGCTGCGACCAACGGACTGATCAGCGAGATCATGTTGGCCGAACCCGTGTTAATGGTGTTGAGCACGTTCTCGTCGAACCGGCCGAACATGTCAGAAAAAACGTGTAATTCCATGACGCGTTACTCCCGTATCAGTTGGTATCCAAGCTGCTGGAGAGCACCGCAATCTCGTCGTCCATGCCGCCCAGGTCGAGCGTGACAAACGCCGACTGATTGCTTTGCTTGATTAAAAACGTCCGCGCTTCCTTCGGAAGCTGCTTATACGCATCAAACTCGCGGTCGGTCATGTTCAGAAGCTTGGCGCTTTCCCGTTTGGCCTCTGGATTCGGCAAATAGCATTTCGTCGCGGTGAGATCACGTATTTCCGCAAAGACCGGACATTGAATCGCATCCTCTGGTGATTGCGAATCCAGTATCAGAAACTCGTCTGCCTTGCGGCCTGTCTTGAGCGACTTGCGAATCAAGGCCTGGGTGCTCGGATAGCTCGCCGGAAGCCAGAATTCCGCTATCACCGTTGCAAGCAACCCGCCCTTTCTTTGCATCTGCTCCTTGAGGTAGAGCAAATGCGCGAGCACCGGCTCCGTTGCCGGATAATCCTTCTTCAGGAAGTCGCTTACATCGAAGCCAATACGACGGACCTCGGCAATATTCGTCAACGCCCGGGGCACATTGTCCAAGGCCCATGCAAAACGACCGTCCGTCGCCCCGCACCACTGACTCAAGCGCAGCCACAGGCTATTGTGCTCACCCGTATCCGGGATGGATTCCAGCAGACGGCTGAACGTGCGGTGCTCGATATTTTCGAGCTTCATCACGGTGTCTACCGCGTGCTTGATACGGCGTTGATCCTCGGCACTGAGCTTGCCGTTTTCATCTCGGCAACACGCACCGACTAAGTCATACAGGTGCGCGAGGTGTCGTTTGGTGTACGGCAGCGCGAACGGAGCAAGACCCGTCGGCTCCCCTTCACGCAGCGAGTAATATTCGGCCCCGATTTCCTCAAGGAAGATTCTGAGACCTTGATCCAGATCCAAGGCGAATATCTTAGGATCGAACCGTTCCAGAAAGCCCAGAAGCATAGTCTCAACGGTGGTTTTACCCGTGCCGGTCGCCCCCAAGAGCAAGAGGTGGCCCGCGACCTTCTCACCCACGCTATTCTCATCGAGGCGAGAGGCGTGGCAATTAAAACTAAAAAGGCTTTTTGCTACCGTATGCACCGGCATCAGCGCGGAACCGTCACCCAGTGGATTACCCCGTGCCTTGCCCGCCGAATACGTGTGCATCGAGAACGACGAGGCGAGGTTGCGGGTGGACTTCGGCATCGGACGCGGCTTTTTGCGAAAACCCGGTACCTGACTCAAATAGGTGTAGGGTGCCGATGCGGTTGCCTTGACGAACTTGAACCCACAATCATTTAACGCGCGGCTCGTAACGTACGCACCATTGCTTATCGCCTTCGCGGCGGTTTCGCCATACACAACCAATGCGCCGTGATAGTCGCCAAACGCCAGATCGCGACCGGCGATGAGCGCCACGGCCTGATTCAGCTCCTTGATCTGATGGTGCGCCTTGTCGCCGACCGATTTCAGGTGATTGATTTGATCTTCGATCGTCTTCATCGCCTGCGCCGTGCTCAAGCAGCCGAAACTTTGCGTGAAGGTGAATTCAACAGGCAGCGTGAGCAGCGGGTTCGTCTGCCCCCATCCCGCATTCGGGAAGTCCTTGAGGTCATAACAGACGGCAAATCGCGTCGACGTGTCGGTGCGCAATTCGACGGTGTCATAGTGGAAATGCAGGTGGGCGGTCGGAATCAGGTCGCGGCCGGTCGCCTGCGTGACGGGCACGCGCTCATCGATCCCATTAAGCAGCTCACCAATGAATTGGTACGCCTCCGAAAACAGGACGCCATTGTGTCCATATGCTTGCAGCAATTGCGGATCATAGGCGACAAGGGCCTTGGTTAAGCCCTCGCCCAACTCCTCAAGCTCACGCAAGGTCTCGTCCAGATCGTCACCGGTGAGGATCGCGGTGATATAAAAGCTATTCTCGAAATGGTCGTGTTTGCGAAAACGCTCAAGGTATTTGTCAACCGTGCGTTGAACGAAAGGGCTAGTGAAGCGGTATTCGTCGCCGAAGGACACGCGCCGGCGGCGAAACGTCGCCCACAATGCGAGACGATTTCCCTTTTCCAAGGTCATGGCGGCAAGCTGGCGATTCCAACCATCGTATCGCGCCTCTATCTCTGCACGGCTCACTTGCCCCTTCTTTGAATCGTCAATTCTCTATGAAGACACTTGCCCTGCTTACTGAGCGTGCTCAGCGGCAATGAAACCGGTTACAGCACCGACCTAACTATTTGGCTATATTCTGTTGGTACATGCGAGAGCCATTGCTGCATCCGCGCATCACCCGCATCACGGAGATATGCCTGCAATGCATCACCAACATCAGTGTTGACTCGAATGCCCGACGAACGCATGGCCGTATAATTTTGCTCGATGCGCGCTGGCAGAGCGGCCCATTGACGACGCTGCACTTCCTCAGCTGCTACATCCACCTGATGTTTCTGCTTTAACGGCAACGCTTCGTAGGCCGACTGGCTCATCACCACGAACGAAACCGGGAAGGCATAATGAATCGCCGTGAAATTCGGTAGTTTCCCAGCGAAAGACCTGCCTACAGCGCCATCGCCAGAAGACAGTACGCCATCCAGTTCCCCACGCCTGAGCAACGCGCTCACCTCCAACACAGGCATCTCCGACGCTTGCATGCCAAGGTCGGTAAGAACCTGTGCTGAACTTGCATCGTAGGTTCTCACACGCATTCCCGACAGGTCTGCCTCTACAGTTATCGCCCGACGAGACCAAAGCCCGGTAGGTGGCCAGGGCGAGATAAATAGCATGTGAAGACCAGCTCTCAACAACGCGCGACGGTATAGCGGTGTAAGGGCGAGCGTAAGGCGCTGCGCTTGCGCAAGGGACGTAACCTGAAAGGGAATCGTAGGCAAATCGAATATCGGATCTATCCGGGAAAGCGACCCGGTGAATACATCCGCGAGTTGCAAGCGCCCGCTTTGAACATCAGAAACAAGATCTTTCCCACCGGCCTTGGCCTTGAACTGCGGCGCAATAACAATCTCGCCTGCCGTCTTAGCGTTCAATTCACTGGCAAAAGACGCGACACCCTGGCCCGCGATCGTGTCACGTGGATACGCGGTGGCCATTGACCAAGTCTGCTGAGCATGGACCAAGTGAGATCCTACGCAGCACCCGAGGGCAAGGGCAATAGCAAGTTGCTTGGATAGTCGACCTAATCTGCTCATTTTTACCATTGCGAACAACGACTCAAGAGAACTGCCGTAGGTCGCCGCCCGCCCTGGACACCGATCTAACGGCTCAACGGGCTAGACTGTAGCGCAAAAATCTAGGGTAATTCCATTTCCGAATTACCATTACCAAATTCGCCAGAATTTGTTATAATTTCCGGTTTTGCTTCTATTTCAACAAGCCATTGTCGAATGCTACGGTTGCCGCTTTGTTGATGTTGGGCTGCCCTAACTTCGCTGTAATGCCTGGATACACCACACCATAGACCGTTTTCACGGACACCCGCAGGGCTTGCGCGATGTTCGCAGCCGTCCCACCCGCTCGAACGATTCTCAGCACCTCTAACTCCGTGGCGCTTAAACGAAATTGGCTGATCGCTAGCTGTTCCAGACGCGCCAGGTGCCAGTCCAATAATTCGCACGCCAACATCCACAAATGGCGTCGATTGCGCCATAAGAGTTCGTCACCTGCTACCGAACGCTCACCGTTGCTCACTTGGAGCATGACAAGTGCAGATTTCGATCCAACGTGAACCGGACAAACGAGACTATTTCTAAATCCATGTGCAGCAGCCTCTTCTAACCAGTGCACATCGTTATAAGACCTTAGTCGCGATAGTAGTGCTGGCGTGGCATTGCGTTTCGCATACTCCAGCAGTGGATCATTCATATACCAGACATTGTCCAAGTACTTTTGCAACCACGCCGGATGACAACCGACCAGATACCGCTGCTCCCTCACGTCGTTGGTCTTTGCATCCAGCACCAACCAGCTGAAGATGTACTGATCGGCTCCGAGCGCCTGAGTAACCGTTTTTACAATCGGCAGCAGGTCCGTCTCGTCACCACACGCCTCTATGCGGTCAAACTCGCCAAACATATCGATTGCTTTAAAAGCATGATGCGCACGTACTTCCCTAGCCGCGTCGGAGTAATGTTTCAGCAAGCTTTGAAAAGTGCTTTGAAGACTATCGCCCAGAGGGTCGGCGGATAAAAACTTATGAAGCCTCTCCTCATTTTCAACGGGATACAACTGTGTAAGTGTCGCCCCGTCGGCGCGCACAAGTTGCCGTTCTATCGAAAAAAGACCGGCCTGCGAACGGAACAAGCGAATCGTGACTGAATCGCGATTGATCCGGCTTACGGACTCGTAGAGTGGTTCGCGTGCGGCATCCGTGGTTCTATCCATTGCGGTAGTCATGCGACTAGGCCCTGGTGGCGATAGGCAACATCGCAGCGGACACAGGCCGGGAGAAATAGAAGCCCTGAACCGTCATATCACCAAACCGCGCGAGCCACGCCACTTGTTCACGTGTTTCGACTCGCTCAATCACCACAGAAAGTCCTCTTGCGCGTACGAGGTCAATGAGATGCGCCAACATCTCGGAGGCTTCGTTTTCAGACGGCACTTGTTGCATTAAACGCCAATCAATCTTAATGCCATCTATTGCCGCGTTACCGAGGCATGACAAGGACGAGCGGCCTGAACCGAAGTCATCGAGCACGACCTTAACGCCCGTCTTACGCAAAGCTTCTAACTCTGACTTAACCGTGACGTTCTCGTCATGGAGCAAGGTTTCACTGACATCCAGATGCAAACGATCCGGTTCGATCATGTACTCATTCAGGCACCGTGCAACCGTGCGCGAAATGGCACCGATCGCGAATTGGACCGGCGACAAATTGATGGTGAGTGATAGCGGGCGCGGATCATAGCTCTGCCACGCCTGAAAATCCTGGCAGGCCTGCTCAAGCACAAACTCACCGATCTGGACAATAAAGCCGCTTGTTTCAGCAAACGAGAGAAAATCTGCGGGAGGCAAAACGCCTTTCTTAGGATGCCTCCATCGAACTAGCGCTTCGACCCCGCGCAATTGCCTGTCAAGACCCACTATCGGCTGATAGTCTAGGAAAAACTCACGGTTGATGATGGCATATTGAAACTCTTGATGCCTCTCGATATCCTGCAGCGCGCGTTGGGATAACTCCGGCGTGTACGTACACTGATGACTAAGATCCTCCGCCTTCCCTTGTTCCTTAGCCGAATACATCGCGAGATCGGCTTGTGTAAGCAAATCGAATTCGGTGTCGTCAGCTTTATCATAGGCAGTGATGCCGATGCTTAAGCAGATCAGATAGCTGTTTGCGCGTATAACGAAAGGGCGCTCGAAAGCCTTGATGATGACCCTGCAAAGTGCTTGCGCCTTCCTTGCAGCATCGGTGCTTTCGACGAGGATGACAAATTCGTCGCCGCCGATGCGGGCAATCAATCTCTCCTTCCCAACAGCATCTTTGAGCCTATACGAGACCTGCAACAAGAGTTCGTCGCCTTTTTTATGTCCCAAGGCGTCGTTCACTCTTTTGAAGTTATCGAGATCGATATAGATCATCGCCAATTGGCCCGATGGTCCCAAGGCATGCATTCTTCGGCGCAGCGTTTCCGTGAGCAAGTATCTATTCGACAAACCCGTTAAGGAGTCCGTCTCCGCCACTGCCTTTAATCTTGCAAGCATCAGAGTGACAATGCCTGCGGCGATGAGAATCAAGAGGCTAATGAATGAGGCCAGCCCCAGGTAGAAGACTTTCCAGTGCTCGGAGCTAGCAAGTTCGTCTCTCTCGGAGAGTCCGACGATAACGGAAACCGGATACTGGGCCAGATGGTGATACGTGACAAATCGCCTTACACCATCGACCGGGTCGGTGAACACCCCGCCATTTGACCCGATCATGTCGCTGTACGCTGAGACCGAAGGGCCTTCATGTGAGGAGCTCGCCGAGCCGGTTCGGCGCGATACCAAATATCCGTAATCCGATATAACAGACAGCAGTGTGCCAGGCGCAAGGGTACCGGCACCATAGAATCCATCGGTAAGAAAATTCGGACTTTCAGAGACAACGACGATGCCAGCGAAGGAGCCATCTGGATTATCTAATCTGCGAGTCAGTTGTAGGGTCCACTTCCCGGAAACACGGCCGATGACGGGCTTGCTAATGTACAGGCCGGCGTCGCGATTGTTCGCGTGGATCAGAAAGTGCGGCCTGTCGTTGACGTTTATTGCTTCTATGGCCGGCGTTGTTGTCTGCAGAACATTCCCGTCCTTGCCGACAATCGTCACCTGCACGACCGTGTCTCCGGACATCAAGCCCCGATTTTTGTAATCAGATAGGGTGAATGAGCGAGGAGCCTTCTCGTACTCGTATTCCACCCACCTTGCTATGGTATCGGCGTCGTGGAGGTTCTTTGCAACGTGGGCGGCAAACGTCTTGGACAACTCGATGCTAGCGGCAACTGCTCGATCTCTTGCCTCCCGCTGGTCCACTGCAATTCGAACCAGTGTGCTTGTGAAGATACAGATGACAAGCAAAACGGCGATACCCCCTATCACCGCGGTAGCCGATGATGAACGATAGCGGTTTTTCTCTGGCCGATCTTTGCTTCGGCGTTTGATAGTCGCTATGCCTTGTCGCGTCATGACAGATATTCTTCCCGCTATTTTATAGATAATAAATAGTATGGCACACCAAGCATTGCTATGTATTAGTTCAATGCTAAGGCGTTTTTCCGTTAGCGCCCTGATGCACCTGGGAGAGGGAAATATAACGCAAATCACCTACTCCAACGTCCGCTTGGCGTTAGTGACTTCGAAGTATTTCTAAATTAAATATTCCTAATTGTTAATCGTGTCATTCATCGACCCGTGCGTGCGAAGCAGGCAGAGGTTGACTTCACGAATGCTCTTCTGCTCGCGCAGCGCTATTAGCGCGTGGTTTACGTCGTTGAAGTTTTCTTCGGCGTTCGCGCTGCAAGACAGGAATGATACCGACGCCGTCGGCCATTGTTGCTGCAGATCAGCACGCAAGCAAGACGACTAGCCCCGCTGCCAGCCGAGTTGCTGCGCTTGCTTACGCTAGGCTTCCGGAAATTCTTTGTCTTTAAGCTCATGCCTGAAGCCAGGGAATTCGCCAAACGGCTCTCTGACGTCGGGAGCGTGGCTTGGGAGCATCTCAGCCAGGCACGCTCACCGATCAGCTACCTAAACGCCCTCCTACACAGTTCGACGGATTTCGGCATCCTTCGTACGGCCGCGCTTAGCGACGCACAAGCGCCGCTTCGAGGTATCCACCGACGGTGCAGTCGTCTCGATCCACCGGCCTGGCCAGCGTGTGCGAAGCGCAGGGGGCGCCTAGCACCAGGAATTTTCCAGGCCTTGCGGCAAGGCCACGTGATCGTGGAGAAGGACTCGCTATCCCCTGTGGCTGCGCCCATGCCCTCGGGCGTAACGTTTTAACGTCATAAATTTGTAAATTTTTGCAGTTGAAACGTTTTACGGGTATGAAGTCATGACGTTTCGCAGTTCTAACTTTATGTAAGAGCGACGAAAGCGATCAAAGGTGTTTAGGATCTCGCAGCCCAACTAACGAGTGCCGCGAGAGCGCCACTTGTTTCACCCACCCAGCGACCCGAGGGTTCGGGGGGCAGGAGAAATGAGCCGCGTGCGCGTGTCGACACGCTGCAATTGACCTTGCGTCCGGCACGCACGCTGTATGAGCGCTACGTTGCTATTGCTGCGGCCCGCAGCCAGGCGCGGGGCCGGATGGTGACGGTGCAAGAAGTGATGTTAGAAACGTTGGAGCAAGCACGGACATGAGCACGATTATCTACGTGGATGGCCAGAAGGGTGGCACTTCCAAGACGACGACGGCACATCTGCTGTGCCTCGGTGCGGTGTTGAAACGGCAGCCGGCGGCCTATGTGCTGACTGATCCGCACCGACGCGTCAAGAGTGAGGGGCGTCCATATGGCGTGCTCGATGGCAGGGACGGCAACGCACTTGCGCAGGTCATCACATCGAGCCGCGTGACGCAAAACGGCTGGCTGATCATCGATGGCGGTGGCAATCGTCCTTCATTCGACCAGGTCATGACACGGCAGGCGGATCTGACCTTATTGCCCTTCAGGGCGTCCGAAGAGGATACCGACGCGGTGGCACTCGATCTCGATAGCTTGCCGAACGCGATTGCGCTGCCGGCGGCTTGGCCGACGAACCGATATGCCGGGGCCAGCGCGCAACGGCTCATCGAGGAACTGTCCGCAAGATATCCGGATCGGGTGGTGAGCTCTCCCGTTGACTTCGTCAACTCCACCGCTGAGCTCGTTGGGACGTCATTGGACAACTCGGCATCCGTGCTTCGCTATGTGGCGCGTAGCGCGTTTGCGCTGCTTCAACAGGTTTGGGGCGCACGAGCTAATTCGCTGTCGCGGGACACCGCGGCGTGACGCGACAGGGCGCCTTGAAGCAGCCCCCGCAGGGCATCCACATGCCGTTTCGTATCGGTTGAGGCACGGCGTTCTGGGTGGTGAAACTTGTTCGGGTCTCGCGGCTGAGAGGCATCGCCGAGATCTCGGTGCAGCGATAGCTGACCGCGCTGAACGGCGTTGACCAAGGTCATCAGGACCGCACCCGTCGCGAATCGTGGCACAGGGTCGTTTGGCTTGCGTAGCGCGGCGTGACTACCATCGGCATGGAAGGTGACGATGGCGCCCTGAGCATCGGAATAGGTTTTCCCTCTGACTTCATCGAAGAGCTGGCGTTGCGCGATCTGCTCGCGCGATTTGAGATGCTCGGCTTGGGAGGTGGCGCGATTTACACGGGCGATGTGAGCGAAATCGATCGGCTTTGCCAGCAATGCTTGCAAGTAACAGATTGGCTTGGAGGCGGCTTTTAAATGCGTCCAGGAGGCTTCGACGACATCGGACAAGCGCTTGCCGTTCTTCGAGGCGATGCGCATGAGCTTAAAAATAAAATATTTCCCAAAACCCAGTTCAAGCAAGCGTTGCAAATCCTGTGGCAGGGCGCCTGGTTGTCTTTCTTGATTGGGTTGAGGGTTTACTTCCTTATATATAGCACCGTCTGCCACGTTGGCAGGCGGACGAAGCTGCGTAGTGACTGGGGTGGCATCTGTTGGCTGTTGCAGGGGCATTTCAGCTTGAATGAGTCCGAGGGTAAGGGCGGCAGCTTCTGTGAGGTGCAGGTAGGCTCGCCCGAACAGTCCAGCGTTCTTGTAGCGGCGCTGCTCGGGACGCGTGATGAGACCGGCATCTTCGAGGTCGTCGAGCGCGCGGAAGAAGGTTCGCTCGGAAAGCATGGCGCGGTCGATGAGCAATTCACGCCGGGCGAAGATGGCGGCCAAGGGATCATCTGCAGATACGGTACGGGCGAGGGCGGCGAGAACGGATCGAGCACGAAGCGGGAGAGCGTGAATGCGTTCGGCGCGAAATGCGGCGCGAAACGAGATCCAACGCAGATTGGTGGTATCGGTCTCGTGGGGGCTAGCCAGAGATGCAGCGTTGGTGAGAAGATTCGCTGGTTCAGTAGGGTGAATGTCACCCTCGCCAGCAACGAAGCGTTGCGCGATCGACATAATTCCGTCCATTTTTCAGGAAATGAAAGACGGGTCGCTTGACTGTCGATGGCGATGCGCTACACTTCGAGATGTTGAAGGTCTCTTTGCCGATTGGCGTCGGTGAAGTGCAGGGCAAGCGACAGCAAGCCCGGATTTACCAGAAAGCCCCCGGATTCCAGTCCGGGGGCTTTCGTCTTTAAAGTTTAGTCAACACATCAGACTTTCCTTTTCATCTTAGTAAGTCACTGTATTTCCTGAGGTTCCCATTGGGAACATCGTCTCTTCGCGTCGCTGCCGTTGCGAAAACTATCAGCCAATCTCACTGTCGGCGTTCGTTAAGCTTCGCTTCAATGAACGATTGAATCTCCTTAGCCCAACCTTCCGCATCTTCTGTCGCGTCACTAATTCGAACGCCAATGTTTCCGTTGCGCGCGCTAATCTCACAAAACTTCTTCTTCCCGACGCGAACAACTAACGGGGCTAACACGCTGGTCTGCGTCTTCGGTTTCGACGTTACGGCTTTGACCGCGCTATCCTGGGTGAATGTCGAATCCGAAATCAACCTAGCGATAGCCGCCGTAACTTCATCCGCTTTGCCTTCGCTTGTAGCTATTGCGAGCTTCGATGCTGCATGACTACCTAACCGCTCAGGGCGCTCAGCAAGTAACACTTTTGCGGCTTCTGGTAGACCATCGAACGCGAAAATCCGGCTGATATGCGACTTGGATAGTCCTGCCGTTTCGGCAATATCTTGTCGAGTTAATTCGGTCCCCTCTTGAAGCTTCTTGAAGTTCCAATACTTTTCGAAATCCGACAGGGACGGCGAGAGCAAGTTTGCAAAGAAGGCTACACGCTCGACCAACGCTGGGTCGAGCTGAACAATAAGAGCGTCAATTTCCTCCCGACCATTGCGACGGTAAATGTCTACACGATTGTTTCCCGTGACGATGTCCCAGTCACCATCAGGTCGTGCTTCGACAGTGACAGGATTTGCCAACGGATACGCCAGCAAGTTTGCTTCCAATTCGGAAAACTCTTCGTCAGACAGCTTCCTTCGCCGTCCCGGGACTTCATGCAATCGAGCGACAGGCAACTTTGAAGAGTGTCCATTTTTAAGTGCCGACCTTAGTTGCTCGATCTCGTGCTTCTGGCTTATGACAGTCGCTTGCAGATGCATCATCTGGCCTGGCGCCGTCTTAGGGGCGCTCGCAGGCGTAGTTTTTGCTGCGTCTATATCGGCTTGGGTCAACTGGATATTCTTAGCCTTAGCTGCTTGATCTTTAATCCACGACATCGTTAGTCTCCCGCTGCCCAAAGCGCGCTAATTTTGTCGTCAACTCGATCGACAAGGTTGTCAACAGGCATACGGATCCGACGCAAGGTTTCTCCGCCACCATCCGAATTCGACATGTCATATATAGTCGAGAATCGCATGTTCGTATTCTTCGCCAGATCAGTCTCCGGAATTTCAACCGGAATTACTCGCGACCCATAGATCTGAGTTATCCATGCCAGAAGCGCTTGCGCCGCAGGTTTGGGCGTGGAACGCGTCACGAGCACATCAACGAAATCGAACTCTTTCGACCGGTTATCGCCGAATGCCTTCATTCCATTAATCAAGTCGGCAAACAAGTGCCAAAACTGAACCATCGAGGCAAATGACAGCATGTCGGGTACAACGGGTACGATGACGCCATCCGCAGCGAACACCGCGTTGATCGTCAAATAACTCAACGTCGGAGCGGTATCGATGATGATGTAGTCGTAGACCTCTTTAAGAGGCGCAAGACCTTCATGTAGCACTTGCTCGAAGCGCGCTCCTTGGTCCGTACTTGATGCGCGAGCTGGCAGCATGAACTCGGCATTAAAAAGTTCCGTCGACGACGGGATAAGATCTAAATTCGGCCAGTAAGTCTGCGCCGGGAGCGACGACATATCGAATGAGCGTCCCTCAGCAAACGCCTCGATCAATGGCATGATGGTTTGCGAGGAATCGACTTCTGCGTGCGGATTGATGCCGTACAATGTCGAGGCGCTGCCTTGCGGATCTAAGTCAATATGCAGAACACGACGACCACGTCGCATACTTAGTCCTTGCGCCAGTAGGGTAGACGTTGTTGTCTTGGTCACTCCGCCTTTAAAGTTGGCCACTGACAGAACCTTGCCTAGGCCGCGACGAGGAGTAGGCTTTAATTCAGCCTTCACCCATTCGATTGCTTCAGCAACTGAAAATGTTCGCGGTGCGCCAGGTCGGGTTTGTGTGCCTAGAGGCAGTACACCCTTTTTGGCCTCATATGCCATCCGCTGCTTGTCAATGCCGCACATTTCTTGAACGCGAGCAGAGTTCAGCGTCGGAGCGAGCTTTCTAGGGTGTGGCTCAAGCATATCGTTTCTGATGCGTTGCAGCATCACATCGGATAAATTGGCTAGGGCCATCAAGTCTTCAGCAGTCGTTTTCCCAGGTGCCCTGACTTTCGCGTTCATATGTGTTATCACCAGTCCCTAAGATTGGACCGAAATCGTATGTATAGACTGATTCGGTCGAATTTCGAAACACAATAGCGATGGGTGACAGTAAACGCAAGTTAACTTTGAAAAACTGTGGCGGGTTAAAGTCGGCTGTCAAGTAAAGTCGCCATGAATGAGGTGTGAAGCCGGACGGATGTCCGCTGAACAGACAAAGAGAAACAGCCCATTTGGATCGGCAGCAGGAAAAAAGATTTGATGGCTCTGATAATTTGCGTCCCCAATGGGTCAGGTTTAAGCGCAAATCAACACCTTATGGCTTGGGTGCGCGCCACAGAGGAAGGTGTAGTGACAACCGGGCACGCCTGTGGGTCCGTGATGAAGTGTTTCTTTTCCACGGCCGCCGAGGTGATCGGCGAGGGCAGCGCTGCCGTTGCCGAGCCGCTGCGACGTGCCAGCCCCCTTCGGATGAGGCACACCCACCCAGTACTGCGGGAATTTCGGCGGTTCGAGCTTACACGCCTAATAAGCGGGGACGGAAAAAATGCTGTCTTGTTTGTGTACGGCAAATTGCCGTATAATTCACTCAGGAGGATAAAACTATGCCCGCCACTGCAGCTACTTCCCGTCTTGAAGCCCGAATCAGTACTGATCTGCATTTGATGCTAAAGCGTGCTGCCGAGCTTCAGGGACGCACCATGACCGATTTCGTGGTGTCTGCCGTGCAAGATGCCGCGCAGCGCGCAATCGAGCAAGCGGAGGTCATCCGTCTATCGCTCGCAGATCAGGAGTGTTTCGCACAAGCCCTGCTGGCACCACCGAAAGCGGCCCCAGCGCTAGAGCGCGCCTTCGCCCGTCGCAGCAAAATTTTGCGCACTGAATGAGTGATGCGCCATTTCGCCTAGCACCGCTCAATGCCACTCATGACCGCGCTACTTTTCTCAGCGACGCTGAGCCGCTTAACCGCTACCTGCGGGAGCAAGTCTCACAGGACATTCGCCGCCGCGTGGCTGCCTGTTTTGTGGCGTTGACGGACAAGCAGCGTATCGCTGGCTACTACACACTAGCGTCGGGGAGCTTGCTGCTGTCTGAGCTTCCGACCAGTACGGGCAAGAAACTGCCACGTTACCCCACCGTGCCCGCTGTCCGTATGGGCCGCTTGGCCGTTGATAAGTCATTCACGGGACAAGGTTTGGGGGGGGCGCTTTTGGCTGATGCACTCGACCGTGCAGCCAGGTCGGAAATTGCGGCTTTCGCCCTGATGGTGGACGCAAAAGACGACACCGCAACGGCTTTTTACCGCCATCACGGCTTCATCCCCTTACCAGACTCACCGTGCACCCTGTTTTTGCCGCTTGCGACGGTCCGGCGCTCTTGAAATCGCCGTTTCAGGACAACTGGATCAAGAACATATTTCGAATACTTCTACAGAGATAGTCCCTCATGGATGCCGGTTACGCCAACGGCCGTTGCGGCTCGGAAGCTGCCGTTGGCTTTAAGCATTCTTGAAGGTCGGTTCGGGGTCGATAGCCTCCCCCCACGCCGACATCGCCCGATAGCATTCGCCAATGTTCGGTGCGCGGCGGACTGCGGGCATTGACTGAGTGAGTGTCCAACTTCGGTTATGGCCGAACAACCGTCCGAGACCGGCGCTCGCAGCTGCTTGGGCGCACGCTGATCGACCAGGACGGGATGGAGAGGCAGTAATGCAACTAACGGACAATGCTGCCCAATTCATGGGTGGGATCGGCGCCTAAGTGCTTGTCAACACGGTGCTTATGGCAAGGCGAGCGGCTAAGGTGGGGAGAAGGGCTAAAAATCTGTCACTTCTGATTATAATAGTAATCATTAGTAGAAGATTGTTTCTCGGCCAAGCGGCCGGTGCTATTATTCGAGTTCGCCCTCGATGCGCCACACCGTGCTTCCCGCGGGTGCTCGCTCGACGCAAGCACGCCCCTCGGTGGGCGGTGATCTGGTGAAATCGACGCGTATGAATAATCACACGCCGCAGGGCGCCATCAATATGGATCACGATCTCATCTCCGATCATTATCGCCAGTGGCTTGCGGCGCTCAAGACACAGATCCACACGGCACAGCAACGCGCCTCACTCGCCGTGAACCGCGAGCTCGTTCTGCTGTATTGGCAGATCGGTCGGGACATTCGCAGGCAGCAAGCCGAGCAGGGGTGGGGTAGCAAGGTGATCGAGCGTCTTGCGCGAGACTTGCGGGCTGCTTTCCCGGATATGAAAGGTTTCTCCCGCGCAAACTTGATGTACATGTGCGCGTTTGCAGATGCCTGGCCAGAAGCGGCAATTGTCCAACAGCCTGTTGGACAATTGCCTTGGGGCCATAATCTGGTCTTGCTCTCCCGTCTTAAAGACCCGCAGTGGCGCCTCGCCTACGCTAACAGCGCTGTGGAACATGGTTGGTCACGCAGTGTGTTGACCTTGTACATCGAAGCGCAGACTCTGGAGCGGCAAGGCCGCGCTGTGACCAATTTCGCGCAGCGACTTCCTGCGCCCCAATCCGATCTCGCGCGTGAGTCATTGAAAGACCCGTATCGCTTTGATTTCCTCGGTTTGGGCGTTGATGCGCAAGAGCGGGCCATCGAGCAAGCGTTGGTGCAACACGTCACCGCGTTTCTGATCGAGTTGGGCGCAGGGTTCGCCTTCGTCGGCCGGCAAGTACCCATCGAGGTTGGGGGCGACGATTTTTTTATTGATCTACTCTTTTATCACCTCAAGCTGCGGTGCTACGTGGTCATCGAGCTCAAGGCCGGGGCGTTCAAACCCGAACATGTCGGCCAGTTAAATTTTTACATGAGCGCTGTCGACGAGCTGGTCAAGCATCCGGCCGATGAGCCAACCATCGGCTTGTTGCTCTGCAAAAGTAAGAATCGGGTTGTTGCCGAATATGCCTTACGTAACACGAGCAAGCCGATCGGCGTCGCAGAATATCAGTTAGTCAATTCTCTACCAGAGCGCCTCAAAACGAATCTCCCGAGCATCGAAGAGATCGAACTGGAGTTTGGCGTGGACGACACCTCGGACGAATCGGGCGCGCCAATACCGTGACGACCTCTGCGAAGTCATCTATTCGGACATCAACTCGCCAATCCGACCGCCGACTGAGCCTGGCGCACTTCGCGTTCTATCGTGCGTATTTGGAGGGCCCGAGCGCGATCGACCTGCCCACGCTTGCCGATACCTATCTGGATTGCGGCCGCGATCCGCGGCGTGTTCGCAGCCTGGTGCGCTGGCTGCAGGACGAGCTCGCCGCTGCCGCACGCCGCACCGGCGATCGAGCGGCGATGCGGCTGCTGCGTTTGCCCAAGAGTCTGGGGCAGGAGGACCACTCGGAGTCCGGCACGCCATCGCTGGCTGAGTTTCGCGAGCAGGTCGACCCCCAGGAAGTCTTCGATGAAGCCGAATTGCTGGCTTTATTTCGCGAGCAGTATCCCGAAGCACAGCCTTCTCGCCAGCTACGCCGCGGGCGCAGTCTTCACGCCAGGCGTCTTGACGCCCTGCGGCGCCTCGAACTATCCGTGGCCGAGGCGCCGGCCCTGCATCACGCCATTTCAGGATGGCTTGAGCCCACCACCGCCGCGCGCCTCGAGGCGGTGGGCCTCACGCGCTTGCAGCAGTTGATCGACGCCATCAACAGCCTTGGCCACCGTTGGTTCGTGAAAGTGCCCGGAATCGGCGCCGAGGGGGCAGGGCGCGTGGTGCGCTGGATTGAAGCGAACCGCGCCACGCTGGGTGCGTTGAGTATTCGTGCGATACAACCATTGCGCCAGGTGCCGCGCGCCGCATTGATTGCCGAGCGCGTCGCGGCGAGCCCGTTCGCGCCGCTTGAGTTGCTGGATGTGCCGCAGGCGCTTTCAGGGGCGAGCGGGACGAACCGCGCCGCGCAAGGCCGCAATCAGACTGGTGCGCAGAACGACCTAGCCGCGATTCGCGCCTGGCTCGCGCTACACGAGCCGGATTCCCATACGTGGCGCTCTTACCGGACGCAGGCCGAGCGCTTGCTGCTGTGGTCTATTGTCGAGCGTGGTAAGCCGCTATCGTCCTTGGATGTCGCGGACATCACCGCCTATCGGACATTTTTGTTGGCGCCGCCCGAAAACTGGATCGGTCCACGCAAAACACAGCGGTGGTCACCCCATTGGCGGCCGTTCGCCGGACCGTTGTCGCCAGCTAGCCGGGCGACCGCCTGTGCTGTTTTAAAAGCCTTGTTTCAGTGGCTTGTCGAGATGCGCTATCTCGACTTCAATCCGTGGACGGGGGTCAAAGCGAGCGCGGTGGAGCGAGAGGCGGCGCGCATCAAGGCGGATCACGCCTTGACGCGCGCCCAATGTGCTTACGTGCTCGGCCACATCGAACGGGATGCGGGAGACGCGATCGCCGAGCGTGCGCGCTTCATGTTCATCCTGGGTTGTTCGACGGGATTGCGTCTTGCCGAAATAGCCACCGCCACCCTCGGAGGATTGAACACCAAGTGGATTGATGATGAGATCGGCACGGCCTGGACACTGAACGTGATCGGCAAGCGCAGCAAAGCCCGTACGATCCCGATCCCCCGCAAAACGTTTGCGGCCTTGCAGCGATACTTGCGGGCAAGAGGTTTGCCGGAGGATCCAACGCGCAGTGATCCAACCACGCCGCTGATCGGCCGTGTCTCGGGCGAGGATTTGCGGCCGCTGGAACCGCGCTCATTGGCGCTGGCGTTCAAGCTGATATTTACCCGTGCCGCCGGGGTGTTGCTTCTTGAAGATCCGCACGCGGCCGCACGCTTGGCAAAAGCCTCGACGCATTGGCTGCGGCATACCTTTGGCACCCGAGCCATCGAAGCAGGCACGCCATTAGATATCGTGCAGGAGAACCTTGGCCATGTCTCGCCGGCGACGACCGCCATCTATGTCACAACGGAATTGGATCGTCGCATTCGGGCGCTTGAGGAGGCGTTTTGATTGATAAACGAGTGTTTGAAAAAAGATAAAGAATTTCGCGACAGTGCCGTTAAGCGGTAGCCGCCTGGTAGTTCGCAGTGGCAAGTGAAAGCTTCCTGGAAAAATTAGAATAACAACGGATAACACCATGTTCCCTAA
>Ga0308167_1001880_pt1 | contig 21788 bp, 18 predicted proteins | sample PhyCR1_2_FD_202138 | JGI IMG/M metagenome (GOLD analysis project Ga0308167, IMG submission 202138) | Phyllosphere microbial communities from UC Gill Tract Community Farm, Albany, California, United States - DLSLRC.R1 | ecosystem: Host-associated > Plants > Phyllosphere > Unclassified | place... | reverse complement strand
CTAACCGGGGCGACGAACACGTTGTGCGAGCCTGTACGGACGTTCGACCCGACCTCGGTCCGGTGCTTGTGCACGCCGTCGTAGTTCGCGGTGATCGTGTTCGCGCCGATGTTCGAGTCCTCGCCGACCTCGGCGTCGCCGATGTACGACAGGTGCGGCACCTTGCTGCCCCGGCCGATCTTCGCGTTCTTCGTCTCGACGAAGGTGCCGATCTTGCCCTGGTCGCCGAGGATCGTGCCCGGACGCAGGTAGGCGAACGGCCCGACCGAGGCGCCGTCGCCGATGACCGCCAGGGTCGCGTCGACCCGGCTGACGACCGCGCCGGCACCGACCTCGGTGTCGCGGAGGGTGGTGTCCGGACCGACGACGGCACCGGCGGCGATCGCGGTCGCGCCGACGAGCTGGGTGCCCGGGAGGATCTCGGCGTCGGGTTCGATCGACACGTCGAGGTCGATCCAGGTGCTGGCCGGGTCCTGCACGGTGACCCCGGCCAGCTGGTGCCGACGGACGATGCGCTCGTTGAGCACCCGCGCCGCGTCGGCGAGCTGCGCACGGTCGTTGATGCCGGCGACGAGCCACGGGTCGGTGAGGGTGACGACGTCGATCCGGCCGCCCCGCTCGCCGATGAGTGCCGGCGCGTCGGTGATGTACTTCTCGCCCTGCGCGTTCGCGGTGGTCAGGGACGGCAGCACCGCACGGAGGTGTGCGACGTCGAACGCGTAGATGCCGGCGTTCGCCTCGGTGATGGTCAGCTGCTCGGCCGTCGCGTCCTTGTGTTCGACGACCCCGACGAACGCTCCGTCGGCGTCGCGGACGATGCGGCCGAGCCCGGTGGGGTCCGGCGCGATGGCGCTGACGAACGTCGCACCGTTGCGGCCGCCGAGGTGGGCGTCCACGAGCGACCGGAGGGACGGCGCGTCGAGCAGCGGCACGTCGCCCGACAGGACCACGACGGCGCCGTCGAAGTCCGCGGGGAGCGCCTGCACGGCGACCTCGACCGCACGCCCGGTGCCGGGGACGTCGTCCTGGTCGACGACGATCGCGTCCGGGGCGCGCTCGACGATCTCGGCCGCGACGCGGTCGCGTTCGTGGCGCACGACGACGGCGACGTGCTCGGGCTCGAGGGACGACGCCGTCCGGAGCACGTGCGCGATGAGCGGGAGGCCTGCGAGGCGGTGCAGCACCTTCGGGGTGGACGACTTCATGCGCGTGCCCTGCCCGGCGGCGAGGACGACGACGGCGATCCGCTGGTCGGTCATGCCACCATCCTGGCGCACGCGACCTGCGGAGTCCGACCGAGCCACCGCTCTGTTCGCAACCGTGCGCGGAACCGCACCTGTGGAGGAGTGCCGAGCCGCGCCTCCAGGCCGAGTCCGCCCCGACGATCCGACCCATGACGGATGCGATGGGAGGCAAGAACGCGCATAGGAGGCCGAAAGTTTCGACCTCCTATGCGCGGATCAGCCTCCTACGAGCGAATCGGCTTTCTACGCGCGGAACGGCACCGCAGGCTCAGGCCCGGGGCTCCCGCTGCACCAGCGCCATCAGCACCAACCCGGCGACGAGCACCACCACGACCCCGAGGATCCCGTACCGCGTCGAGCCGCCGACCGTCACCGCGATCCCGAACAGCGCCGGGGCCAGGAACGATGCCGCACGACCGGTGGTGGCGTACAGCCCGAAGAGCTCCCCCTCGCGCCCGGGTGTGGCCAACCGGGCGAGGTACGCCCTCGAGGACGCCTGCACCGGCCCGACGAACACCGCCAGCGTGAGCCCGAGCACCCAGAACCCCGCCGTCACCGTGCCGACCGCGAAGACGCCGATCCCGCACACCGCGAGGCCGACGAGCGACACCGTGATGATCGCCCGCGAGCCGAAGCGGTCGTCCAACCTGCCGGACAAGAACGTGGCGAGGCCGGCGACGACGTTCGCGGCGATTGCGAACAGGATGACCTGCGACGGGCTGAACCCGAAGACCTGCGCGGCGACGATCCCGCCGAAGGTGAAGACCGCGCCGACGCCGTCCCGGAACACGGCGCTCGCGAGCAGGAACGCCAGGACGTTGCGCCGCTCACGCCACAGCCGGGCGATGTCCCGCCCGAGGTCCCGGTAGGCGCCGAACACCCCGCCGCCGCGCACCGAGGGGTCCGGCGCGGCCTCGGGCACGGTGACGAACAGCGGGATCGAGCTCACCGCGAGCCAGACGGCGGCGATGCCGATCGCGACGCGGACGTCCCACTGCCCGGACGCCACGGTCGCCGGCAGCTGCAGGAGTCCCGCGACGTCGCCGCCGCCGAAGTCCTGGATGCACAGCACGAGCAGCACGACGAGCAGGACGATGCCGCCGAAGTACCCGGCCGCCCAGCCGATCGCCGAGACCCGGCCGGTCTCCTCCCCCGACGCGACCTGGCCGAGCATGGCGTTGTAGCCGACGCTCGCGATCTCGTACGCGACCGTTCCGATGCCGAGCAGCGCGGCACCGAGCAGCAGGTACGGCTGGCTCGGTGCGACGAAGACCATGCCGGCGATGGACAGCACGATGCCGATGGTGGCGATGAGGACCGAGCGCCTCCGGTGCCCGGACGAGTCCGCGAGCCTGCCGATCGCCGGGGCGACCAGGGCGACGACGATCCCCGCGATGGTCAGCGCAGTCGAGACGACGGCCGCGTTGTGGGCGAGTTCGCGCTCGACGATCGCCTTCCCGGCGGCCGAGGTGTCGGCGACGAGCGCCGGGTCGACGAACGCCCGGCTCGCCAGGTAGGTGCTGAACACGAAGGTCGTGACGACGGCGTTGAAGGCCGCGGAACCCCAGTCCCACAGGGCCCAGGACACGAGGGCGCGGCGGTCGGTGCGCTGCGGCACTGCAGCCGCGGGGGAAGCCGTCATGCGCGAACCGTAGCGCGTCCGGGTGTCGCGCCGGTGGCCCCGTTCCGGGTCACGCGTCGGACTGGAGGCGCGGGGCGGGCCCGCCACGCGCCTCCAGTCCGCCCGTCGGTCACGTCGTCGACGGAACGCCACCCGGGTAGACGACCGACTTGAGGGACTCGGGGTCGGTGTCGCTCTCGAGCGCCTCGCGGACCTCGTCGAGGCCGAACCGACCCGTGACGAGCGAGTCGAGGTCCACCTGGCCCGAGGCGACCAGCTCGATCGCGACCGGCCACGTGCCGGTGTACCGGAAGATCCCGGTGACCGTGACCTCGAGGTTCTGGATGTGCTCGACCGGCAGCGTCATCTCGGAGTTGCCGAGCCCGACGAGCACCGCTGCGCCCGCGGGTCCGACGGCCTTGATGCCGTCGGAGACCGCCCGGGGCGCGCCGCTGGCGTCGATGAAGGCGTCGAACGGCGGCAGGTCGGACGCGACGGACACCACGGTCGGGTCGACGGTCTCGGTGGCGCCGTAGGACAGTGCCCGCTCGCGACGCTCCGGGACGAGGTCGCTGATGACGATCCGCGAGGCGCCGAACGCCTTCGCGGCCTGCGCGCAGATGATGCCGATCGGGCCGGCACCGGCGATGAGCACGCTCGAACCGGGGACGATCCCGGCCTTGCGGACGGCGGCGATGCCGACGGAGAGGGGTTCGAGCAGGGCCCCGGCCTCGAACGACACCGAGTCGGGCAGCGTGTGCGCGAACTCGGACTCGATCGTGACGAACTCGGCGAAGGCTCCGTCGACGGGCGGCGTCGCGTAGAAGCGCATGTGCGGGCAGAGGTTGTAGCGCCCGGCGAGGCACTGCGCACACCGGTGGCAGGGCCGCTGCGGTTCGATCGCCACGCGCTCCCCGATTCGGGACGGGTCGACGCCGTCCCCGACGGCGGTGATCGTGCCGGACAGCTCGTGGCCGAGGACGAGCGGCTCCTCGACGACGAAGTCCCCGATGCGGCCGTGCCGGTAGTAGTGCACGTCGGAGCCGCACACCCCGACGGCGGCGACGCGGACGAGGACGTCGCCGGGGTCGACGTCCGGGACGGGGCGGTCCTCGACGGTGAGGTCCTGGGTGCCGAGCAGGACGCTGACACGCTGGTGCTGGTCGGAGGTCATGCGGGTCTCGCTTCCTCGGCCGCAGCGGTGCGGCCCGTGGTGGTGGGTGATGACGGGTCGAGCAGGAGGTCGCGGAAGCCGATCTCGGCGGCACCGCGCACGAGGACGTCGGTGCCGAGGGCGGCCGGGACGATCCGGAGCCGCTCGGTCATGGCCGGCATGGACTGGGCACGGACGTCGGCTTCGATGCGGTCCCCGACGTGGCCGAGCAGGGCGCCGAGGAAGCCGCCGAGCACGACGACCTCCGGGTCGACCGTGTGGATCGCGTTGCGGAGCCCCGTCGCGAGCGCGGTGACCTGCCGGTCGACGACCCGCTCGACCTCCGGGCGTCCGGCGGCGAGCGCGACGGCGAGCGCCGCCAGGTCGTCCGGGGGCGTGCCGGTGACGAGCGTGAGGGCCGACCGCGAGGCCTCGGTCTCGAGGCACCCGACGGCGCCGCAGTGGCAGCGGATGCCGTTCGCGGCGACGAAGGTGTGGCCGAGTTCCCCCGCGTACCCGTCGGCGCCGCTGAAGGGTCGGCCGGCGCTGACGATCCCGCCGCCGATGCCGCTCGCGCCACCGTTGAGGTACACCAGGTCGTCGACGCCACGGGCGCTGCCGTACAGGCGCTCCGCCCAGGCGCCGAGGTTGGCGTCGTTCGCCGCACGCACCGGGAGACCGATCCGGTCGGCGAGGGGCGCGGCGAAGGGTTCGTCGCGCCACCCGAGGTGCGGGGCGTCGCGGACGGTGCCGTCCTCGACGCGGACGATGCCGGGGACGGCGACGCCGACCCCGACGATCCGGGCCGTGGGGTCGGTCCGGTCGGTCAGCACCGCGAGGACCCGGGCGACGGCGTCCATCGCCTGCGCTGCGGTGGGGACGTCCTGCTGCGCTTCGACCGCGCGGTCACGCACGGTGCCGTCGAGGCCGACGAGTGCGACGCCGACCGCGTCGATCTCGACCGTGACCGCCGCGGCGAGCACGTCGCTCGAGGCTCGGACGACGCCGCTCGGTCGCCCGACACCGGGTGCCGGGGTGCCCGGGGCCGGGGTCTCCTCGTGCACGAGTCCGAGGTCGACGAGCTCCCCGACGAGTGCGAGGATCGTGGACCGGTTGAGCCCGGTGCGGCGGGTCAGCTCGGCGCGCGTGACCGGGCCGTCCTCGTGCACGATGCGGAGGACCCGCGCGGCGTTGCCCGGCGCCGTCTGCTTCGGCGCCGCAGGCCTGGGCGCGCCGCTCACCGCGACCGCGAGAACGCCGCGTCGAACGATGCCTCCGGCGGCGCGATCGTCCCGAGCCGCCGGACGAACGCGAGCGCCTCCGGGCCGCCGACGAGCCGGTCCATGCCGGCGTCCTCCCACTCGACGCTCGTCGGACCCGCGTACCCGATGTGGTTCAGCACGCGGAACACCCGCTCCCACGGCACATCCCCGTGCCCGGCGGTGACGAAGTCCCAGCCGCGCCGGGGGTCGCCCCACGGCAGGTGCGAGGAGAGCCGTCCGTTGCGGCCGTCGAGCTGCTTGACCGACTCCTTGCAGTGCACGTGGTAGACCCGGTCGGCGAAGTCGAGCAGGAACGCGGCGGGGTCGAGGTCCTGCCAGACGAAGTGCGACGGGTCGAAGTTGAACCCGAACGCCGGCCGGTCCGCGAACACGTCCAACGTGCGACGGGCCGTCCAGTAGTCGTAGGCGATCTCGGACGGGTGCACCTCGAGCGCGAAACGGACCCCCACCTCCTCGAACACGTCGAGGATCGGCGACCACCGGTCGTGGAAGTCCTGGTACCCGGCGTCGATCATCGACGCGGGCACGGGCGGGAACCCGGCGACGGTCTTCCAGATCGACGAGCCCGAGAACCCCGTGACGGTGTCGACCCCGAGCGCTGCTGCCGCACGTGCGGTCCACTGCAGTTCCTCGGCGGCACGCTGGCGGACGCCCTCGGGATCACCGTCGCCCCACACGTGCGGCGCCAGGATGTCCTCGTGCCGCTGGTCGATGGGGTCGTCGCACACGGCCTGCCCGGTGAGGTGGTTCGCGATGGTCCAGACCTGCAGGCCGTTCCGCTCCAGGATCGCCCTGCGGTCGGCGACGTACGACGGGTCCGTCGCTGCGCGGCGGACGTCGAGGTGGTCGCCCCAGCAGGCGATCTCCAGCCCGTCGTACCCCCACTCGCCGGCGAGGCGTGCAACCTCCTCGAAGGGCAGGTCCGCCCACTGACCGGTGAACAGGGTGACCGGCCTGGAGGCACGGGTCGTGTCCGTCATGTTGCTTCCTTCCTCCTGTGGCCGGTGCTCGGTCACCACGTGTCCGGTCGTGCGCCGAACGGCACCGTCTGCGGTCGTCCCGGTCGGGACCGGACGTCCACGACGATGTGGTCGCGGGATGCGGTCTGGACGGCCTCCATGATCTCGAGCACGTGGAACGCGAGCTCACCCGAGGCACGGTGCGGACGGTCGGTGGCGATCGCGTGGGCCATGTCGGCGAGGCCGTAGCCGCGCCCGGCTTCGGCGTACCCGGCCGCGACCGGCAGCTCGCGCCACTCGCGGTCGTCGGCCGTGGCGATCGACACCGGGTCCGAGAAGCGGTTCGGGTCGGGGACGCCGAGGGTGCCGGCCGTGCCGTACACCTCGAACAGCGGGCTGCGCGTCGCCCAGACCTCGAACGAGACCGTCACCGTGGACACCACCCCGCTCTCGTGCTCGAGGATCGCCACGACGTGGGTGTCGACGTCGACCGGGATCGGGGTCCCCGCGTTCGGTCCCGTGGCGATGGTCCGCCCGCGGGTCGACCGTGTGCCGCTGCCGCTGACCCGGACGACCGGGCCGAAGAACGTGACGAGGCTGGTCAGGTAGTACGGCCCCATGTCCAGGAGCGGTCCTCCGCCCGGCTGGTAGTAGAACGCCGGCGCCGGGTGCCACAGCTCGTGGCCGGCCGCGCTCCAGGCGACCGAGGCCCCGACGGGTGTCCCGATGAGTCCGTCGTCGAGCGCGGCGCGGGCGGTCTGGACGCCGGTGCCGAGCACGGTGTCCGGTGCGCTGCCGACCCGGAGACCGGCCTCGCTCGCCCGTTCGAGCACGGGCGATGCCTGCTCCGTCGAGAGTGCGAGCGGCTTCTCGCCGTAGACGTGCTTGCCCGCGGCGAGTGCCCGGGTGGCGACCTCGGCGTGGGCGGCGGGGATCGTCAGGTTGAGCACGACGTCGACGTCGTCCGTAGCCAGGAGCTCGTCGACGCTCGTGCCGCGGACCCCCTGGGAGGCCCCGACGGAGCGCGCCCGGTCCACGTCGAGGTCGGCGACGGCGGTGAGTTCGAGCCCGTCGAGCGCCGGGAAGTGGTCGAAGTACTGCTGGCTGATCACGCCGACACCGATGACGCCGACCCGCAGCGCTCGTTCGGTCAGCGGGCTGCCCACAGGAGTCCCCTCTCGATGATCGTGCGGAGCGGCTGCGACTCGACGACCTCGAGCCGGTGCCCGGGCGCGGACACGAACACGCGCCCCTCGCCCCACTGCCGGGTCCAGATCGCCGGCGCCGTCACCGGGCGGTTCCAGGCGTCGAAGTCGCGCGCTTCCTGCGTGGTGGTCGCGAGGACGTCGTTGTACTCGTCGGAGAGCACCCAGTACTGCTCGGTCACGAGGTCGAAGTCCTCGATCCCCTGCGTGATGGGGTGCTCGTGCCCTGCCTCGGTGATGTGCACCGTGTAGGGGATGTAGTTGTCCGACTGCTCGCCGATCCGCTCGGACGGCGCCTTGCCCGCATGGTGGGCGAACTGGCCGCCGATCATGTGCAGGTAGTCGGCGGTGTTCCGGAAGGCGTCCGCGATGCCGCCGTGCCACCCGGCCAGTCCGGTTCCGCGGAGGACTGCACGCTGCAGTCCGGCGAACTCGTCGTCGGCGATCGTGGACATCGTGACGACCTGCACGATCAGGTCGACGTCGGCCATGACGGTGTCGTCGGCGTACACGGCGGTCGACTCCGACACCTGTACGTCGAAACCGTTGTCGCGCAGGAACGGCACGAACGAGTCGGTGGTCTCGACCGGTTGGTGGCCATCCCAGCCACCGCGGACGACGAGGGCGTGCTTGCGCTCCGTCACTCAGATCACCGTCCAGGCGCTGCCGTCGGCGGCACTGCGTTCGACGGCATCGAGCACGCGCTGCACGTGCAGGCCGTCCTCGAACGACGGTGACGGGTCGGTGCCCGCGACGATCGCCTCGACGAAGTCCTTCACCTGGTGGCTGAAGGTGTGCTCGTACCCGATGAGGTGTCCGGTGGGCCACCACGCCGCCATGTAGGGGTGCTCGGGTTCGGTGACGAGGATGCGGCGGAAGCCCTGCTCCCCCGCGGGTGCCGACGACTCGTACAGCCGGAGTTCGTTCATCGACTCCAGGTCGAACTGGATCGCACCGTCGGACCCGCTGATCTCGAGCGTGAGCCCGTTCTTCCGCCCGGTGGCGTACCGCGTGGCCTCGAAGGTACCGATCGCACCGTCGGCCGCGCCACCGCCGAGTCGCGCCGTGAAGAACGCGGCGTCGTCGACGGTGACCTGCCCGCGTTCGCTCGACGCGGTGCCGGAGAGTCCGACGCCGTCGGCGAGCAGCGGCCGTTCGGTCACGAAGGTCTCGAGCAGTCCCGACACCGTGGTGAGCGACGCGCCGGTGACGTGTTCGACCAGGTCGATCGCGTGCGCACCGATGTCACCGAGCGCTCCGGACCCGGCGAGCTCCTTGTCGAGCCGCCAGGTCATCGGGCCGTCCTCGTCGGCGAGCCAGTCCTGCAGGTAGAGCGCCCGGACCTGGCGGACCGTGCCGATCCGCCCGTCCTGCACCAACGTGCGGGCGAACGCGATGGCGGGCACGCGGCGGTAGCTGAAGCCGACCATCGCACGGATGCCGTCCGCCCGGGCAGCCGCGGCGGCAGCGGTCATCGCTTCGGCCTCGGCGACGCTGTTGGCGAGGGGCTTCTCGCACAGCACGTGCTTGCCGGCCTCGAGCGCGGCGATGGCGATCTCGACGTGCGACGAACCCGGCGACACGATGTCCACGACGTCGATGTCCGGGTCGGCGACGACGGCTCGCCAGTCGGTGGAGGCGGTCTGCCAGCCGTACTGCACCCGCGCGGCCTCGGTGCGGTCCGGATCGCGTCCGACGATCACCGCCATCTCCGGTTCGACACCGAGGTCGAAGAACCGCGGTGCCGTCCGCCAGGCTTGTGAGTGGGCGGCTCCCATGAAGCCGTGCCCGATCATGGCGACCCGTAGTCGATCCTGTGCCATCCGCTCGCTCCCTTGCGATCACGTCCTTGCCACAGCCAACACTACCGCTTATGTTGGGCGCGGCAACATTTTGTTTCGACGACGAACGGTGACCCCCATGGCAACGACGCCCACCCGTGCAGACAAGTTCTCCTTCGGTCTCTGGACCATCGGTTACAACGGCTCCGACCCCTTCGGCGGCCCAACCCGCCCCGCGCTCGACGTGGTCGAGGGCGTCGAGAAGCTCGACGAACTCGGGGCCTACGGCCTGACGTTCCACGACGACGACCTCTTCGCGTTCGGCTCGACCGACGCCGACCGCCAGAAGCAGATCGACCGACTGAAGGGTGCGCTCGAGGCCACGGGCATCGTCGTGCCGATGGTCACCACGAACCTGTTCTCGGCCCCGGTGTTCAAGGACGGCGGCTTCACCTCGAACGACCGCCAGGTGCGTCGGTTCGCGCTCCGCAAGGTCCTCCGCAACATCGACCTGGCCGCCGAGCTCGGCGCGAAGACCTTCGTGATGTGGGGTGGCCGCGAGGGTGCCGAGTACGACGCCGCGAAGGACGTGCAGGCCGCACTCGAGCGCTACCGCGAGGCCGTCAACCTGCTCGCCGACTACGTCACGGACAAGGGCTACGGCATCCGGTTCGCGATCGAGCCGAAGCCGAACGAGCCCCGCGGCGACATCCTGCTGCCGACCCTCGGCCACGCGATCGCGTTCACCGAGACCCTCGAGCGTCCGGAGCTCTTCGGCATCAACCCCGAGGTCGGCCACGAGCAGATGGCGGGCCTGAACTTCACGGCCGGCATCGCCCAGGCGCTCTACCAGGGCAAGCTCTTCCACATCGACCTCAACGGTCAGCGCGGCATCAAGTACGACCAGGACCTCGTGTTCGGTCACGGCGACCTGCAGAACGCGTTCTCGCTCGTCGACCTGCTCGAGCACGGCGCTCCCCAGGGCGGCCCGGCGTACGACGGCCCGCGCCACTTCGACTACAAGCCGAGCCGCACCGAGGACATCTCCGGCGTCTGGGACTCGGCCGCCGCGAACATGCGCATGTACCTGCTCCTCAAGGAGCGTGCCGAGGCGTTCCGCGCCGACCCCGAGGTCCGGGCCGCGCTCGAGGCGTCCAAGGTCCCGGAGCTGAGCATCCCGACGCTGAACAGCGGCGAGTCCTACGACGACTTCCTCGCGGACCGCTCCGCGTACGAGGACTTCGACGCCGAGGCGTACTTCGGCGGCAAGGGCTTCGGCTTCGTGAAGCTGCAGCAGCTCGCCATCGAGCACCTCATGGGCGCTCGTTGAGTCCCCAGCTCGTGGCGGGGGTCGACTCGTCGACCCAGTCCTGCAAGGTCACGGTCCGTGACGCGAGCACCGGCGCCGTCGTCCGCGAGGGACGTGCGTCCCACCCGGACGGCACCTCGGTCGACCCCCGCCACTGGTGGGACGCGCTCGGCACCGCGATCGCGGACGCCGGCGGGCTCGCCGACGTCGCTGCCGTCGCGATCGCCGGGCAGCAGCACGGCATGGTCGCGTTGGACGCGGACGGCCGCGTGGTCCGCGACGCACTCCTCTGGAACGACGTGCGCAGTGCGGATGCGGCCGCGCAGATGGTCGAGGAACTCGGCCAGGAGGCATGGGTCGCCCGCACGGGACTGGTGCCGGTCGCGTCGTTCACCGGTACCAAGCTGCGGTGGCTGCGCGACGCGGAAGCCGCGAACGCAGCGCGCGTCGCCGCGGTCGCGCTCCCCCACGACTGGCTGTCGTGGCGGCTGCGCGGGTTCGGTCCGGCGGACGAGAGCCCGCTCGGCCCCGACCTCGACGAACTGGCGACGGACGCCTCCGACGCCAGTGGCACCGCGTACTGGGACCCGGTGCGGCGGGACTACGACGGTGACCTGTTCGAACGTGCCCTCGGCCGTCCGCTGCGGGTCGCCGGCACGGCACCGTCACCCGACGCGGTCGTGGTGCCGCGCGTCGTCCAGCACGACGCGGCCATGGGAACCCTCGGCACCGACGTACCGCTGCCGAACGGTGCCACGGCGCCGTCCGGCCTCGTCGTCGGCGCAGGGCTCGGCGACAACGCCGGGGCAGCGCTCGGCCTCGGACTCGGCCCTGGCGACGTCGCCGTGTCCCTCGGCACGAGCGGCACCGTCTTCGGGGTCACCGACGCCGAGGTGCGCGACCCGAGCGGCACGGTGGCGGGCTTCGCCGACGGAGGCGGGTCGCGCCTCCCGATCGTCACCACGCTCAACGCGGCCCGCGTGCTCGAGGTGATCGGCGGCCTGCTCAGCGTGGACCACGACGAGCTCGGCGAGCTGGCGCTGCAGGCGCCGGCCGGTGCCGACGGTCTCGTCCTCGTGCCGTACTTCGTCGGTGAGCGCACCCCGAACCGGCCGGACGCGACCGCGTCACTGCTCGGCATGACGCCCGCGACGACGAACCGTGCACACCTGGCTCGGGCCGCCGTCGAGGGGATGCTGTGCGCGCTCGCGGACGGTCTCGCGGCCGTCGAGGACACCGGCGTCACCGTGGAACGGTTGCTGCTCATCGGCGGTGCTGCACGCAACGAGGCCGTGCGCGTCGTCGCCGCACAGGTGTTCGGCCGGGACGTCCTCGTGCCGGAACCCGGCGAGTACGTCGCCGCCGGCGCCGCGAAGCAGGCCGCGTGGGTGCTCACCGGATCGCTGCCGTCGTGGGACACCGCGACCGTCACCGTCCCGGCGGACCCGCACCCCGAGGTGCTCGCGCAGTACCGTGGAGCGGCTCGCTGACACCAGCACACCCGGAGGAACCCGCATGCCCCTGACCGACCTGCCCCTCGACGCGCTCCGTTCGTACCGACCCGAGGTCCGGCGTCCCGCCGACTTCGACGCGTTCTGGTCGGAGACCATCGAGTCGGCACGGACCGCGGGGGCCGGCGTCGCCCCCGTCGTCGTGCCCGCGGAGACCCCGGTGACGGGGCTCGTCGTCGAGGACCTGACGTTCCCGGGCTTCGCCGCCGACCCGGTCCGCGCCTGGATCACCCGTCCGGTGGGGACCACCGAGCCCCTGCCCGCCGTCGTCGAGTTCCTCGGCTACAACGGCGGGCGGGGGCTGCCCGGTGAGCGCGTCTCGTGGGCCCTCGCCGGGTACGTGCACGTCGTCATGGACACTCGTGGTCAGGGCAGCGGGTGGGGTTCCGGTGGTGACACCCCCGACCCGCACGGCTCCGCCCCGCACATCGGCGGGTGGATGACGAGCGGCATCGGATCGCCCGCCGACCACTACTACCGGCGCGTGTACACCGACGCCGTCCGGCTCGTCGACGCCGTCCGGACACTGCCCGGCGTCGACGCGACCCGCATCGCCCTCACCGGCGGCAGCCAGGGCGGCGGGATCACGATCGCCGCGGCGGCCCTCGTCGAGGCGCACGTCGGACCGATCACGGCACTGCTGCCCGACGTCGCGTTCCTCAGCGACTGGGAGAACGGCACGGCGGTCGCGGTCGGCGGCCCGTACCGCGAACTCGCGCAGTACCTGTCCGTGCACCGGGACGCGATCGACACCGTGTGGGACACCGCGGCGTACTTCGACGGGGTGCACTTCGCCGCCGGGATCACCGCACCGGCGCTGTTCTCCGTCGCGCTCATGGACGACGTCGTGCCGCCGCGGACGACCTTCGCGGCGTACAACGCCCTCGGCTCGGCGGACAAGGAGATCGAGGTCTACCCGTACAACGGACACGAGGGTGGCGGCTTCCGGCACTGGGAGCGGCAGGTGGCGTTCCTGCGGGCGCGGGGCTGACGGATCTCAGAACGTGGAGGGCAGATTTTCTGAGATAATCGCCTAACTCAGAAAATCGGAGGGTCTCGTCATGACATCGACACCCGTGGCATGGCCTGTTCTCGAGTTCGAAGAACTCCGGTGGCAGAGCCGGTACGCAGAATCCGGACCGCGGGCCGCACGGCGTGACGTCGTCAGCGAACGGTACGAAGCCGCGGTTCCGCCGACGATCGCGGAGCGCACGCCTCGGCCGTCCGCAGAGGTCGCGGCCCTGGCGGACGAGGCCTCGACAGCCCTCGCTCGGTTCGACGGTTCGCTGGGCAACGAGGTTGCTCCGTTCGCCGCGCTCCTGCTGCGATCGGAAGCCGCTGCTTCGTCCCAGATCGAGCATCTCACGGCGAGTGCGCGACAGATCTTCACGGCAGAGCTCGGCGGCGAGGGAAAACGCAACGCGACCGAGATCGTCTCGAACACGCGCGCGATGCGGACGGCCATCGAACTCTCCGACCAGCTCACCACGGCAACCGTCCTGTCGATGCACGAAGTCCTCATGGAGCACGACCGACGCCACGAAGCCGGTCGCTTCCGCGAGGAACCGGTGTGGATCGGGACGAGCGGGCGCACACCAGTGGGTGCTGAGTACGTCGCGCCGTCCTGGGAGCGTGTCCCCGCCCTCGTGGACGACACGATGGCCTTCGCCCGCCGGACCGATCTCCCGAGACTCGCCCAGGTCGCCGTCACCCACGCACAGTTCGAGACGATCCACCCGTTCACCGACGGCAACGGACGAACCGGGCGCGCGCTGCTGCAGTCGATGCTGCGCTCGAACGAACTCACCCAGAACGTCACGGTTCCCGTCTCGGCAGGACTGCTGACCGACACCGCGGGCTACGTCGATGCGCTCACCGCGTACCGCCGTGGCGAGGTCGACCCGATCGTCCGGCTCGTGTCGGAGGCATCGTTCGAGGCGGTCGGGAACGCGCGCGAACTCGTCGAGGAGATCTCGGCCATCCGGGCTGCCTGGCGTACGGCGGTGACCGCCCGCAGCGACTCCGGTGTGTGGCGTGCCCTCGAGGTGGTCGCGCGGCAACCGGTCCTCAACGCGTCGACGCTCGCCGCCGAGATGGGGGTGGACCCGAAGAACGTGTACCCGCACCTCGAACGTCTGGTCGAGGCCGGCGTCCTGGCGAAGAAGAACGAGTACCAGCACGGGGTCGTCTACCGGAACGATGAGATCCTCCGCGCCCTCGACGCGTTCGCGGCACGTGCGGGCCGGCGGGGTTGACGACGAGGATGTGACCATGGCCGTACCGCGGAACCCTTCAGGTGCAGCACGAGCCGTCTCCGACGTCCGTGGCCTCGTCGTCGCGGCACTCGTCGTACTCGGGACCGGCTTCGTCCTCACCGCCGTCGGTTCCGTGTGGACGGCCCTGACACCGATCGGCACCGGGGTGAACTTCCCCGCCGGTCTGCTCTACGTACTGGGCATGCTCGTCGGCGTGGCCGGTTTGGGGCTCGCGACTGCCGCGGTCGTCACCGTTGCTCGCGCCGCACGGCCCCGCTGATCCAGCAGATCGAGGACATCAGGCGGGAACACCGGGACATCGGTGTCCAGCGGCACCCACCGCACCGGGCTACCCTCGTCGAGCACCACGAGCTCGGCGTCGAGCGACACCGCGTCGAGCGCTGCCGACCGGACGGCGAAGACGTGCACGACCTCGTGCCCGGGGTTCCCCTCGAACTCGAACCGGTTCTCGAGCACGCCGAGCGGTTCAGCAGAATCGATCGCGACGTCGAGCTCCTCGCGGAACTCCCGGCGCAGTGCGTCGACGGCGAGCTCACCGAACTCGATCCCTCCCCCGACCGCCCGGTGGAAGCGGAGCTGCCGGACCCGGTCGAACCCCTCGGAGAGCAGCACGTGGCCGTCCCGGACGGGCAACCCGACGGCGATGTTCCTGATCGACCCCATCGGTCCACCCTGCCACCGCTGGTCAGTTGATGCAGGTGCCCTGCCTGCCGTAGGCGTTCCCCACCGGGGTGGACGACGGGGACGCGGCGGACGCCTTCGACGACGGGGCCTTCGACACCGGAGCCTTCACCGAGGAGCTCGAGGACGAAGCCCCCGACGTGGCTGTGTGCCCGTCCGTCCCGAGCACGAGCGTCACGCCGGTGGCCGTGGTCGACAGGACCGCCGTCGCACCCGGCACGGCGTTCACGACTGCCTTGGCCTGCGCTTCCGAGCCCTTCGGGTACTCGACGACCGTCGTCGTGGTGGTCGTCGTGTCGGACGGTGCGCCGACGACGAAGCCCTTCGCGGTCAGCGCTGCCGAGGCCGCCGTCGCACCACCGGGCGTCGACCCGCCGTTCTGCACGGACACGTGCACACTGGCGGGAGCCGCGGCCGCCGCTGACGTGTACGCGGCCGGCGGACCGACGATGCCCTGGATGAACGCCGGCATCGCCGCGAAGTCGACGGCCACGGTCGAGTAGCCGTCGATCATCGGCGTCCCCGACGTCGGGATCGCCGTGGAGCGGATGTTCGCCAGGTCGATGCTCCGGAACGTGTTCACCAGGCTGGGGATGCTCAGCCCGTCGTCGATCTGCACCGCGTCGCCGACACCGTGCAGGAGGTTCGACACCTTCACGGGGTTGAGCAGCGTGCCGGCGGACAGGGCCTTCCGGGCCTCCTGCGACAGGAAGTACTGCTGGCGGACCTCACGGTCGAGGTCGCCGCGTGGCAGTCCGTCGCGCTGGCGGACGAACGAGAGAGCCTGCGAGGCGTTGAGCGTCGAGTTCCCGGCGGGGAGGTCGACGTTCGAGTTCGTGTCGTGGACGGCTTCGTTCAGGCAGACCTGCACCGGCCCGAGCGCCTTGACGAGCTGGTAGAAGCCGAGCAGGGAAACGCGCACGAAGTGGTCGATCGACAGACCGCTGAGGTTCTCGATCGTGGTGATCAGGAGCCGCATGCCGCCAGCGTCGCCGCCACCGTTCGCCGCACCGTCCGAGTACGCGCTGTTCAGCTTGAACGTGCCGTGGCCGGGGATCGGCACCCACGAATCGCGCGGGAACGAGATCATCGTCGCGCTGCCGCCGCCCGCGGGGATGTGCAGGACGATCATCGTGTCGGTGTTCGTCGCACCGTCGTCGAGTTGCGTGCCGAGCTCCGCGAGCTCCTGTGGGGTGGCGTCGGCCGGGCGGTGATCGTCGCCGACGAGCAGGATGTTCTGCGCGGCGCCGTCGGTGTCCGGCGACGGCGATGCGTGCGGCAGCGCGATGTGCACCTTCGTCACGCTGTCGTCGAGCTGCACGTACGACCACGCCGCGTACCCGCCGGCAAGGACGAGTGCCATCGCGACGACCCCTGCGACCGCCGCGAACCAGACGCGCACGCCGCGTCGCTGTCGACCGTGCCGGACGGCACCGTTCGGTTCGGCCACGACCGGGACCGCGTCCCCCACTGGATCGTCATGCATCCCGTCACCCTAGAGGCGGCTCCGGCCAGGATGCGGGAAGCGGACCTGAGAACCCCGACGGGAAGCCGGTACGGAGATCGGGTGACGCAGCCGTCAGAGGTCCTCGTGCTCAGCGGCGCCACCGGGAAGACCACCGCAGGACGGGCGATCGCGAGCCGGGTGGCCGGGACGTGCGCGATCGACGGTGACACTCTCTCGTCCGCGAAACGGCCGTGGGACTACGACGACTACTGGGCCTGCACGATGCGGGTGTGCGCCGACGTCCTCCGGAACGGGCTCGTCCCGGTGATCTGCGGGATCGGGCTGCCGACGCAGGTGTTCCCGGCCGCTGAAGCCGCCGGACTGCGCATCGACATGCTGGCGCTGGTGTGCGATCCGGACGAGATCCGGCGCCGGATCGTGGACGTCCCGGCCCCGCACCGGTTCACGACGTTCGACACCGGCATCCACGATCCAGCAGCGACCGCCGATCGAACGATCGCCTGGGCGGACGCAGCAGTACGTCGCCGCAGCGCGAACTGATCCCGACACCGGCCTGACGTCCTCGACGCCACCAGACGATGGACTGGAGGCGCGGTGCCAGCCCGCACCGTGCCTCCAGTCCGCGGGTGGGGCGTCACCGCGCGTCGGTCGGCGGAGTCCAGACGGGGCCGCCGCCGACCGCCGCCGCGATGCGGCGGCCGATCACCCCGAGCTGTCGGGCCTGCGCCGGCGTGAGGGCGTCGAACACGACCCGTCGGACGAGGTCCTGGTGCGCCGGGGTGGACGCCGCCACCTGGTCGTGACCGGCCGCGGTGAGCTCGGCGAGCGTGAACCGACCGTCGCTCGGGTCGACCACGCGCCGGACCCACCCCTTCCCCTCGAGCCGCGTCACCGCACGGGACAGCCGCGAGAGGGTGCAGCTCGCGTACCCGGCGAGGGCGCTCATCCGGAGGGTCCGGTCGGGAGCCGCGTCGAGGGCGAAGAGGACCCCGTGCTCGAAGTGCGTCAGGCCGCTGTCGCGCTGGAGCTGCGCGTCGAGGGCGGTGGGGAGCCGCTCGAGGACGGTCGCCAGCGCGGCCCAGACCTCGAGCTGCTCGGCGCTCAGCGCGGCGTCCGCGTCGGGGTTCGGCATGCGTCGAGGCTACACCGTGACTTGCTCAGGCAAGTAACGGGTCGTAGGTTGACTTGCCTGAGCAAGTGAATCGGCACGACAGGAGTGGACATGGACCTGGGACTGACCAGCAGGACGGCGTTCGTCAGCGGATCGACGCAGGGCATCGGGTACGCGATCGCCGCGGCACTGGCTGCCGAGGGCGCACGGGTGGTGCTGAACGGGCGCGACCAGGACCGTGTCGACGCCGCGGTGGAACGTCTCCGGGCCGCACACCCCGGTGCGGAGGTGTCGGGCATCGCCGCGGACTTCGCCGACCCCGTCGAGGTCGCCGGCCTGATCGACACGCTGCCCGAGGTCGACGTCCTCGTGAACAACGTCGGGCTGTTCGGCCTCGCCGACTTCGACGCCGTCGACGACGACGAGTGGGCGAGGTACCTCGACGTCAACCTGATGAGCGGCGTGCGGCTCTCCCGCGCGCTGCTCGGCCCGATGCTCGACCGCGGCTGGGGCCGCGTCGTGTTCATCAGCAGCGAGTCCGGCGTGAACGTGCCGGTCGACATGGTCCACTACGGCGTCACGAAGGCCGCGGTGGTGGCGCTCGGGAACGGCCTCGCGAAGCGCACCCGCGGCACCGGCGTCACGGTGAACACGGTGCTCGGCGGCCCGACCTACTCGGACGGGGTGGCTTCGACGGTCGAGGCGATCGCTGCAGCGCAGGGTGCCCCGGCCGAGGCGGTCCGGGCCGCGGTGATCGGCCAGAACCACACGACGCTGCTCGAGCGGTTCATCGCGCCGGAGGAGATCGCGCACCTCGTGACGTACCTGGCGAGTCCGCTCGCATCGGCGACGAACGGTGCAGCGGTCCGCGCGGACGGCGGAGTCCTGACCGGCATCCTCTGACGCGCCATCGAGTGAGCGCGGGCCGGCCCTCAGACGCACTCCCACGTGACGATGCGGCGGTCCGACGCATCGACCTCGCGGACGGGGCCGGTGACGCGCACCACGGCGCGGTCCGTGGCGGAGCCGGGGACGGGCTCTGGACCGGACCCGCTGCCGACGGCCACGATCCCGTCGGCGTGCACCGTGCCTCCAGGCCGTGACGCAGCCGCGTGCGACGCGACCCAGACCTCGACGTCGCCCGGCTCGACCACCTTCCGCAGGTCGCGACCGGTGAACGCGAACCGCTGGACCGGCACGCTGAACCGCACCCGCACCGACTCCCCCGGCGTCAGCGCGACCCGCGCGTAGCCGAGCAGCTGCGCGACCGGGCGCGTGACGCTGGCGTGCACGTCGTGCCCGTAGAGCTGGACCACGTCGTCGCCCGCGCGGTCCCCGGTGTTCCGGACCGTCACGGACACGTCGAACGCGCCGTCGCTGCCGACGGTGGGATCGGTGACGAGGTCCTCGTACGTGAAGGACGTGTACGTGAGCCCGAAGCCGAACGGCCGCACGGGCGTCGAGTCCGTGGCGGTGACGTCGGACGGCGCGCCGAGCCGCGGGTGCAGGTACGTGTACGGCTGCGCTCCGGCGGCGCGTGGGAGCGACACCGGCAGGCGGCCGGAGGGCGAGGCTGCTCCGGTCAGGAGGTCAGCGATGGCGGCACCCCCCTCTTCGCCGGGGAAGAACGCCTGGACGACCGCGGCCGGACGGCGACCGTCGCCGTCCAGTGCCCAGCCGATCGCGTACGGCCGACCCGTGAGCAGCACCACGACGGTGGGTGTGCCGGTGGCGACGACCGCCTCGACGAGTTCGCGCTGCACGCCGGGCAGGTCCAGCGACTCGGTGTCGTTGCCCTCGCCGACGGTGCCGCGGCCGAACAGCCCGGCCTGGTCACCGACGACGACCACGGCGACGTCGGAGGCCCGCGCCACGGCGACGGCGTCCGCGAACCCGGAGCGGTCCGTGCCCGTGACCGCACAGCCCGTCGCGAACCGGACGGCGGACGGTCCGAGCGACGTGGTGAGGGCCTCGCGGACGGTGGGGATGGCGAAGCCGAGCGGCAGGTCCGGGTGCGCGGCGAGCACGTGGTTGGCGAAGGAGTAGCACCCTTGGAGGGCCTCGGCGCGGTCGGCGTTCGGACCGATCAAGGCCACGGTCGTTCCGGCGCGCAGCGGGAGGACCGGCGGCCCGGCGGGGTCGTCCGTGACCGGCTCGTTCGACAGCAGCACGAGCGACCGCACCGCCAGTTCCCGCGCCAGGGCGCGGTGCCGGGGCGTGTCGAGGTCGATGCCGGTGGGCGGTTCGTCCTCGAACACGGTCGGATCGAGGAGCCCGAGCCGCTCCTTCTGCCGCAGGACCCGGAGGACGGCCCGGTCGACGAGCGACTCGTCGAGCCGTCCGTCGCGCACGCGGTCGACCAGCGGCTGCAGGAACGCGTCGCCCGTCGGCAGCTCGACGTCGATGCCGGCGGACAGGGCGAGCGCAGCGGCTTCGCCACGGTCGGCGGCGATGCCGTGCATGACCTCGAGGAACGCGACCGAGAAGTAGTCCGCGACGACCGTCCCGTCGAACCCGAGCCGGTCGCGCAACACGTCGGTCAGGAGCTCCCCGTTCGCCGCGACGGGGACACCGTCGATCTCGGCGTACGAGTTCATGACGCTCCGCGCGCCCCCGTCCCGCAGCGCCATCTCGAAGGGCGGGAGGAAGACGTCCGCGACCTCGCGCGGTCCGGCGTGCACGGGCGCGTGGTTCCGACCCGACTGCGAGGCGGAGTAGCCGAGGAAGTGCTTCAGCGTTGCGTCCACACCGGCGGACTGGAGCCCCCGCACGTACGCGGTGCCGACGGTGCCGACGAGGTACGGGTCCTCGCCGATGCACTCGTCGACGCGGCCCCAGCGCGGATCGCGGACGACGTCCAGCACCGGCGCGAGGCCCTGGTGCACGCCGAGCTGCCGCATCGACTGCCCGATCACGGCACCGACCCGCTCGACCAGTTCCGGGTCGAACGCGGCACCCCACGCGAGCGGTGTCGGGAACGTGGCGGCCTTCCAGGCGGCGAGTCCGGTGAGGCACTCCTCGTGCACGAGCGCCGGGATCCCGAGCCGGGTCTCGCGCTTGAGACGCCGCTGCTCGGCCCACAGCCACGCGGCCCGGTCGTCCGGTTCGACCGGTCGGGTGCCGTACACGCGGGTGAACTGGCCGATGCCGTGGCGGGTGATGTCGGGGAGCGTGCGGCCGTCGGCTGCGGCGGTCATCTCGCCCTGCATCGGGGCGACAACGCCGTTCTGGTCGAGCCAGTACCCGACGAGCTGGGCGGTCTTCTCCTCGAGGGTCATCGCGGCGAGCAGCGCGGTCGCGCGGTCGGTCGTGGTCGCGTCGTTGACGCGGTCCGTGTCGGACTGGAGGCGCGGTGCGGCGCCGCCACGCGCCTCCGGTCCGTCGGTGGTCGCGACCACCGCAGCCGACGTCGCGGAGGCAGGTCGCGCCTCCAGGCCGCCGTCCGCGCGCGCGGCCCGGTCGAGCGCCGTCACCCCTTCACCGCCCCGGTCAGTCCGCCGACGATGCGGCGCTGGAAGACGGCGAAGAACACGAGCGCCGGGATCATCGACAGCGACGTGAACGCCAGCACCCGCGCGGTGTCGACGGAGTACTGCGACGAGAACGCCTGGACGCCGAGCGGCAGGGTGTAGGCCGACGCGTCGTTGAGGATGAACAGCGGCAGGATGTAGCTGTTCCAACTGCCGATGAACGCCAGGATGCCGACCGTGACGACACCGGGCAGCGACAGCGGCACGACCATCCGGAAGAAGAACCCGAGGCGGCTGGCGCCGTCGATCGACGCGGCTTCCTCGAGCTCGTCCGGGATCGCCCGGAGGAACGGGACGAGGATGATCACCGTCGTCGGCAGCGCGAACGCGATCTGCGGCAGGATCACCCCGGCCAGACTGTTCGTCAGCCCGAGGTCCTTGACGAGCAGGTACAGCGGCGTGATCGCGACGGTGATCGGGAACATCAGCCCTGCTGCGAACAGTGAGTACAGCGCGTCCCGCCCGCGGAACCGGTAGCGGGCGATCACGAAGCTCACCATGAGGCCGAGCACGACGACGCCCACCGTGGTCGAGACGCCGGCGATCACCGAGTTGCCGAGCTGCTGCCAGAAGACGCCGCTCGACAGCACGGAGAGGTAGTTGCCGAACTGCCACGGGCTGGGCAGACCGGCCGGGCTCGCGGTGATCTGCGAGTT
>Ga0308167_1001879_pt1 | contig 21792 bp, 25 predicted proteins | sample PhyCR1_2_FD_202138 | JGI IMG/M metagenome (GOLD analysis project Ga0308167, IMG submission 202138) | Phyllosphere microbial communities from UC Gill Tract Community Farm, Albany, California, United States - DLSLRC.R1 | ecosystem: Host-associated > Plants > Phyllosphere > Unclassified | place... | reverse complement strand
CGTCCTCGCGCCAGGCCGGACGGTGCGCGTAGAGGTACTCGATCGCCACGGCGAGGTAGTGGTTCGGGTTCATCAGGCCGCCGTCGGGCGTGACGATGCCGTGCCGGTCGGAGTCCGCGTCGTTGCCGGTCAGGACGTCGAACTCGTCCTTCCGTGCCACGACGGATGCCATCGCGCTCGCGCTCGACGGGTCCATCCGGATCTTGCCGTCCCAGTCGAGCGTCATGAACGACCACGTCGGGTCGACGTCCGGGTTCACCACGGTCAGGTCGAGACCGTAGTGGTCGCGGATGCGGTTCCAGTACGGCAGCGATGCCCCACCGAGCGGGTCGGCGCCGATCTTCACGCCCGCGCGCTTGATCGCGTCGATGTCGATGATGTTCTCGAGGTCGGCGACGTAGTTCCCGAGGAAGTCGTACCGGTCCGGCGACGCTTGTTCGGTGCGCTGCACCTCGGCGTTGCCGCCGGCGATGATCGCGTTCGCGCGGTCGGCGATCCAGCTCGTCGCGTCGCTGTCGGCCGGGCCGCCGTGCGGCGGGTTGTACTTGAAGCCGCCGTCGCGGGGCGGGTTGTGGCTGGGCGTGATCACGATGCCGTCCGCCGTGTCGCTGTGACCGGCCTTGTTGTAGGCGATGATCGCGTGGCTGAGCGCCGGGGTCGGCACGTAGCCGTTCTCGCTGTCCGCCAGCACGTGCACGCCGTTGGCCGCCAGGACCTCGAGCGCGGTGCGCTCCGCCGGACCCGACAGCGCGTGGGTGTCACGCCCGATGAACAGCGGACCGTCGGTGCCCTGCGCGGTGCGGTACTCGACGATCGCCTGCGTGATCGCGGCGATGTGGGTGTCGTTGAACGCGGAGTCCAGCGACGAGCCGCGGTGACCCGAGGTGCCGAACACGACCTTCTGCTCGGGGACCGAGACGTCCGGCACGCGCTCGTGGTACGCGGCGATGAGGGCGTCGAGGTCGACGAGGTCGTCTGCAGTGGCAGGGGTGCCGGCGCGGTCGTTCATGGGTCCATCCTGGCATCGCGGGGCTCGGGGTGCTCAGGATCTGCGTCCGTCTCCGTATCCGGCATGTCACCGGCCGGCGCTAGGGTGGAGCGCATGGGGACGTGATCCGCGCCGACGCAGCGCTGCTCGCCGAGGTGCAGGCCGGCGACGGTGCGACGCTGCACACCGCGAGTGGCGCGGTCGTGTCGTGGGCAGCGCTGCACCTGCTGGCCGCGCACGGGTTCCGGTGGTCACCGGAGGACCCGAGTATCGTCGGCCCCGGACCGACCGGGGTGCGGTTGCACGTCGACCTGACGATCGAGCACGCCGCGCACGCCGGACTGGTGCTCGCCGCGACGCCGGCGCGGTTCATCGAGCGTGCGTTCGGGGCGGAGCTCGCCTGCAGTCTCGCCGAGGGCTCGTCCGCGCTCGCGCCGGCCCGCCTGACGGCGATGGCCGAGCGTCGATCCCCAGGTGACGCCACCTTCGTCGTGACCGGAACCGGATCGCGTGCGCTCGGCGGGGTGCTCACCGTCCAGCGTGGCCCTCGGTCCGTCTTCGAGACGCTCCGGTGCACGGTCGCGTTGCCGGAGTCGACCGACGATCTCCGCGTGGTCCGCGACGGACTGGAGGCGGGCCTCCAGTCCGTCATGCTCGGTCGCCACCCGCGGTCGGCACAGTTCTCGACCAGCCGTGGGCGCATCGACGGCGTCGTCGACACGGCGATCGCGGGGCCGCCGGCCCCGCTCGGGGTGTTCTCCGGAGCGCGCGAGACCCGCGCCCGTGGCTTGGCGGTCGCGGCCGCGTCACTCGGCGGCCACACGGTCGGCCTCGGTCCCTCTCCGGGCGTCGTCTTCTGGTTCGACGGCACGGAGCGGGACCGTTGGTCCGACGCGGCGGCGCTGGCCAGCGGCCTGCGTGATCTGCAAGCAGATGCCATGCATTCCGAGGACTTGCGAGGGCGTGGCGAGCTCCGCCACGATGGCACCCGTACGGGGGGACAGTGATGGCTGCAACGGGGTGGCGGATCGATCCAGCGGGGGTCGAATCCGTGCTGAACGACATCAGCGCTTCGGTGAACGGCACCGCGAGCGCGCTGCAGTCGGTGCAGGGTGGTGTGGCCGAGGTCGCGGGCGGGGCGGGCGACATCGTGAACGAGGCACTGGGCGCGTTCCTGACGAAGACGCAGGACGACGTCGACCAGGTCACGTACCGGCTGATCGGCGGGGTCCAGGGTGTGACGAACGCCGTCGACGCCTACCGTGCTGGAGACCTCGAGATGGCGGCGAACGCGCAGCGCGCCGGGCTGGCGGCGCACGAGAGTCACGACGTGTCGTTCTTCATCCGAGCGGCAGAGGCGCGACGGTGAGCGGCGTCGGGTACGGCGACCACGGGTTGGTCGACCCGGACGGTATCCCCGGTGCGGACCTCGACCTGGCGGTCGTGTCCTCCGGCGCCGGCACGATCAAGTCCGGCGGCCAGTCGATGAAGACCGTCGCCGACGACCTGCCTGCGAAGTGGCAGCGGCTGTCTGGCGTGTACGAGTCGCCGGAGTCCGGTCAGGTGATCGCCCTGATGGACCCGGTGACCGATGACGTCCACACGATCGGCGCTGTCGCGCGGAAGGTCGCGTCGGCGCTGGAGACCTACGCGTCGGCCGCCGCCGATCCGAAGCGGAAGCTGGACGAGCTGCGGGTGAAGGCGGCCGCGTTCGTTGCTGAGGTGCAGCACGGCATCACGCGACCGAAGCAAGTGCCGATCCCGAAGACCGCCGCCGAGTGGGATGCGTACGACCCCGGGAAGTACGAAGGGCAGACCGAACACGTCGCCTGGTACGACGATCCCGGGACCACGCTGCAGAACAACAACCTGATCCGCGAGATCAACGAGCAGGTCGCCCGCCTGCAGGCGGCGCAGGCCGATTGTGCGCTGGCGATCAAGAAGGCCTCCGGTGCCAGCGTCAAGAAGGCCTTCGTGGCGCCTTCCGAGAGTGACCTCAACGAGCACGGCATCGACCTGCCGTGGTCGCGCGTCGGCACGGCGAAGGGCAAGACCTGGGCCGAGCAGTTCGAGGAAGGGTTCAAGGATGACCTCCTCAAGACCGTGATGGGGGTCGTGCACCTCGCCGGGTGGGACAACAGCGGCGACTGGAGTTGGGGCACGCCCGGGTCGGCGTGGAAGGGGTTCGGCGAAGGCGCTGTTGCGTTCAGCCTGCTGGTGAACCCGATGGCGTGGCTCGATGCTGCGCTGAACCCCAAGGGGCAGGCGGGGCAGACGCTCGGTGCCATGGGCGATGCCGCGCAGGACTGGTGGAAGAATGCTCGGGACAGCCCCGGAATCGCGGCAGGCGCAGCGGCGTCGGCCGTCGGGACGAGCCTCCTTGGTCCGGAAGGCGTGGTCGGGCGTGCTGGTCGGGCTGAAGAACTCGCGTCAGGGCTCGGGAAGCTCGGGTTGCGTGGAGTGGAAGCCGACGTCCGTGCCTGGATGAAGGGCGGGGCGTCACAGGCGAACGTCGATGCGCTCGCTGACCTCGTCGATCGCGAGTACGCGAAGTGGACACAGACAAGCGGCTACTCGCCTGCGCTCGGGGCGGGGGACGACGCGTTCGCGAACTTCTTCCACGACGAGTTGGATCGATTCGCTCGCGAGCATCCTGACTTCGAGCGTCCCCATGATCCGAATCTCATCCCGCACGGCGTGGAGTCGACCGGATTCCTCGAACGCGGCGGTTTGGAGGCTGCCGAGCGAGCCGGCGGACACACCCTCCACGTGCATCTCAACCAGGATGGGCTGACGGGGCGGGAACTCGACGAGTGGATCAGGGACAGGTTTGGCGCAAAGAGACCGAACAGCGCCTACACCGTGTCGGAAGGGCGCCTCAACGAGCTCGTCGCACACAATCTCGACTTCAACCATGAACGCATCCGGGCGTGGGTGCGGGGGAATACGGACAGGTCGAATCCAGAACCAACCGAGGGATTTGATTGGCCGGCCGAAGAAGCGATCGGACGCGGCTACCATCCGAAGGGCGTTCCTCCGATGACTGACAACTCAGTCGTGCGCGTGGTATTGAAGTACACCGGCGAGGGCGAGCCTCCCTACAACGTCCTCACGACGTACCCGAAGGCGAAGTACGATGGCTGATTCTGAAACCAACATGCGATCCGCTCTGGCGCAGACCCCGCACATGAGGGCTCTCCTCGGCGCCGATTTCAATCAGGACTGGACCCTCGACTGGGCGTCGGTGGAAGACGTGCTCAAGGAGCGGCTCGACAAGGCTGACGACGTGCGCAAGCGCGCTCTTATCCGGGAGACCGAACTGCTGCTTGGGACGCTGAAGTCTGATGAAGAAGTCGAGGCTCTCCTCGATTTCATGGGATCGGGACTCGTCCCTGGGATTGACTTTCACGAGCCGCCGCGAGCGTGGTTGGAAACGCTTCGTGACCGTCTGTGGTCCGGAATCTCAGATCTCGATGGAAACGACGGATAGGCCAGAATGCATAGTGTGCGTACGGGGGAGTCGTACTTCCCGAGCGTCGAACGAGCGAACGAAGCGGTGGCCTACGCGCTCGACTTCAACCACGAGCGGATCAGACGCTGGGTAGCAGCGGGTGCGCTCCGTCCGCTGCGGATCTACGCGGTCCCCGGCGGCGTGACCGGTCGAGGGAACCCCTTCATGGAGCCGCAGGACCTCGAAGCCGTCCGCGCCGTGCTCGTCGGATCGTCGGACAGTCCCTCGGGCTACACCGTGTTCACGGCGTACCCCGCGGTCGCGAGCATCACGGCGCGCAACTTCCACGGGTTCGATGACTTCGTCGGCACGTACTTCCACCAGGACTGGACGGACGAAACGTACTCGGCGGACGAAGCCCTCGAGGACTACCTTGCACGCACCTCATCGGACGAACAGCGTGTGCTCCTCGAAGACGTCCGCGACCTTGACCAGATCCTCCCGGACGAGTCGGCACTCGGCGGGCGCTTGATCGAACTCGACTGCAACTACGTCCCCGCGGACGACGGAGTCGACGACCGCGCGTGGTTGCGCAATGTCGCGACGCGGGTCGAACGACAACTCAGCAACGTTGACTCCGGAAGAGAACGATGACCGACGACGTGATGCGCCGGCGGACGCTCCGCACGGGATCCGCCCGGTTCTCTGTCGATGAACGCACGATCGGCTCCTACCCGGACGCCGCGATCCGCGCGGCGGAAGCACGGTTCGATGCGTGGTCGAACCGTGGCATGGTGAAGCCGCTGCGCCTGACCTTCCGTCCCGACCACGGTGCTCCGGTCGCTACGGCACGCCGTTCGACGGGGAGGTCCCCCTCGACGCGGTGCGGGTGGTCCTCGCGAAGCGTCCCGGCGATCCGTGGCGGCACTCGGTGGTCGCGGTCTACCCCTCCCTCGACGGCGGCGTGACCGAGAGGTTCGCCGCGCTCGACGACTTCATCGGCAGCTACTTCCACCGGGATTGGGCTGAGGTGGGGATGTCGCCGATCGACGTGATGGCCCACTTCTTCGCGAACGCGCGACGCAGCGAGATCCAAGACCTGGCGGCTGACGTCCGAGGGCTGCTCGAGCTGGACGATGAATCGATCGCGGCATGCCTCGTCGGCCTTGACTGCAATTACGATCCGGCAGAGGACAACTCGACGGATCGATCGTGGCTCGAGTGGATGCTGCGCCAGTTGGACGCGCACGCCGAGGCGCTGGCACCACCAGAGTCAGCGGTCGTGGGCAGTCCCGGTTGGCAGCGGGCGTCGCGGCCGGTTCGCGGTGCCAGTCCTCGTGTCGCCGTGGTGCGCTTCGTCACGAAGTACGGCATCGCCGAGGGCAGGGCGAGTCGCTCCGAGTTCTGGTGGGCTCGACTCCTGTGGGGGCTCGTCTGCGTCGTGTTCGTGATCGCAGCGAGTGCCGCTCCCTACGAAGCCCGGACACCGTTCATGATCGCGTTCTTCGTGTGGCTCGCTGCGACTGTGATCCCGAACATCACGCTGCAAGCACGACGGCTCCACGACACCGGCCGCAGCGGGTGGAAGATGCTCCTGCACTTCGTGCCGTTCGTCGGACCGTTCATCCTGCTCTGGTTGAACGTCGAGGACAGCGATCGATCCGGGGCACGGTTCGACCGGCCGAACGAACTGCTGCGCTGAACAGAGCGAGCGGCCGCCCACTCCGGGATGAAAGGGGGACAACCCGGGATGGACGACCGCTCGCGGTCTGGGGGAGTGCGTCAGGCAGTACGGAAGGATCCCGTTGCCGTGCGCAGCGACCCGGTTGCCGTGCGCGTCGAGGACGTCGCGGTACCCGGCCGACGGAACTGCGTGTCGACGAACCGGCCGAGCGCACGCCCGATCCCGGTTCCGGTGTAGCTGCCGACCGGTCGCCAGGCGGCGTTCACCGCGTAGGCACCGATCTCGTCGCGTGCTTCGAGGCCGGTCACGTAGGCGCCGCCCAGGGGGTTCTGACGGTTCTGCATGGGTGCTCCTCGTCGTCGCGCCGAGGCTCGTCGGTCACCGGGCCGGCGACCACGACGCCGTCGGCCTGATGACGTCCAGCGTACCGCCTTCTTTTGCATGATGCAAAGAAAGCAATGCTCAGGCGATGAGCTCGCAGAAGGTCCGGCCGCTCGCGGTCCAGCTCTGTCGGGCGACGAGACCCACCGATTCGGCGTGGTCGAGCAGCGCGTCGACGCCGACCTCGGCCCAGGGGAACCCCTCGCTTTCGTGACCGTCTGCGTCGACCACGCGAGCGGTGTACGCGCGGTCTGCGCTGCGGTCGACGTGAGTCTCGACGACGATGCGGCCACCGACCCGGACGATCTCGGCGCAGCGGGCGAGCAGTGCTGCGGGGTCGCCGCCGATGCCGATGTTCCCGTCGATCACGAGCGCGGTGTCCCAGTGGCCCTCGTCGGGGATGGGGTCGAAGACCGAACCCTGCAGGGCGGTGCCACCGGAGCGCTGGGCGATCGCGACGGCATCGGCGGAGACGTCCACGCCGAGCGCCGGGATCCCGAGGGCCCGTGCGGCGACGAGCATCCGACCGGGGCCGCAACCGATGTCGATCACGGGACCGTCGGCGCCGTCGAGGAGCGATCGGTCGACCCGGTCGGCGGCAGCGCTCCACCGTCCGACGTCGAGCGTCACGGCAGAACCGGGGCGCGAGGTGTCGGTGAGTCGGATCCGGCCGTCGGTGCGGAGGGCCCGCGCGTAGGGCTCGCCGCCACCGGCGCCGAAGGAGACAGGGGCTTCCATGGTCATGAGGGGCTCCCGACGGTTTCGGCGCGGAGGGCACGCAGGGCCTGGGCGAACCGTGAGTCCGGCACGATCGCGGCGACACGCTCGGCATCGGGCACGGTGTCGACGTCGAGCAGCGTCTCGAGGACGCCCACGTCGAGTCCGGCGTCGGTCAGACGAGCGAGCTGGACCGCACCCGTGTCGTCCTGCGACATCGGCACGCCGCGCAGCAGGTCGCCGGTCGGCTCGCGGAGGTACAGCGACCAGAACCCGCCGTCCTCTGCGGGCCCGAACCAGGCGCCGCGGGCGGCATCGTCGAACACCGGGGCGAGCGCCTCGGCCGAGACCTGCGGGGTGTCCATGCCGACCAGGAGCAGGGGGCCGTCGATGGCGTCGAACAGGAAGCCGAGCCGTTCGTCGAGACCGCCACCGGGCTGGTGGAGCACGTCGAAGTCCTCGGCGCCGTCTGGGACGACATCGCCGTCGAAGAACAACACGCGGCGAGCGGCGGGGAGTGCGGCAACGGTGGCGAGCGTGTCCGCGAGGCTGGCGGCAGCGACCCGCGCCGCACCCGACGGGGTCAGTGCCGGCGTCAGCCGGGTCTTCACCTTGCCCGGCAGGCATTCTTTGGCGACCACGGCCACGGTGATGTCGATCACGAGCGGACCCCCTCGGCCGCGGCCGATCCGACCGGACCGGCCGACTCGACCGGACCCGCCGCCTGGCGGACAGGAGCCGGTGCGCCCATGGTGCGTCGTGCCTCCAGGCGGTACGCACGCAGGAGACGCGACATGTCCTTGACGGCGTTGATCGTGCCGCGGAGCGTGCCGGTCACCTTGCTGTCGCCGATCCGCTGTGCGTACCCGATGTCGGACTCGTCGACCCGCCATCCGGCCGCGTGCGCGGCGAGGACCATCTCGAGTGGGTAGCCGCTGCGGCGGTCGCGCAGGTCGAGGGCGACGAGGTCCTCGCGACGCATGACGCGCATCGGACCGAGGTCGCGGAGGCGGTAGCCGGTCGCGCGGTGCATGAGCACGGCGAGGACGCGGTTCGCGAAGCGTGCGTGCGGGGCCCAGGCGCCGGGCGTGGTCGGGACGCGTCGGCCGAGGGCGAGGTCGGTGTGCCCCGTCGCGACGCGCGCGACGAGCGGCACGAGTTCGGCAGGGTCCATCGAGGCGTCGGCGTCGCAGAACGCGACGTACTCGGCGGTCGCGGCGGCGACGCCGGCGGCGCAGGCCGAGCCGAAGCCCTTGACCGGTTCGGCGACGACGGTCGCGCCGTGTGCTCGGGCGACGTCGGCCGAGCCGTCGGTGGATCCGTTGTCGACGACGATCGCGCGGTAGCCGCGGGGGAGTCGGCCCAGCACCTCGGGGAGGGCGTCGGCCTCGTCGAGGCACGGCAGGATCACGTCGACGTTCATGGCAGCCATTCGGTGCCGGGCGCCGGATCGACTGGTCGCGGTGCGCTCCGCGTGTGTCGCCGCGTCGGTGCGGTCGGTCTCGTCGGCCGGCTGTCGATCCATGGCTACGACACAACACGTAACGGTGCGGTGGGGTACAGGTTCCGTGTCCCCCGCTGGACGTTCCGCGCACTCGCGCGGTGCCGTCACCCACGAACGGGGGACACGCGCGTCGGTCAGTGCGGGGACGGAACGATGGTCACTGCCTGACCGTCGGTGCGTCGCCGCCCAGGTGGCGCTTCGCTCGCTCGAGGCACAGCCCCTCCCACGACACACCCTCGTGCCAGCGAGACACCGCCGCATCCAGCGGCGTCTCACTGGTCGAGCGGCGTCTCGCCGGCCCGGCGGCGTCGCGTCGGATCGAGACGTGCCCGCCCAAGGGGCCCTACTGCACCGCGGCGCGCAGCGGCGCCGTCGCGAACTCGCGCATGCCGCGCTCGAAGTCGACCTCGGCCCGCCATCCGAGCTCCGACGCGATCCGGTCGGACGAGGCAGTGACGTGCCGGACGTCACCGAGGCGGTACTCGCCCGTGACGACCGGCTGCGGGCCCTCGGGCCCGGCGATCGCGGCGGCCATCTCGCCGATGGTGTGCACGACGCCGGACCCGACGTTGTACGCGCGGAACGACTCGGAAGGCAGGTCCGCAGTCGCGGCGATCGACGCCGCGTTCGCTCCGGCGACGTCGTCGACGTGCACGAAGTCACGCCGCTGCCGGCCGTCCTCGAAGACGCGAGGAGCCTCGCCGCGGGCCAGAGCCGAGCGGAACAGTGACGCGACACCGGCGTAGGGGGTGTTGGCCGGCATCCCGGGTCCGTAGACGTTGTGGTAGCGGAGTGCGACCGCGCGACCACCCGTGGCACGCGCCCACGACGACGCGAGGTGTTCCTGCGCGACCTTCGTCTGCGCGTACACGTTGCGTGGGTCGAGGGACGCGGACTCGTCGATCAGCCCGGGGAGGAGCGGCTGGCCGTCGTCGCCGATCGGGTCGAACTGCCCGGCGTCGAGGTCCTCGCGGCGACGTGCCGGCGGGCGGACGGGGGCGCCAGCCGCTGTCGTGTACGCGCCCTCGCCGTAGACGACCATCGAGCTCGCGACCACCAGGCGACCGATGCCGTGGCGGTCCATGCCGGCGAGCACGTGCGCGGTGCCGGCGTCGTTCGAGGACACGTAGTCCGGGGCGTCCTGGAAGTCCACACCCAGTCCGACCTTGGCGGCCTGGTGGCAGACCACGTCGATGCCGTCGAGTGCGGCGTCGAGGGCGACCCGGTCGCGGACGTCGCCGTGCACGAACTCGATGCCCTGCTGCTGGTGGGCGGTGACGATCTCGGCGGGGTCGCCGTGTACGTCGTCGCGGAGGGAGTCGAGCACGCGGACCTCGTACCCCTCGGTGCGGGCGCGGCGGACGATCGCGGAGCCGATGAACCCCGCGCCGCCGGTGACGAGCAGGCGGGTCACGCGGTGGCTCCCGTGGAGGCCAGCGCGCTCGCGCTGGCCTCGGCCGGGACGAGCTCGCGCGGGCTGTAGTCGTCCGGGATCGCGCCGACGATCGAACCGATGGCGCGGACGATGACCTCGTTCGCTCGCGCCAGGCGCTCCATCACGAGGGCGTGCGTGACCGGGGCCTCGCCGGCTGCCGCTGCCTCGTCCTCGGTCGGGGCCAGGCCGGCGTCCGCGTCGGTCACGAAGGACAGGTTCACGGTGCCGATGCCCAGCTCCGCGGCGAGCGGGACCTCGGGCGTCATCGTCATGTTGATCGTGTGGCCGCCGGCCTCGCGCATCCACACGGACTCCGCACGGGTCGAGAACCGCGGCCCCTGGATCACGACGCAGGTCCCCGTCGGCCGGAACGGCACGTCGAGCTGCGCGAGCGCGTCGACCGCGACACCGCGGAGCACCGGGTCGAACGGGTCGGCGAACGACAGGTGCTGGACGGCGTCCTCGAAGAAGGTGTCCGCGCGGCCCCACGTCCGGTCGATGAGCTGGTCGGTCACCACGAAGGTCCCCGGCGCGTAGTCGGGGTGCAGGCCACCGACGGCACTCGACGACACCACGGCTCGGACGCCGAGCGACCGCAGGGCCCACAGGTTCGCGCGGTGGTTGATGCGGTGCGGGGCGACGGAGTGTGCACGGCCGTGGCGGGTGAGGAACGCGACGCGCTTGCCGCTCATCGTCCCGATGCTGATGGGACTCGACGTGGGGCCGAAGGGGGTGTCGACGTCGATCTCGTCCGCGGTGCCGGCTTCGAACAGCTCGTAGAGGCCCGAGCCCCCGATCACCCCGATGCGTGTCTGGTCCACAGCTCCGGTCGTGGTCACGTCGTTCTCCACAGGTCCTCCGAATGGTCCTCGGCGCGTTCTGCGCGCTCGTTACGCTACTGAAGCCGCCCCCGGACGAACCGGGAGCGGACACACTTCTCACCTGTTCGGAGGCACACGTGCGAACGATCGGTCAGCACCGCGACGAGATCGCGGCCCTCGTCGCACCGGTCCTGTCCGGCAGACGGCGTTCCGGCCTGGAGGCACGGGTCGTCGACGACCTGGCGACCGGCGCCGGCGCCGGACGGGGTCGCCGCGTGCTCGGACGGGCCGTCGTCGCACCGGTTCCCCTCCCGCCGTTCGACAACAGTCAGATGGACGGCTTCGCCGTCCGTGCCGCCGACGCCGGACGCACACTCGGGGTGGTCGCCCCGATCCCGGCCGGGGCGGTGCCGCCGGCGCTGGAACCCGGTACCGCGGCGCCGATCATGACCGGGGCGCGCATCCCGCTCGGCGCCGACGCGGTGTTCCCGGTCGAGGCCACCGCGGTCGGCGCGTTCCCCGCGGCGTTGGCGCTCGACCAGGTCACGGTGCCGGACGACCTCGCGGCGGGGACCTTCGTCCGGGCGACCGGCACCGACCTGCCGAGCGGGGGCGAGCTCGCTCCGGCCGGGGCACCCGTCACGCCCGCCCTGCTCGGCACTCTCGCCGCCGCCGGGGTCACGACGATCGACCTCGTCCGGCCGCTCCGCGTCCTCGTCGTGTCCACCGGGTCCGAACTCCAGGGTGCCGGTGAGGCAACGATCGGCGACGCGAACGGCATCGCACTGCGGGCGGCGCTCGCCGAGGTCGGGGTCGTCTCGCGCTCCGTGCGCGTGCCGGACGACGACACGACGTTCGTCGCAGCGCTCGACGCCGCCGTGGGGGACTGGGCCGACCTCGTGCTCACCACGGGTGGCATCAGCGCCGGGGCGTACGAGGTGGTGCGGCAGGCCCTCGAACCCCGTGGACTCGCGGTGACTCCGGTCGCGATGCAGCCCGGCGGTCCGCAGGCGTTCGGCACGGTCGAACTCGCCGGGCGTCCGGTCCCGGTGGTGTCCTTCCCCGGCAACCCGGTGTCGGCGCTCGTGTCCTTCGAGGTGTTCCTCCGCCCACTGCTGGCGGCGGACGCCGGACTCCCCGACGACCGTGTCGCCGAGGTCCTGCCCGCTGCCGACACCGCGACCTCGCCGGAGGGCAAGCACCAGGTCCGGCGCGGCCGGGTCGAGGACGGCCGCGTGCACTTCGTCGGCGGCCCCAGCTCGCACCTGCTCGCGCACTACGCCACCGCCACGCACCTCGTCCACGTCCCGATCGGCACCGCCACGGTGGAGCCCGGTGACCCGCTGACCGTCTGGAGCCTCCGTTGACCGAACCCGCACCCGCCGCCGACGACCTCTCGCACGTCCGCGCCGACGGCAGCGCGCACATGGTGGACGTCTCCGACAAGGACGTGACCGCCCGTTCGGCGACCGCGACGGCGACCCTCGTCACCCGGCCGGACGTCGTCTCCCGCATCCTCGACGGGACGCTGCCGAAGGGCGAGGTCATCGGCACCGCCCGCATCGCGGCGATCATGGCGGTGAAGAAGACCTCCGACCTCGTCCCGCTCTGCCACCCGCTGCCGATCGCGGGGGTCGAGGTCGACATCACCGGCGACGGCGACCGGGTCCTCGTCGAGGTGTCCGTGCGGACGACCTCGCGCACGGGCGTCGAGATGGAAGCCCTGACCGGAGCGAGCATCGCGGCGCTGACCGTGTACGACATGGTGAAGGCCGTCGACCGGACGGCCACGATCACGGAGGTCCGGGTGCTCGAGAAGCACGGTGGTCGTTCCGGGGACTGGAGCAACCGATGACCTCGCAGCCGACCAGGGGCCGAGCGGCCGTCGTCGTCGTGTCCACCCAGGCCGCCGCCGATCCCGCGCTCGACCGCACCGGGCCGGTCATCGCGGGCTGGCTCCGGAAACACGACTTCACTGTGGCGGAGCCGATCATCGTGCCGGACGGCGGTCCGATCGCCGACACCGTCGGGGCCGAACTCCTCGCCGACGCCCGCGTCGTGATCACCACGGGCGGCACCGGTGTCACCCCGACCGACCGCACACCCGAAACCGTCGCACCGCTCATCGACCTCGAACTCCCGGGCATCACCGAGGAGATCCGTCGTCGCGGGCTCGCCGGTGCCGGACCGACGGCCCTCCTCAGCCGCGGTGTCGCCGGGATCGCAACCGGTGGCGCGCTGCTCGTCACGTTGCCCGGGTCGCGTGGCGGAGTCGCGGACGGGCTCGCCGTCCTCGACGGACTGCTCGACCACGTGCTGGCGCAGGTCTCGGGCGAGGGCCACGCGCCGCGGAGCGCCTCGTGAGTGCGGCTCCCCGAGTGGTCCTGGCCGACGTGGTCGACCGCGACATCACCGTCGACGAGGTCTCGGCGGTCGTCGCCACCGACCAGGACGGCGCCGTCGTCACCTTCGCCGGGATCGTCCGTGACCACGACGGCGGCAAGGGCGTGACCGCGCTCGAGTACGAACGGCACCCGAGCGCCGGTACCGTCATCGCCGAGGTGGCCCGGACCATCGCCGACGCCCACCCCGAGGTCCGCATCGCGGTGCTGCACCGGGTGGGGGCGCTCGTCGTCGGGGACGTGGCGCTCGCCGCGGCGGTGTCGTCGCCGCACCGGGCCGAGGCCTTCGCTGCGTGCGGGGCCCTCGTCGACCTCGTGAAGGAACGGGTACCGATCTGGAAGCACCAGCGGTTCACCGACGGTTCCGACGAGTGGGTCGCCGCCCTCTGACGGTTCCTCACGCCGTGTGGTTGGGTCGGAGGCGATGACCGACACCGCAGCAGCCGCCGAGTGGCGCTGGGCCCGGGCCCAAGAACAGGCGCGGCTCGTCCTCGCCGCAGCTCCGCCACGGTGGGTCTCCCTCCCGTGGCTCGCGGCAGCGCTCGTCGTGACGCTCGTCGTGTTGGTCGGAGTCGCCCTCGCGTCCGGGCCGGAGTCGACGGTCCGATGGGCGGTGGCGATCGCCGGCGTCGTCGCGGGCTTCGGGGTGCTCGTCTTCGAGACCGCTCGGATGGTCCGCGGTCGCACTCGACACCCCGAGGAGCAGCCGGTCGGCAGAGCACTCTCCGGCCGAGAACGGTACGCCGTCGACCGTGTCATCCGCGGGCGTACCGTCGCGCCGGATGACCGTCTCGACGTCGTCCGCGCGACCGCACGGCAGACCGCTGCCGGCAGGGCACTCGTGGCCGTCGCCGGGTAACTCGTCCTCTTCACCGGCATCGCTGTCTCGGGGACGGGGATCTGGTTCCTGTACGTCGCGGTCGCGATCGTGTCCTCCGTCGCCGTGGTGTTCGCGTTCCGGAGCGTCGTCGTCGCTCGGCGGTACGTCGCCGCCCGCTGACCTGTGGGACCGCGCAGCGGACCGTTGCCGGATCGCAACCACGGCACGCGTTCGGGGCGTAGCGCAGGCTCGTAGGCGATCCATAGACTCGCTGCTCATGAGCGTGCTGCTGTACGGGGCGTCGATCGTCCTGCTGGTCTTCGCCCTGATCGACATCATCACGAAGAGCGACGACCAGGTCCGGGGCCTGCCGAAGTTCGCGTGGATCCTGATCTGCATCTTCCTGCCCGTCGTCGGCAGCATCGTGTGGTTCGCCGTCGGGCACGACTGGAGCCAGGGCGACCGGAACCACGGCCGCTACATCGAGCCGAAGCGCCACGAGGACCAGTACGCGAGCCTCGGGCACGCCCGCGCTGCCCACGGGGACAAGCGCGTCACCGGTACGGAGCAGGAGCTCGCCGAGCTCGAGCGCGAGATCGAGTACTGGGAGGCCCAGGCGCGACTGCGCCGTGCCAAGGAGGCCGCCGGTGAAGGCGAGCCGACTCCGGGGATCTGACCCGCGCCTCCAGGCCGGTGCTCGCCGTGACGGACGCAGTGTGCGAGGTTCCTCCCACGGTGCGACCCGCATCGCGTCCCACAATGCTCGGAACCTCGCACACTGCGGGCCACCCGCACCATGCACCCCCGCGCGCCGCCTACCCTTGACGGGTGGCTCATCTCCTCGGCGCCGAGAACATCCATCTCGAGTTCCCCACCCGTGTCGTCTTCGACAGCGTCACCCTCGGCATCGACGAGGGTGACCGGATCGGCGTGGTCGGGCGGAACGGCGACGGCAAGTCGACCCTGCTCGCCCTGCTGTCCCAGCGCCTCGAACCGGACGGTGGCCGTGTCACGCACCGTCGCGGCCTGACGGTGGGGTACCTCGACCAGCGCGACATCCTGCCCGCGGGCGAGACCGTCGGCACCGTCGTCGTCGGCGACCTGGCCGAGCACGAGTGGGCCGGTGACCCGAAGATCCGCGACATCATCGGCGGCCTCGTGTCGGACATCCCGTGGGACGTCTCGGTGGACGACCTGAGTGGTGGCCAGCGTCGGCGCGTTGCCCTCGCCCGGCTGCTCGTCGGCGACTGGGACGTGCTGTTCCTCGACGAGCCCACGAACCACCTCGACGTCGAGGGCATCCAGTGGCTCGCCGAGCACATCAACCGTCGGTGGTCGGCGAACCAGGGCGGCCTCGTGGTCGTGACGCATGACCGGTGGTTCCTCGACGCGGTGTCGACCGACACGTGGGAGGTCCACGACGGCGTCGTCGACCCGTTCGAGGGCGGCTACGCGGCGTACATCCTGCAGCGCGTCGAGCGTGACCGGCAGGCCGCCGCGAGCGAGCAGCGCCGGCAGAACCTGGCCCGCAAGGAGCTCGCGTGGCTCCGCCGCGGTGCTCCGGCGCGCACGAGCAAGCCGAAGTTCCGCATCGACGCGGCGAACGCCCTCATCGACGACGTGCCCCCGATCCGCGACACGGTGGCGCTCGCGAAGACGGCGACCGCGCGACTCGGCAAGGACGTCGTCGACCTGCTCGACGTGAGCGTCTCGTTCGACGACACGCAGATCCTCGACCGGATCGAGTGGCGGATCGCGCCGGGAGAGCGCACCGGCATCCTCGGCCCGAACGGCGCCGGCAAGTCGACGCTGCTCAACCTCGTGGCGGGCAAGCTCCCGCCGACGTCCGGCCGGGTGAAGACCGGCAAGACCGTGCAGATCGCCGTCCTCGACCAGCAGCTCGCCGACCTCGCGCAGTTCGCCGACGACCGCGTCCGCGAGGTCGTGGCCCGCAAGAAGACGAGCTACGTCGCCGACGGCAAGGAGATGACGCCGTCCCAGCTGCTCGAGCGGCTCGGCTTCACGTCGGCGCAGCTCTCGACGCCGGTGAAGGACCTGAGCGGCGGCCAGAAGCGCCGGCTGCAGCTCATGCTCATCCTGCTCGACGAGCCGAACGTGCTCATCCTCGACGAGCCCACGAACGACCTCGACACCGACATGCTCGCCGCCATGGAGGACCTCCTCGACACCTGGCCGGGCACCCTGTTGGTCGTGTCGCACGACCGGTACCTGCTCGAGCGCGTCACCGACCAGCAGTACGCCGTGCTCGGTGGGCACCTCCGGCACCTGCCGGGCGGCGTCGACGAGTACATGCGGCTCCGTGCGGCCGGCACCGGTGGCGGGACCGCTTCAGCGGCTGCCGCCGCGTCTGCCGGGAGGCCCGACACGGCCGGCGGGACCGGCTCACCCGCCGCGGTGGCCGGGTCCAGTGCCGCCGGGTCCGGTTCCGGGTCTGCCGCGTCGTCGCTCTCCGGCGCCGATCGTCGGACGGCGGAGAAGGAGATGTCGGCGCTCGACCGTCGTATCGCGAAGGTCGGGGACGAGCGGAAGAAACTCCTCGACGCGTTCGCGACCCACGATCAGTCGGACTACGCCGGGCTCGGGGAGCTGCAGGGTCGTCTCACCGAACTCGAGGCCGAGGTCGAGCAGCTCGAGGAGCGGTGGCTCGAGGTGGCGGAGTTGCTCGGCGTCTGAGGCGGCGCGCCCTACGTGGCGGGCTTCGCGTCCTCGGGCGCGCCGCCGCCGGGGTTCGCGACGACCTCCCAGAGGTGGCCGTCCGGGTCCTGGAAGAAGCCGGAGTACATGCCCCACGGGCGTGTGTACGGCGCCTCGAGCATCGTCGCGCCCGCTGCCCGTGCCCGCTCGAGGAAGGCATCGGCGTCGACCTGCGAATCGACGAAGTGCCCGATCGTCGCGCTCGGACCCGTCGCCAGGGCTGCGCGAGAGTCCTTCGCCATGTCGTCCCGGCCGTACACGCTCACGATCAGCCCGTCGTCGAGCGTGAACATCGCTGTGGTGCCGCCCGCGTCGGTCTCGGTCGCGGGGTACTCGGTGCCGATCACCCCGCTGCCGTCGATCCCGAGCAGGGCGCGGTAGAACTCCGCCGATCGTGCGACGTCGGCGACGGCCAAGGTGATCGCGTGCATGCGCCGGAGACTAGTCCCCGAGGCCCAGGATGAGTCGCCGGAGCAGGCCGGACAGCTGACCCTGCTCGGCGTCGGACACCCCCGTCAGGATGTCCCGCTCGGCTGCCAGGAGATCGGCGATCGCCGCGTCGACCGCAGCACGCCCTTCGGCCGTCAACGACACCAGGATGCCCCGGCCGTCCTTCGGGTCCGTGCGCCGGCCGACGAGCCCTCGCGCCGCCAAGCGGTCCACCCGGTTCGTCATCGTGCCGCTCGACACGAGCGTCTGCTGCAGGAGCGTCTTCGGGCTCAGCTCGTACGGCTCACCCGCACGCCGGAGCGCCGACAGCACGTCGAACTCCCACGGCTCGACACCGCTCGCGTCGAACGCTGCCCGTCGTGCACGGTCGAGGTGCCGTGCGAGCCGGTCCACGCGGGACAGGACCTCGAGCGGACCGAAGTCCAGATCGGCGCGTTCCCGTCCCCACGCAGCGACGATGCGATCGACCTCGTCCTCCTGCGGCATCCCCCCATCTTGGCGGATGCAGGGGTGCACGGCCAGCCTCGCGGTCATGGGAGGATGGTCGAGCGCCTCCGTGCGCGTTCCGCCTTGGTGTAATGGCAGCACGACGGCCTTTGGTGCCGTTAGGTCCGGGTTCGAATCCTGGAGGCGGAGCAGGCGACGCCGAGACGGACTGGAGGCGCGGTGCCAGCCGGCACCGCGCCTCCAGTCCGTCGTCGACGCGCGATGCGTCAGCTGCGTCCGGCGAGTTCCGAGCGCACGATCTCCGCGCCCGCGGACAGCGCGCTCAGCTTGCCGAGCGCCGCTCGCCGGCCGAGGGGAGCCATCCCGCAGTTGGTGCTCGGGACGAGCTTGTCGGCGTCGACGAAGTCGAGGGCGCGGCGGAGCACCTCGGCGACCTCCTCCGGGGTCTCGACGGTCTCGGTCGCGACGTCGATCGCACCGAGCATGACCTTCTTCCCTCGGATGAGTTCGACGAGTTCGAGCGGCACGTGCGAGTGGATGCTTTCCAACGAGACGGTGTCGATCGACGACTGCTGCAGGAGCGGGAACGACTGCTCGTACTGGCGCCACTCCGCCCCGAGCGTCGCCTTCCAGTTGTTGTTCGCCTCGATGCCGTATCCGTAGCAGATGTGCACGACGGTCTCGGCGCGGAGCCCTTCCGCGGCGCGCTCGAGGGCAGCGACACCCCAGTCCCGTACCTCGTCGTGGAAGACGGTGAAAGCGGGCTCGTCGAACTGGATGACGTCGACGCCGGCGGCCTCGAGTTCGCGGGCTTCCTGGTTGAGGATCGTGGCGAACTCCCACGCCAGCTGCTCGCGGCTCCCGTAGTGGCGGTCCGCAAGGGTGTCGATCATGGTCATCGGGCCGGGGAGCGCCCACTTGATCCGCCGGTCGGTCTGCGCCCGAAGGAACTTGGCGTCCTCGACGAACACGGGCTGCCGGCGGCTCACGGCTCCGACGACGGTCGGCACCTGCGCGTCGTACCGGTCGCGGATCCGGACGGTCTCCTTGTGCTCGAAGTCGACGCCGTCGAGGTGCTCGATGAACGTCGTGACGAAGTGCTGTCGGGTCTGCTCGCCGTCGCTGACGATGTCGATGCCGCGGTGCTCCTGCTCGTGGACGGCCGACCGGAGCGCGTCCTGCTTGCCCTCGGACAGTGCTTCACCGTCGAGCAGCCACGGGGACCAGAGCCGCTCGGGCTCGGCGAGCCAGGACGGCTTCGGCAGGCTGCCGACGATCGAGGTGGGCAGGAGGGTGTTCGTCATGGTGTCCCTGTCGGTCATCGGATCGTGGTGGCGCCAGCGGCCCAGTGGTCGAGGAACTCGCCGTGCGGCTGGACGAAGTGCTCCGCCGTCCAGTTCCCCTGGGTGATCGCGAGTCGGCTGCGCTCCTCGCGGTCGTAGTCGACGGCGGTCTTCGAGAAGTCCTGGTGCTCGAGGCTCGGCCGGTAGACGCTCGGGGCGGCCGCGTTCGCGTTGTAGATCTCCGGTCGGTAGATCTTCTGGAACGTCTCCATGGTGCTGATCGTGCCGGCGAGCTGGAGGTCCGAGTAGTCGTTCAGCAGATCGCCGCCGGAGTAGAACGCGAGCGGCGCCTTCGACCCCGGCGGCATGAAGTAGCGCACCTGCAGGCCCATCCGCCCGAAGTACTCGTCGGTCAGCGAAGACCGCTCGTGGTGGTACTCGACCCCGAGCACCGGGTGGACGTTGTCCGTGCGGCGGTAGGTCTGGCTCGACGAGACGCTGATGCACACGACGGGTTCGGTGTCGAAGCGGGCGCGGTATGCGTCCGACCCCAGGAAGTCCTGGAAGAGCAGCCCGTGGAGACGGCCGAAGTCCTCGGGGATGCCCGCGGCCTTGTCGACGGCCGGCAGTCGGACCGCGAAGTCGTAGTCGCGCAGGTACGACGAGAAGTTGTTGCCGACGATCCCCTGGTGGCGCCGCCCGGTGCGCTGGTCGACGATGTGGACGTCGAGCACCTCGAGGAGCGGGAACTCCTGGTCCTCGCCCGACGCCTCGAACCGGACGGTGGCCGAGACGATCTCGAGCTCGACGCGGTAGCGGTCACCGTTCGGGTTGTCCCACCGCGCGAGGTCGTTGCACCGCCGGTCGATCATGGTCAGCGCGTTGCGGAGGTTCTGCTGGCGGTGCTCGCCGCGGGCGAGGTTGGCGAAGTTCGTCGTCGCCCGCGAGCTCGTCGACGGGGTGTAGTCCTCGTCGAACCGAGTCGTGTCGATGTGGAAGGAGAAGTCCAAGGCCGGCCAGTCCGTAGGGTGCGGGAAGTGTGCGTTCATCGTGCCGTCTATGGAGGGTCATCGGGTAATCCACAAGTGCTATGGCCAGGTATAGGCTGCGCCTATGCCACGCGTGTCGAACGACATCACCCTGCAGCAGCTGCGCTACTTCATCGAGGTCGCATCCGAGGGCTCGATCAGCGCGGCCGCCGACCTGCTGTACGTCGCGCAGCCCACCCTGTCGGCGGCGATGAAGGACCTCGAGGCACGGGTCGGGCGCGCGCTCTTCATCCGGTCGGCCCGAGGCGTCGAGCTCACCGTCGACGGTGTCGAGTTCCTCGGATACGCACGCCAGGTCGTCGAACAGGTGTCCCTGCTCGAGCAGCGGTACGTGGGGCGGCAGCCGTCCCGGCGCCTGCTCGGGGTGTCCACGCAGCACTACTCGTTCGCCGTCGAGGCGTTCGTCCGCATGGTCGACGGGGCCGACGCCGACGAGTACGAGTTCTCCCTCCGCGAGACGCGCACCTGGGACATCATCGAGGACGTCCGCACGCTGCGGAGCGAGGTGGGCATCCTCTACCGCAACGACTTCAACGAGAAGGTCATCGCAAAGCTGCTCCGGGACGCAGGCGTCGCGTTCCACCCGCTGTTCGTCGCGGAGCCGCACATCTTCGTGTCGCGGCGGAACCCGCTCGCGTCCCGGGCCCAGGCGACGCTCGCCGACCTGGCGGACCTGCCCCGGCTGACGTTCGACCAGGGTGCCAACAACTCGTTCTACCTGTCCGAGGAGATCCTCTCGACCCTGTCCAGCAAACGGGAGATCCGGGTCTCGGACCGGGCGACGATCTTCAACCTCATGATCGGGCTCGACGGCTACACGATCTCCACGGGGCTCATCAGCGACGACCTCGACCCCGGGATCGTCGCGGTCCCGCTCGACGTCGACGAACGCATCGAGATCGGGTGGATCGCGCACACCGCGATACCGCTCTCCGAGCAGGCGCAGACCTACCTCGACGAAGTGCGGGCGGTGGTCGCCCGTGCCGGGGTCGAGCTGCTCCCGGGGTGACGGAGCGTCGGACCGCCCGTCGAGATCCACGCGCCGAGCGGTCTCGCGGGGACGTCCTCGTCGGTGGTCTCCGTGCGGCAGAGCACGAGGCTCCTGCCGTCGATCACCGTATGCGCAGAACGGACATCCGGACAAGCCTCAAACAACGCTGTACGTTGACAGAAAGGTCGCTGAACGCGGCCAGGTCAGAAGGAGCAGCACATGGCAAGCACGACAGGTCGACCGACCTCCGTCACCGTCTCGTTCGTCATCTGGCTGGTGGTGGTCCTCGCCAACATCCTCCAGGGGATCATCAGCCTGGTGTCCGGCGGTGGATCGTCCGCCGCGGAGAGCGTCGGCACCGCCCCGCTCGTCGGTGGCGCGATCTTCGCCTTCATCCTCGCGGTGATCGAACTCATCATCGTCTTCAAGATGCGCGACGGACGCAACTGGGCACGCATCGTGCTCACGGTCCTCGCGATCCTGCAGCTCATCGGCGTGGGCGTCGGCGCGGCCTCGGGCGGCAACGCCTTCGGCTGGATCGGTGCGGTCGCCGTGCTCGTCGCCACCATCCTCATGTACGTCGGCGGAGCGAACGGCTACTTCCGTCGTCGCTGACGCGACCGGATGACGGACTGGAGGCGCGGTGCCAGCTGG
>Ga0308167_1001876_pt1 | contig 21814 bp, 30 predicted proteins | sample PhyCR1_2_FD_202138 | JGI IMG/M metagenome (GOLD analysis project Ga0308167, IMG submission 202138) | Phyllosphere microbial communities from UC Gill Tract Community Farm, Albany, California, United States - DLSLRC.R1 | ecosystem: Host-associated > Plants > Phyllosphere > Unclassified | place... | reverse complement strand
GCGCTTAAAAACGGAAGTTCTGATGCGCAAAAAGCTGGCGGTAGTGCAGTTGATACCGCTAAAAGAGCCGTGAAATTGTAATGTCAGTGAAGATTAGAGGCATGAGACTTCTAATCTTCATCATCATTATCTACACGATAAGAAGGCCCGGGGCCATGCTCCGGGCCAGTATAGATTCCAGTGCCCTCACTACCATTACGCCACTCCGTGCCATAGGTAGGGTTATGTTCACTGTTATAATCGTCGTCATCATTGATAGTTATGTTGCAAAGCATATAAATGAACATAGTTGCCACGACAATTATGCTACCTATTACTATCCCACAAAGCAGAGCTGTAATCAGCAAACAGAAAATTGCTAACGGAACGGGTAATCGTCCCAAAATGTTCGGTAGCCCGTTTGTCTGGGCCCAGCTTATGCAGGCATCATTTGATAGCCTCATTGTTTTTGTTAATTTCTTATACAGACCCGCTGCCTGAGCTCCGCGCTCATATGCTGCATGCTTCATCATCTACCCCTTTCCCTTCGGCATCACTGTTACTGAGATGGTGCTGCGTAATCCTAATCACGTGGCGCTCTGAGATGCCGCATATTGAAGCTGTCTCCCTGATACTCATCCCGTTTTGCAGACGCAGCTTAATGACATTCTGATGCATCTGCAGATTCGGCTGACGACCTTTGAATTTTCCGCTCTCTACCGCCTTAACTATCCCTTCGCTCTGCCGACGACGTCTGTCCTGATAGTCTTTGCGTGCAATGGCTGCAAGCATATCCAGCATCATGGCATTTATAGCCCGGAGCATGGCAGCTGTGAATTCGTCTCCACGATGGTTCTCGAGCGCGACATAACTTGTAGGCAGGTCCAGACTGATGATCGACAGGCTTTTGCTGCTTATAAGCTCTTTAAGTGTTTTCCAGCCGTCATCATCAAGGCGAGATAAGCGATCAACCTGTTCAATCAGTATCGCATCACCCGGAGCCGCGTTCTCAAGCAGTCGCATCAGTTCAGGTCGCCTTAGTGACGCGCCAGATACATTCTCAACGTACCAGCTGGCAATCCGGTGTCCACGTTCGGCAACAAACTGCTGAAGACGATTTCTGGCGCGTTCAGCGTCCTGCTCTCGCGTGGAAGCACGCAGATAAGCAAAAATGTACATTTTTCACCCATAAATGACTTTTAGGTTATGACTAATGGTAGCATGACTTTTATATCATGACTTAAAGGTAAAAACGCATGATTTTAGGGGGTGACATTTGGGTATACTCAAATGTCACACTAAAAACTTTCCCTTCAAAAGTTTTTTATAAAGTCAAGGATAAAAACTCCGCTGGCGGTAAATCGTATTCGGGGAAACCCTCCGTTCCCGGAGTTTTACCGAATGCCGGGACGGGGGATACGGCGCGTCTGCCCCGGTGTTGGCTGGCCGCGATCCCCCGCTGGCACTACATATAGTATCGGCAGCGGCTGAGAAAACCACAATATATTGTGTCAGAGGCAATTTTAGCGGGGCAGGGGGGGCGATTCGGTGTTATGGGCGTTTTACCGAAAGCCGCAAAAAAGACGTAAAAAAACCGCCTGGCGGCGGTTTCAGGTGAAGTACAGGCTGTGACTACAGCAAAGCCATCTGATTGTTTTTTAATTTCGCCAGCTTGCCACTTAAACTGATTTTGTCTTCTGCCTTTTCCAGGTCAGTCGTTTTCATCATATTTATCAGCGTATCAATATCGTCCGGCGTTTTGATTTTAACAAAGTCCCGCATTTTGTTGACGAACACTACCGAATACTTATTTCGCAGAAGCAGCTCTACAACATTGTTCAGCGTACCGGGGCTTTTGCAGTCCCACACCATAAGACCGCAGTCAGCCTTTTCAGCCATCTGTAAATCTTTTGCGGTATAGAACTCGCGCGTTCCGCGCTGAAAATCCGTTTTAACAACATTTACAGGCCATGCGCCCAGGTTGTTTCGCGGCTTTGGCGAACTGCTGAAAACCGTGGTGGTTTCACAGTTCAGCGCCATCAGCGCCCGCTGAACGGACGAGTCTACGCCGTTGGCGTCTCCAACAACCACGCGGTATTTCTTGTCCACAATCTTCTTAAGCCGCTCAATAATCAGCGGATCAAGTTCTTTGATAGTTATAGAGCCAGCAACGAAAATCGTCGTCATGGTTATCTCCAGGTTAGCGCCGCGACGTAGATATTATTAATTTTATTATAGCCGCGTAACGCCGCACAAGCAGCTTCCATTGATGCGCCTGTGTGGTAGAGATCATCTATCACTAAAACATTCCACCGCCCCTCATTCTGAATAACCTCCTGACAAGAAAAGCTGTCAGCAATGGCAGCAACTTTTTCCTCTTTGCTATTAAGATTCTTGAGCGATACGCCGCCAGCAGCCTTGAGCAGCATCGTCGTGAAGCAGGGAACACCGGCTAACTGCGCCAGCGCCTGGGCCACTTCGGTTACGGGTTGACGCGCCCGGACGTTAGAAGCGGCCATAGGAACGATGAAACCGACCTTATCAAAGAGGGGATAGGCGTTATCATAAAGGCACTGGGCCAGAGGCTGAACCTGATTCCAGTCTGAACGGTATTTAAGCTGAAATAATGCCTCGCCTACGTCCGTTCGGATGGTTTCGTAAACGTTATGCCCATACTCGTTCTGCCCTGTCACAGCGCTGGACTTGCTGTGTTTGTCGAGAACGACACCTTTGTTCCAGTTACCCGCTATTTCTTTTAAATTCACGTTCATCATATGCTCCTTCACATCGTTACAAGATGTGAACAAAGATACGCTCCCTCGGAATATTCTTAAAGAAATCTTTAGTGAGTTCGCAGCGGATTCGGTGTTATAGGCGTTTTACCGAATTTGCAGATAATGGTAAAAAAGCATCTTAAGGGGCGGCCTGATACATTAAGGTTAAACAATAATTAACGTGAAAAAGGAATCAAAATGATCGACCTGTATAAAATAAAAAATCCGGTATTTACCGCTAAAGACCTGTACAGGATGGTACGCCTGAGCCTGCTCGAACATTTCCCGTATTCATACAGTCATATTGGAGCCGATGAGGTGCTAACCATCTTTATCAATAAAGAAATGGTTAAAGATTTTCGGGTAGAAAATATTGAGTCTGAGAGAGGGCTTATTTTCAGCGGCGACAGTTATGAAAGGTACAAAGACCTGACCAGAGAAGAATCAGGCTCAGAACATTCCGCCGCGTGGTATGTATCGCAGGTGTCGAAATGGGGCAAGGATACGCTGGGGAACCTGCACGATGACCTTGCCATAATGCGCCGCTGGCTACTCCTCAACGATTACATGGTGGACAATCTGCCGACCGATAAGCTCCTGCAGCAGGAGTTTCTAACTATTGCCGATGCGGCAGAAGAAAGACGGAAGGCAGATCGGACCAGGCTCGGGTGAATTGTCTCAGGCCGCGTAAGCGGCTTTTTTGGTCTCATAGGCGTTTTACCGAACGGCGGCTGAAGGGCGTAAAAAAACCGCCTGGCGGCGGCTTTATGCGTTACAGAGAAGGTGTGAAGATTAGTCTCAAACATCTTTTTTCAGGATTAAAACACTATAGTAAAGCGTAGCTTTAATGAGATGATTGAGATTATGAACCTCTCGAAAAAGTAATAGCGTTTTGCGCAGAAACTCCATAAATGAAATATCTTCCCCTTTTTCCCGATCCATGCCTTCCTTTGTGGGATAATAGGTTATTATTTGTGTTTATTCATTATATTCATACTTATAGTGAGCAATGCCATTTCTTAGGCGGTTATCAATGGTTTTTGTTTCGATAGATAAAAACAGTCATCAATAAACTGAATCTTGCTGCCCAAATCAACGTCAGCAAATTTGTTAAGATAAGAAAGCTCTTTTCGCACTTCATTTTTTCTTGTCATCTTTAAAGATGGCTCAAATTCATTATAATCTCCGCGTTTTAATAAATTATTCAGGCCTGCAAGAAGTGTCAGTTGCCGGGAAAAAACCTCTGCCAGATCCTTATAGTAGTTATTGCATGAATCAAAGTGATCAGTTGATGCGCGGGCAGGAACAGCCGTATAATTTTTTTCATCAACATAATCATAGGAAAAGGCTGGGCGCAAAGGTAAATCCATCTGAACTATTTTTGAATACAGGGTGAGGCAATCATGCTGTAAATTAGTCAGAAAGCGACCTTTGATTATTTTATCAACAAAATCAATGGGTTTATCATGATGTGTACTGTGAAGATAAATATAAAGCTGTGGCAATCCTTTTGCAAACTCTTCATTTTTCTCATGAATCGTAAAAGGCGAAGACACAATTGACGTTGCTGTGTAGAGTGCGGCAAACACATCCTGCCTTTTCTTGGTTTTAAGGTTAACACCAGGGATTTTTTTACAAACCTTCGCGAATTTTTTATATCCCCTTTTTTATACTGCGTTATGACGCTTTCCAGCTCTTTCTTTAAGGGGTGCAGCTTATTTAATACTTCCAAGCGAAAAGCTAAATGGCTGAAAGCGTCCTGACCAATTTCATCCATAACCCTGAAAAAAGTTGTCATCCCCTTAACATACTTCCCGAAATATACAGGGAAATCGAGATGAAGATCCACAAAAGGATTTTTCTCCTTGAATGGCCATTTAAAATCCAAACTGTCTGTGGCCCCTTCCAGATCACCTTTGTCATCACCGATAGTAAAGGTGATGCGCTGCTCACATTTAGGGCATGCAAACTGAAAAGGCTGAATATCTCTGTTTGACATTCCAATCCTGCAATTAATTAATTAATGTGTTGCAGGTATCGCATTTAAAGCATTTTAGAATGTTAATTTTGACCACCTATAATGAATTGGAAGGCAGAATTTGCATTTTCCAGCCTACTTCAGGCTCATAAAAGTGAGTGCTCAGATAGCAAAAAACCCGCTCAGGGCGGGTTCTTTGCTCTGTAGCCTGTGATGCTTCGCGGGCATCCGGCGTACAGCGTGGTGAAATTCTCTTTTGGCGAGTTAATTATACGTCTAACGAGCCATATGATCAAACCTGTATTCAAGCAGCAGCAGCACGGTTTATAATGCTCACAGATCAAACGAGTAAAGCCCGCTTAGCCGCCTGTGTGATGAGCCAGATCAGACTCTTCAAAATCGAATTTGGTACAGACAGTACCGGAACCGTGGGCAAGCACACGGTAATGGTATAGCCCTCTTCCGGTTTCGCAGCCGGAAGCCTGGGCGGCAGCGTGGTGAAATTCTCTTTTGGTTAAGTGAATGGCATAACCGGATGGGCGGATTTGAGGAAAGGGGATTGCCTAGTAGCCTACGCGCCACAGAGATGGAGGTGCGGGTTATGAAAGAGCTATTAATAGCTGTGATTAACTTAGTGACGGCTGTGCTTGAACTAATCAATAAGTTCCTTTAACCGGGAACATAAATAAGCCCTCGGTTTTTTTTGGCCGTCGTTCGGGGCGGCTTTTTTGTTTTTGTGGGTCATCCGCCTTTTTCGACCTTTTCTACATCTGCAAACATAACCACCATTTCTTATGCACTTCTCTCCCCTGCCTGTATTCATAAACCACAACAATGCAAACTCATAAGCAGACCCATAAAATATACATAAAATGTACACAAAGAGCATCTATAAAGTTCACTAAAGATATGAAAAATGTACTTTAGGTTGAAATTTCTCCACGATACTGTTATCGTGCTTAAAAAATACTAAAAATGTACATTTTAAGGGCCTTATAAGTATGGTTAATACATCTAATCCGTATGCTGGTAAAGTTGTTGCTGTTGCTATCAAGAAAGGCGGAACAGGTAAGTCCCTTATCAGTCTCAACATTGCACCTGAAATTAAACCTGACATTTTTTACGATACAGACCCTACGCCGGCGGTTACGACCTTTAATAGCTTCCGCGATGAAGGTATCCGGTGGAATGTAGTGCGTCTTACTGACGATATGGAGAGCGTCGTTGATCGCTTCATCGCCGAAGTTTTGGAAGCTAAAGAGAAGGGACAAACCGTGTTGGTAGACTGCGGTGGTTTTGACTCTTCTATCACTCGCGCAGCCGTAGCACTGGCAGACCTTATAATTTCGCCATTGAAAGACGATCCTTCGGATATTCTCGGACTTCATGAGTTCAGTAAGGTTCTAAATGAAATATCTGCAGAACTCGGTGAAAAGAAAATTGCCCATGTAGTTATGAACAAGGTTCCTTCAAATCGCCGTAACTACACTGATATCGACAAGTATATTGCTCAGTTCGATAACCTAGTCAGAATGGAAACTGCAATTCCAATGGATAAAGCTGCTCCTCAGCAATTTGGGCAGGGAATGGGTGTGGTTGAACATATGACAACCCGATACAGCAATGTAGGTAATGCTATGCGCTCGCTTTATTTAGATATAAGAAACTCGCTAAATAAAATATGATTTAAGTGTTCAATAAGTATTAAAAATGTACTTTTTTTATATCAAAGGTGTACTTAATGGCTAATCCTAAATCAGCTATGTTTGACCGCATTTCTAAGCTTTCTAAAGGGGCTCCATTACATGAGGCCGGAACTGCTTCGGAAGTAGTTCCGCAGGCCTCAGATGCCCTAAATGAAAACGCAGCAAAAGCAGAGCAGCCTGCTGAAAATGAAAAGTCAGGAACTCGTAAGAAAGTCAAAGCTGTTCGCAGAGCTAAAAACGTTCAAATCCCGGAAGATCTTTGGGATGCGTATGACCAGCTGAAGGAACAGAACATAACATCTCTGCTTATGACGCCATATATTCTCGAAGCGTTTCGCGAAAAGCTGGCACGTGACGGCGCTTTCGACAAAAAGTAATTCGACATTTACCAGAACAAAAGTACGTGTGCCTTGCATGCAAATTAGTATTTAAAATGTACACAATAGGTATTTTAATAGTACCTATAACGCCCTAAATGAGTATGAAAAAATCGCATGCGCCGCCTACAGAAAGTGTATCTATTTAGTACTTATTGCATGTTTATTTGCCCTAAAGAACGCGGGCTACAGGTATATCAGTCCAGCGTGTAGTCCACGCCGGACTGAGCATCTCGCGCTTCATCTTCCATTCAGTGCTGACGCCCTGACCTGCAAACCACAGGTTGCCTAGTCCGGACTGGTTAATGCCGTCAAGAACCTTCATAAGCTACGCACTGTTCGGACGCGGACCGTCCTCATCAAATAGGCTCAGCTGGCTGACGCCGTTCGGAGTGAAGTCATCGAGCATAATGCCGGCCTTCATGTAGCGTCTTCCCTCAAGCCAGATGCGGTCAAGGCTGCGCATGGCGACCTCAATGACGTCACGGGTGTCCTGAGTGGGCACCTTCAGCTTCTCGCCGGCGCTGTTGCCGTAAAATACCTCGCCGGGTGCATGAGGCGACGTGCGGATAAATATGCTGACGCGGCGGCAGAACTGACGTTCACCGCGCAGCTTTTCTGACGCGCGCGTTGCATACTGGCAGAGCGCCTGCTGCATGGCAGATTTTGACGTAATACGTTCGCCAAATGACCGCGAGCAGACGATCTGGTGTTTTGCAGGCGCGAACTCTTCCAGCGGTATGCATGACTCGCCGTTCAGCTCCCGGACCGTGCGTTCCAGCACCACGTTGAAGTTTTTCCGGATGAGAGCAGGGTGCGCACGCGACAACTGCAGCGCGTTTTCAATGCCCATGATATTCAGCTTCTTCGCGATGCGTCTGCCGACGCCCCAGATTTCTTCTACCGGCTGATTCTGCAGGAGCGTGGCGGTCCGCTTCGGGTTGCCCGTGGTCAGTGCCAGCACGCCTTTAAACTGCTTCCATTCTTTGCTCGCCCACTGCGAACTTTTGGCCAGCGTCTTGGTCGGGCCCATGCCAACGCCGACCGTCAGTCCGGTTGTGGCCAGCACGTGCGCATGCAGGCGCCGCCCGAAGTGCTCAAAGCCTTCACAGCCATCAATGCCGGTTATATCCAGGAACATTTCGTCAATCGAGTACTGCTCCACCTTCGGCGTCATTTCCTCCTGCGCCGTCATGACCCTCTGCGACATCGAGTGAATTATGTGGAATGGATAACGGTCCAGCCGGATAAAACCGAACTGCAGGCACCTTCCCGCCCATAATTCGGGTGAGGGCGTACATATCGCTGTGGTCCCCGAAGATTCAGAACGCACCAGGGGAGTATATGCTGACGGTAAAGGTTGTAACGGGCTAACTGTTTTTTTTCAGGTTGTGAACTGCGCTAGCCCGGCGTGAACCTGCTTTTGCTATGGCGTATTTGATGACTGTTAACCAGCGGATATCACTACAGCAGTTAAGGTGTGACTCCAGCGATAAACGCAGCTGTCCCCAGCTTATGATTTGCAACTCAGGTTGTTTCCGGTTCAGGTACCCCAGCTCACTGAGGGCGAGGTCGACACTGCACTTTGCATCCTTCAGGTTTCCGCCACACTGATAAATTCCGGCTATCTGCCTGATTTTTTGAGCACAATTCCCGACAGCTGTATTTACTGGCAAAGGATATCCTGTTTTATACTTTTATACGGTCCTTAAAAACTTAACCCAGAACAGGCCGTAAGGATACTTTCGGTTGTAAGCGTCACATACAGACCGTCTTTTATTTTTGCCCGCGTTTCCTACCATGGACACTTTCGCGAACATGGACACTACCGTGGACAAAAATACGCCTCACATCAGAAGACCCTGGATTTTCACAGCGCTGAGCCTGCGATTTAATGAGGCGATGACTTACCGTGAAATCTCAGAAAAACTGAACATCAGCTCTTCTGCCGTACATAAAATGTTTACGCGTTTTCGCCGCACAGGCATTAACTGGCCATTGCCTGAGGAATACACACCTGAACGTCTGGAAGAGGAGCTGTATGCCTTCAATCTGGAGACAAATCTTCCTGTCAAAAACGCCGTCCGGACTGGCCACTGGAGTTCAAAATCCGCATGGCTGGTTTAACCCTGCAGCCGGGTACCTGTGTGGCACAAATTGCACGTGATTATGGCATCAACGATAATCTGCTCTTCAACTGGCGTAACCTGCATCGTCAGGGACTGCTGGACCCTGCCAGCAGGGCCACTCTCATTCCTGTCAACGTGGAATCGCTTTCACCGCCACCCAGGCACCACGGTGCCGTATCTGCAGAAACGACACCGGTCAGCACCTGGCCGTTAACCTTTTCAGAAAATGAACGTCAGGACGGCACTCCTCTGAAGATAACAGAAGGTGGGGCGGCCATTTATTTCCTGATGACTGCGCGCATGCCAGGGCTGTCGGGAGTATTTTCAGAGCATGCCCGTAGGCAGAGCCGGCAGGGGGGGGTAACATCAGCTTTTTAACCGGAGCGGAAGCAATGAAAAACGTGGTACTGAGCATGCTGGCTAAAATTTCACATATTGATGCCGGCATGAAACAGCTGACGGCGCGCGTTGAGGCACAGTCGCTGCTGATCAGCGCACTTGTTCTGGCGGTGAGCCGGGAGGGCGGCGTAACGGAGATAATCGAAAGTGCTAACAAGGCCATTAATACCGTAATTGACTCCGCTGAGTCCGACGAACTGCTTAAATCCGATGCCGTCATCCTGTTAACTGAGCTGCAGGCCCTGCTGAGCATTTCCACGGCGGTCGACAGTGCGGATGATGAAATCAGTCATGAAGCCCTTGATAAGCTGACCGGCGTGACCTCCCTGGACGGGCAATAACGCTCAGGAAGGCAACTGCCAGCCTTGACGCCCGATGCCGGGCCTGGACTGAAGACCGGCGGTTAATGTGTGACGGGCTAGGCCGTACGGCATATCCCCTCGCTTCTTTGCCTGCCGGCTTGCGCAGAGAGGCATAGGGGGCATGCTGTACACGAACGTCGTGGAGCCGCGCCATAAACATAAAAAAACCCGCCATCTTGACAGGTGAACCAGTAAAAAAGTTCTGAATAAGTCGTCGTGCCTGGGGTTTCAGAGACAGGCACAGGGTAATTCTGATGCAAAAAAGGGGATATGCAAGCGAACCGGCAGAAAAGACAGAGCCGGTCATGCAGCACGCTCGCCGGACCGGCTGCGGCCCCTACCGGACAGCGCGATATGAGGCAAAAAAACCGCCGGCGGCGGGGGAGTTCGTTACGGCAAGTCTCCCGATATCATTATGCCATCAGATGAATAGTTAAGTTCATCAGAAGGTTAGTGACAAACCTTGATGGTTCAGGACGGCAATCAGTGAAAAAGGCGCCGGGCGCGGGAGCAACACGCCGGCAGACGTGTTGTCCGGCTTCATGCCGGCAGATGTCTGCCTCAGGATGTGTCGCCGTTTCCCCGGCGGGCAGGATGCCGTGCTGCTGCCCGCCTGACCGCGCTTAAATTTCCGGTTGAACATACCGTCGCAGAGGCTACCATTGAGGTCAGAGTCCTTCGGCAGATACCGGCACGGCCGGCATCTGTCATCACTGAAACAAGGAATGCGGTGTAATGTACAGAACAGAAAATGAAAAACGGGCAGATGCCAAGCTCGGCGAGGCGGTGCTTTTTTTGCTCAGAGAGGAAATGCCAGTTAATGAGGCAGCGTTGCTCCTCAGGCTGCAGCAGATGCTGATGACGGAAACGAATGCCGCCAGCCGGAAGGCAACCTTTTCCGCCATCCGGGAAGCCGAAGCGGCATTAAACATGCGCAAACAGGAAAGCGCCGCCAGCCGCGTCCTGAACCGGGCTGATGCTCCGGAATGCGCAGGCGCGTCTGCGCCGGTTGCTGCGTACAGGCACTGAAGTACCGGCTCCCTGCCGGCTGTGCTTCAGCCGGAGACCTGCTGCGCCGGCATCATCAATCCGCGTCGCCTGCGACGGCGCGGATTGCCCGGTCGTAAAGCTTTTTACGGCCGTCCACCGACCCGGCCTCCTGCTGCTTCAGGAAAGCCAGTATCTCCTCCACGCCCACCTTTTCTCCTGACTTCATCAGGCTTGAGACGGCATGCCCTATCACTGACTGAATATTTTCCATATTATCCGGACTGTCGGTACCCAATTCAGACTCCTGAAGAACAGATTTCCCGCTTATATCACCGGGAACAGCGTCATTCCCGGCGTGGTCATGATCCCCCCGCACCTGACGGGAAGCCGTAAACGTATTATGGCCGGGCGCGCACCAGCCTTTCCCGCAGTGCGGCAACCCGCGCGGTCAGCTCAGTCAGCTCATCACAGACCGTATCCATCACCGACACCATATCCGCCGGCACGCCGGCGGCCGTTACCTTCAGCCGGCGGCCCTGCTCCGTCAGAAAAATCAGCACGCGGCGTTCATCATGCTGCGTGTCACGCTGCCTGGATAGAATGCCCGACTGCTCCAGGCGTTTCAGGAGCTGGCTGAGCATGCCGGAGTCCAGCCGGACGCGCGCGCCGACCTCGGAGACCGTGAGGCCATCTTTTTCCCACGGCACCAGCAGCACCAGGTACTGCTGATAGGTCAGCCCCAGCGGCTTCAGCCGGGGCTGATAGAGTTTCGTCATGGCAAGCGACGCGGAATAAAGCGCAAAGCAGAGAAACTGGTCTATGGTTTCAGGCGCAGCTGCGGCATGAGTTGCATCAAGGTTTCCTGACGTTTCATCTTTCATATCATCACACCTTACTGGCGGGGCCACTTGCTGCAGAGGCGCAGCCGGGACAGGCTCAGCGGTTCAGGAAGGGGTATATTCTTCGGCCAGTCCGCTTCCCACACCTGAAAAGCAGCCGAAGTGGTGTGCCCCTCTGAGGGGCGCACAGTATTGAGTCAGATTAAGTTGATGTCAACGTTAACCGGGCCCGTAACGCAACGGGTAGGACGGCTCCGGGGCATATCCTGCAGCCCGATCAGCGCAGGGCTGCCGTGCAGCGCAGAAAATTGTTTATCACCATAATCATCCGGCTCACTGCCATCAGGTCTGCGGTGAGCAGCAGGTCCGTGCGGACCAGCCGGTCCATCAGGACCCGGTCGTTCATCTGCTCCTGAATTTTCGCGTACAGGGTCGTCAGGTGCACCCAGTTGTTGGCAAACGTGTCCACGCTCAGATATTCCCCCTCGCTGAGCTGCTGCAGCAGCGCGTCCACGTCGGCCTTAAGAGAAGTAATGCGGTCCGTGCCGGCGGATACGGCGTGTCTGTCGTACGTCATACGCGGAAGGTCTCCACCATGCCGCGCAGGGCGCGGGCCTGCTCTGACAGCGACTGCGATGCTGAAGACGACTCCTCCACCAGGGCAGCGTTGTTCTGCGTCACGCCGTCCATCTGGCTGACGGCGATGCTGACCTGAGAGATGCCCTGCATCTGCTCACCGGAGGAGAGGGAAAGGCTGTCCATGGCGTCGGCCAGCTCTCCCACCATGCCGACAATCCTCAGGATACTCTCCCCCGTACCGGCAGCCGCGGCCACGCCGCCTTCCACCTGGGACACGGCCTGTTCAATCAGCAGCTTGATGTCCCGGGCGGCGCTGGCGCTGCGCTGGGCAAGTGACCTGACCTCCCCCGCCACGACGGCAAACCCCCGCCCCTCCTCGCCGGCGCGTGCGGCCTCCACGGCGGCATTGAGCGCCAGAATGTTGGTCTGAAAAGCAATTCCCTCAATGACTGAGGTGATGTCCCGTACCCGGACCGCGCTCAGTGAAATCTCATGCATGGTCTCCGACATGCGCTGCACTTCTGCCTCACCGGCGCGGGCCAGCGTGGCCGTCTCGCGCGCGGTGCCGGCGGTCTGGTGGGCACCGGCCGCGTTGCTTTTCACCGTGGCGGTCAGCTGCTCCATGCTGGCGGCGGTCTCCTGCAGGGCGGCGGCCTGCTGCTCGGTGCGGGAGGACAGCTCTGTATTACCGTGTGAAATCTCATCGGCGGCCAGCGCCACCGAGGTGGAAGCGTCTTTAATCTGCGACACCAGTCCGCGCAAGTTCGCCTGCATACCGTCCAGCGAGGCGAGCAGGCTGGCGGTGTCGCCGCGGCGCAGCGTGACCGGTGAGGTCAGGTCGCCGGCGGCGATGGCGGCGGCCAGCGCCTGAGCCTGCGCGGGCTCACCGCCCAGCTGGCGCATCAGCATGCGGACCAGAAGATAACAGGTGGCCACCGACAGCAGAACGGACAGCGCGGCCAGGCCCGACAGGATAACTGCGGTGCGGGAGGTACGGGTGTTGTTTTCAGCCACGGTTTCGTAACTCAATTTCATCTCAGTGTCCGTCAGTTCATTCAGGGTCTCCAGCAGAACTTTCTGCGCCGGCCGGGCGGTGGTCATCAGAAACGCGATGGCCTCCTGCTGGCGGTTATCCAGTCCCAGCTTTCCGGCCGCCATAAGCGTGGAAAGCGCAACGCCCTCCGCTGACAGCGTCCGCTCCAGCGCGGCCTTTCCCTGCGGGGAAACGTTAACGGCCATGCTTTTTTCCAGCTGCTCACGCTTCTGAATATAGGTCTCGCGCTGGGAAGCCAGGCGCTCCCACTCGGGCTGCATCTGGGCCGGGTCGGACAGCAGCGCAAGGTTACGGGCCGCAATAGCCATGTCGCGTATGCTGTTACGCATGTCCACGACCAAGATAAAGCGCCTCATCTTCACGTCGACGGTGTCGTCCATTCCCTCCGTGGCCTGTCTCAGGGCGTGAACAGCAATGCCCGTGCACAGGGTAAATAACAGAATAAGTAGGCCAAAGCCTGCGCTGAGGTGCGTTGAAATTTTCATCAGTTCTCCGGAAAACGTTCGTTTGATGAACGGGTATCGGCAGAAGCGAGAGATTCAGCAGGGCTGAGCGCAACAGAATTGTGCGCGATATAATTTGCGGGGGGCTGCAGCAAACAGTAATCAGGCCCGTTCTGTCGCATTGCATATAGTCTGAATACCCCTCAGCCGGAACTCTTGCTTCCGGCACGCAGAAGTCACTTAAGCTGTTGCCGGTACTGATCGCACATCTGATTTGTTTTTAAGTTATTATTTTATGCTCGGGTAGCCCGCCTCAGTCAGGCCGGTGGTGCGCTCTACCGGAACAGGCTGATTACAGTCGGCCTGAAGGGTAATCTGCTCTCCGTTGATTAAAGCACCGCGATGTTAATAGTGTCTTCATCAGTCATTAGCGGACATCCCCGGGAAGATGCGATTTTTCGATGAGCTGATCAGCATCCTCTTTGAGGTCGAAGCCGGTGTTTCTGCTGGGAAACTTTACTGCATTAAGCTATTTCAGGCACCTCCTATTACGCCTTGCGCAAGAAGATTGCCGGCATTGAGGCCCCCGAAGTTAGGCGTATCAAGTCTCTTGAAGAGGAAAACGCCCGTCTTAAGAAGCTGCTCGCTGACGCCTTTCTGAATCAGGAGGCGCTTCAGGTGGCTCTGGGCTGAAAGTTCTGACGACAGTCCAGAAGTAAGAAGCCGCGGAGGTCATGTGTGAGGCAACTGGCCTGTTGCAGCGTCGAGTCTGCAGGCTGGCTGGTCTGTCACTTTCAACCTGTCATTACTCGGCTCAGCGTCCGGCTGTTGACGCGCAGCTGTTTCTAGACATCACAAAGTGGGCACTTGAACGCCGTCGCTTTAGTTACCGGCGTATCTGGAAGCTTCAACAAAACCAGAACAAAAGGATAGAGGGAAATGTCCTCTCCCGCGTCGGTTAGCGCGATATGCGCTTTGCGTTTACCGCGCACCCACATATTCATCGCCGGGGTTTTTACCCTGCGGCCACCACCTCCTCAGCCATATCCAGCTGGCGATAAAGCTCCAGCATGCGGGCCTGAACGATCATCGCGCGCGAGGTTTCACCCGGGCGGACACTTTTATCAACGATGCGCACGGATAGGCCCTGTTCAGTCAGCCAGATAGCGAGGAAGAAACCGGTAGGACCGGCACCAACGATAAGGACATCAGTTTCAGATACAGCTATTCCTTTTATGTGTTAAGACATGCCGGCATAAGTTGGCCAAACGGATTTGCTAAAAACGTGGATATTATTTTAATGACTCTAGAGTCACCATCTAAAGAAGTAAAGGTGGAAGCGTTCACTGAATTGCGCCAAAATTGTAAAAAACCGGCAAAAGATGATTAATCGGGATTACAGAAATTGAACGCCCTCAATGCCGTCGCCTGAAAAAAGCGAGTCCGTTAGAAATCATCGATGCTGCAACAGGCGTATTCGCCGAGAAGGGATATGCAGGAACCAACCTGGACGAGGTTGCCCGGCGAGCCCGGATAGCTAAAGGAACGTTGTATTTCTATTTTGAGACCAAGGAAGATCTCTTCATAGCAGTGGAACTTACAGCATTTAGAACGAACGCGGAAGGAATGGAAAAAGCAGTTTCAGATTTCGGGAGACCTGTACGTGATCTTATCCCTGTGCTTTTACAGGTTGCAGCAAAGGGACCTGCAAACAGCCATATTCCCGCAATTGCGCGTATGGTCATCAGTGAATCTAGGCAATTTCCTGACCTCGCCAATATCTGGCATGACAACGTTGTTGCCCGGGTACTGAATATGCTTTCTGGCGTCATGGAAAAGGGATAGAAATGGGGGTATCAGGCGGGGAAACCCACAACTTCAGGCGCTGTCCATCGTGGGACCAATGGTCACGGCCACTCTTTTCGGAAAATTTTTGCTAAAAACAGTGAACTGCGGCCCGATCTTGAGTCTTTAGTAAAAATTCATACAGATAATCATATTAGGCGGGCTTCTCAATCCTTCCCTTAAGCAGGTTGCCGATGTCTGAAACAGCCGGTGCGTGGAATGTAAATGCCCGTTAAAAGACTCCTTGTTAATTCTCATCTTGTGCTATCAGGAGGGCTGAAAGTGGCCTTTGTCTGAAACGCGAAATAGTTTTCGATCAGCTGCCCTAAGTTTTGAGGACGCCGGAATTAGATAATTTGTCTGCGATAGCCCTGATGCTGATTTTTGCTACCAGCTCTTTGGATATTTCCTCTCTTTCATCAGGCGAAAGCGCTAACCGGTGCCGCTTTCGGGCAGGAGGACGGTATCCACCACTCTGATGGAAAGTGGGTATGACAGAAGAATGGTATCTGTCGAACATTTTGGCGATCTCATGCAGGGAATCACCTTGCTTATATCTGTACCAGAGAATCGCCTTTTGTTCTGACCTGTAGTAAATGCGAGTTCTTCGTTTCATGGCAACGTGCTCCTTGATTAAGTATAGCGTTGCATCGCCCTATTGAACTCACAGCCAGAAGCAGACATTGCAGATCTAAATCGCTTACCTGTATCGGCCTCCGGATATTGCCGAAAGGATTATGCTGTCAGCATAATCCTTTGTGAGACCTGACTTTGATTTGGCATCAATAATTAATCAATAGCAGCCATAGCAAGGTCATTGATTTGTTTGAGTCGCTCCAGATGACGCAGCCCCTCCCTGAAGCCGGATGACAGGAAAATTACTGTCACATCTTTCTCATAATCAATCATAAAGCCGGTTGAACCGCCACCAACGGCCGTAAAGGCACCAGGGGATGCTGTATAACCAGCTGAGTTTGGAACATGACCCTTTCCACGAATGTAGCCGCCAAGCAGCGTGAAAGAGGCCGGAAGAGGAGGAATACTCCGTTCTGTGACTTCTGACGTCCAAGCTTCATTTATCATTCCCGGAGTATGATCCTGGTGAGCATAATCGAAAAGAGCCGGAGAAATTATGCGCTTTCCAAAAGCTTTTCCCCGGTTTCTGTAAAGCTCACAGAAGCGGAAAACATCGTCAATTGTTGCATAGGCGTTTCCGGATGGCAGCTCTGCATTTTCATCAAAATGCTGATTAAACATAGCCAACATAGCAGGAGTACCCGGATGTGTATTTTTTTGAGTGAATGACACAGGTACCCTGCGTTGATTATCAAGGGCGCAACCGAAAGATGAAGAATGCATCCCCAATGGTTCAAATAAATCTTCGCGAATTATCTGACGAAAAGTACGCCCCTTAAGATCTGTATTGACGAGTATCTGTCCCAGCGCATCATAACCAACGCCGCCTGTATAAAGGCAACGAGTTCCCGGCATATAGGATGCCGGTATATGAGATAGCGCTGCGGCTTTTGCCGATAAATTTCCGGCTTTGTCGAGGCCCAATGGGGGCGGAACAAGGGCGAATGGCAGGCCAGAAGTATGGTTCAGCAGGTGAAATACAGTAGCAGTTTGCTTTCCGTTTGCGCCGAAGCCCGGAAGAAGATCATCAACGCGGGTATCAAGGGTAAACTTCCCTTCATCAATGGCTTTCAGCACCATTGCGGCAGTGAAGGCTTTAGACAGGCTCATCATCAGATATAAATCATCACCCGACGCTTTCCGACCTGGCGCTGCGTCACCATAGTTGCGTCGGTGTAGTACTTTGCCATTTCGGGCAACAAGAACAGAAGCACCATAGTTTTCACCTGCTTCAATGTCTGCCTGTATAGCTTTATCAAGATATATAAATCTATCCTGCATTTCTGATGCCATATTCGTGGATTTTAAATTTTCCATCAGCTTTATCCTAATTCGGTAATGGTTGATTGAAGGTGTTTCACTTGTTTTGAACTGGCATGCTCCTGCTCCGGCTTTACCTGGGAAGCAGCCCATTAATCAATATCTTGAGATGTTGTTTGGCAAGGGCATCCATCATCAGCCCTTTGCCAGCATTTACGGTGAATGTTGCCCGATGAAGCAACGCCATCTGTAGTGGCCCCATAACTGAGAAAGCTATCAGATTAGGATCTCCACTCACTGCTTCGCCTCTGCTTTGAGCTCTTGAAATAAGTTCTGCAATTCTATTCATAATCGGCTGCACAACTTCTTCATTCCATATTCCTGCGACATCAGGAAAGTTATGTGCTTCCGAAATAACCATTCTTACCAGGTGAACAATATTGTCCTTATCATTCACTTCAAGAAATCGGGTAATCAACTTTTCAAGCGCTAATGTCAGTGACTCATCAAATACAGCGGCTTCTAACCGGATTTCAGCAGCTCTTGAGGCCATTGCTCCACGCGCAACCGCCCTAAAAAGTGACTCTTTGTTTTCAAAGTAAACGTACACGGTGGCCTTCGACACACCGGCTCGTCTGGCAACATCTTCCAGACGGGTTGCCGCATAACCTTTTTCTCCAAACACGCTGGATGCAGCTTCAATTAGCTCTGTAGGGCGAGCATCTTTCCTGCGCATCCGTTGTGGCATTTTAGTGCCCCTGGCTTTGTTCAAGGTGTCCATGATTGTGCTTTCATAAAATTCACTCATAAACAGAAGTTAGTTTTTATTGACTCATTAGTCAATAATTTTGATTGTTTCGATATCTAAGTTTAACTATCGGATTCATGAGACATCTGCCTGGCCAAAACGGAGAGGTTTGACATAAATTGTTTAAGACAACAGTGCGTTAACGCCAGAGACTCGGAGGGAGGTTCTTAAGTAGGAATATAGGAGATGAATTCACCAGAAACAGCAGATGTCCGCTTTTCGCTCATAGCGGATCTTGGGCTCAAGTCACTGTATTTGTGCTATGAGCTTGCTACTTCTCAGCTTCATCAGCTAGCTAAGCCCGCAATAATCACGCGCTTCATGTCGCCAGCGCCGCAAAGCACGCTAACTGTAATCGGATGCGCCGGATATACGGCGCCATCTACAACATTACACTCTCTTCATCATCTGGCGCCTCAACACCGGTAAAGCAGCATTTAACGACCTGCTATGCATGTTCAGCAGGATGACCAGCGCGCCTGTGCTGGCGTGAAAGGTGAAACGGAAGAGTTGATGCTGCTAAACAAGGTTCAGTGTGGTAATGACCTTAAGGACGAGGGCGGGTTCATTCTGCTTCAGTGGTGATAGCTAATCACTACATAATATTAGATATAAATATGAGGGTCTTAAGCGCCATTCTCTGCGAATCTCAGAGTATGCTAATGGATTTGACCCTATATAGCCATCCGCTGACTGAACTACCTTACCTACCTCAATGTAAAGATAGAGACTGCACAGATATGAAAACAAAATCCGGTGATCCAAGAAAAAGACATGCGGCAAAGATTGCTGAAGAGGCCAGAAAAGCTAAATATCTAAAAAACCTTCAGGCTGATGATAAATATGAGCAAACAGAGAAAACTTTTATAGGTTTTATTATTATGCGGGGGATAATGCAGCCACTTTCTTACAATACAGACACACAGAAATGGACGAAAAATCCGACTGTTGCCACCATCTTTGCGACAGTTACCGCAGCTGAAGCAGTAATCAAAAACCTGAAAAGGTACAGCAGAACTGCTGAAGTACGAACACTGCGAACAGATGGCCGAATTTATTCTTCATCATCAATATCGTGGACAGAGCTACGGGGATTTCGTGAAAATGAACTGACCCAGTAGTGAACCTTAAGCTCACATGAATATTTCTGGAAGGGGCATGGTCAGATTAGGAGAGGCAGGGTGATTGAGATGTTTAAAGAAGCCGCAACCTGGATATTACCTCAGAGAACAGTATTGACAAATTGCTCAAATTTGAGTAAATTATATGACAACAACAGCTTCCTCCAAACCTTCGGGTTGTAAGAGTGGAAGCTTTTTTTTTGCCTTTTTTCAGGGACAGAAAGCGTGGCGACTTTGATACCTTATCAAAAACCTTACCTGACCAGCCAGGCACTGTGTCAAAAACTTATTGCCGACGGACTTCTCATTGGCGATATGGGACAGGCCAGTCAAACGCTGGAGCGTTGCAGCTACTATCGTTTTAAAGCCTACCTGATCCCGCTTAAGACTCCTCAGGGTGGATATCAACATGGGGCAAGCTTTGAGAATGCTGTCAGGCTTTATAATTTCGATGAAGAACTGAGAGCCCTGTTATTCAGCTTTATTCAGCAGGCTGAAATCGCATTGAGAAGCTCATTTGACAACTGGATGACGAACGAGTGCGGTCAGAATGCTTTCTGGTACCTGGATGCTACGCTTTTCGATGACAGAGAAAAACATACGCGCACAGTGACAAGCATTGCCTCTTCGTTCAGAAGATCTAAAGAGCCTTTTGCAGCGCATTTTCATGGCAAATATTACAACGCTTTTTGCTCATTTTATCGGGATCTTCCACCTGGCTGGGTGGCGATGGAACTACTTACTTTTGGCCAGTTCAAGAGCCTTCTTGAAGCGATTGATGAGAAGGCGGCAACAGCTGCCAGGCTGAAAAGATATGCCAGCAATGTCACAGGGGCTAAAGACTTTAAAACACTAAAAAGCTGGCTGACTGTGCTGCATCAGGTCAGAAATATTTGCTGCCATCATTCCCGTTTGTTCAACAGCAACCTGCCGAGCCCGGCTAATTTCAAATATTTCCTGGATCCTGCGATTCCTCTTGTAAGAGCGGGCAATTCACAGAAGGAACAGACAAACCGCTTGTACACGGCCCTCGTTGTTTTACAGCAGCTAATGATTTCTCACGGATATCCGAACATAGGTCCAAGAATCAAAACACTCATTGTTTCATACCCTGAAGTGTTACCACATCTTCCTTCAATGGGATTTCCGGTAAACTGGTCTAACGAATCACATTTTGGCTTTTTATAAATGGATACTTCCAACCTCTACGTTGATCACCTTGCATGGTGCGGGCTTATTGCTCTCAACATGGCTCGTCAGTCAGGTGTGGTAAGTTCTCCCGCGCAGGAAAACCTGTTCTTATGCCGGTGGCTGGCAAACGCCGAAAAGAAGCGCCTGTTTCGCAGAGAACTGGCCGGTGATATTCGCTGGTTATTGAAAGAGGGCCGGGAGAAAGGGCTTCAGGCCAACCTTCCAGGAAAACTGGAATATCTCTGGCAGGCCAGCAGCGGGAACTTATTAGCGCAGAATGATATGTTCAGGCTTCAGCACATCATGCACGCCATTACGCTGACCGGTATTAACTATGGGGTTCTCAGCGAATCTGAATGGGAAGGACGGCACGCAGCGAAACTGAGCCCGAAAGTGCCTGGGCTGTTTATAAGAAAAAACGAACTTGAAACCGGTTTTGATGCAAATGGAAGACAGATTCAACAGCTCACCGTTCGGATCACTGCAGACTTGCCCGCGATTGACATATTGCTGTCACGGGCTGGGTGGCGACGTCAGCCAGATAATACTTCTCCCTTGCAACATTTTTTGATAACCGTTCCTCAGGAAGCGTGAGACGCAGAGCCTGATAAGGGATTCAAGGACACACTCTGTGACTTTTCTGTACTGATTTCGTTATTTACCGCTGACGCGTATGAAATTCTGCATTGAGCCAGTAGCTAAAAGTTGTGATCCTGCTGGCGAACACCATTATGTCGCCGCTTGGACGGTGACTTATGCTCAACAAATAATCCATTTCTTCGGCCAGAGCCGGATAGCGGTCATTAAATTTTTCACCCAGTTCTTTCAGCGTAACCGGCCAATCCTGATCATTATCTTCTCTCAGTATGTTTGTCGAACGAACGGCCTTTCGTGCAGCAGACCTCTGCAGGACATGGCGCTGCGCAGGTTTCAGAGTGGGTTTCATCAGAGCAACGTAGCCGTTCAGTACCTCGATAAAATCACCGTTAACGGCAACGGCAATCTCCCTTGACGGCCTGAAAGGTTCAAAGCGGTCGCGCAGATCTTCACCGTAAACGCATACGCAGTGATGCTTCAGCCAGTAGCCCCATCGTATACCGTTAGACGGCAGCATCACTTCCTCCAGCACGCCCGGATCGATGTCAATCTTACTGACTACCGGATACTCCTGCTCAAGCGCAGTCTTAACGACGTCGATTTTTACGGTGGCATCTGCATCGGGTTCACGATAATAGATCACGGTAAGGTCGAGGTCAGACAGCCTTTCAATGGCCGTAGCGTCGATAAGACTGCCGTATACATAAACGCTATGGATCAGATCCGGAAAAGTCATTGTCAGTGTCT